>Ga0070681_10007736_pt1 | contig 10505 bp, 5 predicted proteins | sample KBSC83BmetaG_FD_65650 | JGI IMG/M metagenome (GOLD analysis project Ga0070681, IMG submission 65650) | Corn rhizosphere microbial communities from Kellogg Biological Station, Michigan, USA - KBS C8-3B metaG | ecosystem: Host-associated > Plants > Roots > Rhizosphere | place: USA: Michigan...
TGGCCAGCCTGTGTTTCCCCGCGCCCGCGCGCTCGCTGAAGGGGCTGACGATCTACGCCGACCGGCCCGACTGAGCTGCGGCGGGCACTCGCCGGGATGACGTCGGACACGGCATGATGCAAGCGATCGGCGGGCTGCCGCAGCCCGCCGCCCCACCAGCGAGGCGCCGTGGAAACCCAGTTCCTGCATACCTTCATCACCATCGTCGACCAGGGCTCGATGGCGGCCGCCGCGCGCGTGCTGAACATCACGCCGGCGGCGGTGGCGCAGCAGATCCGCACGCTGGAGCGCGAGATCGGCGCCACCCTGATCGCCCGCGTCGGCCGCACGGTGAGTGTCACCGAGGAGGGCTCGCGCATCCTGCAGCGCTCGCGCGAGCTGCTGCGCCACGTCGCCGACCTGCGCAGCGTGGCCAACGAGAACGCGGTCTCCGGCGAGCTGCGCCTGGGCGCCTGCCCCACCGCGCTGGCCGGCATCCTGCCCGACGTGCTGGCGCGCATGGTCGATGCATTTCCGCAGATCAACGTGTTTATCAAGCCGGGCTACTCGGCCGAGCTGTATCGCGCGGTGGAAGCCGGCGACCTCGACGCGGCGGTGGTGCTGCAGGCGCCGTTCGCCCTGCCCAAGACCTGCGAATGGCTGCTGCTGCGCGAAGAGCCGCTGATCGTGCTGGCGCCGAAGAGCATGGCCGGACGCGATCCGCACGAGCTGCTGGCGAGCGAGCCGCTGATCCGCTACGACCGCAACCAGTGGGGCGGCCGCCAGGCCGACGAGTACCTGCGCGCCCACGGCATCGTGCCGCGCGAACGCTTCGAGCTGAACGCGCTCAACGCGATCGCGGTGATGGTGGATCGCGGCCTCGGCGTGTCGCTGGTACCGGACTGGGCGCATCCATGGCCGGAGGGCGTGCAACTGGTGCGCATTCCGCTGCCCGCACCGACCGTGCCGCGGCGCATCGGCATCGTGTGGTCGCGCTCCAGCGTGCGCGTGCGGCTGGTCACCGTGCTGCTGCAGGAAAGCCGCAAGGCCGCGCAGCTGCTGCCTTTGACCGAGCGCTGAGCCGCGATAGGTTTGCTTCCCTCGCGCGGCGGGGAAGCTGCCCGGAGAGCCTGCCCCGGACTTGATCCGGGGGCTGATGGGGGCGCTTTTCGGTGCGCAAGCAGAATCAAGAGCGCCCCCATCCGCCTTCGGCACCTTCCCTGCAAACGGGGGAAGGAAAAACCTGCCCGCACCATGTTGCGACGCGCCATGCCGGCGTCGTCCATCAAACAACAAAAGCTAGCCTCTGAAGATAGTCCGCGACGGTTCTACGCACGCCGTGAAACGCCTAGCCTCCGGCTGAGGACGTGCGGGGGCTTCGGCGCTGTGGAGAGCGCAACAAGTACGGAAGGCAGCACGCTCGCGTCGGCGCCATGCGACCAAGTCGGGCCAACCGCGACGGCTGTTCGCGGCCACCAGAACAACTACGAGACAAGCCATGATCAAACCACTGTGCGTAGCGATAAGCAGCATCCTGCTGGTCTATTCCATCGCAGGCGATGCACGTGCCCAGGACACCGCCACCGACGACGCCACCGCGCCGCGCGCCGTGAAGCAGGACGGCCAGACCCAGCAGAAAAAGGCTGCGACCCAGCTCGGCGAGGTGATCGTCACCGGTACACGCAGCCCGAAGGCGGTCGACGAGATCCCGGGCGCGATCACGGTGGTGACGAAAGAAGAGATTCAGCAAACCCTGGCGGTGACCGAAGATGCGACGGCGGTGCTCTCGCGCACCGTACCCGGCTATGCCGAGTCGTCGCAGATGATGAGCAGCAGCGGCGAAACCCTGCGCGGGCGGATTCCGCTGCGCCTGTTCGACGGCATCCCGCAGGGCTCGCCGCTGCGCGACGGTTCGCGCAATGCCACCTTCACCGACATGGGCATCATCGGCCGCATCGAGGTGATCAACGGCCCCTCGGCATCAGAAGGCATCGGCGCCGCCGGCGGCATCATCAACTACATCTCCAAGGTGCCCGACAAGGAAGGCAGCGAGACCACGCTCAGCACCCGCCTGCAGACCCAGGGTCCGCGCGACAGCGGTGGCTGGAAGGTGGGCGGCACGTATGCGCTGAAGCAGGGCGCGTACGACCTGCTGGTGGCCGCCTCGTACCTCGACCGCGGCATCGCCTACGACGGCGACGGGCGCCGCATCGGCCTGAGCGGCAGCGGTTCTGTGGCCGACTCCACCTCCAAGAACCTGTTCCTCAAGGGCGGCGTCAACTTCGGCGAAGGCGAAGCGCAGCGCCTGCAGGCCACCTACAGCCACTTCAAGATCGACGGCAAGGGCGACTACGTGCAAGTGCTCGGCTGCCGCGGCCCGGACGACGACCCGCCCTGCGCCGTGCCGGTCACCAATACCTCGGAGAAGGGTCACCTGTTCGGCTCCAAGGATGCCTTCAACGACTTCACCCAGTACAGCGTGGAGTACAGCAACACCAACTTCCTGGACGGCTCGCTGGTGGTCACCGCCTACCACGCCGACCAGGCCATGCGCTTCCTGCCCGAGGATGGCGACGACAAGCAGCTGGTGGCGCCACCCGTGCCGGACGACCAGCGGATCTGGGATCAGTCGGAGATCACCTCCAAGAAGAGCGGCCTGCGCACCTCGTGGACGCGCGGCGAGCTGTTCACCGTGCCCGGCCTGCAGCTGCAGGTGGGCGTCGACGTGCTCAAGGACGAAGCCCAGCAGCGCCTGGCGCTGACCAACCGGATCTGGGTGCCGCCGATGAAGTACAAGAGCGTCGCCCCCTACGGGCAGCTCTCCTGGGATGTCGGCCCGGTCACCCTGAGCGCCGGCTTCCGCCGCGAGGACGACAAGCTGCACGTCGACGACTACACCACCACGCCGTACCGCAACAGCGTGTTCGTCGAGGGCGGCGGCGTGAAGTACACCGAGAACCTGAAGAACTTCGGCGCGATCTGGCGCATCGGCAGCCAGTGGTCGGTGTTCGCCTCGTACAGCGAGGGCTTCACCCTGCCCAACATCGGCATCCCGTTGCGCAACATCAGCGTGCCGGGGCAATCGGTCGACCGCATCAGCGGCCTCGCCGCGATCATCTACAAGAACGACGAATTCGGCTTCAACTGGCACGGCGAGCGCGCGGCCTTCGGCGCCACCCACTACATCTCCAAATCGCCGTTCGGCTCCTCGCTGGCGGTCGATCCGAACTCGAACGACTACATCCTGTCGCGCGCCCCGGTGCGCATCGAGGGTACCGAGCTCACCGGCGAATGGCGCTTCGACGAGCAGTGGAAGGTGACCGGCGTGTACTCGCACATCACCGGCAAGACCGCGTTCTGGGCCTCCAGCCCGGCGGGCCTGTACCCGGCAGGCGGCATGGACAAGCCGCTGGGCATCTTCGACATCAGCCCGGACAAGCTGGCCGGCACGGTGACCTGGAAATTCCGCCCCAACGCCGACGCCTACCTGGGCTTCACCTCGCTGTTCGGCCGGCATGTTTCCGGCAGCGACACGCGCGCCTACGACGATCAGACCTTCAGCTACGAAGAACACACCAGCGGCTACACGCTGTTCAACCTGGGCGTGAACTACGCGCTGCAGAACTACGGCCAGCTGTCGCTCGGCGTCGAGAACCTGCTTGACAAGCAGTACATCCTGAGCACGTCGCAGGTGGTCGGCTACCAGAACTACTGGTCCGGTCGCGGCCGGGTGACCTCGCTGACGTATACGATCGCGTTCTGAGCCGGACGTGACGATATACCGGCCGCGACGCTTTCTCGAGGCGTCGCGGCCGCAGCAGGGACATTCGATGAACAGGTTTCTCGACACGCACGGGCACCGCCGCACGCGCCACATCCGCTGGCTGGCGGTCCTGCTGTGGTGCATCGCGCTGCCCGGGCTCGCCGGCGTCGCCACGCCGCTGCCCGCGGCCCGCGCGGAAACGCAAGGCATCTCCTCCGCGCGGTTGCAGCGGCTGCACGACTTCATGCGCCAGGCCACCGGCGACGACGGCTACCTCGGCGGCGTCACCCTGGCGGCGCGCAACGGCCGCATCGTGGACTGGCAGGCCTATGGTCATCGCGACCTCGCCCGGCGCGAGCCCATTCGCAAGGATTCGATCTTCCGCATCTACTCGATGACCAAGACGGTGACCTCGGTCGCGGTGATGATGCTGGTGGAGGAAGGCAAGCTCACGCTGGAGGATCCGCTGTCGCGCTACCTGCCGGGCTTCGCAGCGCCGCAGGTGCTCATCGGCGGCAGCATCGATGCGCCAAAGCTGCGGCCGGCCGACAAGCCGGTCACCCTGCATGCGCTGCTCACCCATACCGCGGGTTATCCGGCCGGCGTGAAGAGCGACGAGCTGGCGATCCAGCTGATGGAACGCATCGATCCACACGGTGCGGCCGATCTGCGCGGCTTCGCCGAACGCATGAGCCGCGTGCCGCTGGCCGCCGATCCCGGCACCCGCTTCGGCTACGACGGCGCCTCGCTGGAGCTGCTGGCGCGGGTGGTCGAGGTGGCTTCCGGGCAGTCGTTCCAAAGTTTCCTGCAGCAGCGCATCTTCGACCCGCTGCGGATGCGTGACACCGGCTTCCGCGTGCCGGCGGCGCAGCGCTCGCGCGTGGCCGATCTCACCACGATGGACAAGGATGGGCGCCTGCGCATCGCCGACACCGCCAGCGCCCGCCACCCCGGCGAACCACTCAACGCCTACACCAGCGGCGCCGGCGGCCTGTACTCCACCGCCGGCGACTACGCCCGCTTCGCGCAGATGCTGCTCGACGGCGGTACGCTGGACGGCCACACCCTGCTGGGCCGGAAAACGGTGGAGCTGATGCTGCGCAACCATCTCACCATGCTCGATCCGCCGGTCACCCAGTTCAGCGATGCCGAGGGTTTCGGCATCGGTGGCTACGTGGTGATCGACGCGGCGAAACGCGGCCAACTCGGTTCGCCGGGCCAGTTCGGCTGGAGCGGCGCGGCCTCGACCAGCTACAGCATCGACCCGCAGGAACACCTGCTGATGATCCTCATGCTGCAGCATCTGCCGCGCGACGATGGCGGCAAGGATCTGCCGCGGATCAGCCGCAACTTCTACGACCTGGTCTACCAGGCGCTGCAATGACTTCACCACGCACGGCTTCAACGAGTACCCGATGAGCATCGACCCCGATTTCCCCGATGCATCCAAGCCCGCCCCGCGCGTGACGCACGAGTACAAGTTCTCGCACGTCACCACCGGCCGCTACCTGCCCACGCCGGGCAAGGCGCCGGGCTGGCCGTTCGCCGAGATCGGCCACTGGAAGATGGATGTCGACGGCAGTGCGGACGACTGGATCGCCGAGCTCACCGACTGGCGCCGCGAACACCTGGCCCGGATCGGCTACGACGACGCCAACTACCGCCGCCCCGAGCTGCAGTGGGCGCAGCGCAACTTCGTGCATGCGCAGATGATGGTGGAGGATCGCTACTTCCACGATCCGCTCACCGGCCGCTACACCGTCGACCGCTACCTGGACGATCTCGAGGCGCGCTTTGGCGGCATCGACAGCGTGCTGATCTGGTTCGTCTATCCCAACATCGGCATCGACGACCGCAACAAGACCGATCTCGCGCACGACCTGCCCGGTGGCCTCGTCGGCCTGAAGGGTGCGGTGGACGATTTCCACCGCCGCGGCGTGCGCGTGTTCCTGCCCACCATGCCGTGGGATCACGGCACGCGCGAGCCCGGGGAGAACGACTGGCAGGCGATCGCCGAACTGGTCAGAGCGGTCGGCGCCGACGGCATCAACGGCGACACCTACAACGGCGTGCCGCGCGCGTTCTTCGACGCCTGCGACGCGCTCGGCTGCCCGGTGGTGCTGCAGCCGGAGTCCACCATCAGCGCCGAGGAGCAGCTGATCTGGAACGTGCAGAGCTGGGGCAAGAAGGCGCCGAACGAGGTGATCCCGCCGGTGGCCAAGTGGAAGTGGCTGGAGCCGCGCCACATGATCAACTACGAGAACCGCTGGGGCCGTGACCGCAACCACGACCTGCAGTACATCTTCTTCAACGGCATCGGCTACAACGCCTGGGAAAACATCTGGGGTATCTGGAACCAGCTCACCCCGCGCGATGCGGAGACGCTGCGCCGGATCGCCACGATCGAACGCCAGTTCGCACCCGCCCTGGTCAGCCGCGACTGGCGCCCGTACGAGCGCACGCTGCAGGCCGGCGTGTTCGCCAGCCGCTTCCCGACCGCCGCCTTCACGCTGTGGACCCTGGTCAACCGCCACGAATACGCGGTGGCCGGCGAACAGATCGCGCTGCCGCACCGCGACGGCACGCAGTACTACGACGCCTGGCACGGCGTGCCGCTTCAGCCGCGGCTGGATGGCGGCCACGCAGTGTTCGACTTCGCGATGGAAGGCCGCGGCTTCGGCGCGCTGCTGGCTTTGGCACCCGGCGCCGCGATCGATGGTCTCGACGCCTTCCTCGCGCGCATGCACGAACGCTCTTCCGTGCCGCTGCAATCGCTGTCGAACCAGTGGCGTTCACTGCCGCAGCAACTGGTGCCGATCGCGCCCACCCATTCCGCGGCCGAAGCCCCACCCGGCATGCTGGCGATTCCCGCCGGCACGTTCGACTTCGCGGTCGGCGGCGTCGAGATCGAGGGCCAGACCTGGGAAGGCAACGACGTGCAGTATCCGTGGGAGGACAGCGCGCGCCGCGGCCACCGCCACCGGCTGCAGGTGCCGGGCTTCTTCATCGACCGCACGCCGGTGACAAATGCGCAGTTCCGTGCCTTCCTCGATGACAGCGGCTGGCGCCCGCGCGATGCGCACAACTTCCTGCGCCACTGGCAGGGCGGCGCGCCGCCGCCGGGCTGGGACAACAAGCCGGTGACCTGGGTCGCGATCGAGGACGCACGCGCCTACGCCGCCTGGGCCGGCAAGCGCCTGCCGCACGAATGGGAATGGCAGGTCGCCGCGCAGGGCCACGACGGCCGGCGCTATCCGTGGGGCAACGACTGGGACGAAACCATGGTGCCCGCCGTCAACCGCTGCCGCACGCTGATCGCGCCAGACGACGTCGACGCGCACCCCGCCGCGGCCAGCCCGTTCGGCCTGCTCGACCTGGTCGGCAACGTCTGGCAATGGACCGACGAATACGCCGACGAGCACACCCGCGCCGCGATCCTGCGCGGCGGCAGCAGCTATCAGCCGCAGACCTCGCACTGGTACTTCCCGCAGGCGTACCGGCTCGACCAGCACGGCAAGTACCTGCTGATGGCGCCGTGCAAGGATCGTTCCGGCAGCATCGGCTTCCGCTGCGTGGTGGATGCCGCCCGATGATCGACCGGGTGCCCGTCATTGCCTTGCGCTGGCTGCTGATCGCCGCCTGCGCGATGCCGGCGGTCGGTTGCCATCGCGTTGCGCCAAAAGCGATCGTGCTGATCGGCGGCGCCAAGAGCGAAGGGCCGGCACGCCACGACTACGGCAACGGCATCCGCCTGCTCGCCGGATTCCTGCAGGCCACGCCCGCGGCGCGGCGCGGCGAGATCGCCGTCGCGAGCTACCCCGACGGTTGGCCATCCGATCCTCGCGCCTTCGATGGCGCCGCCGCGGTGGTGCTGTACTTCGACGGCGACACAAAACATCCGTTGCGCGACGCCGCGCACCGACACCAGTTCGAAGCGCTGATGCAGCGCGGCGTCGGGCTGGTCGCGCTGCACCAAGCATCCACCGTGCCCGCCGGCGACGACGCCATCGGCCTGCAGCGCTGGCTCGGCGGCGCACGCTTCGGCATGGCCGACCGCACTACCGAAACCGCGCTCCTGCAGCCGGCGACGCCGGCACATCCTGTCGCGAGGGGCGTGCAGGCATTCGCGTACCGCGACGAGTTCTATCCGACGATCCGCTTCGCCGCGTCCGGACGCATCACGCCGATCCTGGTCGCCACGCTGCACGTGCAGTACCGCGACGATAAAGCGATCGTCGAGGATCTGCCCGAACTGGCCACGGTGGCCTGGGCCTACGAGCGCCCGGGAGGCGGGCGATCCTTCGGCTTCAGCGGCGCCCATTACCTGGTGGCGCTGGATCAGCCGATGTTGCGGCGCACGCTGCTCAACGCGATGCTGTGGACCGCGGGTCTCGACGTGCCGCCCGCAGGCGCGAGCGGCGGTGCGGCCGACGCCGCCACGCGCGTCGCCGAGCGTGAAATGCGCGAGGCACCGAACCGCCGACCGGCACGCAACGCGGCCGCGGATGCGCCGACCTTCCACTACGACTCGCAACGTACTGGCTGGAACCCCGACGAAACCGCGCTGACGCCAACCAGCGTTGCCGGCCCGTCGTTCGGGCTGCTGTGGGAGTCGCCGCCGCTCGACGCGGTCGACGGGCAGGCACCGAGACTGTACGCATCGCCGCTGTACGTTGACCGCGTCGCGATCACCGCCGGCGAGCACCAGGGCGAAACATTCGCGGTGGCGTTCGCGGCCAGCAGCAACGGCTACGTCTACGCCATCAACACTGAAAAGACCGGCGACGTCGCCGCCGGCCGCATCCTCTGGCGCACGCGCCTGGCAACGCCGTGCCGCCTGCAGCCCCAGCCGCTCGACGCGGTGCCGACCGGCGTGCTGAGTACGCCGGTCATCGATGTCGCGCGCGGCCGGCTCTACGTCACCAGCTGCGATCCGAAAAACAGCTGGCAGGCCTATGCGCTGAACCTCGGCAGCGGCGCGATCCTGCCCGGCTGGCCGGTGCGCCTGGACGAGGCGCGCCTCAACGCCGTCAACCGCAATGCCGGCCCGCGCCTGCTGCCGCCGACACGGCGCTTCGACTTCCGCGTGCAGCGCGGCGCCTTGAACCTCAGCCCCGACGGTTCGCGCCTGTACGTCGTCTTCGGCGAAACCGAAACCGGCTGGCTGGCGTCCGTGGACACCGTGCAGGCGAAGGTCGACAGCGCGTTCGCCGCGGTCGCGATGCCGCATCGCGGCAGCGGCGGCATCTGGGGTGCGGGCGGCCCCGCGGTCGATGCCGCCGGCCATGTCTTCGTGGTGACCGGCAGCGGTTACGACGGCTTCGTCGACCAGGCGCACGACTGGACACAATCGGTGCTGAAACTTTCCGATACCGCGTCACACGGCCTGCAGTTGGAGGGCACGTACACGCCGTTCAACTACTGCGTGACGGCGAAGATGGACATCGACCTGGGCTCGGGCGGCGCCACCTTGCTGCCCGCCATCACTGCCGCCACCACGACGCAGTTGCTGGTGGTCGGCGGCAAGCAGGGCAACGCCTACCTGCTCGACCGGGCGCACATGCCGGGGCGGCTCGACCGCCGCCAGCCGTGCAGCGAGGACGCCGCCAGCGACGGTTCGCTGCTTCCCCCGCAGCGTCAGCCGCAGTTCACCGGGCGCGGCCCGTTGAGCGTGTTCGGCCCGTACTCGGACAAGGACGCGTCGATGGATCTCGCACGCGCGCGCTCGGCGACGGCCGCGTTCCGCGGCGCCGACGGCACCGTCCACGTCTACATGACCGGCAACACGCGCGCCGGCGAGGGTTCGCCGGTCGGCATACCGCCTTCGCTGGTGCGGCTCGACGTGGCGACGGCGCCGGGAAGGCCCGCGTGGCTGCGCATCGGCCGCAGGCAGGACAGCGTGGTGTTCGGGAACCCCGGTTCGCCGGTGGTCAGCAGCCACGGCGCGCAGGACGCCATCGTCTGGGTGCTCGACGAAAACGCGAAGCGCTCCGCGCTGCTGGCCGGTGCCGACGCACCGTCGCCGGTGCTGTATGCCTTCGATGCCGACAGCTTGCGCCTGCTGTGGAAGAGCGCGCCCGGCGAACTCTCCACCAGCGGCAAGTACAACGAGCCGGTCGTTGCGCGCGGGCAGGTGCTGGTGGGCACCGACCGCATCCAGGCGTTCGGACTGGGCGCGAGCCATCTCGTGCATGCGCGCGACGACGCAGGGAGAACCGGGCCGACCGCACCGCCCGCCGCGGCGTCCGCGGTCGCCGTACCGGCGCTGGGGCTCGACGGCCGGGCGATCTACCGGCAACGCTGCGCGATGTGCCACGACCATCCGCAAGGCAACATCCCGCCGCGCGCCTGGATCGCATCGCGTCCGCGTGCCGAGGTCATCGAAGCGCTGACTCACGGCGTGATGCGCGCCAACGCTGCCGGACTCAGCGCGCAGGACATCGAAGCCGTCGCCGGAGCACTGCAGCCATGACATCGACGACCATGAAGTTGCGCGGCCTGCTCGGCGAGGCGCTGGCCGCCAACCTGCGCGGCCGGCTCGCGCATTTCATCGTCGACGAACACAGCCCGGCGATCGCGCTGTTCGCGCCCGAGCGGCGCAACGGGAACCGCGAGGGCGACTGGTACGGCGAGCACGCCGGCAAGTGGCTGGTCGCCGCGGCGAAGGCGGCCGCGCGCAGCGGCGATGCGACGTTGCGCGCGAATGTACTGCGCGTCACCGACTACCTGGTATCGATCCAGGAGGACGACGGCTATCTCGGCA
>Ga0070681_10007737_pt1 | contig 10504 bp, 12 predicted proteins | sample KBSC83BmetaG_FD_65650 | JGI IMG/M metagenome (GOLD analysis project Ga0070681, IMG submission 65650) | Corn rhizosphere microbial communities from Kellogg Biological Station, Michigan, USA - KBS C8-3B metaG | ecosystem: Host-associated > Plants > Roots > Rhizosphere | place: USA: Michigan...
GCGTACGAGCCGCCCACGTCGCTGTGACACCCCGTGAACCAGGTCTGTTCGAAGGTCTGCCCGGGCACGACGGGTGGTCCCTCGTCACGGTAGAGACGCGGTGAGTACTTCCAGCGCGTCTCATCGAGCGCGACCGCGTGCCGGACGTGCTGGTAGCGCTTGTTGCGCACGTTGGCGTCGGTCTTGATCCGCAGCCCGACGAGGCCAACGCTCGCCACGGTGTCCCAGACGCCCAGAAAGTAGACTCCGGCGTTCGCCCCGCTGGGCGCACAGAAGTTGGTGCGAATGTCGGCCGCGAATGTCTCGCGGGTCTTGTGCGTGTCACCGGCCCGCTTGCCCGGGCTCGAGAAGTACATGCTCACCAGGAGCGGCACCATCGCCTTGGCGCCCGGACGCACGAGCCCGAACTGATCGACGATGCCGGCGATCGAGCGCGCGGCGAACGCGCCACGCGAGAAGCCGAACAGGCAGACGCGGTCGCCGTCGCGGAAATTGTCGACCAGGAACTCGTAGCCCTGCCCGATGCTTTCGTAGATGCCACCCGCCATGGCGAGCCCCACGCCACGCCTGGCAAAGGCCTTGATCTTGGTCCACAGGCCTATCGGCGGGAAGTTGTCGGTGGTGCCTACGCCCGGGTCGTAGTACACGATCTGGCGGTCGTCCTTGACCAGCAGCCGCACGAGCTTCACGACGTTAGTGTCGTGACCGTTGCCCCAGATGTTGCCGGTACCGTCACAGCAGACGATCAGGACGCGAGCGTCCATCAGCGATGCCTCTCCTTTGCCGATGCGCGGGCCGGTGAAACAACGGAAAGCAGTCTAATACTGTGTGCGACTACTCCAGTAGGGGATGTCCGTCTGGCAGTTGACGCGCATACCAGGTCGCCAGCCGATGCCGGATCGTCTTCTCGCCGACCTGGTCTTCGGGCATTGGCGAAATGACCTTGTCGTGGACGAGCAAGCGATAGATGAACAGCGCCTTTTCGCTCGCCGAGTCGGTCGACTCAAACTCGACCGCCTTGCGGCCCTCCGCATATTGAACGCCGGCGAGCAGAGCCGCTTTGAACAATTCCGCTTCGTGTTTGAGTTTCTTCATGTGGCAGCCTCGTTGATCGCCCGGATGATGGCATCTGCGTATAGCGCACCCGGCTTCACGTCACGTGGCGCGATCCGGCATGCGATGCTGCGTCGCTCGCGCGCCTCGAAGGCAATTGTGACGGCCGCGTCCTGCGATGCGTACCCAATGAACACGGGCGAACTGCTGCTCGCCTTCTCGTCGTCAACCTCCGCAATTTCCGGTGCCCCCGCCACTTGTGCCGCATCCTCGCGGATGCCTCCGGGGTTGGCAACCAGGGAAAATGCAGGCCGGTTCTGGCCGTTCGCGCTGAGATACGCGGGCCGGAGAGGGAGCGACTTTGCGCGATGCCGAATCCGGCCTTCAGCCGAGACGCACGTCCAGATCGGCGCACGAGCGCGTCTCACTAACGCGAGTCTTCATACGAGGTGTGCCATCGCGCAGTCGCTGGCGCTTCTCGAGCGCCTCCCTGTGCCCGGTCGCCGACCGCACCGGGCTGCGCGCGGAGTTACAGCGTGGCGGCGTTAGGCGGGCGAGGTCGCCAGCGGCATACCAGTGACCAGAGTCTCCCGCGGTGCGGGGCCGCCCGCCGCGCAAGCCCCGATTGCGAAGGACAGATTGTTAACTGCGCAATCACCGGTGAAAGACGCACACCTTAGGGGGAAAGGGTGTACAACAGTCTGGCAGTTCCTGATCGGGCCACCGCCCAGCTCGTTCGTTTCCCCGCGCCTAGCTGCCGCGCGCACCGGAGCGTGTCCCCCGTGAAGAAGACGTGGCATTTCGCCCTGCAGGCCGCGGCCGCCCGACATCTCGGGTCACGACGTGCCGGCGACGACGGCCGCTGCGCACCCCGCTCCGGCCGACTCCCGCGGGGCGATCGAGCGCAGCCAAGCCGGGCGCAGGTCGCACGACGACGCGAACGGTTCACCACGCCGGCCGGTCCCGTGGCCGGGGCACCGCGCCTGTTTCGACGAGCGGCTACGCCGACTCGACCGTACCTTCAATGAGCGAAGCTCCCCGCGTCCTCGTCGACCTCGCCGGGCTTGCGCGCATCCAAGTCTCCCGCCCCGTGCGGAGCGACCGGCTGCGGAGCACGGTCACGGGCCAGCCAGATGAGCCTGCGTCGCCGGCGCTTGTGACGGCTGACGCTGCCGGTAGTGATCGCGCCGCCCTGCGAACGCTCGGGCGGCTGGCGCGCGAGCGACGCGTCGAGTTCTGCAGCTACCCCGAATTCGCCGCGCCGGACGTGCCCGGCGCCTGGCGCAATACCTGGCGCGAACTGCTGGGCGAGGTGCCGGTGACGATGATCGCGCCCGCGATTTCACGCTCCGAACTCGGGGAGGACGTGTTCCGCAACCTCGAGCAGTCCGGCGCGCTGGTTCGCCTGTGCACCCGGCTGAAGCACGGCGAGTGGACGGCTACGGCAGTCGGTGCGCCAGAGGCGAGCGGCTACGATGTCCATAGCGTCGAGCGGTTCCGGCGCATGGCCGCGCGGGTGCAAGGCGATCACCTCGCCAACCTCTTTCACCTGTGGTCGGCCGAGTGCGCAGGGTGCGCTTACTGGCTCACCGCCGACGAGACATTCGAAGCACTGCTGCGCGAGCGCGTCGAGCCGTTCCTGGCGCCGGCACTGGCGTGCCGACCCGCGCGCCCCGACCGCCTGCTGCAGCAGCTGGGCGTGCAGGAGCGCGATGCGTCTCCGGCCGAGCCCAGCCGCGTCGTGTCGATGACAGGCCGGCGGTCGCGCGACGCGGATCCGGCGATGCCGCCAGGGAGTTCCGATGGCTAGTGTGAGCAACGAACGGCCGCACCGTGGCGCCGGAATGCCATGAGCGGCGCCGTCCTCATCGCGTCGTTGGCGGCGGCCGCCTATCTCGGTTGGCGCTGGTTCGGGGAACGTGCTGCGAGTGTGCGGCTGCGCGCCGAGATCGCCGTACTGAAGCGCCGGCTGGCGCGGCGCGCCGAGTGATCGCGGCCGGACGCTTTGTGTGAGCGCCAGTAATACATTTCAGTTGGAGGCGAGCAAGCCCATGGATTCGACCGATGTTTCCGTAGCTGCAGCCGCTTACCGGGATGCATTCGGGCACGGCGTCCCCATCGAGGTGCAGCGGCGCTTTGCACCGCACCCGGGGCCGCTGGTCCTGGAGATTCGACAGGCCATCGCGCTGGGGCGCCCGGTGCCCGGTTGGCGTGCCATGTCACGCGCATCAGACATGAGCCCGGTTCCGATCTGACCAGCGGCGCCGTAGCGGAGCGATGTCCGGCAGTCGAGTCGTCAGTTTGCGGCACGTCTGCCGCAGGTGAAGGAGGTTCCATGCGAGCACCGAACTATCGACAACTCAAAAAGCAACGCGAACAGGCCAAGAAGCGCGAGCAGCAGGAGCGCCTGGCAAAACGACAGCCGGCATCTCCCCCCGGCCCTGATCCGAAGGAGCCAGCATGAGCAAGAACATGGATCGGAAAAAGGAAGCCAGGAAGAAACCGGCCAAGTCACTGCTGGAGAAACGGGCGGCCAAGCAGGAAAAGAAAGCCAAGCGACGCTGACACGGGTAGGAACCCGCGCGGCCGCAGGCTGGCGCTGACGGGGTGCCGGGACCGAAGGTCCGGGCCCGCCGTTTCAGCGGTCCTGAGTGACGCCCATCCGTTGCTCAGCGCAATTGCACCTTGATGAGATGGCGACTGAGGAGCGGCGGCCGATTGCATCCGTTCGCCCGCGCATTCAGCGTCTCTCCGGACTGCGAGGCGTCTTCGGGGACAGGGGGATCGGCGGCGCCCCGCGAAGCCGTGTCTATGAACCCGGGCCGCGCGGGCCTGGACGCACCGAGCCGCATCGCCGTCGTCCACAGGAGCGCCACGCCGGCTGTGTAGAAGTTCATGTGCACCGCACGCGCGCGTTCGATCGCAGCGCGCCACTCTCCAAGCACTGCCATAACACTCTCCTCGTCACGTTGTGACCCGGCGACGGCCGCCGTCCGGTGTCGTGAGGATCACCACGACGCTGGCCAGCACCAGCGCCGATGCCAGAACCATGGGCAGGGTCAGCCGCTCCCCGGCGACGAAGTAGCCCAGGGCGACCGCCACCAGCGGATTGACATAGGCGTGGCTTGCGACCTGCGTCGCGGGCATGCGCGCGAGGAGCCAGACGAACGCGGTAAAGCCGGCCAGCGATCCGGCCACGATCAGATAGGTCAGGGCCAGTCCTGCACGCAGCGAGATGCGGGGAAATGAGTGCAGTTCACCGGTGGCCTGCGACAGCGCCAGCAGCACCGCGCCCCCCAGCATCATCTGCGCGCCGGCCGACAGCGCCAGGGATTTCGGGCGCGGCAGCGAGCGCGTCAGCACGGCCCCGAGCGACCAGGCCGCGCCCCCGGCCAGGATCACCACGCACGGCAGCCCCGGGAATGGCTGGTCATTGCGGATCAGGAGCCACGCGACCCCGCTGAACCCGAGTGCCACCGCGGCCAGGGTCCGCCAGCGAAACGGCTGCTGGCGAAACACGAACACTTCGAGCGCGACCGTGGTGATTGGAAGGGTCGCCTCGAGCACCGAGGTAATGCCGGAGGGCACGTACTGCTCCGCCCAGAACAGAGCGCCGTAGGTCGCCACGAACATGCACAGCGCGATGGTCGCGATTGCGCGCCACTCTGCCGCCGAAGGGCTGGGCTGTCCGCGCAGGCGCATAAACACGTAGAGGAGCGCGCCCGCAACGAAAAAGCGCACGCCGCTGCTGAAGAAGGGCGGAACCTCCAGCACGGCAATCCGAATGGCCAGGAACGTCGCGCCCCATAGGACGTAGATCGCTGTGAAAGCCAGCACCACGCGCAGATCGAGGCGCGGAGCGCGGACCACGGGCATCCGGTCGATAACCGTTGAAACGTCCATAGGCGGTTATCATACCGGTGGACAATCCCGAAGTAACCTATAAAATGATATTTAGAGGTTATGGACTCATACCCAAAATCCGGGGGTGCTCGGCCCGTGTTCGACCTGAGCGGTGGACACCCCGCGCTGGACCTGGTGAATACGCTGGATCACCGCTTCCGTGATGAACCTCCGGTCGAATTGCTCGCCGACTACGAGGCGCTGCTGAGTTTCGCGCGGCAGAGTGAGGTCCTCGACGCGGGGCAGGTGCGCACGCTGAGGATGTCGGTCAAGCCGCAGGCCGCCACAAGGGCCTTAAGCTCGGCTCGGGAACTGCGCGAGGCGCTGGCGGCCGTGCTTTACGCAAACGTGGAGCAGCGCCCTCCCCCGGCCACCGCTATCCGCACGCTCGAGCGCCATATCCTGGCTTCGGAACAGCACCGGGAGCTGCGCTGGGAGGAAGGGGGGGCCGGCAATCGGCGGCCGGGGATCGCATGGCAGTGGACCAGCGCCGAGAAGGATGCGGAATTTCCGGTTTGGATCCTGGCCGCACGTGCCGGGCAGCTCATGCTGTCCGATGCGATGCAGCAGGTGCGCGCCTGCGAGGCGGACCCCTGTCGCTGGCTGTTCCTCGACACGAGCAAGAATCACACGCGCCGGTGGTGCGACATGAAGGTCTGCGGGAACCGCATGAAGGCGCGCAGGTTCCAGGCGCGCCGCGCAGCCGAGCGCTGATCGCCGGCACGATATCCCCCGCGAACCGACCTTCCGGCAACCCGGCGGCGACGCAGCGCGGCCTTCAGTCGCGGCCCCGGTTCACGGCTTGCACTCGGCCGGCATCCCTTCGACGCCGAAGTGATCCGTATCTGCTATCTGGTCCTCCAGTAGCTCCCTCGCGGTGGTATCTTCACCGCAGACATCCCGCGAGCGTGTCGTTCGGCGTGAATGTTGAGGCAAGACCACAGACCGTGACCGAGTTCTGGCCGAAGTGGCAGAGCGAGGTCATCAACGGCGTCTATCCCCTGCGCCGCCTGCTGAACGGCTCAGATCACAGCGCGGTGTTCCTTACCGAAGCTAAGGCACACGACCTCGCCAACGCGGCGATCAAGATGGTCCCGGCCGAACGGGTCACCCTGGCACTGCTGTCGCACTGGAGGATGGCTGCCGACCTCTCCTATCCTCACCTGATCCGGCTTCTCGACGCAGGCCTGTGCCAGCTGGAAGGCCGCCAGTTTCTCTTCGTCGTGATGGAACATGCCGAACAGACCCTTGCACAGGTCCTGCCGAACCGGGCTCTGACTGCCGACGAAGTGAAGGAATTGCTCCTTCCCACTCTGGACGCGTTGGCTTTCCTCCACCGCAACAACCTGGTGCAGGGTCAGCTGAAGCCGGCAAACATTCTGGTGGTCAATGATCGACTGAAGCTCGCAGCCGATACCATCCGTCCCGTCGGCGAACCCAGGGTAAGCATCGCCGAGCGTTCTCCGTACGATCCTCCGGAAGCTACCAGCAGCAGACCATCCGCGGCCGGCGATATCTGGGCTCTCGGTATGACCATGGTCGAGGCCCTCACGCAGCGCCTTCCTGCGTGGTCTGACGACCGATCGGCAGCGGTCTGCCTGCCCACGAGCCTGGATCCAACACTCGCAGACACCGTACAGCGGTGCTTGAGTCACGACCCCGCCAGCCGACCGACGGCCGCCGCCCTGTACGCCCAGTTCAAGGGCGCGGTACAGGCGCCTGCCGGGGTTCCGTTTCCTGAGACTGTCGTTCGAGAAACGCCCGCACCCACCACTCCTGCACAGGAGTTGCCCAAGCCACGCTCCCTCGGGCCGACCTTCTTGGCGGCAGGGCTTCTCACCCTGTTGGCAGCAATTTGGGCGGGCTGGCACCTGTTTCAGAGTCATCCCACGCCACGGCAATCAGTCGCAAGCCCTCTGCAGCCTGGTTCGCGGCCACGCGCCAGCGCACCAGCAGCCGCGGCGCAGTCGCCACGGACGCCCGTGTCAGCGCTTCCCGAGATTTCCGCACCATCGGCCAGGGCGAAGCCCAAGGAATCCAAACCGACCCCCGCGCGCCCCATTGCTCAACCGTCGGATCAACCCGCACCACCGTCGGCGAACTCCTCGCCAACCGCAATCCATGAGCAGATCCCCGTCGTTCCGCGCAGTGCGCGCGAGACGATTCACGGCCATGTCAGGGTCGCAGTGCTCGTCATCGTGGATCCCTCCGGCAATGTCGTCGACGCGCTCCTGGAAAACCCCGGGCCGAGCTCCTATTTTGCCCGCCTGGCAAAGGAAGCCTCCCGGAAATGGAAGTTCCCTCCTGCAGACAACCAGGACTCTCGACAGTGGCTATTGAAGTTCGAGTTCGGACGCGGCGCCACTACCGCCCGGGCGAGCCCGAAGCCCTAGTCAATCGCCCGCCTCGCTCGCGCCGCCCGCCCCGAGGTCGGGTGCGCCGGCGCAGACGGAACTAGGTCTAGGGCTATCGACTGCCAGCCGGAGGATCAGCCAGGGAACACGGCGAGCGCAGTTACGGACCGATCAGGGGGTGATGCTGATGCTGGTCACCGGGTGGATCTCGTTCCACTGCGCGTGGAACGTATCCTGCACGAACGTACCGACTACGCTCACGTGTGACCCGACGGGGGGAAGTTGGACCTGATCCGAGTATCCTTGGCAGGCACTCTTGGCATCTTTCTGAGTGACGGGGAATCGGCACACGATTTCGAAGACCAGATTGCCGCCTTCGGCACTGGTGTTCCCGGCATTGAGCATGTCTTTGAATTGCGGGTCCACCTTCAGCCATCCGTGCGTGTCACCGTCCGCCTCATGCCGGACACCATCCGCCCTCCTTCCTGCAGTGGCATCGACGATGGTCCCCGTCGCCGTGACACACGCGTTCTTCACGATCAGCCGCGCGGGGTGGTAGACGTGATTCCATAGTGTCCCATCGCAGCCGGCGCCCGCAGCGGGCACGGCTGCTGACTCGGTCGAGGCTGTTGAAGGCGTCGGTGAGATCGTCAGCAGCTTGGCATAGACCCAGCCCACCTCGTCGTTCTCGGTTCTCACGTGGTAGAACCCACTGTCCTCGGTCGCGTCTACGAGGGTGACCCGCGCACCTTTCTGTAGAACCGCGAGAGCGGGGCTGGCAGTGGACGGATCGCGTCGAAGGTTCGCGTTGCGATTAGTCGCGGCTTCCTGAGCCAGGACGAGGACCGGCCACAGATTCAGAAGTGTCACAGCGGCAGCTCGGACTAGGATGCGCTTCATGCTGGTGCCCCGTCGCCGGCTCCGACCTGCAGTCTAATATCTCTGTCCCGAGACGGGACATCATCTCACCTAGATTCAGACCCGGTAGTAACGGCTGGTTCGTCGACGTCGTCGGGTACGCCGCCACTTCAACACGCGAGGGAGCGGGCGGAGGTGAGATCGCCACCTTACCCGCGGCGGGGCGCCGCTGCGATCGACACCCTGAGCGCGTAGCCCGTCTTTGTACCCACATTAGAACCTTCGGACTATTCCCCGCCGGCGTCTGCGGGCTGAGCATGCTGGAGGCGACGAGACGAAAAGCGCTGTCGCATCTCCCCACAGCCTTTTTACACGGAGGTCCCCAATGCTCCCGAGCTTCTCACCCTATGTTTCGCAAGGACTAATACCGCAGTCTTTCGTAGGCTTGCCGCAGTTCAGCCCCGGGCTGCCCGGGCCGCAGGGTGCATACGGCATAAACGCCCTGTTTGGCCACGATCACCAAGCTCAGTCTCCGTACGCGTTCGGCGGAGCGATAAATCCGTACCTGCAAGTTCCATTCACGTCGAATCAACAGAACCCGCAGCTCATGCAGAACCCGCAGGTGCTGTATAACCCGCAGCTGCAGGGATCCTCGATGCACAATCCGTTCGTGAACTCCGGCTACGCCGGGGCATCCATTCCGGCGCAACAGCTCGTGCCGGTGCTCGCGCAGCTGGCACAGCAGATTTCCCTTCAGAGCGCCGCGATCCAGCAGCTCGGCATCGCCCTGCATCAGCTCGCTCACCAGGTGACTGCGCAGAGCCTGCAGGCTCAGCAAGGGGCAGGTTTCGGCGCCGGCCAGGGGTTCGGGGCCGGTGTGTCGCCATTCGGTGGCATCGGACAGGCGGCCGGACCGGGCGGTCCATTCTCGGCACAGAATCCGTTCGCCGGAGCGACGCAGGGCGGATACGGCGGATTCAACCCACAGGCCCAGGCATGGTGGGGCGGCAACCGAGCCCAGACCGTTCAATAGCAGCAATGGCCCTCGGATGAGGTGGCACGTCTCGGGCGGGCACCGCGCGACCGTGAGTCGTCGCGGTCCCCGTCCGCGGTGTGCGCCGGAAGCAGCGCCCTCAGGCAAGGAGAAGTTCCATGGCTCAAGAGAAGGATGACAGGCCTGGCATCGCAACCCGTAAGACGGACGCCGGTGACGATTCGATGCGGAGGGCATCGGGCACAGCCGGCCGCCCGGGTCCGCGCGAAACGGCCGGCGGCGGCAACGGCGGCGAACTGGCGGGGACATCTCCCGGCACGCGACGCGAACGCTACATCATCGGTACGCGTACGGCACCGGATGGTCAGTCGTTGGCTGGCGCGCCTGCGCATTCCATGAACGATGTTGTCGAGTACCTCGGCCGCCAAGAGAATGTCGAGGTCATCAAGCGCCTGAAGCTGGGAAGCGCACAGCCCTTCGTCGCCGGTGGCCGCGGGGTCAGCGAGTTGGTGGTGGCCAAGATCGAGGAGAGCAAGGCGCAGCAGCTGCGCAGCGCCGCGCCTCCGCATCTCATCATCGAGCGCGACGCGCCGCTGTGGTGCGCCGATTACCTGCCAATATCCTGGAGCATGCCGTTCGGGACGCTGCTGCCGCTGCGCCCGGTTACGAGCGAGGTCGCCATCCGCGTGCTCGGCGAGCGCGATCAGCCGCTCGCCAGAGCGATGGTCGTGATCGACGGCGGGGGCTTACCGGCGCAGGCTCTCACCGACGACGGTGGCATCGCGCGATTAACCTGGTTCGGAGGCCCGATCGACGCAGCCCGTGCCGTGTTCATCCGGGCGGCATCCAATCACTGGGATCGCGTGATCGCTGCGCCGCGCCTCAACGCCGGCAGCACCAATACGTTCAGGCTGCGGCCGCTATCGCAGTCCTTTGCCAACTTTCCGAACGAGCGCCTGCTCGGCTGGGGCCAGCGCCTGATGGGACTGGATCCCGCCAAAGACCGCGTCTCCGGCAGCGGCGTGCGGATCGGCATCATCGATTCGGGCTGCGACAACTCGCATCCATTGCTGCGGCAGGTCGCTCAGGGCAAGGACTTTACGCCCGGCGCCACCGATACGAGTTGGACCGACGATATCGTGTCGCATGGGACACATTGCGCCGGACTCATCGCCGCCTCGAACAGCGCCGAACAGGGAATATTCGGGTGCGCCCCCGAAGCCGAGCTGCACGTATTCAAGGTCCTTCCCGGCGGTCGCGTCAGCGATCTGCTCGCCGCGATCGATGAATGCATCGAGCGCGAGCTCGATCTGATCAACGTCAGCGTCGTGTGTGAGGGGTT
>Ga0070681_10007738_pt1 | contig 10503 bp, 7 predicted proteins | sample KBSC83BmetaG_FD_65650 | JGI IMG/M metagenome (GOLD analysis project Ga0070681, IMG submission 65650) | Corn rhizosphere microbial communities from Kellogg Biological Station, Michigan, USA - KBS C8-3B metaG | ecosystem: Host-associated > Plants > Roots > Rhizosphere | place: USA: Michigan...
AGTTGCGCGATTGCGGTCTCACGCTCCTTGAGCGTGCTGCTGGCGATTGCCTGATCGCGTCCCAGCGACTCGCGCGCGAGTTGCAGGAAGCGGTCGCTGTTGAGGCGCATGCTCTCGCTCGCCATCTCCTGAAAGGCCGCGCGCAGTCGCTGCTCGGATTGCTCCAAAACCTCGACGCGCTCGGCCTCCGAACGCGCCGATGTTTCCAGACGAACGCGGGCCGCTTCCAATTCCACGCGCAGCCCTTCGACGCGGCGCGAGGAACGGACCTGCGCCCATGCGTAGCCGAAGGCCGCTCCCAGGATCAGAGCCGCTATCGTGGGAAGGATGATGAGGGTGCTATCCAACTTCAGGCGCGCACGAGATGGGCAAGATAGTTCACGGCAGGGTCACGGCTCAGACGGACGGTCTGCGTGATGGGATTCAACTCGATGCCGGCAATCTCACGCAGCGACAGCCCCGCGCCACGGGCCCACCGTGCGAGCTCCGAGGGACGGATCAAGCGCTCGTACTCATGCGTGCCGCGCGGAATGAGCCCCAACACATACTCGGCTCCGACGATGGCCAGGAGGAAGGACTTGAGGTTTCGATTCAGGGTGGAGAGAAATACATGCCCGTCCGGACGCACCAGTCGCGCCAGCGTCGCGGTCATCGGCTCCGGATCGGGGACGTGCTCGAGCATCTCCATCGAAGTCACGATGTCGAAGGTGCCGGCGGCGGACTCTGCCAGGCTCTCCGCCGAGGCGACTCGGTAGTCGATGTCGAGCGATTGCTCGGTCGCGTGCAGCCGGGCGACCTCGATCATGCCCGGTGCCAGATCGATTCCCGCCACCTTGGCTCCGGCGCGAGCCAGGGCCTCGCACAGCAGCCCGCCGCCGCAGCCGACATCGAGGACGCGAGCGCCCGCGAGCGGTGCGCGCTCGGCTACAAACCGTGCGCGCACCGGATTCAACAGGTGAAGCGGACTGAATTCCCCCTTCGGGTCCCAGAATCGGCTCGAGAGGGCGTCGAATTTGCCCAGTTCGCCAGGATCGGCGTTGGGCTCGGCGCCGGCCTTCGAATGCGTCGCGCTCATGTGAGCACCTCCGGACGAATGCGCTCGGCCCAGCGCCGCCCGAGCGCTCGCATCTCATGCTCGTCAAAGGCCAGAAGGAGGCCGCTGCTCACGGCGGCGCGGCCCGACGTCCATACATCGGTTACCTGCGCCCGCGTGGCTCCGAAGACGATGGCCTCGGCGGGCTCCAGGGGCTGCTGGAATTCGAGGCTCCCCAGATCGAGGCACACCAGATCCGCGGCCTTGCCGGGCTCGATCGAGCCGATCAGCGTACCCATGCCGAGCGCGGTAGCAGCGCCGAGCGTCGCCATGCGCAACGCAGTCGCCGCCGAGAGCGCCGGTGCTGCACCGTCGCCGCGCGCACCAAGCAAAGCCGCTGTGCGTACTTCCGCGAGGATGTCCAAGGCGCCCCCGTCGACAGGGCTGTCCGTCCCGAGCCCGACACAGATGCCGCTTGCTTCCAGCCGCGCCACCGGGCAAATGCTGCCGCCCTGCCTGAGGTCCGATTGCGGGCATGCCACCACGCATACGCCGGTTCGCGCCACCGTCTCGATGTCCGACTCATCGAGCTGCGCCAGATGAATTGCCCCGAAGCCCGGCCGCAGCAGGCCGAGCGCCTGCAGGCGCTGCAGCGGACGTCGACCCTCCCAAGCCAGGCTGGCCTGCACGTGGGTCGCGGACTCGTGGAGCGGCATGGTCACGCGAGCGTCGAGCTCGTCTGCGACTCTGCGCACACGGGAAAGCGTTGCATCGCCGATCGTCGCCGGCGTCGGCAGTGCGAAATACAGGCTGACCAGAGGATCGGACCTGTACACGTCCCAGAGCTGCTCCGCCTTGGCCAGATGGGCGACGGAGGTCTCCGCCCACTCGTTGGCCTCGTCGCTGACGGGCAGCCCGATGGCGGCTCGCACGTGTGCGGAAGCTGCCGCGCGCGCAATCTCCTCGGGGAACAGATCCGCGTTGGCGAAGCACGTGATGCCCGCTCGCAGCATCTCAGCGACGGCGATTAGCGCTGCGTCCTTGATCAGGTTCGGACCCACGAAGCGCTGCGCTGCGGAAGCCGCCGCGGCCTTCGGTATCCCGCGAAATAGCGCCGCGGCTGTCCGGGTATGCCCGTTCACGAACCCCGGCAGCAGCGCATGGTCCGGCCGCTCGATGCGCTCCCGAGCTGCAAATCTCGCGGTCAGCTGCTCGGTCGGGCCGACGGCTGCGATGCGCCCATCCACCACCGCCACCGCGGAATGCATCATCGCGGTGTTGACTGGGTGCATCGGCAACACCCAGCGGGGCTCGATGAGAAGGTCTACGGACTCTTTCGGCGACATGCCCAAAACACGGGGAAAAGCAGATAGGCCGCAGTATATCCGGGGGCGCCCCGGGACGCGCCTGTGTGCTAAAATTCCGCCTTTACATCGCCAGGCAATCGATCTCCCGGAATGTCCGAAATCGCACGCGAAATACTGTCGGTCAATCTCGAAGACGAGATGCGGCAGTCGTATCTCGACTATGCAATGAGCGTTATCGTCGGGCGTGCACTGCCCGACGTGCGCGACGGTCTGAAGCCCGTCCACCGCCGTGTGCTGTACGCCATGCGCGAGCTGGGCATTGACTGGAACAAGGCGTACAAGAAGTCCGCGCGCGTCTGCGGCGACGTCATCGGTAAGTACCACCCGCACGGTGAGCAGGCGGTCTACGACACGATGGTGCGTATGGCGCAGCCGTTCTCGCTGCGCTATCTCCTCGTCGACGGACAGGGGAATTTCGGCTCGGTGGACGGCGATCCACCCGCGGCGATGCGCTACACCGAAGTGCGAATGTCCCGTGTCGCTGGGGAGTTGCTGGCCGACATCGACAAGGAAACGGTCGATTTCGTGCCGAACTATGACGAGTCGGAGAGCGAGCCCTCGGTGCTCCCGACCCGGATCCCGAACCTGCTGGTCAACGGCCAGACCGGGATCGCGGTGGGCATGGCCACCAACATCCCGCCGCACAATCTCACCGAGATCGTCAACGCTTGCCTGGCTCTGCTGGAGGATCCGACGTTGCCCCTGGCTGCGATCATGCAGCACGTGCCGGGTCCGGATTTTCCCACCGGCGGCATCATCAACGGGGCCCAGGAGATCGCCACCGCCTACCGGACCGGCCGCGGCCGGCTGTCGGTGCGCGCCAAGGTGCAGATCGAGGAGGTGGGCAGGGGCGACCGCCAGGCCATCATCGTCACCGAGCTGCCCTTCCAGGTCAACAAAGCACGGCTCATCGAGCGCATCGCCGAGCTGGTGCGCGAGAAGCTGATCGACGGCATTGCGAGCGACGGCCTGCGGGATGAGTCCGATAAGGACGGCATGCGCATCGTCATCGAGCTCAAGCGCGGTGAAGTCACTGAGATCGTGCTGAACAACCTCTATGCGCAGACACCCATGGAGTCCGTGTTCGGCATCAACCTCGTCGCCCTGCAGGACGGCCAGCCGAAGCTGATGTCTCTGAAGGAGATGCTGGACGCTTTCATCCGGCATCGGCGCGAGATCGTCACGCGGCGCACGATCTACGATCTTGCCAAGGCGCGCGAGCGTGCTCACATCCTCGAGGGGCTCGCCGTAGCGCTGGCCAACATCGACGAGATCATCGCCGTCATCAAGGCTGCGTCTTCGCCTGCAGAGGCGCGCACGGCGTTGCTGGCCCGTCCCTGGTCCCCGGGCGTGGTGACGGAGTTGCTGGAGCGAGCGGGATCGATCTCGACGCGGCCGAACGGACTCGCGCCCGAGAGCGGCCTGAACGGCGGCGGCTATCACCTTTCCGAGGGCCAGGCGCAGGCCATCCTCGACATGCGCCTGCATCGCCTCACCGGCCTGGAGCAGGACAAGATCGTCGCGGAGTACAAGGAGCTGTTGGAGGCCATTCGCGATCTCGGCGACATTCTGGCGCGGCCCGAGCGGCTCACGCAGGTCGTGCGGGATGAGCTGATCAAGGTACGCGAGGAGTACGGTGACGCGCGCCGTACCGAGATCAACCGCGATCATCTGGATCTGACGACCGAGGATCTGATCGAGCCGCAGGACGTCGTGGTGACTCTCTCGCATACCGGATACGCGAAGTCGCAGCCGCTCACTGAGTATCAGACGCAGCGTCGCGGCGGACGCGGCAAGGCGGCGACTGCAGTCAAGGACGAGGATTTCGTGGAGAAGCTGTTCGTGGCCCACACCCACGACACGGTGCTGTGCTTCTCCAATCGCGGCAAGGTCTACTGGCTCAAGGTCTATCAACTGCCGCAAGCCGGCCGCAACTCGCGTGGCAAGCCGATGGTCAATCTGCTTCCGCTCGAGGAGGGCGAGAAGATCAATGCGTTGCTGCCGGTCAAGCAGTATGACGAGCAGCACTTTGTCTTCATGGCGACGAGCCAGGGCACGGTGAAGAAGACTCCGCTCACGGCGTTCTCGCGACCGCGCACCAGCGGCATCATCGCAGTCGACCTGGCTGACAACGATCGCCTGGTCGGCGTCGCGCTCACTGACGGGCAGCGCGAGGTCATCCTCGTGTCCAGTGGAGGCAAGGCGATTCGCTTCCCCGAGGATGAGGTGCGGCCGATGGGCCGCGAAGCCGCGGGCGTGCGCGGCTTGAAGTTGGGTGAAGGCCAGGAGCTGATCGCACTGATCGTGATCGGAGAAGGCCGTGTCCTCACCGCGTCCGCCTCCGGCTACGGCAAGCTGACGCCGCTGGAGGAATTTCCGCAGCACGGGCGCGGCGGGCAGGGTGTCATCGCGCTGCAGACCTCCGACCGCAACGGCACGACCGTGGCTGCGCTGCAGGTCGTGCCCGGCCAGGAGATCATGTTGATCAGCTCTACCGGCACGCTCGTGCGGACGCCGGTGGATGAGATCTCCGTTCTCGGACGTAACACGCAGGGTGTGCGCCTCATTCGCCTGGAGGAAGGGGAACGCCTCGTTGGCATCGAGCGCATCGAAGGACTCGAGCCCGGGCCCGGTGACGAAGGTGGGACTGAAGGTTGAGCGTCAAAGCTCATGGCCAAAAGTTCTGACAGCGCTGTCGGTCCGTTGCTAGAATCGCGGACTCCCTGAAGTCACTTCGCGAAAAAGCGTAGGACACTCGTGCGCGTATTCAATTTCGCCGCGGGGCCGGCGACGTTGCCCCTGGAAGTCCTCGAGCAAGCCCGCAGCGAGCTGTGCAACTGGCACAACTCGGGCATGTCGGTCATGGAAATCAGCCACCGCAGCAAGGCTTTCGTGGCCGTGGCGCAGGAGGCGGAGACTCTGTTGCGCGAGCTCCTGGGGGTGCCCTCCTATTACAAGGTGCTGTTCCTCCAGGGAGGCGCCACCGGACAGTTCTCAGCGATCCCGATGAACCTCGCGGCGCCCGATTCGGTCGTCGACTATGTGAATACCGGCGCCTGGTCCAAGAAGGCGATCGGCGAGGCCAAGCGCTACTGCAAGGTCAACATCGCCGCCGATGAGAGCGGCTCCAACTACAACACCGTGCCCGAGGCGCGTGCCCTGCGGCTCACGCCCGGTGCGGCGTACGTGCACTACACGCCGAACGAGACGATCGGCGGCGTCGAGTTCCCGTACGTGCCCGACACTGGGGATGTGCCTCTCGTCGCCGACATGTCCTCGACGCTGCTGTCGCGGCCCATCGATGTCTCGAAGTTCGGCCTGATCTACGCCGGCGCGCAGAAGAACATCGGACCCTCCGGAATCTGTCTGGTCATCGTGCGCGAGGATCTGGTCGGCAAGGCGCGCCCGGGCACGCCTTGCGTGTGGGATTACAAGGCGATGGCGGATGACGGCTCGATGCTGAACACGCCGCCGACCTTCGCCTGGTACATCGCGGGCCTGGTGTTCAAGTGGCTCAAGAAGCACGGCGGGCTGGCCGCGCAGGCCGAGCGCAATCGCATCAAGGCCGAGAAGCTCTATCGCGAGATCGATGAGTCCGGCTTCTATCGCAATCCGGTCGACAAGAGCTGCCGCTCGTGGATGAACGTGCCGTTCACGCTCGCCAAGCCCGAGCTCGACAAGGTGTTCCTGACGGCAGCCGGCGCCGGCGGCCTCACCAATCTCGAAGGCCACCGGTCGGTCGGCGGCATGCGGGCGAGCCTGTACAACGCGATGACGCTGCAAGGTGTCGAGGCGCTGACCGGGTTCATGAAGGATTTTCAACTGCGCCGAGCCTGAGGACGCCCATGCGGCATCGAATTCTGACACTCAACAACATCAGCGCCCGCGGGCTGGAACGCCTGCCGCGCGAGCGCTACGAGATCGCCTCGGACCTGGACCGGCCGGACGCGATTCTGCTGCGATCTGCCGACATGCACGGCATGAGCATCCCGGACACGGTGCGTGCCGTGGGCCGAGCGGGAGCCGGCGTCAACAACATCCCGGTGGCGGATCTCAGCCGTCGCGGGATCCCGGTGTTCAACACCCCGGGCGCCAACGCGAATGCCGTGAAGGAGCTGGTCCTGGCGGGCCTGCTGATCGCCGCGCGCAACATCTGCGGCGCCTGGTCGTTCTCGCGCTCGCTCTCCGGTGACGATCGCGCCATCGACGAGGCGGTGGAGAAGGGCAAGAAGAAGTTCGTCGGCTTCGAGTTGCCCGGGCGTACGCTGGGGGTGGTGGGCCTGGGCGCCATCGGCGTCGAAGTGGCCAATTCCGCCACCGCCCTCGGAATGAAAGTGCTCGGCTACGATCCGCAGATCACCGTGCAGCGAGCCTGGCAGCTGTCGTCTGCCGTCGAGCAGGCTCTCTCCCTCGACGACCTGTTCGCGCGCGCGGACGCGATCACCGTGCACGTCCCGCTGAACGATCAGACCCGGAAGCTCGTCAACGAGGCGCGCCTGAAGCTGATGAAGAAGGGCGGCACCATCCTCAACTTCGCGAGGGCCGCGATCGTCGACGACGAGGCCGTCATCGGCGCGCTCGAATCCGGGCGGCTGCATGCCTATGTCTGCGACTTTCCCAACAATGCGCTGAAAGATCACCCGAAGGTGGTGACCCTGCCGCACCTGGGAGCCTCGACCGGAGAAGCCGAGGAGAACTGCGCCGTCATGGTCGCCGACCAGGTGCGCGATTTCCTCGAGAACGGCAACGTCAAGAACAGCGTCAACTATCCGGAAGCGGTCTTGCCGCGGGCGCCCAGTACCAGCCGCCTGGCGGTGGCCAACAGCAACGTCCCCAACATGGTCGGCCAGATCTCCACTTGCCTGGCGAGCGCCAAGATCAACATCGCCGACCTGCTGAACAAGTCGCGCGGCGAGTACGCCTACACCCTCATCGACGCGGACGGGACAATAGGCGATGATCTGCTGCAGAAGGTCCGCGGCATCGATGGAGTGCTGTCGGCACGTATCCTCTGAGAAACCCGATGGCCCGCAAGACACGCTCCCAACAGCAGGCACCCGTGGCGCGAGCCGCGGCAAAGCCGGCGGCGCGCGCCGAACGTGTCGATCTAGGTGAGGTGCGCCGCCGTATCGATGCCGTGGATGAAAAGATCCACACCCTGATCAACGATCGCGCGCGCCTGGCGCAGCTGGTGGGCATTTCCAAGACCCGGGACGGCCGCACCGTCGACTTCTACAAGCCCGAGCGCGAGGCGCAGGTGTTGCGCATGGCGCTGGAGCGCAACAAGGGGCCGCTGCGGGACGAGGAGGTCCTGCGCCTGTTCCGCGAGATCATGTCCGCGTGCCTGGCGCAGCAGGAGCCCCTGAAGGTGGCGTTCCTCGGTCCCGAGGGCACCTTCACTCAAGCGGCGGTGCTCACGCATTTCGGACATTCGGTGCGCGCTCTGCCGCTGGTGTCGATCGACGAGGTTTTCCACGAGGTCGAGGCGGGCAGCGCCGATTTCGGCATCGTGCCGATCGAGAACTCCAGCGAAGGCACGGTCAACAACACGCTGGACCGCTTCCTGACTTCTCCGCTGAAGATCTGCGGCGAGGTCGAGCTGCGCATTCATCATTACCTGATGGGTGCCATGAGCTCCCTGGGGCGCATCGAGCGAATCTGTTCGCACACCCAGGCGTTGGCGCAGTGCCGGGCCTGGCTGGAGGACCACCTGCCCAACGTGGAGCAGGTCCCGGTCTCCAGCAATGCAGAAGGCGCGCGGCGGGCGCGTGATGAGAAGGGCACTGCAGCGATCGCCGGCGATACGGCGGCCGAGGTGTACGGCCTGAAAGTGCTCGCGGCGCAGATCGAGGACCGTCCGGACAACGCGACGCGGTTTCTGGTGCTCGGGCGCAAGCTGTTCGCCCCAAGCGGCCACGACCGCACGACACTGCTGCTGTCCGTGGGCCACACGGACGCCTCGGGCGCTCTGTATCGACTGCTGGAGCCGCTGGCCAAGCATCGCATCAGCATGACTCGCATCGAGTCGCGGCCCTCGCGCCGGCGCAAGTGGGACTACGTGTTCTTCGTCGACATCGAGGGACACTGCGAAGAGTCGCACGTGCGTCGGGCGCTGGAAGCACTGAAGAAGCGAGCGTCGCTGTTTCGCGTACTCGGCTCCTATCCCCGCGCGGTCGTTTGAAGAGCTTATGGCGCGTTACATCGTCGGTCCGGGGGGCACAGTCGAAGGGGAGATCACGGTTCCGGGCGACAAGTCGATCTCGCACCGGGCCCTGATGCTCGGCGGCATCGCCGAGGGCGTCACCGACATCACCGGATTTCTTGCCGGAGAAGACTGTCTGGCGACGTTGCGGGCGCTCCAGGCGATGGGAGTGCAGATCGACCGCCCCGAGGAAGAGCACGTCATCGTGCGTGGAGTGGGGCTCGAAGGACTCCGTGCCGCCGCTGCGCCTCTCGACATGGGCAACGCCGGCACCGCGATGCGCCTGTTCATGGGCCTGCTGGCGCCCCAGAAATTCGTCTCGACCCTGGTCGGCGATGAGTCCCTGATGCGCCGGCCGATGGAACGGGTGGCCGGACCGCTGCGGCTCATGGGCGCCGACATTAAGACAAATGCCGGGCGGCCCCCGGTGGAGATCGCGGGGGGGCGGGCGCTCCGTGCCATCGATTACGCCTTGCCCGTCGCCAGCGCGCAGGTGAAGTCGGCCATTCTCCTGGCGGGACTTCAGGCAGCCGGTCGTACCCGCGTGACTGAGCCGGCGCCCACACGCGACCACACGGAGCGGATGCTGGGCGCGTTCGGTGTAGAGGTCCTGCGAAACGGACCCGCTGCGGCCATCGAGGGAGGCCAGAGTCTGCGCTCGACGCACATCCCCGTGCCCGCGGACTTCTCGTCGGCAGCCTTCTTCATGGTCGCGGGATGTCTCGCAGCGGAGAGCGGGCTCCTCCTTCGCAATGTCGGGATCAACCCGACGCGCACCGGCCTGCTGCAGCTGCTCTTGCAGATGGGAGCCGACATTCGGGTGCACAGCTCCGCCTCGCGCGCGAGCGATACCGCCACCGGCGAGCCCGTGGCCGATATCGAGGTTCGCAAGAGCCCGCTGAAGGGCATCAAGGTCCCTGAAGCGCTCGTGCCGTTGTCGATCGATGAGTTCCCGGTGTTCTTCATCGCGGCGGCCTGTGCCCAGGGAGAGACCCTGGTGCGCGGCGCTCTCGAGCTGCGGGTGAAGGAGACGGATCGCCTGGCCGCCATGGCCGCGGGCCTCAACGTGCTCGGAGTTCGCAACGAGCTGTTGGAAGATGGCCTGTGGATCCAGGGAGGCCAGGGCGACCAGGGTTTCGGCGGAGGCACTGTCGACAGCCACGGCGATCACCGCATCGCCATGGCGTTTGCCATCGCGAGCCTGCGGGCACAGCGACCCATCGAGATCCTGGATGTGGCCAACGTGGCGACCTCGTTTCCGGGGTTCGTCCAGCTCGCCGATGCGGTGGGCTTGCAGATAGAAGCTCTGTAGGCTTTTATTCGGGCCGAATGTCGAGCGCACCCATCGTCACCATCGACGGCCCCAGCGGGTCGGGCAAAGGCACCATTTCCCGGGCGGTTGCCGAGCGTCTGGGCTGGCACCTGCTCGACAGCGGTGCCCTCTATCGACTGGTCGCCCTGGCCGGGACGCGGGCCGGACTGGATCCCGCGGATGTGTCGGGTCATGCCCGCTTGGCGGGTGACATGGATGTGGTGTTTTCCGTGCAGCCCGACGGGGGCGAACGGATCGCCCTGTCCGGCCGGGAAGTCACTGCCGAGATCCGCTCCGAGGTCGCCGGACAGGGGGCCTCCCGGGTCGCGGCCTGGCCCGCGGTGCGTACGGCCCTGCTGGAGCGGCAGCGTGCCTTCGCCAGACCCCCCGGATTGGTGGCTGACGGCAGGGATATGGGCACCGTGATCTTCCCGCGGGCCGAGCTGAAAGTCTTCCTGACCGCCAGCGCCGCCGCGAGGGCTCAACGGCGCTATAAGCAGTTGAAAGACAAGGGGTCCGATGTTAGCCTTCCCGCCCTTTCGCGCGAGATAGCCGAGCGGGACCTGAGGGATTCGACCCGTGCGGTCGC
>Ga0070681_10007739_pt1 | contig 10503 bp, 9 predicted proteins | sample KBSC83BmetaG_FD_65650 | JGI IMG/M metagenome (GOLD analysis project Ga0070681, IMG submission 65650) | Corn rhizosphere microbial communities from Kellogg Biological Station, Michigan, USA - KBS C8-3B metaG | ecosystem: Host-associated > Plants > Roots > Rhizosphere | place: USA: Michigan...
TTAACAATTCGCCAATAACATATTGACGTATCAAGATGGGATGATATAACAATGCTCATCGGCGTCAACTGATTTTTACAATTATTTGGAAGCAATTACTTCACAGAAGGAAACGAAGATAACCAAGGCCAATAATTTTATGCACCCACTTTTCCAAAAGGCGGATGAATTAAGCCGGGAGGCGATTGGCGCCGCCATTGAAGTGCATCGCGAGAAGGGACCTGGACTGATCGAAGGCATCTATGAAAAATGCATGATGCGTGAGTTGAGTCTTCGGAATCTAACTTTTGTCAGCCAGCAGTTGGTGAAAATTGAATACAAAGGAATCACTTTCGAGGAGCCTCTTCGTCTCGATGTTAGTGTGGAAGGTTGCCCGTTGCTGGAATTGAAATGTGTTCAGGAAATTTTGCCCATTCACAAAGCCCAGCTTCTTAGTTATATGAAGCTGCTCAAACGTTCCTATCGGTTTGATTTTTGATTTTCACGAATTGAAATTAACAAATGGCATGGCTCGGATGATCCTTCCTGGAGCCAATCGATGATGAAATACTCCAAAGAGACAAACCAAAAACCATTTACTGGGTTTCTTTGTTTTCTTCGTTTCCTTCTGTAAAAAATCATGTCCTCTACTCTTAAATCCTTACGGGCCCTGTCCGACCCAACGCGCCTGCGCATTATCTCGCTCTTGGAAACGGACGAGCTTTCCGTCAACGAACTTCAGGAAATCACGCGCATGGGCCAGTCGCGCATCTCCACGCATCTTGGGCTGTTGCAGGATGCGGAATTGGTGCAATCACGTCGCGACGGGAAACGCACGTTCTATCGCCTGCATCCAGAATCGAACCACGGCGCAGCAGAAATCATCGATCTCGCAATTCGCGGCGCGAAGGAACTTTCCGATCACGACGCCGACCAGATCAATTTGAAGCGCATCCTGAATCGTCGCCGCGAGCAGGCGCAGGTCTATTTCAATCAGATCGCGGGGCGGTTCGATCGCGTGTATGGTCCGGGCCGATCCTGGCAGGCATTTGGGCATTTGCTGCTGCGCATCCTGCCGCCGTTGGTGGTGGCGGATTTGGGCGCGGGCGAAGGCTTGCTGGCGGAATTGCTCGCGCGGCGCAGCAAAAAAGTGATCGCGGTGGACAACTCGGAAAAAATTGTCGAGTTCGGCGCCGCCAAGGCGAAGAAAAACAATTTGAAAAATTTGGAATTCCGCCAGGGCGACTTGCAGAACCCGCCGATTGACCCCAACAGCGTGGATGTCGCTATTTTAAGCCAGGCCTTGCATCACGCGGATGAACCGGCGAAAGCCATTGCGGCGGCGTACAAATTATTGAAGCCGCACGGCCAGATTTTGATCCTGGATTTGGCGAAGCACACTTTTGAAAAATCGCGCGAGCTGTATGGCGATCGCTGGCTGGGATTCCTGGAAAGCGATTTGCATCGCTGGCTCGAGGAAGCGGGTTTCAAAAAAATTGAAATCAGCGTGGTCGCCCGCGAAGAGCAGCCACCGCATTTTGAAACCGTGCTGGCGAGTGGAGAAAAGTAAGCGAGGCGGCGGCCCGCAGCCGTCGCTCAATTGTTTTTTGCACATTCTCAGTCTGCGCTCACCGGAACCCGCCGCATCGTTCGGGCTTAAAAAGGCGCCACGTTCGTCAGCGGGGTGGTGAAAAAGTTGGTGATGAGATTCGGCATGAAGTTCGTCACGCCGGGACGGAAAAACGCTGCCGGCGCGCCGGCGGGATTCGTCACGCCCGGAGAGTTTGTCTGCGACGGCGACGTGCCATTCAAGGATTGAAGCACGGGCAGCGCTTGTTGCAGGCGATTTCGCAAAATAAAAATCCCCTGTAATGTGGCGGCATCGATATTAAGATCGTTCGTGCCGATGCGAATGGATAGTGAAGTCACTCGCGGGCGGCTCATGCCGCTCACAGCACCGGTGGGTGTGAGTCCGAGCGGCGCGGGAAGGGAAGTCATGGGCGCCGCGAACCCGTGAACGACGTTGATGGTCGAGACGCTGACGACATTGGCGTTGCCTTGAATGAAGTCCAGGACAGGCAGGGTGGTTTCAATGTTGGTTTGCAATGTGAGCAGGAGCCCCAGGACATCCGGCAATTGCAGGGCGGCCGCGTTGGTGGGCGCCACCAGTGTATTGGTGAATGCCGGCTGATTGGTCAGCGGAATGGGGGTGAAGATCAACGCACCGTTAACGGTGCCTATCCCGGCAGTGCCGGAATTTGTCTGCAACGATTGCGCGCCGGCCGCCCAAATCCCCAAAAACATTACGAGCGAAAATAACATCTTTTTCATACAAAAGAAACGGCGGCAGTCAGTCGCCAACCATTCCTTTTATAACGAACGCTCGAAAGGGAACCGTCTCTATGGGGAATTGACCCGGGTTGTAATAAATTCCAAATCCCCAGCTCCAAATTCCAGGGAAATTTCAAACACTAAATCGCACTCCTCAAGGCGCGTTTGGAGCTTGAATCCTGAAGCTTCTTTGGAATTTGGAGCTTGGAACTTAGAGAATGCTCGCCTCACCGCGTTCCAGTTAACCGGCGGCTACCGCCTTCTTCCGGCCCTCGGTCATATAGCTGAGATACTCGGTCAATTGCTGCTTCATCTCTTTGCGGGAGATGATGGCGTCGATGAGGCCGTGATCGAGGAGAAATTCGGCGGTTTGGAAACCCGGCGGCAATTCTGCCTGGGTCGTGTCTTTGATGACCCGCGGACCGGCGAAACCAATCATCGCGCCGGGTTCGGCAATGATAAGATCGCCGACGCTGGCGTAACTGGCCATCACGCCGGCGGTGGTGGGATGGGTGAGCACGCTGATGTAAGGCAGTTTGGCCTGGGCGTGATACGCGAGTGCGCCGCAGGTCTTGGCCATTTGCATGAGGCTGAACATGCCTTCATACATGCGCGCGCCGCCGCTGGTGGAAATAATAATGACCGGCAGGTTTTTTTCCGTGGCCTTTTCGATAAGCCGCGTGAGTTTCTCGCCAACGACCGAGCCCATCGATCCGCCGAGGAAGCTAAAATCCATCACCCCCAGCGCGGCGCGATGCTCACCAATTTTGCAAAGGCCCGTGATGACCGCGTCCTTGAGGCCGGTGGATTTCTGATATTCCGCGAGCTTGTTGGTATAGGAAGCCACGCCGGTAAATTTCAGGATGTCGATACTGGTAATGTCCGCGTTCATTTCCTCGAACGTGCAGGTTTCGACCAGCGAATGAATGCGTTCCCGCGCGCCAATGGGAAAGTGATGACTGCACTTCGGGCAGACCTTCAGGTTTTCGTCCAATTCCTTGTCGAAAATCATCGTGCTGCACTTGGGGCATTTCGTCCAAAGCCCCTCGGGAATGTCCTTTTTCTTGGACTTGGCCCCGCCCAATTTGGGCTTTTTGGTAAACGACGTGGTCGTGCTGGAAGCCGGCGGCGGTGTGACGGCTGGTTCCGCCGTTTCCAATCCGAGCGATTTTTTAGTGAACGAAGTCGTAGCCATTTCGTGAGAATTTAGACTTTTATCGCCATTTGAACAAGTCACTTATTCGGCAGGCAATTATTGGGGGCGCATATCAGAATTAACCAACTTTACGGCATTCTTTTTAAAATCCGCATCGTAACGCCGTCCCGATTTACTTCGTCGCTGCTCTTCCATATATGCTTTCTACCATGGAAGCCTTCTCCACGAAATCGAAGAAACCTCAACCTGCTCCTTCACTGAAGCCTCGTCAAAAAATCAAAAATCCTCGCTTCACGCCGCTGCATCATTTCTGTCAACGCTCGATCCGTTCCATTCCAGGGCTCACGTGTTTAGATCCATTGTCTCGACGAGTCGGCAGCGCCGCATTTGTGGCGTAGGTTTTCCAACCGGCGGGTTCACGGGACTTTCCCGTCCCGTGTTCCAAAAGAACTGGCGGCTGGAAAGCCGCCTTAACCCGCAGACCAGAATGTCTGCGCCACATTTCAATGCGTGAGCCCTGCGTTCCCTCCACTCAAAAACCGCGCGCGACCGTCCAGACGCCGATTTCCCCGGCTCCCGCGGCGAGCAGCACTTCCGCGCAGGCATTGGTGGTGGCGCCGGTGGTGAAAACGTCGTCGAAGAGGAGGACGCGCTCGCCATTCAACCGGCGGCGTTCCTGCATCCTGAAAGCGTTGCGCATGTTTTCCGCGCGCTGATCCCGAGACAATTTTGTTTGCGTCTGTGTCCTGGTGATGCGCTTGAGCAGGGTGGTATCCATCCGAATACTGGCAGCCGCGCTGAGGAAGGTGGCCAGGCGCTCGGCCTGGTTGAATTCGCGCTCCCGTTTCTTTGCGGGATGCAGCGGAACGGGCACGATATAATCCCATTTTTCCAGGCGCAAAACCGGCAGTGCTTCGCGCTGGAGCAAATCGGCCAGGAACGGCTCGAACCACAGGGCGCGTTTATATTTATAGCGTCGCACCACTTCGCGCACCGGACCATCGAGCTTCACGGCTGACCGTGCGAAGCGAAAATGCAACGTCATGTCCTGGCAGTTGGAGCATTCGAACTCCGTGGTCAGGCTGCCTGCAAACGGCAGGCCGCAGCGCCGGCAAAATGGCGGTTTGATGAAGCGGACGTCTTCCCAGCAGCGCGGGCAGACAAACCCCTCGGCAGAAGTGGCGCGTTGCGAACCGCAAAGCTGGCAGACGTTCGGGTAAATAAATCCCACGACCGTATCGGCGATTTTTTTGAACGACGCCATGTTAGGAACTGGCTGCGAACATTCAACAACCCACATCCAGGCTGCCGAGCGCGCGCTATTGAGCGTTGGATGTTGGATGTTGAGTGTTGGATGTTTTCCAAACAAACACAAGCAAAGTTCCGAACAAGACGGGCAGCGCGACCCAGCCGTTGACGATCGCCAATCGACCGCTGCCCCAGAGCCATTTGTCGGTCGCGTGCGGCATATAAGTAATGATGGCGTAGGCCTTCACCCAGAAAATCCAGCCCATGTGAAGGCCGATGGAAAAGTAAAGATTGCCCGTGCGTTGATACGCCCAGGCGAGCAGCATGCCGACGATCGTCAGATTAAAAACACCCGGTATCGCCGAGTGGAAGTTCCCGAGATTGGCAAACATGAGGGGAAGAAGGTGCAGCCCGGAGAGCCACGTGATGGGGGCTTCGGCATCTTTGGCGCTTTCGAAATAATGCATCACTGCGTAAAAAACGCTGCTGAACACGAGCGCAACCCGCCAATGAAAAACCTTGCGCAAGGCTCCGAACAAGGCTCCGCGAAATAACAATTCCTCCAGCGTGGCGGTGATGAGTGCGGCGACGGCCGCTTCCAAAAGTCGTTCCACAATCTCCCCGCCGGAGAGCCGGGGATGCAGCTTCCGTGCATGACAGGTGAAGGCGAGAGCCGCGATGATCGCGAGCGAGATCAGCCCGAGCACAAATCCGCCCCCAAATCTCTTCAATTGCCCGCGCGGATTGGCAAAACCGACTTCTGCCATCGAAGCAAATCCGAGATTTTTTACCAGCGGCCACAACCCGACGAGCGCGATCAGCAGGATGCAGCGATTGACATAACGGGGGAAATCCGCCGTAGCCACCTTCCCTGCAAGGCCATGCGCGAAAGTGTCCGGGAAATGTTGCGCAAGCGATTGGACCAGCCAGTAGAGCGGCGGCGCGAGTAACGCGCCGCCGATAAATACCGCAAGGATGTAAACGAGCAAAGCCCGCAGCGGTCGCATGGGCGCGACGATAAAAAACAACGGGCGAGAAGGCAACCGTTCAGTATGGGGGGCAGGGCTCCCGCATTTAAACTTTCGTTGGAATGGACACGTCCCTGGTAGCGCAGGCGTCCTCGCCTGCGCTACATTAAAATGTGTGATCCCTAATCAGGACTCAGTATTAGTACGGCGGAACCTTTTTGTCCGTGCCAGTCACTGGACTTCCCGCTAGGATTTGGATGTGTCAGTTCAGAATCGCATTGTCAAGGTTCAGAAACGGAATCGCGCGTTGGTCAGATTCGATGAGGCACGAATCTGCCGGGCAGTTTTCCGCGCGGCTGAATCCATTGGCGGTTTCCACCAGGATTTTCTTCCGGGCATCAACGACAAGATTTTCGAGATGTGCCGTTCGGAGGAAATGATTGCGCAGTTCATCTCGGACATGGCGGTCGTTTGTCTCAACTCCAATCCGCATCACCTGATTTCGAATTTCCCGCCCACGATCGAAACGATCCAGGACGAAGTGCTGCACGCGTTGCGCAGTTATGGTTTTCAGAACACGGCGGACGCGTATGAATGTTATCGCTGGGGTCGCCACTGGTTGCGCGAAGGCGACATCACCCAGCAGCAATTCGCCGGCAACGGTTTTCCGCGCAGCACGATGGCCAGGACACTGGCGTGGAATCACATTCGCGGGTGCGACACCGTGCAACGGTTGAATGAAATCGTCCGGGCGGGAAAAGTCAAAACCATGGTGGCGGAATCACTGGCGGTTTACGAAAAGACGCTCGATGACGCCGCGGCCAAGATGATTTCCCGGCTGAATGCGGGCGACAAAATCCGAATGATGTGGGTGAGCGGGCCAAGTTCGTCCGGCAAGACCACCACCACGGTGAAATTAACCGAGCGCCTCGAGAAGCACGGATTGCGTTTCTTGATGCTGAACCTCGACGATTATTTCTGGCCGCTCGTGGATCATCCGACCGATTGGATCAACGATCGCAACTACGAAACGCCCGAAGCGCTCGACATCCAATTGCTGAACGAGCACCTGAAAGCATTGCTGGAAGGCAAGACAGTCGAAAAACCGATTTACAGTTTCAAAGAAGGCCGCCGTGCGGGGCATAAACCGGTGAAACTGGAAGCCGACCAGGTTTTGCTGTTGGATTGCCTGCACGGGTTGTACCCGCCGATTACGGAAGGAATCGATCCCTCCACGCAATTCCGCCTCTACATCGAGAACCAAAACATGCTTTATGAAGGCGACGGCACCGCGAAGAAATTGACGCGGTTCACCGACCTCCGATTGATCCGGCGGATGCTCCGCGATTCACGGCATCGCAATCACAGCCCGCTGCGGACCATTCTGCATTGGCATTACGTCAGGGCAGGGGAGCTATTCAGCATCATCCCGCTCAGCGGTTCGGCCGATTGCGTCATTAACGGTGGATTCCCCTTTGATTTGCCGGCATTAAAACCGTTCTTTGCGGGCCTGGGCGGGCTGCTGCCAAAGCCCGAGGATTTTGAATCGTATAGTGGATTCCTGGACGCGCTGATTCGCTACGAACACATCAAACGCCTCACCGAGAGCGTTGAAGGATTGACCGTGGCGCAAGCCGCGGATACGGATATTATTCCCGGCGATGCCGTGATCCGCGAGTTCATTGGCGGCAGCACGATCAAGATTCCGCACAACGAATAAAGCCCAGCGTCGAGTTTCTCGGCGTTAGGGAACCTCAAATCCCAATACTCAGGGCGCTCGAATTTGATGTTTGGATCTTCCCTGAAGCTTGGACGCTTGGAGCCTGGTATTTTCCCTAATCACAAACGATTGGCAATTTCCCCGGACCGTGCTACATAAGCTTGGTGGCACACGCAGACCTTGAGATTCAAACGAACACGGCCCGCACGCCAGGACCGTTTGGGAGGTTCTATCTACAGGAACTCCTGAACAGCGGCGGGATGGCCGACATCTGGCTCGCAACGGACGACAAGAACAAGCCGTTCGCGTTGCGCCGCATGCTGGAGAGCTACAAGTGGAATTTCTTTGCCAAACGCCGCTTCGTCCGCGGCTGCGAAATGCTGGCCACCATTTCCGACCACGAAAACATCATCAGCTACGTTGAGCACGGCAAAATCAAAGGGCAGCCGTACCTGCTCATGGAATATGTGGAAGCGGAAAACCTGAAGGAGCTTTACGCCCAGCACGATCCCGTCCTCACCGAAAACGTGGCGCAAATCCTGATCGATATGGCGAGCGGCCTGGAGCACATGCATGAGAACGGTTACATGCACCTGGATTTCAAACCTGAGAACGTGCTCGTGACGCGCAATGGCGGCGTGCGCCTGGTGGATTTCGATTTGGCCCAGCCCATCGATGACAAGCCGCTGAAGCTTGCCAAAAATCCCGGCACGCCGGAATACATGGCCCCGGAACAATTGCGGGGCGAGCCCATCACGCATCGCGTGGATATTTTTGCCTTCGGCGTCACCGCGTATGAGTTGTTGACCAATCAACGGCCGTTCCCCGGCGAAACACCCGCTGAGATTTTGAAACGGCAGATGGACCGGTCCGGATTCTTCACGCTGCGCCAATTGAATCCGGACGTCCCGGCCAACCTGGAAAAAGTGATTTTGCGCTGTATCGAATCGGACCAGGAAAAGCGCTATCCCTTCGTCGGCGTGATGGCCCGTGAGCTTCGGTCGGCGTTGTACGTCTGAGGAGCGCGGCGTTCACGCCGCCTCAGCGTTGCGACTGCCAACGCGTAAGATAATCCGTAAGCTCTCTACCAGTCGCGTTGAAGCGGAATAAACCCCTTGCCATTCCTACGACGAGCCGATTGCCCGCAAAACTTTGTGCTGCGGTGGCAGAGCGCAGCGGCGACACCGCTTTGTGAGGCGTAAAAATTCCCACGCGTCCAAAAGCGCCATCGCCGCCACCTGCTAACCCCTTCTGAAAAAGCCTTGCCTGTGGGCAAAGCCGCGCATAGGCTCCAGTATTGTTCCCTGAACGGATGTTGGACGCCCCACCCAACTTCGCTCTGAACCTCGTATTATCGGACATACAAAACCGCGTCTGTGCCGCCAAACGCACAGTTTCAGGTTTTGAGAAACGCGAGAGAATTTGAGCGACGATCAGGAGCAATAGAATGCCTTAAACCCCATCCCCCTATGACCCCGAGAAAGAATTCTCCCTCCGGATTCACATTAATCGAACTGCTTGTGGTGATCGCGATCATTGCGATTTTGGCGGCGATGCTGCTGCCATCCCTCGCTTCGGCCAAGGAAAAAGCCAAGCGTACCACCTGCGTGAATCACCTGCACCAGATGGGTGCGGGAATGGCTATCTACGCGGGTGATTATAACGACCGGATTCCCACCAATCACCTGACCGATACGGCGATGAGCGGCACCGATGCCTCTTACGACGCTTACGTAAATAATCTTCCCGGCGATCCCGGGTTCAATCCCGAGACGGACTCATTCGGCCTGGGAAGACTCTTTGATTCGCGCGTCATCAGTTCGGGAAAAATCTTTTATTGCCTGAGCGGCACCGATCTCAAAGCGGGAGCTGCGAATTACACCACTGAGCGGACGTACGATCACTACTCAAAGGGACCAAAAAATTGGCCGTATTGGCTGACGTTCGATGATGGCACGGTGGATGGCGCGCATCGCGTGCGCACGGGTTATACCTATATGCCGCAGTCCACGCGGAAGAACGTCTCCACCACCATGGCATCACCGTACGGCGGCACGTTTGTGTGCCCGGCCTTCACCACCAAATCGTCGGAGTTGGGCTCCAGATACGCGATTCTGTCGGATTTGCTTTATCGTCAGGATATGATTGTCCATCGCTCCGGCGTGAAAAGAAATCTCGGTGTCGACGTGATGTTCGGCGACATGCACGTCAATTTTCAGCACGACCCGAAGCTTTTCACCGCGACCGTATGGAGTTCAACCATGAACGGACAAACGCTTCCGGGTGGCATTGAAGACAAGGGTGCGAATTTCCACTGGCTCATCCAGGCGTTTCAGCCGTAATCCATCTCACACCTCCTGATTCGTCCGCGGTTGGCAGGGCGCGTCACTCCGTGCGCGCCGTCACTTCACTGCAACCGAATGTTGCGCACAGAGTGACGCGCCCTAAAAAGCTCATTTGTCCGCAGTTTCAAACGCGGCCACGATGGGCCGATGATCCGAACCAATGCCCCAATTCGGCAGCGCCAACACATAGGTCTCGCTCTTAACCCACTCCCGCGCCATGCCGGGGCTGAGCAAAATGTAATCGATGCGGCTGTACGAATCCTCCACCCCATAATAATACGTCCACGTGACGTTCAGGGGGCTGAAGCGGTGATTGGGGTTCGGCGCGTCGTCTCCGTTGCGCTCGGCCGGACGTGTATCGATCAGCTTGGATTTTCCCGTGCCGATAATGGCCTTCGTTGACGCCGAATCTTTCGTGTCATTGAAATCACCAAGCACGACCAGATTGGCGTTGGCGTTCGCCTTGAGAATAGTGTCCACTTTTTCGCGGAGAAGCCCGGCTTCCTGCCGACGCAATTCGGCTTCATCGCCCTCGGGCACGGGACGTTTGGATTTCAAATGCGCGCCCAGCAGCGTGAAGGAATAATTGGTGTTCACCTGGATAGCCACCTCCAAAAAGCCGCGGCTCACGCCAAACCGGCGGCCAGCGAGCAGGAAATTTTCATTCGTGTGCGGGCGGCGCGCGCTAATTGGAAATCGGCTCAGGACCGCAAGGTGAATGCTGGCGTCGAATCCGCTGACATGCTCCCAATACGG
>Ga0070681_10007743_pt1 | contig 10499 bp, 8 predicted proteins | sample KBSC83BmetaG_FD_65650 | JGI IMG/M metagenome (GOLD analysis project Ga0070681, IMG submission 65650) | Corn rhizosphere microbial communities from Kellogg Biological Station, Michigan, USA - KBS C8-3B metaG | ecosystem: Host-associated > Plants > Roots > Rhizosphere | place: USA: Michigan...
GATAGTAGCCTTCGGCCGTTCAACGGCAACGAGGTTCGGATCGATGAGATCGGTCGCGCGCAATGTGTCGAGTACCAACTGTTCGAACCGGTCAATGGTGTAGTTCACCGCCTGACCTCACAACCGGAAATACAGTTCCTACTGTGCCTCAGACATCCAGTATGCAAGGAAATGTGTCTCAACGGCCACGCGTGGTCCGGCGCTTACTTCATCGTCCAACCTGCCGTTGGGAAGTCGCCGATCTGGTGACCGAGCGCGTTTCGCTTCGCCATGGTCTCGACAATGAATTATGCATGCGCAAGCAGGGACTGAGGCGAAAATCAGTGGCGCAGCAACTCGAAGAAGCACAGTACGCAGAGATTTCCCATCAAGAACTCTGCGTATTCTGCGTCTTTGCGTGAGTATTCTTGCTCGCCCTGGCTACGAACCCGCCGTCAGCCAGCCACGGTCAATCAGCATCTCGCGCGCCAGTTGGCCGAGCAGAAACTCATACTGCGTTCCGGCGTTTTCGGGGTGGTATTCGATGCGCACGCGCTCGAAGTACTGCACCGTGTGCTTGATGCCGTCGGTCTGGCTCACCTCTTCGAACGGTTCGCTGATCGGGTAGCCGAATGATGTGAGTCCGCCGTTCGCTTCCCAATAGTCACGGTAGCCGTGGCCGAGCGTATGGCTCGTCTCGGGGTAGAAATCGTACTCGTCGGTCGAGCCAGGATCGGCGACCGGCTGGAAAGGCGCCTCGTTTTCGCGCCCGGCGGTCCGTTCGCGACCGATCAAGCCGAGCAACACTTCGTACTGCGTTCCGGCATTTTCGGGATGGTGCTCGAAGCGGGCTCGTTCGAAATACTGCGTCAGGTAGGTTCCGCCGTCCGTCTCCGATACTTCCTGGAACGGCTCGGTCAGCGGGTAGCCGAAGCGGAAGAGACCGCCGTTGTTCTCCCAGTAATCGTGGAAGACGGTCGGCACGTTGTGACTGGTAACCGATTCGTAGACGAGCGATGGATCATTCTGCTGCGCGGCGGGCGCGGTCGGTGGCGGCAGCACCTTGACTTTTTGCGGGAAGGTGCCCTGCTGGTCGTACTTGATCCACTCCTGCATCACACTCGCCGACAGCGTCCAGTCGCCTGGTGTGCGCAGGCGGATATAGCCGGTAATGGTCGTCGAGTCGCCGGGGTCGAGCGGACCAGGCAGCCCCCAGCGGTATGGATTCGCAACACCCTTGTTTCCGGCGAAGTCGATGCCGACGCGATAGAGCCCTTCGAGTTTGGGATAACCGGCTGAGTCAAAGTCCTGGCCCTCGGTATAGCTGTAGCCAGGCGCTGGCCCCTGAGTGCCGAGCGTCGTGGAACCGGTGTTCGTGACGGCGATGTCGACGCGCAATTCGGAGCCGCCATAGACGGGCACTGGCGCGAAGGTGACCGCCGTAATCGCGGCCTTGGTTTTGCCGGGGGCGATCGGCTCGACGAAGATCGGCTGATCCATGCCCTTGCACCAGCCGCGAATGTTCGGAATCTTGGCGTACGCGTGGTCGCCTGGGCACTCGGTCGAGAGGACATCGCGGTGTCCGCAGATGTTCGGTACATTGTCTTTATCGATGAAAAAGCCGATCCCTGCCGGGTCAACGTTGGCGGCGCGATCCTTGATAACGCGCACCAGCGAATCGAGCGCGGGCTGATCGACGTCCGTCTCGCTGAAATCGCCGAGTAGTGCGATGCCGATGCTGCCCCAGTTGTATTGCAGGGCATGACCCGCCACCACGTTCGGACCGCCAAAGCGCCCCTCGTAGACGTTGCCGTGCCAGTCGACCAGGAAGTTGTAACCGATGTCGCCCCATCCCTGGGTGATGGCGTGATAGTAGTAGATGGCGCGCACCGTCGCCGCTGGATCCTGTTCGTGGTTCTGGGTGACGGTGTGATGGATGATGACCTTCTGTACCGGCCGGTATTCGGGTGGCCAGATTTCTTTGCCGTTGTCGTCATAGCGCAGTGACTCGTCGGCGCCCCAACCAGCGCGCGGGATGATGAAGCCGTCGATCAGCTTGGGAGCATCCATATACTGCGCCGGTCCGGTCGTATCGACGCAGGCGAGTTCCACTTGTTGCAACGAGGGCGCGGGGCCGGCCGGTGCGGCGACGAGATTGACGCGATATTGCACGTACTGACTCGGCGAGACGAGGGCCGGCACCTGAAATTTCCGCGTATCTGACAGCGAGCGGACGTGGCTATCGAGATGCGTCTCGATCCAATCGGTCCAGCTGCTTCCGTCGCTGCTGACGCGCACCGCGAAATCGGCGTTGGCGCCCTGTGGCAATTCGCCCTGCCAGACGAGTTCGACGCTATTGAAGGCCTGATCCGCCTGAAAGACCGGCGACTGATAGAGCCCAGTCCGTGGGAAGACGCCGCTCTCCTGCCAGCTCATGCGCGTGGCGGCAACGGCAGCACGGCCGTTGAAATGAACATCGACCACGCTCATCAGCAGCAGGCCTCCCGCGACTTTCAACAGCCGCCGTCGGTCGAGTCGTTCGGCGAAGAATGGCTTGTTTCTGGTCGTCATTTCCGGCCCCGGCGCTGCATTCGTCTCGTCGGCGGGCTCCGTTGCGCTCGCCCGCAGCTGGTCTATTTGCATAGCATCTCCCGACATGAGTGTACGGCCGTGCTGATCGTACGCACAATGGAACTAAGGTACGTGCCGTGGACCGAGAGTCTGCTATAGTCTGGCGAAGTACGCGGAAGTGCATCGGAGTGGGAAGCGGATGATCGCGTCGTCCCGTCGTCCACAAATCATTCTCTCTGGTTGGCGACCCGGTTGGAGCGGACTCTTTCTGGCGCTGGTACTGGCATCGGTCGCCGGGTTCCTGCTTGCGCCCTGGTCGGTCGAGGCGAAGTCAATAGCCGTGCTCCACGGCATTTGCGCGCAGCGCCCGAGCCATTCGTTCTGGTTCGGCGCCGATCGGTTGCCCTTTGATGCGCGCATGACCGGTATCTATGGCGGCTTCCTCATCACCCAGTGCTACCTGCTCGCGCGCGGTCGATTCCGGGCGTCCGGCATTCCCTCGCTGCCGGTTATCGGCGCGCTCTCGCTTTTCGTCATCGTCATGGGACTCGACGGTCTCAACTCGACGTTTAACGACATGGCGCTCTTTACCGTCTACCAACCGAGCAATCTCTTGCGCTATGCCACAGGCGCACTTACCGGTACAACGCTGGCGGTCTTCCTCTGGTTGCTCACCTCGAGCCTTCTCTGGCGTCTTGAGCGGCAACGTTCCGAACCGGTCGTGCAGCATATCGGCGAGCTTTTCATGATCGGAATCGGGCTGGCCGGCTTCGGCTGGCTCGCTATGAGCGGCTGGCAGCCAGTCTATCGTCTGCTCAGTCTCCTGCTGGTCTGCGCGGCGATTTCGGCACTGTTTCAGCTCTCGATCGCGTTCTTGCAGCTCGCCCGGCGCAAAGAGAACACGGCCGTCACGCTCACTGATTTGGCCGGCGTTGCGACCGGTGCGCTCCTCTGCGCCTATGGCTTCCTCTTTTTCGTGGCTGGCAGCCGCTTCCTCATGGAAATGACCTTACACGTCAAAGAAATGGCCTGAGACGTCGATCGCATTCGGTTCGTCATCGTTTATCATTCAGCCCATCGAGACAACCGATGACGAGAGGCGGTGAGCGGGTGCCGGGCTCCGAAGACCGAATTGAAGCCGAGTGGCAGTTCGACGCGAACGATCTGGCTCCCATCGAGTCGTGGTTGGACGGGTATCACGAGTCCACCAACCTTGGCGTTGTACGTGAGGCGCAGGTCGAACATCTCGACACGTACTACGACACCGCCGATTGGCGCGTTCATCGGGCCGGCTACGCACTCCGCCTGCGTCGACGTAACGACGCCGCCGAACTTACGCTCAAGTCGCTGACATCACAATCCGCCGCCTTCGCCGCCCGGCGGGAACTCACCGAAGCGCTCGCGTCCTCCGAGGATCCGACATCCGAACATGTTGGAGGGCCGGTTCGAGAGCGCGTGCGCGCGCTCCGTGGACGTGCGGCGCTCATCCCGCTCTTCAGCGCCATCACTCGCCGCCAAATCTACGGCATCTGGGCTGCTGAACAGCGGCAGGGCGAAGTAGCGCTCGACCACACGACGTTTATCGGTGAAACCTTCGACGATCAGTCCCAGCTCTTGCGGGTCGAGATTGAATCTGCCAACGACGAAACTGAGCTGCTGGAGCCGTTCGTCGCCGCACTATGCACGGCGGTTCCGTTGGAACCAGCCACGTCATCCAAGTACGAGACCGGACTTGCGCGGAATAGCCTCACGCCGATCGGGCCGCCATCGCTGGTTGGACGAACGTTCGATCGTGACGCGCCGATCGGAGAGGTCGCCTACGCCACGCTCTGGCGCCAACTGGTTGAGCAGTTGCGGAATGAGCCGGGGGCCAGACTCGGCGACGACATCGAAGCGCTGCATGACATGCGCGTCGCGGTGCGTCGGCTGCGCGCGGCGTTGAGCCTGTTCAAGCCGTTTCTCCCGCCGGAGATTCTGGTAAAGCGTGAAGATCTGCGCTGGCTGGCGCGGACGCTTGGGAACGTGCGGGACCTCGATGTGCAGATTGTCGCCTTCAGCGGCTGGTCTGATCGTCTCGATGCCTCCGATGCCGCCGATCTTCAACCGTTGCTCGATGAAGTACGCCGTCGCCGAACCGTCGCACGCGAGCAGATGCTGGCCGCGCTCGATTCAGAGCGCTACGAGCATTTCATCACGTCGTTCACCGAGCTACTCGCCCAGCCGATCGACGCCACCAACGCCTGCGCCGCGCTCGATGTCGCGCCCGATCTGATCCTGCGGCGACAACGTCGATTCGCGCGCCGTGCCGCGAAGATTAAACGACACGCGTCGCCGGAGGCGATCCATGCGGTGCGCATCGAGGCGAAGCGCCTGCGCTACGCGCTCGAGTTTTTCAAACCGCTTTACGGTAAAGGCGCGGCTGCCTATATCCGAAGGCTGGTCGAGGTGCAGGATCTGCTCGGCGCGCATCAGGACGCGGTCGTGGCTGTCGATCAGCTGCGCGAACTTGCCAGTGGCCTAAATTCGCTTCCTGGCCCGACGCTCTTCGTAATGGGACGAATAGCCGAGCGCTCGATGACGGACGCCCGCGAATTGCGAGTCCAATTCCCAAAGACGTATCGAGCGCTCGGCGCGAAGCCGCTCGCCCGTCTACGCAAGGAGTTGCGGTCCGGCAAGCGCGCGGCCCGATCGTCCATCGAGTCCACGCCGGCCAACGCGGTGAACGCCGTCACCGACTGAGGAGCAACCCATGGATCTTATTCTGGTGCGTCATGCCATCGCCGGTGAACGTGACCCGCGTCGCTGGCCAGACGATAGCGAGCGACCGCTGACGAAGGATGGCATCGAGAAGTTCGAGCGCGCCGCCGCTGGACTGGGCAAAGTCGCGGGCTCCGTCGATCTAGTCCTCGCCAGCCCCTATCGTCGCGCCTGGCAGACGGCGGAGATTCTGGAAAACGTGGCCGGCTGGCCGGCGCCCGTGACGTGTGTCGAACTCCAACCCGAGAACAGTCCAGCAGCGATTATCGAGCGCTGCAATCGGGAGCGAGCCGGCGTCGTCGCGCTGGTCGGCCACGAACCATTGCTGGGCGAACTGGCGGCGACGCTGCTGGCTGGTGACGGTGCGCCCGCCCAACCCCTAAAGAAGGGCGGTGCGGTTTGCCTCCGCACCGGCGACGAGGTATCTGCCGGTGGAATGATGCTGAGCTGGTGGTTGCCACCGAAGCTGTTGCGACAGCTCGGTTCGCGCTGAGCGCGTCACACCTGCGGGCGCTCGTTCGTCAAGAAGTTGAATGAACATTGCCCAACGATGGAGGGTTGACGATGGACGAGCGCGAATGGCTGGCGGAGCAGTTCGAGATGCATCGCGTGCATCTGCGCTCGGTCGCCTATCGCATGCTTGGCTCGTTCAGCGAAGCTGACGATGCCGTGCAGGAGTCATGGTTCCGGCTCAGTCGCTCCGGCGCCGAGAATGTCGAAAATCTCGGCGGCTGGCTGACAACGGTCGTCTCGCGCGTCTGCCTCGATATGCTGCGCTCACGCAAGCTACGCGGAGAGGAGACGCTTGACGCTCCGTTGCCTGAAGCCCTTGGCTCCCGCGAGAGTGGCATCGATCCCGAACACGAGGTGGTGTTGGCCGATTCCGTCGGGCTGGCCATGCTCGTCGTGCTCGATACGCTGGCACCGGCCGAGCGCATTGCCTTTGTGCTGCACGATCTTTTCGCCGTACCGTTCGACCAGATCGCGGCGATTCTCGGCCGCTCGACGGTCGCCACACGTCAACTCGCCAGCCGGGCGCGTCGCCGGGTGCAGGGACGCGGTTCGTCGCCGGCCAGCGGCCAGACGCGGCAGCAAGAGATCGTCAACGCGTTCCTCAGCGCCTCTCGAAACGGCGACTTCGCGGCGCTCCTGACGCTGCTCGCTCCGGATGCCGTGGTGCGAGCCGATGCCAGCACCGTGGCGGCCGGCGCGGAAGCCGAGGTTCGTGGTGCCGAGGCGGTGGCAGGCGTCTTCTCCGGCCGCGCCCACGGTGCGCGCTTGGCGCTGGTCGACGGGATGGTCGCTGCCGTCGCGCCGGGTCGCGATCCGCACTACGTCTTCGAGTTCATCATCGTCGATGATCAGATCACGCAGATCGACATCCTGTCCGATCCCGACCTGCTGGCGGACCTCGATGTCGATCTGCTGCCGCCGCAGAAACTGCGTGACAAACCGTCTGCATAGCAAATCGCGGATTCGCTGTTTAGGAGCAAGGGGAACAATCCCTGTCATTCTGAGCCGCAGCGAAGAATCTCCTCCTCGTATTCCTGCTGCTTGGTAGCAGGGGAAAGTCGATAGATCCTTCACTGCGGTTCAGGATGACAAGGAAGAGGCCCTCACAAACCTGGGCCACGGGCGCTAGTTCATCGGCGTGTTGGAGGCCGGGCGTGCCATGATTTCGGACATGGACAGCGGTTCGTCCTCATCATGAATGGCGGCGGGCGGTTCCTCATTCATCATCCCCGCGACAATGTCGCTGATACCTGTCTGGAGGTCGGCGAAGATATCGAGAACGCCGCGCCGCGCATCGATCACCTTGAAGTCGTGCTTCTCGGCCAGGCGTTGAAATTGCGGCAGCAGGCGTGACTGGTAGCGAATGAAGTTCTTGTAGACGTCGTGGCCGCGCAGAAAATCCTGCCCCGATTCCCAGTAATCGAAGCCGCTGCTGCTCAGCACGCGCGGCAGCAGGTGATCGACGTCGATATCGAGGTAGAAGATGATGTCCGGCACGAGCGCGAAACCAAAGACATCCTCAATCCAGCGCTGATTGACGCCGCGCACCACGGCGCGCGCGATGATCGAAAAGACATAGCGGTCGGTCAACACGACCATTCCTGCCCGCAGACCAGGGATAATGACGTGCTCCATCCGATCGCAGAAATCGGTGGCATAGAAGAGATTGAGCGTAATCGGATCGAGCGTATGCCCGAGCTTGGCGCGCTCGATGCCGCGCCCGGCCAGGCTGGAGCGGCGGAGGCCGGTATTGAGCACGGCATAACCGCTTGCTTCGAGCCATTCCTTCAGCAGCGCGATCTGCGTCGAACGACCGACACCGTCGGTACCTTCCACGACGACAAGCCGGCCCGGCAGGCTCTCATCGGTGATGCCGGGTGGCGGATCGCCATAATAGCGAAGCTGCGTCATCCGGTCGGTCCTCCTTGCTGCGCCCCCCGACTCAAGTAGCGACCTTTGAGATTCGCTTCCTGCAACGCGGTTTGAAGTCCGCCATTGCCGTCGCGCATCAGTCCATTCAGGTGCGGTGTCACAATCTCACGCACCAGTTGCTGTTGCCGAATCAGGTTCTCAGTGGCGTCGATGCTCACCAGGTTGAACTCGCGGACAATCTGATCGTACTCATCGTGGATCTTGCCCTGGAAGAGGCGGAACGATTCGTACGGATCGTCGCTGAGCGCCAGATCCAACCCTGCCTCGTAATATTTGAGTTCCGGTCGTCCCGTCAGGATGCGTCGAAGCGATTCGTCGAGCGGCACGTCGAAATAAAAGGCGATGTGCGGTTTGACGGCGAATGAGTAGAGGCGGCGCAACCAGTCACGGCTGACGCCGCGCACAGCGTCGCGGGCGAAGGCGGTGTAGGCATAGCGATCGGCAAGCACGATTGCGCCCGCTTCGAGCGCAGGAATGATTTGCGCGTTGATGCGGCTTGCGAAATCGGCGGCGTGGATGAGGCTGAACGTCATCGGCGTGAGGCTACGCCGCTTCTTTCCGCGGCTGGTTGTGCTCTTGACGATCGGCGAGGAGTTCCATTCGCTGAAGACGACGAGGTAGCCGAGACTGACGAGCCATTTGTGCAGCAGGTCGAGCTGCGTGCTCTTGCCTGAGCCGTCAATTCCCTCGACGATGAAGAGCCGCCCCGGGAAGCGATCGTTTCGCCGTAGCCCCATGACCATGCGCCCTTTCAGCTGAAGATCAACGCCTGACCGAAGGCGCGACCGAACCGATCGGAAAGCTTGTCGCGCTTATAGCCGGAAAACGCGGGAACGCTCAGTCGCACTCGCTCCTCATCGACATCGATCCGTAGTTCGATCGGCGCTTCGCCGGGATAGCGTCGTTCAATCTCATCGGCGAGCGCCAGGATCGCACCGCAGCGTGCAATGGCTGGTCCATCATCGTTGGTGAGGAGCGGCGCGTACACTCCGAAGTCCGACTGGCGTTTGTCTGCCTCACGGATGATCGCGGCCAGGAGTGCGATTTCCCGATGTGTGAAGCCGTTGAGATCCGCCAGGAGCACGATCGCGGCGCTGTGGCTCAGGCGGTCGTAATAATCGACACTACGTCCGATATCGAGCAAATAGGCGGCCTGCGACAGCGCCGCCTGGAACACCTCCGGTAGCTCAGGAGCCAGCGCCGCAACGAGTTGCTCCGTAGCCGAGACGCGCTGCCTCGCACGTCCCGCGTCCCAGGCCCGAAAACGCGAGGCGAGCGCGCCCACCGACGCCTGCTTCACGACCGCCGGATCGGGCGCCGTTGAGCTGACCAGCGAAAAGGCGATACCTTCGCGCAACCCTTCGCCGGAGACGAGCATCTCTTCGAATCCGAGCGCGTCCATCACGACCTGCGCCGCGACCACGCCGCCGACGATCGAGTCTGCTCGGTCAGAATTGAGTCCCGCCATCCCGGCACGTCGTTCGAGATCGACGGACGCGAGTGAGGACGCTATCCGTTTCACACGCGCAAACGGCACCGTGTAGCCGTGCAGTCGCTGGATCGGGCTGGGTCGCTGCTTTCGGGTCATCTTGGCGATGTTCCGAATCGTGCCGCCGGTGCCGACCAATACCTCGCCTGGGTCCGCCTTCTGGATGCCTTCGTCAGCCAGCCGCCGGGCGACGTACTGTTTGAGTCGACGGATTTCCTTGCCGGTCGGCGGGTCGCTCGGTAAGAACTGACGCGTCAGCCTGAGCGCGCCGAGCGGGAGCATCCACGATGCAACGCCGAGTCGGTCTCGAAAATGCGTCAGTTCCAGGCTGCCACCGCCGATATCAAGCACATAGCCGTTCCAGACCGGCAGCCCATGAATGGCGCCGAGGAACGAATAGCGAGCCTCGGCCAGTCCGTCGATGATCTCGACGTCGACGCCGACGTCCTGCTGCACCCGCGCCCGGAGGTCAGCGCCATTGGTAGCGTCACGCATCGCCGCCGTGCCGACGACGATGACGCGTTCGGCACCGGCACCGAGCGCGATGGCGTGAAACGCTCTGAGCGTGTCGATGATGCGATCGAGCGCCTTATCTTCGAGCGAACCATCGTCGCGCAGTTCGTTCGCCAGGCGCAGCGGCACGCGGGCGTCTTCGACGATGTCAAGCAGATTGGGCGAGTACTGGTCGTAGACGACGAGACGACCGGAATTGGAGCCAAGGTCGACCACACCGATCCGTCGCTTGGGCACGTTCCCGTTCGCCAGTTCGTCGATCAGTTCCACCACCGGCTGCATGACGGTCCGCTCCTCCGTCACATCAGCGACCGACCGGCCAGTTGCCGTACCAGTCGAACGGCTGATCGTTCAGGTTGATCACGACGTTCTTGACTTCCGTGTATAGATCGAGCGCGTGACGGCTCAACTCGCGGCCGATACCGCTCTGCTTGAAGCCGCCGAACGGCGCTTCGGGCGGGTTGACTGTCGGATAGTTGATGCTGACATTCCCGGCGCGAATCGACGCGGCCAAGCGATGGGCTCGCTTGAGGTCGTTCGTCCAGATCGTCGCCGCCAGCCCGTAGATGACGTTGTTCGCCATCTCCACGACTTCGCCGTCATCCTTGAACGGAATGACCGACAGAACCGGTCCGAAGACCTCCTCCTGGGCGATCGTCATATCGTTCTTGACCTGATCGAAGATCGTCGGCTCGATGAAGTTGCCTTTGCGCAGCACATCGGATTCCGGCCGCTTGCCGCCGAG
>Ga0070681_10007744_pt1 | contig 10498 bp, 6 predicted proteins | sample KBSC83BmetaG_FD_65650 | JGI IMG/M metagenome (GOLD analysis project Ga0070681, IMG submission 65650) | Corn rhizosphere microbial communities from Kellogg Biological Station, Michigan, USA - KBS C8-3B metaG | ecosystem: Host-associated > Plants > Roots > Rhizosphere | place: USA: Michigan...
AACCCAGCTTGCGCGGGGCCGCGCATGGAAACCGTTACCAGTTCGAGCGGTTGGGTTATTTCTGCGTCGATCGGGACTCGACGGCGGAGAACCTGGTGTTCAACCGGGCTGTGGCGCTGCGCGATACCTGGGCTAAGATCGAAAAGGCGCAGCAAGCCTCGGACAAGAAGTGACGGCGCCTGACAATCTGAACCTAACATGATCATTCTCGGAATCGGCGGCATTCTCAGCGATGCCGCCAGCGCAATCCTGATCGATGGCCGGCTGGCTGCCGCCGTCGAGGAATCCAAGCTCGCACGGGCGCGCACGCCAAGGGGTGAACTGCCCGAAGCGGCCATTGCGATGTGCCTGGAGCTCGCCGGTGTCAGTGCCGGCGATGTCGATTGCGTAGCAGTTTCACGCCCGATCCCCGGGGCCACCGAAAGCGGACTGCACCTAAAGCTCCGCTCGCGTTTTCCCAATAGCCGGATGGCTTTGATCGATCATCACCGCGCGCATGCGGCGTCGACTTTCTATGCGTCCGGATTCGAGAAAGCCACGGTGCTTGTTTTGGATCGCCGCGGCGATTTTCGCTGCGGATCGCGGTGGCGCGCGGACGGCACTCAGTTGTCGCTCGAAAAGGAGATGTATTCGGCTGATTCGCTCGGTGAATTATACGGTCGTGTGACTGAGTTGCTCGGATTCAACGCCGATGCCGACGAACATAAGGTCCAGTGGCTTTCAGCCGCGGGCGAGGAGCGGTATCGCGAGCTATTTCTCGAAATTCTCCAAGGTTCCTCGAATGACTGGCCGCGGCTCGATCGCTCGTTCTTTGATGCCGAGCGCATGACCGATGGTGGTTTCAGCGCCAAGTTCTTCGCGCACATCGGTCTGCCGGATCGCGCGCCGATCCTGGAACCGGAGCGCGCCAGGCTGGCTGCGAGCTTGCAGTGTGCGATCGAGGCGACAGTGCTCAGCATGGCGGGGCAGGGAGGCAACCTATGTCTCGCCGGTGGTCTTGCCATGAATGCCATGCTTGTCCAGCGCCTCGAGTCGTCACGCAAGTTCTCGGACGTCTTCGTGCAGCCCGCCGCCGGAAACGCCGGCACCGCTCTGGGCGCTGCTCTCGAAGGGTGGCATGAGGTTTACCATGAAACGCGCCGCGTTCCGTTCGACAACCTCTTCCTGGGACCCAGCTATTCGGCCGAACAGATCAAGCAGGTACTCGAAAATTGCAAACTCCGATTTCGCTACTTGCAGACCGCGGGCGACTTAATTGATACCGCAGTGTCACAGCTCAGTGAAAACAAGATCGTCGCCTGGATGCACGGACGCATGGAGTTCGGACCGCGCGCGCTAGGAAATCGGAGCATTCTGGCCTCTCCACACGATCCTTATTCAGCCGAGAACCTCAACACATACATCAAGCATCGCGAATCCTTTCGCAAATTCGCCGCGTCAGTCCCGACGGAACTAGCCGCTGAGTATTTTGAGGTCGGGCCGAACGCGCGCTATCTCGCCACGGTGGGCCGCGTGCGGGAGGGATATCGCAAATGTTTCGAGGGCGCACTTCTGGCGCGCGATTTAATCCGCGTGCACGCCGTTTCCGAGCAGGACAATCCACTCTACTGGAAACTATTGCACGCCGCCGGCAAGAAAACCGGGCTCCCGGTCTTATACAACACGTCCTTCAACTTATTTGGCGAGCCGCTCGTTTGTACTCCGCGCGATGCGGTGCGCAGCTTTTATTCTTCCGGCATTGATGCTATGTTTGTGGGCAACTTTCTCCTACAGAAATAGCCTCGCCATCTGCGAGAATATACAGTTCATGTCAGCCAAGCATTACCGGACGTCCGCCCGCGTGCTCTTGGCCGCATTGTTCGTTGTATGTATCTACCGCGCCTTTACGCAATCGATAACGTTTGATGAGGCATTGACTTGGGATCTCTACATCAAGGGTCCCGTCAGCCAGTTATTTCATTTGTATCGGGCCAACCATCATTTTCTGAACTCGGTACTGATGCGCATTTCGGCCGGGATCTTCGGAGTTTCCGAATGGTCGATGCGCCTTCCGGCGCTAGCCGGGGCGGCTTTATATTTCGCGGCGTGTTATCGGCTGGCACGCTTCGCCTTCGGTGACAGTTTTTCTATGTTGCTGGCGGTGCTCTTGCTTAGCCTGAACCCGTTGGTGCTGGATTTCATGGTGGCTGCGCGCGGATACGGGCAGGCACTCGGACTGCTGATCTTTGCGATGGCGATTCTGCTCCGCGAAATCTCGCGTCAGACCTATTCGCCGAAAGCAATGGCGGCCGCCGGAGCGCTATTGGCGCTTTCCGTCACAGCTAACCTCATATTTGTACTCCCTGCGGCCGCGCTGGCGAGTGTGACTCTGTACTTTGTTACACGGCGCCGGCCAGCAGATACCGCGGCGCCGACGCCCCCACCCACCCGCAAGAAGAAAAAGGCGCCCGTGATTAAGCCGTCCAAACCGGGATTATCGCCGGCAGCGGCATTCATGATTCCAATCGCTGCCATCGCCATCTTGTTCTTGAGTGCGGCGCCGTTCGAGAGCATGCAATCGGAACACTTTTATGCGGGGGCTGGAACTATCCAGGCCAGCCTGCGCAGTCTGTCCACGTCTTCTCTTCAGCATTCGGGTCCACTACGGCACCAGCCGTGGGTCGCGGTTTGGAGTGATGCCATTGGGTTATGCATCATGCCCCTGGTTCTCATCGGGGGATTGGCTGCCGGCATTCTGAAGCGAAACATTCTGCTGATTTTATCAGCCGGAGCGGCGGTATTCTCGGCGATTGTCTCCCTGCTCATTCATGTGCTGCTGAACGTAGCATATCCTGCCGATCGCACCGGAATTTATTACCTGCCTCTGGCTGCCCTTACACTCGTCTCGTTAGCCTACATCGGGAGCGGTGCTCATGGCTTTCGGCGCGCGGCTTCCATTGCGGCGTATGCCCTGGCTATTGCTCTGGTTGTGCATTTCGCCACGGAGTTCAACACCCGCAAGTTTCTCGTGTGGGAATATGACGCCGACTCGCGACCGCTTGCCGATTACATTGCCGCCCACCGGCCAAAGAATGTAGAAGTCGTGAGGGTTGGAGGTTCCTGGCAACTTCAGGAGTCGCTTAAGTTCTATGCCACTCTGCAAAATTGGACGTGGGCCGAGTTGCGGAGCGAAGCGCCGGTCGCCGGTCTCGAATACTACGCTTTTTTGCCCTGGGAACGACACTTCGAAAAGCAGCTTGGGCTGACTGAAGTCTACAATGGCCGGGTCTCCGGAAGCGTTCTCGCGCAGCCTCCATCCCTAGTGGCGAACTCAGCGCGCTAGCGGCATCAAAGTAACTTCCTCTTCAGAAAGTCCGCCGCCGCATGATACGCGCGCAACCACCGATCGTGGGTTAGGAAATCATGCACTTCGTCGGGGAAAATGAGCTGCTCGAATTCTACCCGCCTTTTGCGTAATGCCTCGACCAGGGTAACCGTCTCGCTGAACGGCACGTTTCGATCATCATCGCCATGAATCAGCAATACGGGCGACCGCCACCCCTTAACCGCCGCCATCGGCGACGATTCAAATGCTACACGTGCCGCGTCCTGCTGCTTTTCCGGATCGTACGAAGAAGAAAAATTGCGGATGACGATGTTCCAGTTGTGTACGCCATGAAAATCCACGCCGGCGGCAAAAAGGTCGGATGCGCGCGCCAGACCCAAAGCCGTCAGGTAACCACCATAAGAACCGCCCCATAAACCGATGCGCGCCGGATCCACGTCCGGCCGGCTCCGCAAATAAAGTCCGGCGCCGATCACGTCATTGAACTCACTCGCCCCTCGCGCGCCGTAATTCTCCGCTTCACGAAAATCCCGGCCGTAACCAATGCCGCTGCGGTAATTCACGGACAGCACGATGAAACCCTGGCTCGCCAGATACTGATTCAGGGCATACGCATTGTTGTAGTAATACATGTAGTGCCATCCCAGCAGCATCTGCCGGCGTGATCCGCCATGAAAAAAGATCACCGCTGGGCGACGGGTCCCAGGCTGCAGATTGTGCGAAAGGAAAAGCTGCCCGTGAATCTGCATCCCATCCGCTGCGGAAATCATGACTGGCTGTGGAACCACAAGTTGATCCGAAGGAAAATCGGCCGGCGTCGCTTCTGGCGAGAGATCTTTCGGCGTCCCCGCGCCGACGATAATTGCCGGGCGTGGCGGCCGTCGGGCATCGGAACGAAAAAAGGCGATGGCTTCGCGATCACTGGTCATCACCGGCGACCATTCGATTCCTTCTCCACTCGTGACTGGGGACGGCGGACCGGTGTGGTCCACCGCTACTTTCCACAAATGGCGGCGATCGATGTCGCCCTGGTTTGACGAGAAAACGATTTCGCGATTGTTCGGCGTCGCCGTCACGTGCTCCACCTCAAATTCGCCCGGCGTGAGTTCCACCGCGTCGCCGCCGGCCGCGGCGATCGAATAAAGATGCACCCAGCGCGTGCGCTCCCACGGGAATACCAAGCGCCCAGCTGCCCAAATCAACTGCGTCTCGGCCACCACGGGATGAAAGACGCTGCCCCGACCCTGTTCTGCGCGCCAGACTTCACGACCTTCTCCTTTTCGTGCATCGGCGATCCGTATGGACCACGGTTGTCCCGTTCGCCGGGGTCCGAACATCAGAACGTCCTGCGAAGCGGGAGTACGTACGAACGCAACTTCGCGCGAATCCGCGGACCACACCGGTGCGCTGTCCAGATCCACGCTCGGATCGAGATACTGCACGGTCTTTGCGGCGGGATCGAAAATTCCTACGAAGCTGTGATTGCCACGGCTGCTGACAAAAGCGAGCCTCAATCCATCGGGCGACCAGCGCGGCGCTTCGGCTGTTCCGCGAGCGTGCACTGCCTGCTCGGCCTTCTCGTGCCCGTCAAACGGGGCCCACCATATCTGCTCCTTATATACGAAGGCGACGCGATCGCCCTTAGGCGAAATCGCAGGTGCGCTGCCCTCGCCAAGCTTTCGCGGTGCGCCACCATCCAGGGAGACCACCCACACTGCCTGTTCGACGCCTTGCGGATTGCTTCTTGGATTCGGAGCCTCGCGATGCATATCGAAGTCGCCGCCGCGTACGAAAATAATCGACCGGCCGTCCGGCGCCCAGCGCAGCTCATTGATATCCTGTCCATCATCCTGTGTAAACGAAGTGATCTGATGCCCGCGGTAATCCGGCGGCGAAGCCACCCAGACATTGCGCACTCCGCGTGCATCCATCTGCCACGCAACGCTGCCACCGGCCGGCGCCGCCACCAGAGCTTCCGGAAACGAATTGGACATCACTTGCTCGAGCGTAAAAGGCTTCTGTGCGGCGAGAATTCCGATCGAACAAAGCAGCGTAGCGGCGATTCGCATGCCAATACTGTAGCGCAGGGCCACGCGTGGTTTGCGGGGACCTGCGGGTTTTGGCGGACTCGACGAGAAAGCCGCAGGTCTTCCGCAAACGCCGCGGCAGCCCTGCGCTACAAAACGCGGCGCTAGTGACCAGCCGACCGCAGGTTCAGGTCGCGTCAGCATTTTCTGCGCGTCAGGCAGAACGGATCGTAGGGCTGGTAGCGCACCAGTTCACGAATTTCGCGGAACGATCTTCCCTTGAGAACGCTTTTCCTCTACACACTAAAATGATTCTGAGGCCCTCATGTCCAAGTTATCTATCCGCGATCTCGACCTGAAAAACAAACGCGTCTTCATCCGTGTCGATTTCAATGTCCCGCTAGCGCCCGGAGGCCAGGAAATCACAAGCGACAAGCGCATCAAAGCGTCGCTTCCCACGATTCAATACGCGCTCGAACAAAATGCCGCGGTTATTCTTGCGTCGCATCTCGGGCGTCCCAAAGGCAAGCCCAATCCCGAGATGAGTCTGAAGCCAATTGCCCGCCGCCTTGAGCATCTCCTCGGCCGTCCAGTAAAAATGGCGCCCGATTGCGTCGGTCCCGAAGTGGAGGCCATGAAGCCCGCCCCCGGTGGGGTCCTGTTGCTCGAGAATCTTCGTTTCCACCCGGAAGAAGAGAAGAACGATCCCGCCTTTTCCAAACAGCTCGCCGCGCTTTGCGATCTTTACGTCAACGATGCCTTCGGCTCGGCGCACCGCGCGCACGCTTCTACCGTGGGGATCATTGCATTCGTACCCAAAGCCGCCGCGGGCTTTCTCATGGAGCAGGAGCTCAAATATCTGACGATGGTGACGCAGAATCCCGAGCGTCCCTCCATCGCCATTTTGGGCGGTTCCAAAGTTTCCGACAAAATCGAAGTCATCTCGAATCTCGTGAAGATTGTCGACCGTCTCCTGATCGGCGGCGCCATGGCCTACACGTTCTTGAAATCGCAGGGCCAGCCCATAGGCAAATCTCTCGTGGAAGATGACAAGCTCGATCTCGCCCGCAACCTGCTTACTGCGTCCGGTGACAAGATCATGCTGCCCGCCGATCACGTGGTGGTTTCCGAACTGAAGGAGGGCGCTGCAAGTGAAGTGGTCGATTCGATACCCGACGGAAAAATGGCTGTCGATATTGGCCCGAAAACCATCGACAAGTATGCGAAAGTCATCTCCGGTGCAAAAACCATCATCTGGAACGGCCCTATGGGCGTTTTCGAAAAGCCGCCGTTCGACAAAGGAACGGTGGCAATCGGCAAAGCCGTCGCCAACTCCGGAGCCGTTTCCGTCGTGGGTGGAGGGGACTCCGAAAAGGCCGTCAAGTCTGCCGGCGTAGCCGACAAAATCTCGCACATATCCACAGGCGGCGGTGCGACCCTAGAGTTTCTGGCGGGCATCGAACTCCCAGGTGTAGCCGCCCTGCCAGATAAGTAACCGTGTCGCCGTGTCCCCGCGTCCACTCGGTGTGATACATTTCAGCCCATGAACCGATTGCTTTCATTCCTCATCGCCTGCACCCTCGCGGCGCCGGTCTTCGCTCAAGTCTTCACCTTCAATCGCGAGCAGCTGATCGAGTACACAGCTCAGAATCCCTTTCCACGTTTCTCAGACGGCCGCCCGAAAGTCCCCGATAACCTGCTCGAGAAGTGTAAAGACCTCTCAGCCGAAGAAGTCTGGGCTGTTCTGCCCGGAGAGAAATACCGCAACCAGTACGAAGGCAACTGGATGATTGTTCATCCTGAGCGCCGCTTGGTGGGCCGTGCCGTAACCGCGCAATTCATGCCGGAGCGTCCCGATGTCAGCGGCACCAGCGAAGCCAAGGCTGTCGCCAAGGGACTCGGCCACAATGCCAATCAACGCGTGATCGATACGCTACAACCCGGCGATGTGCTGGTGGTCGACCTGTTTGGAAAAATCGAAAACGGGACAATGGTGGGCGATAACCTTGCCACAGCGATCTACGGCGCCACCAAAACCGGCCTGGTCGTCGACGGCGCCATTCGCGACCTCGACGGTATCCATCCTCTTGATATGTCCGTTTACGTCCGCGGCGTTCATCCGACACCCATTGGCAATGTGATGTTAACCGGCTTCAACGTTCCCATCCGCATCGGCAATGCCACGGTAATGCCGGGCGACGTCGTCTTCGGCGATCGTGAAGGTGTCTACTTCATCCCGCCGCACCTTGTGAAAAAAGTTCTCGAAAGAGCCGAGGAGACGCACGTCCACGACGAGTGGACCAAGATGAAGTTGGAGACCGGCAAATATAAATCGAGCGAGATCTATCCCAGCCCTTCCGATCCAGCTCTCAAGAAAGAGTACGAAGAGTATCTAAAGAAGCACCTGAAGAAAGTAGAATAGGCCTCCGGCCTGTACACGGCTCACGGCGACGGATAGGTCTTTCGTTTTGTAGCGCAGGGCTGCCGCCGGGGTTGCGGAAGACCTGCGGCACTTTGGTCAGGTCATCAAAAACCGCGGGTCCCCACACTAATCGCGTGGCCTCACGCTACAAATTAAAAAGCATTTGATGGCGCTTAGGAGTGCCTCCGAGCCGCGACGGTGATCCGACTCAATTTCTACTGCTTCACGCCGAATGCATAAACATTCGACGCAAAAGTGCTCACGAAAACCTTCCCGTTCGACAGCCCCAGCCCGCTGAAATGGGTGAATTCGGGAATCGTCTTCCCGCTGCTAAATAGCTCCTTACCCGTAGCCGCGTCGAACGCGTAGAGTATCGCATTGCCGGCGGGCTTCGAAGCGCGGTCGTGGCTGTTCAGAATCTTCCCGGAGCTGTCGAGCTGCTGCGTGTTCTCGCCGTTCGAGAGCGCAAACACCATGCCATTCACTACAACCGGCGGCTCGGGCGAATCCATGTCCCGCGAAATCCACGCTGGAGAGAGCACCGGTTTCCCATCCTTCTCCTCCACCTTGAATGCCATGATGCTGCCGTGCGTCGCCGCCCCATTCGTCATCGCGAATGAAGGCCCGCTGCTGTGTGGCGGCCCCCACGCCGGTGCATACAACCAGCGCTCGCCTTTTGCATCCTGCCACGTTGCGAATGCGCCCCAGAAACCTCGACTCGCCAGGTTGACGTCTTCGTTGGTCAGCGGCGGGCTGCGATATAACGGCGTCCGGTGATCCGCACCGCCCATGGATTTCGCATCCAACAGATAAATCACGCCTTCTTTTCCCGCTGCAGCCACGAGCTCCCACTGCTTGAACGGAAAGACCACCGGGCTCATATTGCCCATGTCGAGGTCTTTCTTTGTAATCCACGCGCTATTGGATGGCGCATAATGGTCCACCAGCTTCAGTTCGCGGGGAGAAACCTCGAGCACCGAATCAGAGTATTGTCCCTTGGCCGGATCATAGTCGCCATCGCCCGTTTCCGCGAAAATGTTTCCTTTAGGACCGATCGCTACGCCCGCACGCCCCCAGATGCCGCCGTCTTTAGAGAAAAATGTGGAAATCGGATGTTTAGGATCTTTCAGATCCATCCCGTAGACGGCCGACTTCGCGCCATTGCAGTTCTGCGAGGTCGTCGTGTAAAGCACGCCAGCGTTAAAATTAAGGCTCCAGTTCTTTGAATACGGCGGAACAAACTGAGTGGGCGGAAAGCGGTCTTCTCCATCGATCACATTTAGCGCATGCAGCTTTCCGTCGCTCGCAATCAAATAAACGTTCATGGTCCCGAGGCCGCCTTCTTCCTTCTGCAATTGCGGCGTATCGTTCAGACCGTTCGGGCAAAGCCAATGCGCTTCCTGCTTCGATTTTCCTTCAACGGTAAAATGCTTACTCCACAAAAGTTTGCCTGAATCCGCGTCGATCGCGTAGAGATTATCGGAACTTCCCGCCACCACCACGATGTCCTTGACGCCGCGCGCCGTGTAGACGTCTTCGACAACCAGCGGAGCGGTGAGTGACGCCAGCTCTTTCGGTTCATTATCCACATGCAGCTTCCACTGCAGGCCGAACGACTTCAGGTTATCCTTTGTGAGGATTTTCTCGTCTTTCAACCAGCCCGTGCGCTGCGCGTCTCCGCCGAAGGTGAGCCATTCCGAAGCCCGCACACCCAAAGCAGCAAGCACAAGGAGTCCGGCAACATACAAATGTTTCATGGAATTCTAAATTAACACAAGCTCGCGCTGGGCCTCGCCGGTTACCCGGGCTTCGTGGTCACCGACGAAGACGTTCACTTCCGACCGGACCCCAAAATCCTGCAGATAAATTCCAGGCTCGATCGAAAAGCACGTCCACGGCACAATCCTGCGCTCGTCATGCGTCTCCAGATTGTCCATGTTGGCGCCGTTGCCGTGTACTTCCTGTCCGATCGAGTGGCCCGTGCGATGCGTGAAGAATTCTGCATAACCCTGGCTGGCGATATAGCTGCGAGCTGCGTCGTCCACTTCAAATCCGCGTACCGGCGCTCCCGAACGAACAGCCTGCTGCACACGCGCGACCGCGCGTTCCCGTGCGTCCCGCACGATGGCGAAGACCTTGCGCATCTCGGCCGGAGGTTCTTTGCCGCAAAAACCCGTCCACGTGATGTCGTAATACACCGAGCCCGGCTGGTCGAGCTTCGCCCACATATCCAACAGCACGAAATCGTTCGCGCGAATTGGCTGCGTCGCCCCCTGCATGGGTTCGTAGTGCGGATTGGCCGCATTGGCATTCACGCCCACAATCGGCCCATGGTCGGTGATCAGTCCCTTTTTGCCAAAACCATCCAGCACGAACTGCTTCACTTCGAATTCTTCGACCGCCCTGCCATTGCGCGTGCGCTCCCCGATCATCTGAAACGCATCGCGACGCACCTGATCCACGCGTCGCCCGGCTTCCAGATGTGATTCGAGCGCCGCAGGGTTCCAGCGTGCCTCGAAATGCTGGATCAACTCGGCTGAGCTCACCACGTCGATTCCCAGTCCGCGCACCAGCTCCACCGTTCCGGCATCCACCATCGCGACGTACGGAATGGCGCACTGCGGAGAATATTGCATCGCTACGCGCCGCGCATTCCCGATGATCTGTCTGAGTCCGTCAACTTGCTCGGTCCAGCTCGAATATTTGATTTTCTCGCCCGGCACA
>Ga0070681_10007748_pt1 | contig 10496 bp, 6 predicted proteins | sample KBSC83BmetaG_FD_65650 | JGI IMG/M metagenome (GOLD analysis project Ga0070681, IMG submission 65650) | Corn rhizosphere microbial communities from Kellogg Biological Station, Michigan, USA - KBS C8-3B metaG | ecosystem: Host-associated > Plants > Roots > Rhizosphere | place: USA: Michigan...
CGATCGACGCGACCACGAGCAACAGAAGCAAGAGAACTCTACCCACAGATAACACGGATTTTTTCATGTCTGATGATCCTCCCGAAGGCTAGAAGCCGTGTTTGTAGTGCACATCCGACTGTGCTCGCAGCTCGGCGGCTTTCTCTTCCGGCGCGGTGTCGGAAAGGAAATTGCCACCACCGATTTCCGGTCCCGCGAGGTACTTCAGAAGGTTCGGACGACGCAACGGCGGATGAAATTCGATGTGAAAATGAAAACTCGAGTAGTCGCCGCCGTCAGTAGGCGCCTGGTGCAGCGGCATCACGTATGGAAAAGGCATTTGCCACAGATTGTCAAACTTGACGAGCACCTGTTTCAGCAGCGCTGCGAAATCGCGTCGCTCGTTTGGTGCGAGCGCGGCGATACTGGCGTGAGTCTTCTTCGGCGCGATGAACACTTCATACGCGTAGCGCGCAAAGTAAGGAATGAAAGCGGTCGCCGTCTCGTTCTCACAGATGATGCGGCGACCGTCTTCTTTTTCCGCGCGAATCACATCCTGAAAAAGAACGCGTCCGGTGTCGGCGAAGTGGCGTTGACTCGCGCGCGCTTCCGTCTCAATTGTCTTGAAGACGAAGTTTGTCGCATAAATCTGGTTGTGCGGATGCGGATTCGAAACGCCAACTGCTTCGCCTTTATTCTCAAAGATCAGCACGTGCTTGATCTCTTCGAGTGCACTGAGCTCGCGATATTGTTCTTGCCACACGCCGAGCAGGTTTTCGATCGCAAGTGGCTCGAGCTCCGCGAGGGCGAGACTGTGATTCGGACTGTAACAGACTACGCGTGCGATTCCCGTTGCCGGTCGATTGAGATAAATGCCGGGCGGCTGTTGCAGAGTTTGCGGCGCGTCGAAGCCGACGCATGGATGATCGTTATCAAAGACAAACGTGCTGGTGTAGTTGTCGTTTCGCGCACCACTGACGCGCAGGTTGCCGGGACACAAGTAGCAGTCGGGCACATATTCGGGTAACGGCTCTTCGTTGTGTTCGATCGTCTCGCCGCTCCACGGACGGTTTTGCCTGTGAGCGGCAACGATTACCCACTCCTCGCGTAATGGATGCCAACGCTCTTCCCAGTACATAACTTTTCAGTCGAGCGAGATCTGCAAACGCGTCACAGAGGCCGGCGCGAAGCGAAAGGAAACAACTCCCGCAGCAACCGTCGCCTGCTCGTCGTGCGGGTGGACGACGTTCGGATTCTCAAACGTGTTGTGCGCGTGAACGTCGGTCATCGACAGCACGCGCGCCTGAGCTGCGGAAGCGCGCGCGCCGCGTACAGCAATCTCTGTTTCGCGTTGCTCGCTGAGATGAGGGTTCGTGACTGTCAAGGTCAGTTGCTTGCCGTTAATCGATGCGGAGCCTGACAGTCCCCAGAATTCCGCCGGTTTATCAACACGCGTGTATCGCACTTCCGGCGCGCTGAACACCGCTCGCACAGCGCGGCCGCCCATGTGTGGCATGAACATCTCGAACACGTGGAACGTCGGCGTCACGATGAACTTATCTTCATGGGCCAGGAACAATGAGTGCAGGCAATTAATGAGTTGTGCGACGTTCGCCATCGCGACTTTGTCTGCGTGACGATTGAACGTGTCGAGCGTGAGCCCGGCGAGCACCGCGTCGCGCATCGTCGATTGTTGGCCCAGGAGGTGTGTCGGATCGACTTCAGTTCCGGGTTTGTACCACGCTCCCCATTCATCGACCACGAGCTTGACGCGGTGTTGTCTATCGTATTCACCCATGATGGTCCAATGCTGGTTGATGAAAGATTCCATGCGGTCGGCTTCGCGCAGGAGTTCGTAATATTCAGCGTCGTTGAACTTCAGCGCATCGCCTTTTGCTGCGAACCAGTCGTTGGTTTTGCCAAAACCGAGGTTCCACGCGTAGTGATGCAGGCCCCAGCCGAAGATGTCATTAAAAATGCCGCGATTTTTCTCGGCGATCTTCGAAAAGAACCCGCGCGTCCAGTTGTAGTCGTCGACGTTTGCGCCGGAAGCGACGAAGCTCAGGTTCACTCCGTAACGAGGAACGGCGGCAGTGAAGCGCCGGTATTCTGCTGAATATTCTTCGGGCGTGAGGTTTCCGCCGCAACCCCACGTTTCGTTGCCCACGCCCCAGAAGCGCACGCGGAACGGATCGCGGCTCGGCATTTCACCGCTCGCACGGCGCTCGGCGGCGGTGGTTGAGCCGGCGGGTGAGTTGCAGTATTCGATCCATTCGTAAAACTGCTGCGCGCCGAGTCCACGCACATTTGCAGCGAGATAACCTTCGGCGCCTGCTAGCTGGCAGAAGCGCAGGAATTCGTTGGTGCCGAAGTGGTTTGGTTCAAACTTCCATGGACCATCAGCCACGCTCCTGGGCCACTCCTGCGCGTCGGCCCAGAAGTTTGTGCGACGCGGACGTTGCGCGCGTGGTCCAATGGCGTCGCGCCAGTCGTAGCTGTCGGCGAAGCAGCCGCCGGGCCAACGTATGACGGGAGCTTTGATTTGCTTCAGTGCATCGACGAGCGCGGTGCGAATGCCGCCGGTGTTTGGAACACGCGATTTTTCGCCGACCCAGATGCCGTCATAGACCACGCCGCCGAGATGTTCGGCAAAGTGGCCGTAGATGGTTGGGCTGATCGTGCCGATCTCTTCGCCAAGCAGGACCTCGATGCGCGAATCGGCAGCTAGCGACGAGTGGGCCAGACCACCCGCACGTTCCACCAGAATTCCGGCGCTAATGGCCGCCGCCCCACGTAGAAATTCTCGTCTTTTCAATTCAGTCCTCTTTTTTAGCCGCAGATTACGCAGATTTTATTTTTCTAAATAATCTGCGTTATCCGCGTCATCTGCGGCTAGAATTTCACGTTGCTTAATCTCTTAACGACCTCGCGCAGATCCTCGTCCTCGCGTTTTTTCTCGGCGTCACTCAGGCGTTTGAACGTCGCCATCGCGGATTGCGCGTCTGCCGTTCGTTTGAGGCGACCGTATGCGAGGCCGAGTTGGTAATACGCTTCGGGCACGCTCGGATCGAGCTTAACAACCTGCTCGAGTTCTGTGACTGCGTCGGTCCATCGCTGCGCGCGCATGAAGAGCTTGCCGAGTGACAAACGCGCCTGCGTGAACGTCGGATCCATCTCGACGGCTTGCCGAAGATGTGTCTCGATGGCGCGCGCGTCACCGTTCTGCTTCAGCATCGAATCGGCGATCAGGTGATGGACCACAGCGAGTTTCGGATCGGCGCGCAAAGCACTTTCGTAGAGCGAAATCGCTTCGCCGTACGCGCCGGTTTTTGCTCGAATCAATCCGAGATACGCGAACGCAGGCGCAAATTTCGGATCGAGCTCGATTGCTTTCCGCAACGCCCGCTCAGCCTCTTCATTTTTGTCGAGCTTGAAATTCGCAAATCCGAGTGCGAACCACAGACGTGACGACGAAGGAAATGTCTGGAGCGACTCTTCAAGCCGGATAACCGCGGCGCCCGGCGCGTTTGAGTTCGTCAACAAAACTGCGTACTCGAAACGATACTTCTCAGACTGTGGATCGCGTTGGATAGCCAGACGCATCGCCGGGATCGCATTTTCGACGTGACCGCTTTGCTCGTAGACGTCTGCGAGCAGAGCGTAAACAGGACCCGGATCGTTGCCGCGCGCGACTGATGCTTCGAGGGTGCGACCGGCGGCAGGTATTTCTTTGCGCGCGAGGTAAACGCGTGCCAGCCGCACGACCGAGTCAGTGTCAGTGGGATTGAGATTGACGGCAGCAGTCAACTCCGCTTCAGCTTCCTTCAACAGTCCCGCTTCGAAGAGTGCCGCGCCGAGCTCCGCGCGCGCAGCGGCAGCGTGGGCCGGCGTTCCGGTTTCAGCGGCAAGAGCGGCGGCGTAGTTCTGGTAATAAGTTGATGCTGCGGCATAGTCCTTGAGACGTAGCGAGATTGCGGTAAGCGCGCGAGCGACTTCGACGTCCTGCTTGATCGCAAGAGCACGCTTGAACAACTCGGCGGACCCGTGCAGATCGTCACCCGCAAATCGGATCTGCGCGAGATTAACCAGCGCATTCGGCTGATCGGGATCGAGCTTGAGTGACTTCTCGAATTCAACAGCGGCGAGACTCGCTCTTCCGGTGCGCATCAGGATCGCGCCGTAATTGTTTCTCACCGATGCCTGATTCGGTTCGGCTTTTACGGCCGCCGCGAAATGTCGCTCGGCTTCTTTCAGATCACCGGCTCGGTCCGCGATGATGCCGAGATACGTGTGCGCAGTGACTTCATCTTTCTTGACAGTGAGTGCTTTCTCGAATGCATCACGTGCTGCGCTGGTGTCACCACGATCAAACGCAGCGACACCATCATCAACGAGTTGCTTAGCCTGTTGAGCCCGAGCCGGAATACTTGCCACAAAAAGGCACATAAAGCACAAAATTATATTGCTGGCCATTTTGATCATTTGTGCCTTTTGTGCCTTTTTGTGGCCAAACTTAGAAGACGAACCTCCCGCCTACCTGAATGCGACGCGGCTGGAAGATGTCGGCGTTGCGTGCAGAAATGCCGAAGTTGATGTCGTCAACGTTGACGTTCGCGAGTCCGAAGCGCCCGCGATTGAAAAGATTAAAGAACTCGGCGCGTATTTCAAAGTAACTCGTTTCAGTAACTTTCGTCTTCTTCATAAGGCTGAAATCCTCGGTGAAGAACGGTTGCGCTCGCAGGTCGCCGTAAGTTGGCGCGGCGTTGCCGAAGAATCGATTCGGATCGGAATAATAAGCAATGTACGCCGGATTCACGGTCACGCCGCCGTCGAGAGAGAAGGGAGGCGCATTGCGGTAATCCAGCGGCCGTGAAAAAGCTGCCGGATTCAGATAACGATACTCCGTGCCGCCCGCAGGAATGTCGGTATAAAACGGCTGTCCCGTGATGTTGGGTCGCAAGTTGCCGAGATAACCGGCTAGCTGAAGGAAGTCTCGTTGACCACCGGCGAGAAACGGCGTCAACGCAGGGCCGCTTCGATAGCGATGAATTCCCGTCACCTGGAAGCCACCAACGAGACGATCAACGAAACCACCGCGATTCAGGTATCGCCTACCTTTTCCAAACGGCAACTCGATGATGTAGTTGAAGACAAGCGAGTGCGGAGGAATATTCGGCGACACGGAACGCAGCGGTCTGCGGTCGAACGGATTCTGGATAACTCCATTCAACGGCGAGTCACCGAAGATGTCTTCACCTGCATCCGTGATCAACTTGGCGAACGTGTACGACAGTCCTGCCTGTATTCCATTCGCGAAGCGCCGCGTCAGATCGACTTTACCTGCGTTGTACAAACTCTGCCCCTGACTTTCGAGGCGGTTGTTGATGATGCCGTACTGCGGGAACGGCCGTAGTGATTGTGCTACTGTGCCCGCGAACGCTCCGCCCTGAGTGCTGAAGCCCGGATACACAGCATCAGGAGTTGCCGCCAATGGAACTCCGACACTCGCAGCGAAGGCGCGCTCGAGTGGCGTCACCGCCGAGAGTTGTTTTTGCAGTAGCGGTAAACCGAGCTTCAGCGCGTTGAGTGGGATCTTGTTGATGGGATCGAAGTTTGAGCGCAGGCGCGTACCTTTGCTGCCGATGTAGCTGACTTGAACTGCGAACTGATACGGCAGTTGACGCTGTATGTCGAGACTGTACTGCACCGTGCGACCCGTCTTGAAATTCTTATCGAAGTAATCGAGATCGGTGCGGTCGAGTTGGCCCACTGCCTGATCGTTCGGGTCGGCCGGCGGTACGTGCGGATAGTTCTCGAGCGTGATAAACGCGTCGAGACCGCCGTTAATGTTGACGGAACCAGGACTGTAACCAAGAAAGCCAGTGTTGCCGAAGTCGTTATAGATGACAGGAGCGTAGTAGATTCCGTACCCGCCACGAACGACGGTCTTCTCGTTTATCGAGTAAGCGAAGCCGACGCGTGGTCCAATGTTGTCCCGATTCGGTTTCACGAGTCCGAAGTTTGCGGCTTGCAATCCCCCTTGTCCGATTGCTCCGACGATGGCTCCGCGCCTTCCACCCGCCGCGGGGTTCGGTGTATCGGGATCGAAGCCGCGCAGGAAACCGCGCGCCTCTTCTCGAGGACGGCCGTAGTCGTACCTGATGCCAAGGTTGACGGTAAGTTTTGGCGTGACCTTGATGTCATCCTGTGCGAAGAAAGCATTCGAGAAGAATCGCAGCGCGGGATCGATCGTCTGGTTGCTGTTGAATGAAAACTCGGGTCTGCCGGTGATCAGGCTCGCGATGGGCCAACCCTGATTGAAGTCGTTTGTGTTGGCTGTCTGGTTGCTGCGGAAGTTGAAGTTGCCGCCGATGTCAAAGTGCGCGGCGTTGTTCAGTTGCTGTATGCGCACTTCGCCGCCGAATTTCATTGTGTGGCGGCCCTTGAGCAAGGTTGCCACGTCACTCAAGTGTTCCGAATTGTCGCGAACTCTGTTGTCGAAGAACGTCGAACCACCGGGCTGGAGCGCTCTTGGGTCGAGGGAAGTGACTGCATCACCATAGCCAGGAAATCCGATTAGCGGCAGACCGAAATTCTGCGTTGCGTTCGGATTCAGTCCGAGCGAGCTCACCGGAATGCCGCGCGAGAAGTTGCGGTTTTGAACGTCGGAACGCGAGAAACCAGCGTTGAAGTGGTTGATGAAAGCCGGCGTCAACGTCCAGTCGTGTTGCAGACGCGCGTAGTACGACTTGAAGATCTGGTTCCAAACTCCCTGCGCCACGAAAGGCTCTGGGAAACGTGGGAAGCCACCTTTGATGCTGGGCAGTTTTCGAAATGTGTAACTGAAGTTGAGCGTCTGCCGGTCGGTCAGGTTATGCGTGATCTTGGTTACGTAGTAGTTCGTCTTTGCGGTCGCGTTGCTATTAGCGGTGAAGTTGCGAAACACACCGCCCTGCGTCGGCAGGGGAAACAGATCGAGAAAATTTCTGCCGATTGCGGATATGCGAGCGCCGCCAAGATACTGATCCAGACGATTACCGGGAATCGGCGTGCGTGATCCCGCAGGTTGAGCCGGATCGAAGATCTGGACCGGACCGCCGAAGAAGTTAAGCACGTACGGATCGGTCAACAGTTCGCCGAAATCTCCCTGGCGCATCCTTAACGTTGGAACCGTAATCTGAACCGTTTCGGATTGCGACGTACGATAGCCGCCGTAGTTGAAAAAAAAGAACGTCTTGTTCTTGCCGCTCCAGACAAGTGGTCCACCTTCACCGAATCGCGGCAGGTAAATCGGGCCGCCAACACTGAAACCATAATCGAACTGACGATCCAGCGGCTTATCGAGACCGAGGATGCGGTTGCGATCGATGTTCGCGTTCAGCGCGTCGTTGATGTGGAAAAGATAAGCTTCGCCGTGGAAGTCGTTGCTGCCGGTCTTGATTGTGAAGTTGACGACGCCACCCGAAGAGTTGCCAAACTCCGCGGAGTAGCTGCTCGTTGAGAGCGTGAATTCCTGAAACGCGTCTGGACCAGGGGCGACTTCGGAGAAGAACGTTCCGTTTTCTCCGCGCCGCGTTTGAGCGCCGTCAATCAGAATGTCTGCGCCCAAACCCTGGCCGCCGTTGATGCGGAAGTTGGTGGCGTTCGTGCCGGTGCTGCCGGAGGTCGCGCCTGTCGGCGTGCGATCGTTTGACACCACGCTGCTGTCCAGGAAGATAAACGACAACGGTGAGCGACCGCCGCTTTCCGCGGCGACAAGCAACGGCAACTCGCGCACCTGGCGCTCGCTGACGTTTAGCTGGTTCGCGGGATTCTCGGTTTGAAGTACGGGAGTAGCCTCACCTGAAACGACTACGGTGTTGGCGATCTCGCCGACTTCAAGTTGGACGTCAACCGTGCGAATCACCTGGACCGCGACTTTGATATTTTCGACCGAAGCGGTTTTGAAGCCCTGCGCTTCCACCTTTACGGTATAAGTCACCGCTGCCAGTTGTGGAATGGTGTAGTTGCCTTCGCCGTTCGTGCGAGACTCGCGAGTCTCGCCGGTTTGCGCATTGACCGCAGTCACCTTGGCATCGGCAACGACGGCGCCGGCCTGGTCCGTCACTCTCCCGGTGATTCCGCCGCGATCGCTTTGGGCGAAGACAGGTGAAACACCTACGAACATGAGCACGAGCAATCCAACGACAGTCAGGTTAGAGACTCTCATTCCCACCTCCCATGAACAGGACGCAAGCAAAAAAATTGGATTTTTAAGAGCAACTATGCAGAACCGATTTGCAGACCCAGACCACATTTCCGATCACTGGGGGAGTGATTCATCTATCATGTGTGAAAATTCCCGAATCGATTAAGGGGTTGTTCATTTACACTACAAATGAGCATGAAGTCAAGAATTATCTCGCGAACTGTGGCAAATTTCACTAGTGCAAGGAACCTCGCAACGGTCGGGCTGCTCCTCGCTGTTGCGGTGGTCGCGTGGCCACAGCAGCGTGAACTCGAGGGAGACGTTCGTCAGGTCCATGATCCGACCATCATTAGGGAGGGAGATACTTACTACGTGTTTTCGACAAGGGCCGGCATCGCGATCAGATGTTCGAGCGACTTGATCCACTGGCGACTGTGCGGGGACGTGTTCGCTCATCTTCCCGAGTGGGCGGTCAAGGACGTGCCTGGTCTCAGAGGCTTGTGGGCGCCTGACGTGTCGTACTTCAATGGCAAGTATCATCTTTATTATTCCGCCTCGACGTTCGGCAGCAATCACTCGAGCATCGGTCTCGCGACGAATGAAACGCTTGATCCAACGAGTGACAAGTACAGGTGGGTCGATGAAGGGAAGGTAATCGGCTCGGATGTTAAGGACGATTGGAACGCGATCGATCCTGACGTTGTGCTTGACGAACACGATCAGCCATGGCTTGCGTTCGGCAGTTTTTGGAGCGGCATAAAACTCCGCAAGCTGGACCCCGCAACCGGGAAGCTCTCGTCTCAGGATCAAACTCTCTACTCACTCGCGCGCCGGCCGGCTCCAGGCGCGATCGAAGCTCCAGACATCGTTCGGGAAAATCGTTACTACTATCTCTTCGTTTCCTTTGACTTCTGTTGTCGCGGCAAGGACAGCACCTACAACATACGCGTCGGCCGCTCGCGGCGGCTCACTGGTCCATACGTCGATCGAAGTGGCAAACCGATGATGGATGGCGGCGGCACGCTGGTCGTCGCCGGTGCAGGTCGTTGGGCCGGAACAGGTCATTGTTCCGTTTTACAGGAGAAGGATGCTGATCGACTCGTGTATCACGCTTACGACACGGAGTGGCGTGGTATCGCAACCTTGCGGATTTCCGTTCTTCGGTGGGATTCGGACGGTTGGCCCAATATTGGGTTGCCAGAAAACTCGGGTCAGTACCACCCGCGGTAGCTGGTGGGTCGCAGGCCCAGTTTCGAATTAAGCTCGATGTACTTCGATGCCGCTGGCGACAAACGGTGCGATGGCGTCGTCTGATACACCTTTGTCGGTGATGAGAATGTCTACGTCGGAGAGTGGACAGATTAGCGCCGTGCCGACGGCTCCGATTTTGCGATGGTCAGCGACGACGATCTTTTGACGTGCCTGACGCATCATGGCGCGATGAATCGTGGCTTGATCCGGATAGTTGGTAGTCAGACCATGTTCGACGTGGATGCCATCGACGCCGATGAATACTTTATCTACGAAGATTTCGCCGACGCTTTCGATAGCCGCTGGACCAACGAGGGCAAACCAGTCGCCACTCAGAAACCCGCCTGTCACGATGACCTTTAGATCGTCGCGGTGACTCAGCTCCATCGCCACGTTCACGGCGTTCGTTAAAACCGTGATTGCTTTATGAAGACAAACGCTGCGCGCAACCTGAGTCGCCGTCGTTCCGGCGCCGATAGCGAGGATGTCACCGTCGCTTATAAGTTCGGACGCGACAAGACCGATGCGACGTTTCTCGGCGCTGCGCTGACGTTCCTGCTCGTGATAGTAGGAGGTGTGACGAAACGGTTCGTAAAGGAGCGGCTGAACGGGAACAGCGCCGCCGTGACTGCGCCGCAGGAGTCCGCGTTGTTCCAGCTCGCCGAGATCGCGGCGGATAGTCGCCGGCGACACCTTTAGCCGTTTCGCCAGTGAATGCACCGAAACTTTGCCGGTGCGCAGCAGTTCCTGAAGAATCAGTTGCGCGCGGCGCTCAGTGGGAGAGGTTTCTCTCGACATCAAATTGTTGGTTGTTTGGCGAGTCCCGCATATTATTAACACGCGCCAGCAGGTCAATCACAGCGCCAAAGGCGCGAAATATGAAAGCCAGGGTCGGTCGACAGGCGCGCCAGGTCAATCACAGCGCCGAAGGCGCGAAATATGAAAGCCAGGGGCAAGCGCGAAGCGCGTCGCCCCTGGTTAAGTCCCACCAAACGACGTTAAGGCCTGAAGGGCCGAAATACAGGGTGCCGTATTACGCCCTTTCAGGGCTGATGCGCTTTTGATTTTGTTACCAGGG
>Ga0070681_10007749_pt1 | contig 10496 bp, 9 predicted proteins | sample KBSC83BmetaG_FD_65650 | JGI IMG/M metagenome (GOLD analysis project Ga0070681, IMG submission 65650) | Corn rhizosphere microbial communities from Kellogg Biological Station, Michigan, USA - KBS C8-3B metaG | ecosystem: Host-associated > Plants > Roots > Rhizosphere | place: USA: Michigan...
TCATCGCCGTAATAGGTTGGAATCGGCAGCTCTTTGATACGCAAACCCGCGCGAAACAGTTGGATGATGATTTCGGTATCAAAGTGGAAGTCGTTCGTGTTTCTTTCGAAGGGAATTCGTTCTAAGGCGGCGACCGAGTACAACCGGTAGCCCGAATGAAATTCCGACAGGGAACTCCTCAGAAGCCAATTTTGAAACTTCGTCAAAATCTTGTTTCCCAGATATTTGTAGAGAGGCATTCCACCGCGTAGCGCACTGAAACGGTCCAGCATGCGCGACCCGAATACTGCGTCGGCTTCTCCGTCCAAAAGCGGTTTCAGAAGCTCCGGCAGCCGCTCCGGCGCGTATTGCCCATCCCCATGCACGAGAGCTACGGCGTCAAATCGTTCGCGAATCGCATAGTGGAAGCCGATCTTCTGGTTCCCCCCGTATCCCTGATTAACCGGATTGAACAGCACCGTCACCGGAAACTGCAAACCCGCCTGCTTCGCAACGTCACTTGCCTGTTCAAAGGTCTGATCGTGTGATGAATCGTCAATGATCAGTATTTCCGTCTCGTGCTCCGCCAATGCCGCAGGGATTCTTTGGATGACGTCCCGAATTGTTCGTTCGGCGTTATAGGCCACGATGAAAACCAACACCCGTTTTTTTCGCTGAACTTCGGACATCGTCTTTCCACTTTACACCCAATCAAAAGGGTCCAAGGGCGGCAGGCGACACGGATCTGCTGTGAGCGGAAACGCGTCAGTGGCTAGGGATCGTGGTCAGAAAAGCTATTCAGGGCGGGCCTGCGAGATTATAATAGGAAATCCTCAATCCGTTTCAGCGCTGTACGCGTTGAACACAGCTTCTGCGCAGAGACTCGGTGTCTGAGGTGCCACATATGGCAACTAGGTCCAGCGCGATAGCCGCTACCGATCCCGGCTTCACAGAAGATCGAATACCGCGTTATCAGTCGGTCGTCTTCACTGGGTTCGCGTACGCCCTGCTGGTGCTGATCATGTGGGGTGCTTTTAACCCCCGCGGCGGCATGCCTTATGAAACAGCTTTCCCATATATCAGCGAGACCACCAGCCGCCTGGACGGCTTTCTTTACCGGGCCGATCCGCTCCGAATTCACGCAAGTACCTTTTATCATCTCTCTTACCTGATCGGTGAGGCCCTCGGAATCGGCGGCAGCTATGTGCCTTTCCAGGCGGTCTACGCCGTTCTCTGGTGGGCTCGTGGATTCCTCGTATTTCTCATTCTCCGCAAGTTCCTGCCGTCCGATATTCTGATCTGCTATTCGGCAGGAGCTCTCGTTCTGGTACACGCCTCCGACGGCGCATTGCAATGGGTGGGACTGCTGAATCAGTTCGGCTCCATTTTCTGGATGCTCCTGGCTTTCTATCTCCTGACTCTGTCCTTCGAGATGGCAGACACATACCTGGCAACCTTACTCGCTGTGGCCGCCTGCTTCGTTGAGTACATGTCGCTGTGGAGCTACGAGAGCCAACTTCTATTGTTACTTGTGTTCCCTTTTGTGTTACTTTTGCATCCGGTCCGAGGTAGACTTAAACTCGCAGCACTTTCTGCGCTTTGGTATTCCGTCCCTGCGGTCTACCTGGCCCGAACATTGCAAAAATACGCGCATTCCGGCGGAGCTACCTATCAGCAATCAGTGATGCGAAAGAGTTGGGGACTCGGAAGTCTGGTGAGTGACTGGTCTTTCAATATTGTCGCCAGTCTGAATTTTTGGAGGTGGACGCGAGGAGGATGGAGAACGCCGGAGAGCCAAGCCATTTTGCTTTCATCGCTAGCTGCGCTGCTGTTCGTCGCCGCCGCAGTTGTTGTAATTCGGGGCGGGCGCGCAAGCCACCGCCGCCCGGTATTCGTTGGGACAGCGGGCACGTACTGGCTCCTTCTCACGGCCGGATTTGTGCTATTGGTTCTGAGTTTCCCCGTTTACCTGTTACTGGATTCCGCCCGAGGGCTCTGGCGTACGCAGTTTCTTTCGGGTATCGGCGCCGCTCTGGTGCTCACAGCATTGCTGGCCCTAGTGTCGCGCGTTTTTTCGCGCTCTATGCTACAAGCCACGACCTTCCTGATCCTTGGGTGCACGATTGTTTTCTGTGGAAGCTTATCGGCAATCCAGAAGGGCGGATTTCACCGTTGGGTATGGGAGCGGCACCGCACTGCCATCGTCGAAATTCTCCGCATTGCTCCAAGCGTCAAGCCGGATACCGTGATCGTGCTCGCAAATGTGCCAAAGGACAACGATCCGTTTGGACACAATATGTGGCTCGATCTGGCTCTGCGCCTCGCATATCCAGGTATTCCAGTTGCAGGGGTTTACTTCTACGCGAACGGTACGCCAAGCCCGGGTAATAATCTAAAAGCTGAAGGCGATCGGTGGAGGTGGGATGGAACCGGATTGCCGCCACTCGTTCATGAGACCTCAATCTCGGACACTGTTATCGTCGATCTCGAGCCATCCGGTATAGGTCAGTTAGAGACGACGATGCTCCCATTTGTGTGCCGGGGACCGTGCGACGTAGGGCTATACAATCCTGCGTCGGTAATAACCGGCCCAATTTCGGCGCGCACCGTGCGACGCTATCGCCCCGAGCCGCCATTTTAACCACCGGACAAGACCAAGATCTGTTCTTAGATCGCCGCGCCGTCGCAGCTTTATTATCCCTTCTACGCTATCCAAAGTTAGCGATGATTTTCCACACGTTCCATGACCAAAATGAACTATGCCCGTTTCGGTTGTTGTACCGGTGTACAACAGCGAGGACAGCCTCCAGGAACTCGTCGACCGCGTAGCTAAAGTACTCGGCTCGCGCGAGCGCGAATGCGAACTCATCCTGGTGAACGATGGCAGCCGCGACCAAAGTTGGGAGCTGATCTGCGATCTCGCTCACCGTCACCGCTGGGTTTCAGGCATCAATCTCATGCGCAATTTCGGCCAGCACAATGCCCTTTTGTGCGGCATTCGAGTGGCGCGTTATGAGGTCATCGTTACCATTGATGACGATCTCCAGAACCCTCCGGAAGAAATTCCGCGCCTTCTGGAAAAATTGGCCGATGGATTCGACGTCGTTTACGGAACTCCGGACCGGGAAGAGCACGGCGTCTGGCGCAATGTGGCGTCGCGAGTAACCAAACTTGCGCTCGAAAGCACAATGGGCGCCGAAACGGCCCGCAAAGTAAGCGCATTTCGCGTGTTTCGTACTGCTTTGCGCGACGCCTTTGATTCCTACCGCGGGCCGTTTGTCTCGGTCGATGTTTTGTTGAGCTGGGCGACGACGCGTTTCACGTCGCTTCGCGTGAATCACGAGCCGCGGCGCGCCGGCGTCTCCAACTATACGTTCCGCAAACTGATTCGCCACGCGATGAATATGATGACCGGGTTCAGCGCGGTCCCTTTACAGCTTGCCAGTCTGATCGGCTTCTGTTTCACGCTGTTTGGCGTGGCCGTTCTTGCAATCGTCATCGGACGTTACATGATTCACGGCGGAACCGTCCCCGGATTTTCATTTTTGGCTTCGGTCATCGCAATTTTCTCAGGCGCCCAATTGTTCGCACTGGGAATCATCGGTGAATACCTGGCGCGCATGCATTTCCGGATGATGGATCGTCCGGCTTACGTGGTCCGTGGATTCGCCGGCGCGCAAAGCATTACAGTGCCCGCGGCCCCAGCCGTTCAGGCGCGCGCATGCTGACCGATGTTGTCCACAGAATCGTCTCGAATCCCAGGATCTATGACCGCGTTCAGAAACTTGCGGGGCGCGATCGAAATTTTGAGCGACTCTCGCCACACCTCGCGGACGCGTCAGGAAAGACTTTGCTCGATATTGGAGGCGGCACCGGTGAGTGCGCCCGCATTGCTCCTGCGAGCGCCACGTATATCTGGCTCGACAACGATCCGGAAAAACTGAGCGGCTTTCGAGCGAAGTTCGCGCACGAATGGGCCCTGCTGGGAGAAGCCAACCACATGGGCCTCAAGGACAAGAGCGTCGACATCGCCGTATGCATGGCCGTGTCGCACCATTTGACGGATTTTCAACTGACCAGTGCGCTGCGCGAGGTCGCACGCGTCTGCCGGCAGAAACTGATTTTCCTCGACGCCATTCGTCAGGAAACCTCCGCCGTCAGCAATCTCTTGTGGAAGTACGACCGGGGCAGCCACCCCAGGACGGCCGTTGCGCTCCAATCATCCATAGCAAAATATTTCGCGATTGAACACGAAGAGCATTACTCGATTTATCACCACTACTGGCTGTGCACGGCCAAGCCGAAGGATTCTTCCCTATGGCGCTGATTCAGACGCCTGCGGAGGTACTTCCTTTTAATAAGCCCTTCGCCGGGGGCAAAGAATACGCGTACATCAAGCAGGCCATCGACAATGGCCACGTTTCAGGGGATGGCCCGTTCACTCGAAAATGCCAGCAGGCTCTCGAAAAGATGCTCGGCGTGGCAAAGGTGTTGTTGACGACGTCTTGCACGGATGCGCTCGAGTTATCGGCCCTTCTCCTGGACATTCGCCCCGGTGACGAAGTGATCGTGCCGTCGTTCACCTTCGTCTCGACAGTGAATGCATTTGTGCTTCGCGGCGCTTCTCCGGTTTTCATCGACATCCGTCCCGACACTTTGAATTTCGACGAATCGCAGCTGGACGGGCTGATCACTCCACGCACGCGGGCTATTGTTCCGGTTCATTATGCCGGCGTAGGCTGTGAAATGGATTCGATTCTCAGCGTCGCCGGCCGCTGCGATATTCCGGTGGTCGAAGACAATGCGCACGGCCTGTTTGGGAAATATCGCGGCAGGGATCTGGGCACACTGGGTGCGCTCGCAACATTGAGCTTCCACGAGACCAAAAACATCAGTTGCGGCGAAGGCGGCGCCCTGCTGATTAACTCTGAACGATATATCGAGCGTGCGGAAATTCTACGTGAGAAAGGAACGAATCGCAGCCGGTTTTTCCGCGGCCAGGTGGATAAGTACACGTGGGTGGATGTGGGGTCCAGCTTTTTGCCGTCTGATATTCTGGCAGCATTCCTGTACGCCCAACTCGAGGAACACGCGTGGATACAAGGCGCGCGGCGACGGATCTGGAGCCGCTATTTTGTCCACTTGCGTGACTGGGCGCGCAGGGTTGGGGCGCGCTTACCGCAAGTCCCGAGCCACTGCGAGCAGTCTTATCACATGTTTTATATACTGATGCCGACGGCAGCAGCGCGCGACGCGTTCATCGCACACCTCAAGAAGCGCGGTATTCTCAGTGTGTTTCACTATGTGCCACTGCATCTTTCCGAGATGGGCCAGCGGTGCGCGGCAAGACACACGCCCTGCCCGGTCACCGAAGATGTCAGCGCACGGATCGTGCGGCTACCGTTTTATAATTTGCTTACCGAAGAAGATCAGGACTGCATTATCGAGTCCATTCATGAGTTCTGCGGATAGCGGGACTTGTTCATCCATGCATCCGTCGCGCAACCACTAACAGCGAGCCGCCGGCAGGCAGTGAGACGCGCGCCTCGATCAATTTCCGTTCGGCCAAAAGGACAAATTCCAGGGTACGATTCACTGCGCGGCCGATCATAAATTCGTCGTATGGGTCAAAGCTCGCATCCAATTTTTGATGTCGTAATCTGGACACAAACATCATCGGCAACAGAGTCGATACAAACGAAGTCACCAGAGAGATTTCAAATCCCGCCGCGCCAACCTTCGAAAGCAACTCTCGCCGGGTGTATCGGCGCTTGTGATATGCATATTGATCTGCGGCACTCCACAAGAAACGGTGCTGCGGCACAGTGAGAATCACTCCCCCGCCCGGTTTGCAGCAGCGGTAGAACTCCGCCAGAACCTGCTCATCCTCCGCAATGTGCTCTAGGACATCAAAGGCGCCAATGACGTCGTATTCCGCCTCGAATGGAATTCTTCGCGCGTCCATCTGGAATAGTTCGACGCCGGGCAGTCGCTCGCGTGCGAAACCGAGGCCCTCGGTAAAAACATCCGTCCCGGCAACGCGAAGGTTTGGAAATTGACGACGTATCCCGGTGAGCACGAAACCTGTCCCACAGCCAACTTCAAGGAAGGTCTGTGCAGAGGAGAAATGTTTCTTGAACGCCCACTGGACCAGCTGATTGCGAGCGCGGAACCAGAAGTGATCCGGCTCCAGTTCGGCGAGCCGTGCGAAATAATCGGCGGAGAACCCCTCGTTAGCAGCCGCAAGCTCAGGTGCGAAACAAAGGAAACCTGCGCGGCATTCCGGCTCGGTACCGCACGCGGGGCAGGTCCATTGATCGGAAACAAACCTGTGAGAGCAATGAAGGCAGACCCTCATCCCGCACCGCTGCGACTATGTTTTCAGAGCAGCCAGCTCGCGGGTGCCCGACTTCCGGAGCTGCTGGCCCACCTGCTCCTCAATCCACCTATATGTCCGCGTCAATCCCTCTTCGAGCGAAATCTCAGGCTCCCATTGGAGCACTTGCCGCAGAAGCGTGTTGTCCGAGTTGCGGCCGCGCACTCCCATTGGACCGTCGATGTGCTTCTTCACAAGACGAGTACCCGCGATAGCCGCGACCATGTCGGCCAGTTCATTAATCGTTACCATGCGGTCCTGGCCCAGGTTGACTGGCTCGCGGAAATCCGAGCGCATCAGCCGGTCGATCCCCTGGAGGCAATCATCGATGTAGCAGAACGAGCGCGTCTGCTCGCCATCTCCCCAGATCTCGATTTCCGGATTGCCGGTGAGTTTCGCAACCGCTACCTTGCGGCACATAGCTGCCGGCGCTTTTTCGCGGCCGCCATCCCAGGTACCCAGCGGCCCGAAGATATTGTGGAAGCGCACCACGCGCGTCTCGATGCCGTAATCTTCGCGATAGTGTGCGCAAAGCCGCTCCGTAACCAGCTTCTCCCAACCATAGGCATCTTGCGGCTGCGCCGGATAAGCGTCGGATTCCTTTAGTGGAACCACGTTGGTCTCGGTTTGTTTATATTCCGGATAAACGCACGCCGACGAAGTATATAGGTAGCGCTGCACGCCGTTCACGCGGGCGGCATCGAGCGTATGCAGATTGATCAATGAATTGTTGTAGAGAATCTGCGCATGATGGCATGAAATAAAGCCCATGCCGCCCATATCGGCCGCCAGCGCGTAGACTTCATCAATGCCGCGCGTAGCTTGCAGGCAGTTGTCCCAACGCCGCAGATCCAGTAACTCGAATTCATCGGCGCTTGATGGGGCGTACTCCGGCGGCTTCACATCGACCCCGCGGACCCAGCATCCCCGGCCCTTTAGATACGTCACCAGATGATGGCCGATAAAGCCGCCTGCTCCGGTTACCAGAACTCTAGGCGCGTTTGCCATACCTTACTCGCCCCGCGCGTGCAATTGCATGATAGTGAGTTTCTCCTTGATCGCAACGCTTTCGTGCTCGCGGGCGCGGCACATCCCGAGCGTCACGTAATCGGCGACGGCTTCGAACGGCTCGTGTGAAAGGATGCGCCAGCAATCGATCACTGTCTTCCGGCGGCCATTCGGTGCACGCAACGCATCCACCGCCAAACCTCGAAACTCGTTCCACGCCGTCGTAATCGCCAGCACGTCAGATTCGCGGGCGCATTCCGTCAAAGATCCAGCAAAAGTCACTTTTCCGATCAATGCCGTGCGCGCGTTGTCCATCGCGGCCGGATCGTAGACGATCACTCGCAGGTTGCGCGACAACAGATATTTCGCGAGCAAGAGTCCTTGCGATTGTTCAATCACGTCGGTATCAGGCTTGTAGGCAAGACCTGCGATCCCCACAGTGCCTCCAGCCGGGAGACGCTCGATAATCATTTCGCCAACACGCGGCACCTGCTGCCGGTTCAAAGCGTCTGTAGCTTCAGCCAGATCTGCAGTCACTCCCTGCCGCCGGGCGAGCGCCGAGAACGCCACGTTGTCGCGTGGAAAGCATGGCCCCCCGTAACCCAGTGCGCCCTTCAAATATTTCGGTCCGATGCGGCTGTCGGCGCCCAGTGCGCCTGTCACCACCTCGACGTCTGCGCCAGGAAGATGATCGCAAACCTGCGCCAACATGTTGGCGTAGGAAATCTTCGTCGTGACAAATGTATTGACCGATAGCTTCGTCAGTTCGGCATTTACAAAGTTCATACGCGCCACCGCGGGCCGGCTCTCACAGACGCCGCGATAAAGTTCCACTAAGATATCACCGGAACGCGCGTCGAACTCGCCAATCAGTACGAGGTCCGGATTCAGCATGTCGCGAATCACGCTGCCGAGTGCGATGAACTCCGGGTTATAGCAGAGTCCGAAATCGTCTCCACAACGCTTGCCTGACGAGCTTTCCAGCAGCGGCAACAGAACGTCTCCGGTCGATCCGGGCATTACCGTGCTCGATAGCACAACCAGATGGTATCCGCTCTTTTTTCGCAGGGCGTGCCCGATAGATTCGCCCACTGCCGTCACGTAGCGCAGAGAAAAGCTGCCGTCCTCTTCCGACGGCGTGGGCACGATGATGAACGTCACATCGCTGCCGGCAATGGCCTCCGCGCAGCTGGATGTGGCCGAGAGCCGGTCGTGGTTCCTCCGGATGAGTTCGTCGAGACCCGGCTCGTTCACTGGCGCACGGCCCTGATTGATCGCATGTACAAATCCTGGACTGACATCAACGCCGATGACGGAGTGGCCCTTCTCCGCCATGACGGCGGCCATCGGCGCCCCCAGCTTACCTAATCCGATTACCGATAGATTCATGCTCTAAATTATCTCTGGGACATTGTCCGCGAACCACTAAGAATACCGTGAATTGCAGACCTTTCGCACAATTGAAGGCATGGCAGCGGCATGCTAACCTTGCGGGCACATGCGAATTCTCATTGGCGCCGCCCTACTAGCCACGGCACTTTTTGCTGAAGAAAAAGTGGATTTATACACCATCAACCGGATTAAGAATGAAGCCTTCCAGAACTCGAAAGTGATGGAAAATGCGTTTTATCTCACAGATGTCTACGGACCTCGCCTTACGGCTTCACCGGGGATCCAGGCTGCCGGCGAGTGGGCCGTCCGCAGACTCAACGAGTGGGGAGTCGCCAACGCGCAGCTTGAAAAGTGGGGACCCTTCGGCCGCGGATGGTATTGCGTGCGGTTTAGCGCGCAAATGAAGGAGCCGCAGTACTCGCTGCTCATCGGCTTCGCGCGTCCCTGGTCGCCGGGTACGAATGGTCCCTTGACCGGCGAACCGGTGCTCGCGCCCATTCACACTGAAGCCGACCTGGAAAAATTCAAGGGCAAGCTGAAAGGGAAGATCGTTCTCCTCGAAACGCCCAGGCCGTCGGAGCCCATCTCCACCACACTGATGCCGCGGATCACCGACGCGGAACTCGCGGCGGAAGCTTTAGCGCCCGACCCATTGCCCGCCTCGCCCTTCTTTTCACCGATACCAAGCGAACGCCGGCAGGGGCCTCCTCCCTACCCCGGTTATGTTCCCGGCCAGCCTTTCAACCGCGAAGCTGCCCAGAAATGGCGCAATAAGGTAAACCAATTTCTCTCTGATGAGGGCGCGCTGCTGACGTTGATTCCCGGCTCAGGCACAGATGGCGGGACTATATTTGCGACCGCTGCGGGCTCCCGCGAGTTGAAAGACGCTGTGCCGCCGCCTGCGGTAGCACTGACGCTCGAACACTACGACCGGATCGCTCGTCTCATTGAAAAAAAATCCCCGTCACCCTGCAATTCGAGGTTGAGAACCGCGTGGACACCCTGGCGAAGGATTCCTTCAATGTGACGGCCGAGCTTCCGGGAGTAACAAAGAAAGAGGAAGTGGTCATGCTCGGCGCCCACCTCGACTCGTGGACTGGAGGGACCGGCGCCACCGATAACGCCGCCGGCTGCGCCGTCACCATGGAAGCCATCCGCATCCTGAAGGCCCTGAACCTGCAAATGCCCCGCACCGTTCGCATCGCGCTGTGGACTGGCGAGGAACAGGGACTACTCGGGTCCAAGGCGTACGTCAAGGAGCATTTCGCCGATCGTGAAACCATGACACTCAAATCCGAGTACGCGAAGCTTAGCGGGTATTTCAATCTCGATAATGGCACCGGAAAAATTCGCGGCGTCTATTTGCAGGACAACGACATGATGCGGCCCGTTTTCGAGGCGTGGCTCACACCGTTCAGAGACTTGGGCGCTTCCACGATTACAATTCGTAAAACCGGGGGGACAGACCACCTTTCTTTCGATGCCGTCGGATTGCCCGGATTTCAGTTCATTCAAGACCCTGCGGAATATGCCACGCGTACCCACCACTCCAACATGGATCTCTACGATCGGCTGCAGCAGCCGGATCTGATGCAAGCTTCTGCCATCATGGCGTCCATCGTGTATGAGGCCGCCACCCGCGACGCGATGCTTCCGCGAAAGGAACTGCCCAAACCTGAACCGAAGAGGAAGCCGGAGGACAGCAACACAGTCGCGAGCCGCGACAGTCAGACGCCGTGAA
>Ga0070681_10007753_pt1 | contig 10494 bp, 12 predicted proteins | sample KBSC83BmetaG_FD_65650 | JGI IMG/M metagenome (GOLD analysis project Ga0070681, IMG submission 65650) | Corn rhizosphere microbial communities from Kellogg Biological Station, Michigan, USA - KBS C8-3B metaG | ecosystem: Host-associated > Plants > Roots > Rhizosphere | place: USA: Michigan...
GCGCTAAGTGCGCGTGTACGCTAGTAGCGCTTGGTCAGCGTGAGGTCGGTACCTTCCCGGCGCATCTCGACGCGATTCAGGAAGCTCATGCCTAGCAGCACGAACGGCATTTCGCTTTCATGCACCAGCGCGTCGACATTGTTGAGAGTGATGTCGCCGACCTTCACAGTATCCAGTTTCACGCGGTACACGCGGGCCACGCCGTTGGCAGTGCGCGTGCTTCCCCGCTCTCCGTCCAGATAGTTCACACCGATCCGGCGCGCGTCCGCCATACCCATCGAGATCATCGTGGCACCGGTATCCACTAGGAATTGCACGGTACCGCCGTTGATGCTGCCGGTGGTCATGAAATGGCCGCGGGCATCGGCCACCAGCGTGACGCTGCTCGACGCGCTGAACATCGACCGGCCGTTGGAAAGCTGGCTGGTCCCAAGCGACAGGCTGCGGCGCTTGCCGTTGACGTCGAACAATGCGGACTCCGGCGTGGCCTTGATCAGCTTGATCGTGCTCGACAGGGCGTCGCCATCGCGCAGCACCCGTGGCCGTCCGCTGTTGCCGTACGTGACCACAGCTTTGCCCATTGACAGGCCGACCACGGTAATTTCGTCCTCGGGCGGCTGCGTATCGGCCAGCGCCGATTGCGTCACGCTGCCGAGCACGAGAAGCAGGCCGACACAGGCGCTTTTGGCCGCTGCGACCACGTTCGAGCGCAATTGTGAGGCGAGTCGATGCAGGAAAGCTCGTGCCGGAACCATTTTGCAGCTGGACCTCGACCTGTAGTGTTGCCTCAATCTGCTAACCTACTCTCGTGCTGCCATCGCGCGCTTGCAACATGAAGCCCGTCGCCATCTTTCGCCACTACGTCACCGAAGGCCCCGGCTATTTTGCCACGTACCTGGACCGCCACGGGCTGCCCTGGGAGCTTGTGAAGCTCGACGAGGGGCAATCCGTGCCGCGCTCGCCGGATGCGTTCAGCGGCCTGGCATTCATGGGCGGGCCGATGAGCGTCAATGACGACCTGCCTTGGATCCCGCCGGTTCTGGAGCTCATCCGTGCAGCAACCGCAAGAGACGTGCCGGTGCTCGGGCACTGCCTCGGCGGCCAGCTCATGTCGAAAGCGCTGGGTGGAAAGGTGACGCGGACACCTGCGAAGGAGATCGGTTGGGGTGCGGTCAAGCTCGAGGGCGGCACCGAAGCTCGATCCTGGTTTGGGGACTGCAGCGAGGGCTTTCTGTCCTTTCACTGGCACGGCGAGGCGTTCAGCGTGCCGTCAGGTGCAAACAGGATCCTGTCGAGCGCATGGTGCCCGAATCAGGCGTTTTCGTTGGGCCCGCATCTGGGGCTGCAGTGCCACATCGAGATGACGGAAGAGCTCGTGCGGGCGTGGTGCGAGAGCGGTGCACGCGAGATCGCGCGCAGCGACAGCCCGGCGGTCCAGCCGGTAGAGGCGATACTGCAGGACCTCGAGCCGCGCGTACAGGCCTTGCACGAGGTTGCCGATCATGTGTATGACCGTTGGACGCAAAGCTTGAGGGGCTAGGGGTTAGGGACTAGGGGCTAGGGGTGATCAGCGAAGCGCGGCGGCCGTTGGGCATTTTTTGACCTTGGCCATTACGGTGATCCCATCCTCCCGGGGATGTGGTCCCTAGTCCCTCGCCCCTCGTCCCTAGCCCCTCGCCCCTAGTCCCTCGCCCCTAGTCCCTGAAGTTGGTGAACTGCAGCGGGAAATCCGTCACGGTCTTGCGCACCAGCTGAATGGCCTCCTGCAGCACGTCCTTCTTCGCGCCTGACACACGCACGGCCTCACCCTGGATGCTGGCTTGCACTTTCAGCTTGTTGTCCTTGATCTGCTTGACGAGCTTTTTCGCGAGATCCTGACTCACGCCGGTGCGCACGGTCACGGGCTGTTTGACCTTGTCGCCGCCGATCTTCTCGACTTTCCCTTTCTCGAGCGCGCGCACATCGATGCTGCGCTTGGTGAGCTTGCCGATCAGCACGTCGTACACCTGCCCGAGCTTGAAGTCGTCGTCGGCGTAGATCGTCAGGACATGCTCCGCCTGCTCCACGCGTGCGTCGGAGCCCTTGAAGTCGAAGCGGTTGGTGATCTCCTTGTTGGCCTGATCCACCGCGTTGCGCAGTTCCACCTCGTTGACTTCGGAGACGATATCGAAGCTTGGCATGCTGTCCTCACGAACCGAGCAGTCGCACCGAGAAAGAGGTGATGGGGAGCCCCGTGCCGTCGTCGAACTCGGCGGCTGCCTCGATGGCCTCGCGGGCGATCTGTTCGGCGTTGAGCGCCGGATTCTTGTAGGCGGAGTACATTGCGCCGAGCGCGTAGTCGCTGCCGCTGCCGTAGGCGTAGAACTTGGAGAATTCCTGCACTGTGCGATGCGCAGCCACGCCGAAGATGCCGTGCGGATTGGCGATCAGGCAATCGATGCGCGACGACTCGAGCGCATCTTCCTTGTCCTCCTCGGGCAGCAGGAAGTAGCGCTCCTTCAGCGCGCCGTGCAATCGATTCCACGTGCGGAAGATGTTGGCCGGCGTGTCGAATTGCGCATCGTCGCCGGCGTGCTCGAAGTAATCGTGCAGAATGGCTTTGAAGGTGGCGTATCCGGTTACCGCGAGATAGCTGTCGCCCACGCGCAAGATCTTGTCGTGGTTGGCGATGTATGCCGCGCTCTCCTTCGCGTTGCCCCACTTGATCAACGTGTCGGCGGCGATGACGGCGATTCCGCCCTTCCTCACGACCGCTACAGTGGTCACTTCTCGATCCTCATCAGACGTGTACTTCCGGCCGGCCGCTAACGGTGCCGCAATTTCGCCGCGATGCGCATGCGCAGCGCATTCAAACGGATGAATCCTTCGGCGTCCTTCTGGTTGTACGCGCCGCGGTCATCCTCGAACGTGACGATGCTGGTGTCGAACAGCGAGTCGGTCTTCGACTCGCGGCCGACCACGATCACATTGCCTTTGTAGAGCTTGAGCCGCACCGTGCCGTTGACGTTGTCTTGCGAGGCATCGATCATCTGCTGCAGCATGCGGCGCTCCGGGCTCCACCAATAACCGTTGTAGATGAGCGACGCGTAGCGCGGCATCAGCTCGTCTTTGAGGTGCGCGACCTCACGGTCGAGCGTGATCGATTCGATGGCGCGATGGCCCTTCAGCATGATGGTGCCGCCGGGCGTCTCGTAGCAGCCGCGCGACTTCATGCCGACGTAGCGGTTCTCGACCAGATCGAGACGGCCGACGCCATGCTTGGATCCGAGCTCGTTCAGCTTGGCGAGGACCAGACCCGGTGTTAGCTTCTCGTTGTTCACGGACACGATGTCGCCGGCCGTGTACTCGAGATCCACATATTCGGCACGGTCGGGCGCCTTCTCGGGCGACACCGTCCAGCGCCACATGCTCTCTTCCGGCTCCTTGGACGGATCCTCGAGCGCGCGCCCCTCGTACGAGATGTGCAGCAGGTTGGCATCCATGCTGTACGGACTGCCGCCTTCGCGGTGCTTCATCTCGATCGGGATGCCATGCTTTTCGGCATAGCTCAGCAGCTTTTCACGCGATGCGAGATCCCACTCGCGCCATGGCGCGATCACGCGGATGTCGGGTTGCAAAGCGTAGTAACCCAGCTCGAAGCGGACCTGATCGTTGCCCTTCCCGGTGGCGCCGTGCGAGACGGCGTCCGCGCCGGTCGCGCGCGCGATCTCGATCTGGCGCTTCGCGATCAGCGGGCGCGCAATGCTCGTGCCGAGCAGATACTCGCCCTCGTAGATGGCGTTGGACCGGAACATCGGGAACACGAAGTCGCGCACGAACTCTTCGCGCAGATCGTCGATGAAGATCTCTTTGACGCCGAACTTCTGCGCCTTCGCACGCGCCGGCTCCAGCTCTTCACCCTGGCCGATGTCGGCCGTGAACGTAACGATCTCGCATTTGTACGTGTCCTGCAGCCACTTCAGGATCACGGACGTATCCAGCCCGCCCGAATAGGCGAGTACGACCTTGGCTATGGCGCTCATTGGCTAACGATGTGGCTCCGTCGAATTGAAACGTTCACGTCTTGTTGGGGTCGGGTGCTTCTTCTTCCTGCGGCTGGTCCGGCAGATCCGGTTCGTACACGCCGTCGACCCATTCGCCGATGAAGACTTTGCCGTCAGGACGCCGGTACTGACCCTGGCCGTGCGGCTTGCCGTCCTTCCACTGGCCTTCGTACCAACTGCCGTCCGGGGCCTCGTAGCGGCCGGTTCCGTCCTGCGTGCTGTGCTTCCAGTCGCCGTCGTACTTGCCGCCATCGGACTTGGTCATGACGCCCTTGCCGTCGGCCCAGCCCATGTCCAGGTGACCTTCATAGCGGTCGTCCTCTTTGCCGTTCAGAAACCATTGCAGGACGCCGTCACCGTTGGCGAAGCCGTTCTTGCATTCGCCGCTCCAGGTGATGCTCTCGCCTGGCCGCGGGAAGGTGTTGGCGACCTTGCAACCGCGTTTGTCCGCAATCCATGTGACGTCGTCGTCCGGCGCTGCTGGTACGGTTCCCGACAGTGCCAGGCCGAGCAGCAGCAGCGCAGCGGGCAGAAAACGATAGTTAGGCTTCATCGCAGTGACCTCGCAAGGTGGTTGAGTGGCTCTCCAACGGTTCCCCTCACCAATTCTCCTCCGTACGGCTCATGGCTCCTTGGCCGGGCCTTGGTATGTGCCGTCCTTCCAGGTTCCTTCGACGGTCTCGCCGGTCGCCGCGTGCATGACACCGCGGCCATCCGGCCGGCCGTTTTTCCAGCCGCCCTTGTAGCTTCCGCCGTCGCTGGCCTTCAGTATGCCCTGACCATTCTGCCGACCGTCCAGCCAGCCGCCCTCATAGGTCGAGCCATCGGGCAGCGTCAGCTTGCCTTCGCCGGACAGTGCGCCATGTGCCAGCGCTCCCTCGTAGCGCGCGCCGGGCTGCTTATCCTCAAACCACTGCATCACGCCGATCCCTTCTGCAAAGCCGTCCCGGCATTCGCCGCTCCAGGTCACCGTCTCGTTCGGTTTGGGGCTCGGATTGGCGATCTTGCAACCCTTGCTGTCGCTGATGTAGTTCTCTTCGTCGGACCATGCGCCCGACGCGGACAGCAACACGAGCGATGAGATCGCGATCGAAAGCGTGCGCGTCAGGTTCATGACCATTCCTCCGTCGCGGCTAGCCGACGCCGCCTCAGGACTCGACTTTCCCGAGCAGCAGGTACTCCAGCAGCGCCTTCTGGGTATGCATTCTGTTCTCGGCTTCTTCCCATACGACGCTCTGCGGCCCGTCGATGACCGCAGCTTCGACCTCCTCGCCGCGGTGTGCGGGCAAGCAGTGCATGAACAGCGCGTCCGGCTTCGCGTGCCGCATCATGTCCTGGTTCACCTGGTAGGCCGCGAACTTCCGCTTGCGCTCTTCGGCTTCGTCCTCGAAGCCCATGCTGGTCCACACGTCGGTGGTGACGAGGTCGGCCCCGCGAACCGCATCGAAGGGCTGCTCGAAGCGCTCGAGATGCATGCTCTGATAGCTTTCGCCGCGCTCGGGCTCGAGCTCGTAACCCGGCGGCGTGGCAACATGAAAGTTGAAGTCGAATACCTTGGCGGCTTGCAGCCAGGTGTTGCAGACGTTATTGGAATCGCCGACCCACGCCACGGTCTTGCCGCGGATCGATCCCCGTTGCTCGACGTAAGTAAAGATGTCGGCCAGTATCTGACAGGGATGATACTCGTCCGTTAGCCCGTTGATCACCGGCACGCGCGAATGCGCCGCAAAGCGCTGCGCGATGTCCTGCTGGAATGTGCGGATCATCACGACGTCCACCATTCTCGAAATGACCTCCGCCACGTCCTCGATCGGCTCGCCACGTCCGAGCTGCGTGTCGCGCGTGTTGAGGAACAGCGCGCCGCCGCCGAGTTGCTGCATCCCTGCTTCGAAAGACACTCGTGTGCGCGTGGAGTTCTTCTCGAAGATCATCGCGAGCGTCTTGCCTTTGAGCGGCTGGTACAGCGTTCCACTGCGGTGGCGTGACTTGAGCACCCGCGTACGTGCCAGCAGGTAATCGAGCTCGGGACGTGTAAGGTCCCGCAGCTGCAGGAAATGCTTGACTGCCGCCATGATGGGTCAGGCGCGGGCTAGCCTTGCGCCGCGACCGCGGCCGGCTCCGCGAGAAATTCGCGGATCAGTTGAGCCACGCCGTCGACCAGCTGTTGTGCTTCGACAGGCGCCATGATGAGCGGCGGCAGCAGCCGCACGACGGTGTCGACCGTCACGTTGATGAGCAGTCCGCGGTCGAGACCCGCCTGAATCAAGTCGCTGCACGGCCGGTCGAGCTCGATGCCGACCATCAGCCCTTTGCCGCGGATCTCCTTGACTCCGGGCAGACTGCCCAACCGCTCGCGCAAGCCGTGGCGGATGAGATCGCCGATGCGTGCCGCATTCTCCATCAAATTGTCGTCGGCGATGATACGCAACGTTGTGTACGCAGCGACTGTCGCGAGCGGATTGCCGCCGAAGGTCGCGCCATGGGTCCCAGGCTTGAAGACCTGGGCGGCGGGCCCGTGTGCAAGGCAGGCGCCGATCGGCACGCCGTTGGCCAATCCCTTGGCCAGCGTCATGACATCGGGTTTGATCCCGAGCAATTGATGCGCGAACCAGCGGCCCGTGCGGCCGATGCCGCTCTGCACTTCGTCGAGCATCAACAGCCAGCCTTGGCGATCGCACACCTTGCGCAGGCTGGGCAGGTAACCATTGTCGGGCACGTTGATGCCGCCTTCGCCCTGGATCGGCTCGACCAGCACGGCGACGACGCTCTTGTTGTTGAGCGCGACTTGCTCGAGTGCCTGCACGTCGTTGTAGGGCACGCGCGCAAAGCCGGACAGCAGAGGCTCGAAGCCGGCCTGCACCTTACGATTGCCGGTCGCCGACAACGTCGCCATGGTGCGGCCATGGAAGGCCTTTTCCATCACTACGATGGTGGGTTGGTCGACACCCTTCTGATGCCCGTACAGGCGTGCCAGCTTGATTGCGGCCTCATTAGCTTCGCAGCCGGAATTGGAGAAGAACACGTTATCCATCCCGGACAGCTCGCACAGCAAATCCGCCAGACGTTCCTGCTCGGGAATGCGATACCAGTTGGAAGCGTGAATGATGCGGCCGGCCTGCTCGGCGATCGCCTGGACCAGGCGCGGATGCGCGTGTCCCAGCCCGGTCACGGCGATTCCTGAGAAGCCGTCGAGGTAGCGCTTGCCTTCGGTGTCCCACAGCCAGACACCTTCCCCGCGCGCGAAGGCCACCGGCAACCGGCCGTAGGTATTCATCAAATGCGCTGTCATAAGGATGGTTCCGGCGGACGATAGAGTTGCAAAAAAAATTACGGCGGCCTGCAGCCGCCGTGCTTGGGTGTTGAACGAAAAGCGGAAGTTAGTTTTATCCGAATCGGCCCGGCGGTGCAAGCCCGCCACGGTTGAAACGGCGCAGGGGCGAAAAACCTCAGACTTTCAGCTTCTTGAGGCCTTTTTCGTCGTTCGGTGTCAGTACCCGCACACACGGCATATAGCCGTCGTAGACGATTCCATGCAGCTCGACGCGCTTATGGCTGCGCAGCAGGCCGGCCAGGTAGTGCATGATTTCGGCCGTGATCACCTGGCCGGGCACCAGGACCGGGATACCCGGAGGGTAGGGCGTGATCTGGTCGGCGGCCACCTTGCCGTTCAAGGCGGCGTTGATGCGGTCCTGATCGTCCAGAATCGGCAGGCCCTGCCCCCCGCAATAGAACGCATCGCGCGGCAGATACTTGAGGTGCGTGAAGCCCGGAATGTCAGGCGTGCGATAGATGCGCCGGGTCGAGCGTCGCTCGCGCGCGATGCGCATCAGGGCGTCGTACAGGCGCGAGACCTTGCTGCGTGTCGTTCCGATCGTCAGCAGCAGCGACAGCGTGTTGAACGTGGACTTCTCCACCTGGATGTTGTAACGCTCGAACAGCTCGTGTTGCAGCTCGTCGACCGTGTAGCCGCATTCGGAGATGTCGACCGTGACTTTGGTGGGATCGAGCTGGATGTTGTCGTGGCGCACTTCGTCGGGCAACAGGTCGTCGAGCTCGAGTACCCGGAAGACGCCGGTGGAGTTGATCTGATGGCGCAGCTCGGTCGACAGCGAAAGCGTGCGCGACAGCAGCTTGTAGCCTTCCATGATCGCCTGCTTGCGCGCCACGTCCAGGCTCGCAATCATGCTGTACTGCGGGCTGGTGGACGTGTGCATGTTGAAGTTCTCCCGGAAGATGTGCTCGTTGAAGTCCGGGTCGTTGACATGGACCATGCTGGCCTGGGAAAAGGCCGAGAGCACCTTGTGCGTGCTCTGGGTGGCGTAGTCGGCGCCGGACTCCAGTGCGGTCGGGCGGAAAGCCGGGTGAAAGCGCGCGAAGCCATACCACGCCTCGTCCACGACCACCTTGATTCCCTTGGCGTGCGCCGCCTCGATAATGGGCGCCAGGTCATAGCGCAGCCCATCATAGGTGCAGGAAGTGAGCACCAGGGCCTCTGCGTCGGCGTGCTCCTCGATGGCGCGCAGGATTGTCTTCTTCGGGATCGGACCGAAGATGCCGTACTTCTTGTTGACCGAAGAGTCGAGATAAATCGGATGCGCGCCGGACAACACCACGCCGTGATGCACCGACTTGTGGCAGTTGCGGTCGAGCAGCAGTTTCTCGCCGGGGGCGATCAGCGTCTGGAAGATAACCTTGTTGCCGGTAGAAGTGCCGTTGGTGGCGAAGAACGTCCGGCGCGCGCCGAAGGCCTTGGCCGCCAGCTTCTGCGCCTCCAGGATCACGCCGCTCGGCTCCATCAGGGAATCCAGCATCGGCACCGACACCGACAGGTCGGCGTCGAACACGTGCTCGCCCATGAACTCGTAGAAGTCGCTGACCCACGGACTGTCACGGAGGCTGTCACCCGATGAGTGGCCCGGCGTGTGCCACGCGTCTTTCGCCATCAGCACGTAGGTCTTCAGTTGATCGTAAAACGGCGTGTCGGCCTTTTCCTGCATCTGGGCGTTGAGGATGCGGTAGATGCCGCGATAGTCGCGTTCCTCGCGGTAGAAGTAGCCGTCCACGGCCTCCGAGAACAGCGCATCCACCACCTCGTCTTCCTGTTCCTGCGCGATCAGGATGTAGACGTCGAGCTCGGGGCGAAAGCGCGTGATCTTCTGCACCAGCTCGAGCGCGGACATCTGCAGCACGCGCGAGCTGCCGCCGTCGTTCTTCAGCGTGTAAAGCGTGTCGTCGACGATCACCGCCTGGATGTCGCCATCCTCTTCGATCGCCTTGAGTGCATCGCGCGCCGTCGCGATGCCGGTGAAGGTGATCCCGAGCGGATTGTCCAGGCTCTTCGCGGCTGCGTTCAGCAGCTTGACGAACTCCTTCAGCACCAACTGCTCGTCGTTGATGACCAGGATGCGGCTTACCGGCTTACGCATGCCCAACCTCGAAACAGTCGCTCATGGCCTTGAGCGGGAACGGTTTTTGCTGCGATGCACAACCAAACGCGTAGACCATCTTCAGCAAACCAGCCTGCAGACCCGAACCATGCCTTCCGACCCTGTGTCCCTCGCCGGTGCCCTCGAAATCATCATTCTTGGCGTCACGCAAACGGGCGCGCCGTTTCGGCCCAGCGACTGGGCCGACCGCCTGTGTGGGGTCATGTCGATATTCGGGGAGGACCAGCGCATCAGCTATTCGCCGTACGTCAATCCGTCTGTCGCAGATGGGCACAAGTGCGTGCGTGTCGACACGCGTTTGAAGGCGCTCAATCCCGACGCGTTCGCATTCCTGATGGGGTTCGCGCGCGATAACGAGCTGCGCCTGCACGCCCCCAGCGAGGCGGCGGGCCTGGCTGCTCAAGGATTGCGCGGCTGACAGGGACTTGGGTGGTGCGGGGCTGGCTACCGGTCCGGCGGCGCCTGCAGGGTCCCAGCTTGAAGGGGCCAAGACCACGCAGGCAGGCAGTGATGCAGCTATGACGGCGGAGAGGAAGGGATCGCCGGGGTGCAGAACGGGTCAGGCCATCGCCTTGATCGCGGCGGCCAGACGGCTCTTGTAACGCGCGGCCGTATTCTTGTGAAACACCTTCTTGTCCGCGATGGCATCGATGACGCTCTGGGACTCACGCAGCTGCGCCTCGGCGGCCGCCTTGTCGCCGGCAGAGATCGCCTTGCGTACCTTCTTTACCGCAGTTCGCATCTCGGATCGCTGAGACACGTGGTGGGCATTGCGCTGCAGGGATTGGCGGGCCCGCTTGCGAGCCTGAGCAGTGTTGGCCATGATGTTCCTTGATCGGTAACGCCTTGAAAAAAGTGCGTAAGGATACTGGCTGCGGGGTCCGATTGCAAGCCATGCCGGGCCTCATCTGCGCTTACGCGGGCCGACTCTCGGAGCGGGACCGGCCGTGCGTCCTGCTCCGGTAGAATCCCGGACCGTTCCCCACCCGCCGTCCTGCCGCTCG
>Ga0070681_10007754_pt1 | contig 10494 bp, 5 predicted proteins | sample KBSC83BmetaG_FD_65650 | JGI IMG/M metagenome (GOLD analysis project Ga0070681, IMG submission 65650) | Corn rhizosphere microbial communities from Kellogg Biological Station, Michigan, USA - KBS C8-3B metaG | ecosystem: Host-associated > Plants > Roots > Rhizosphere | place: USA: Michigan...
GGTGGTCCATAGGGTGCTTCGACCATCGCCTTCAAAATTTCATTTGAGATTCCCTTATGTCTCAACTCGGCGAGAATTGATGGATCGGTGTCGAAGTTGCAACGAGAAGTCTTGATCTTCGAAATAATAACGTCGGATGAGAGACCGGCCTTAACCATTTCCATTACATCTGGATTGGTTAGACGTGGCATTGCGTCCTGCGGAGATGCGGCAATGATAGTTTGTGCTAAGAGAAATAGTGCCAAAAGAAAAGCTGCTGATTTTTTCATGAAAGGTCGTCCTGGGTCTGGTGATTGAAATCCGTCGAGCCTGGGGTATCGGAAACACGAATGACGGTTTCATCTAAATCCTATTTCAAACGGTTAAGTGCAGACGGCGAGGGGCCGGGATGCACGGGGTGCGTCAGTAATGTTGAAAAAGCTGAACTGTGTCGGAGACTACTTCTGGGCGTTGGACGGGAAAGCTTGGGGTGTTCAACGCGCACTTCGGTGACAGTCGTGCGTAAAGAAGATCAGCAACGAGTGTGCCGCGAGTTTTTGTAAGGAAATTGACGAAGCTGGGGTGGTCCAGGTGTGCGCTGGCGAGCAGTTGCGCAACGGGGAGCATGTTCAGAGAAGGGGTTGAGTTGTTTGTGAAATGGAATGGGGGGTGGTTCATAAGAGTTGGTGGCTCGCGGGTGTCGGGGCAAAAGTTGGAGTCGCTCATTAGTAATATGGTTTTCGGGGTGAAACGTTACAGAGGAAGAAGAAGATCAACGCAGAGGCGCGGAGACGCAGAGGTGAAGAAGAGAGTGTGCAAAGCAAGGATGTTGACGTTGCTGTGGGTGGTGGTGTGGGCGAGTGGGTGTGTCAGGCCGGAGACACGTAGCGTAGAAACACAACAACCGGCAGCCGCGGTAGCAAAGTCCACGGCGGGAGGGAGAGAGTCGGGCAGAGGGAGGCGGGCGAGGGGTCAGGCGCTGCAGGGTCTCGTGGTGGGTGTTAGTGATGGGGATACGATCACGATTCGCGACGACCATAACAATTCGATGAAGGTGAGGTTGCAGGGTATCGATGCGCCGGAGAAAGGCCAGGATTTTAGTAATGTCTCGCGTCAGCACCTGGCGGATCTTGTGGCCGGCAAGCAGGTAGATGTCGAGTACGAAAAATTGGACCAGCACGGACGGATTGTTGGAAAGGTGATGCTGAAGGATCGTGATGTTTGTCTTGAGCAGGTTAAGGCGGGGCTGGCGTGGCATTACAAGTATTTTGAAAAAGAACAGACGGCGAGCGATAGAGAGGAGTATGCGGCGGCGGAGAATCAGGCGAGGGCGGCGAAGGTGGGGTTGTGGCAGTATGAGTCGCCTACTCCGCCGTGGGAGTTTCGACATGAAGGTGGAGTGAATCGGATCGCGAGCGGACTCGGGGATGAGGCAGCTAGTGGTCAGATCATCGGGAACAGGCGGTCGATGATTTATCACTGGCCGGGGTGCCCTCATTACAACGACATCTCGCTTCATAATCGAGTTTATTTTGGGTCGCGGGAGGAGGCGGAGAAGGCGGGGTTTAGGGCGTCAAGGGATTGTAATTAAGAGGTGTTCACTGGGGGAGTTGAGCGGGGGCGACGCTGAGTTTCGGTGGGGGCAAAGTTGATGGTGGCCGCTTTGCCCCCCTTCCTGACTGTGGGATTCTGGGAAGGACTATTCATAAGGGAGATTCTGGGGAGAGGCTTCTCATAAGGGAATTCTGGGGAGAGGCGTCATTGAGGAAGTAGGAAGAAGATCACCGCGGAGACGCGAAGGCGCGGAGGGACGGAGGGGAAACTACCGAAGTGGATGGTACTTGCGCTTTAAACTACTCAGTATGCCTTGCTCGGTGGAATCAAGATCCGACATCGATGATCCAAACTCGACAAGTTTTTGTTGGACAACCTGTGCATCCTTAGTACCTGCATCCAGATCTTCGCAAAGATCGGCGTATAGTTGTTGAAAACTAAAATCAGTAGCAAGCTTTTCGGCAATTACCTGGCGCTCCTCACCTAACGATTTTCTACTCTTCCTGTTCGTTATGTACTCGCCTTTATCATTCCTTGAAACAAGACCGAGAGCGAGTGCTAACAACAACCTCTCATGCGCATTGTTTACCTCAGCACCGATACCGAATTCACTCGGAACCAGATCCGGAAGTGACAATGAGTCTGGTTGAGGTATTCGTTGGTAGCAATGTCGGTAGAAATCAATCTGACTAATGAAATAGGCCGGATAATTAAGGCATCTGCTCAGTGCACGAAGAGTCTGCTCATCATTGGAGGGTCTCACTGTCGCGAGCGGACGGATTTTTTGGTAACGAGTTAAGATTTCGTCGCGGTCATCCATCCCGGCCCACAAGGTGATGTCGCGTTGTGCAAAGAAATTGTCATCTGCATCGATGTCACGCAATTGCATCAGCGGTTCAGCAGCATCGTCAAGCTCGCGCAAGCTTCTCGTTGCCTGTTCCGGCGTCAACAACAAGGGTTCACGCAAGAGAACATCCTGAATAGACAATGTGCTTAAACGTTCAAATTGGCCTCGAGCGAATGCCTCCAACCGGTTACTAAACTCGTCAGGCTTCAAGCGGCGCGCCGCTGATCGACTAACGTGATCGCGCGTGAAAGTTGCAGCGTATTGTTTAACTTCATCACGCATCGCTCTGTAATAGGCTTCAATGTCAACAAGCGACAACACTGGACGACGAGTCGCCGAAGACGCGGGGGTTGCTTCGAAATGTTGACGAGCAAATTTGTCTCGAGTTTCATGGAGCGACGTGATGAGGCCCCTCAGATCCATCAATCGTTTTCTTACCGCATCGATAAATTGACTGATAGTTTCAGTTCTGATGCTCTGAGCGTAGATTTCGTATTCGAGATGTAGCTGATCGTTGCGAGCTCGCCTTAACTGCTCGGCAGCACTCGCAACAGTCCGCGATAACGCAGTTACCTCTGCTCGCGCATTGTTAACGCGGCGATTGATTCCAACGTAATAAAGATAAAGGATCGCCGCATAGTAGATAGAAGCTAACACCAGGAAAACAATGGCTACGTTCGACAAGTTCTCCCAAACCAAGTTGAGTAACATACCGACTGTTTCAAATCCTGCAAGTGAAAGAAGAATCGGTACTCCTACTAGGAGTGCGACTGCCACCAGCGGCTTTATAACCAGATTGGTCATCAGGAACTGTCGCCGTTCTTGTTGAAGCTCGTTTAGGATCTGCTGCGCCTCTTTCAGTCGAACGTCTGAGGTAAGGAGCTGATTCTCGCATTCTGCAACTGTCTGTAACTTACTATCCTTAACAGTCTGAGTCGCCTCAAAGCGCGCCTGGTTGGAACGTCGGTCCTCCTCGATAAGCGCGCGTTGGTAATCTCCTTGCGCGTCGCTGATTTGGATTTCAATGTCCTCAATGTCATGCTGCAAGAGCTCCTTTTGTTCAACTGTTTCGGAGTCGTCATTGCCGTTATTCTGCTCCTGCGAGGCGTTTCGCTTGTTAGAGTCACTTGTTCCCTCCGCCTCCTCTTTGCGGATCGGAGATGGTGCGGCTAGTCGTAGCGTCGTCTGAAACGCCAGCAGCTTGCTACGGAGACCGTGCATCGTATTGAAGAGGGACAGGGTTTCGGTATTATCGACGCTTACTCCAAGCCGCTGGTCCAGGTGACCCGCTAATTCTCGTTGCGAGGTTATTAGATTTTGGGGCGCCTCTCCGAGTACGTCGGCTCGCAATCCGATTGCCGGGTCGGTCATTGTTTCTAACAGTTCACAAGATTGAATCAAACCTTCGGGACCAGCATCAGCTCGGACATCAATCTCATGATCGATCAGTCTGCCGAGTTCGAGTTTGACCTCATCACTTCTGCTCACTAATGAGCGTTGTAAATTGGGAATTGTTTCCTGGGAGAATCTTTGATGAGCTCGTTGCAGTTCGATTACATATTCAGTAGCCGCTCCCTCACGCAACTCGACTACAGGTTTAAATCCCTGCCAGATCGGCGCTCCTTTCTCTCTCTCGAGTCCATCAAGAGCGGATACAAAGTCTTTGCTGAGTAAGAATTGTTTTGTGGCTAACATCAGCTTTCGACTATCAGTTTGACCGGGAGCATCTTCAGACAAGAAAGCCATGGAAATAATGTCGTGAGCTAATGCGGATGACAAGCGTGAGGTCATCTTTTCCACCGGGAAATAGAGTTCTCCATGACCGAAAGAGCTATAGGCTGGTGACTTGCCCCGAGAAAGTCGAGTGCCCGGCAGAGCACCGCTCGTTTCCGGTTCAGCTGTTAAGAACCCGACGAAGGCATCGCTATAACTATCCAGTTGCTCTGCTAAGGACCCAAATTTATCGCCCTTGGCATTGCTACCATCAATCAACCAGCAAGCCTCGAATGGCGGTACATTTTTCGTCATGGAAGTGACGAACATTCCACGAGTCACGCAGTAATCGATCTTCTTTAACAGGTCATAGGTAGCAGCGTAGTCAGAGGGTTGCGGATTTACGAACAAGCCGGGCAGAAGGACTACAGCTTGCAGGAAATACTGCTCCTGGGTAAAACGAGTCGCGAATAACCACTTGATCTGTTTAGTAAGATTCAGCACGACTCCGTTGGCGAATGAATCGCTCGAAGAAAGGACAAGAAAAATCATTCGCTGGCGAACAATCTCCACCTGATCGCGTCGCGCTGCGTCTATTTCAGCAGTGCTCCTGCCCGATTCGAGCATTTCGATAAGCGACGGTTCCAGACTGCTTGATTCTTTTTCATATAGCTCGTGCGCCTCAGAAGCTTCAAGGCGATCTGTTTTTTGGCCCGCAAGCAGTAAATCAAATCGGCAATCTGCAATTGTGCCCAGGTCGGATTCAAATTTTAGTGTGTCACCGTGATGGGTAAGAACGAGTGTTTGGATCAATCGGCCCCGAGAGCCAAATTCGTCTGTAAGCCTGTCGCGCACCGAAGTGCAAAAGGCGGCAGCGTGCGGATCCAGCGCGAGTATAGTTATGGGTTTAAGGCGGAGCATTCGAATACTAATTGGATCGAGAAATATTCTGATACGGTCAGGTTATCGAATCTTGCTCATCTCTTGCAGGTGACTTTCGATCGCGAGGATTTCACTCTCGACTTGTTCTCGAACAGCCGCGTCAACGTCCCGACCAACGACCTGCTTGGCGAGTTGCTCCGAATACTCTCGTAACACAGAGCTGATCCGGCCCTCGCCCTCCGTCCGGGTGATGCTGTCTATCTTCTCTTCCAACTCGCGCACGAGTTCTTGATTCTTCTCGAGATGGGAATAAGCGTTTAGGCGACCCTGACCCAGTCGAAGCTTACCTTCATCAACTCGCTTTCCCTTCTGTGATTTCATGTAGTACCACTGGCCTTCTCTCTTAATGATGTCGAAGGGTTCGGGAGCTTGAGCAATTGCAAACCAGCGTAAAGCCGCTCCGTCGCCTGCTCGCGGTATGAGGTTAGGAAATGTTTCCCATTCCTGATGCAGGTGGTTGGATACGGTCTTATCAGGGTCTTTGTAAGCCCGTTCCATCTCATCAATTCCCTGCAAAGCAAAGAGTGGAACGCCAACTTTGACTTTGAACAATGTAATGCGGTGACGATCCAACGTGGAGACGTAAGATGGGGCGTTGGAACCCTGGGGCACCTTACCATTCACCTTTGGTTCTTTAAGGACCGTCCGATCAGCATCTTCGACGCCGTAATGAAATATTTCATCTATGATCCCACGATTAACAACCGGAATCTTGCCCTCGTCGTATCTCCATAATGGGACGGCCAAGGTTGATAACTGTTTCAAGTCCTGAGAGACATTCTCTGAGCCTCCTCGGTGCAAGACTTCATCGATCGATAGTTCTGTTAAAGGTTGATATCGAGCAGTAACAAAAGTCATAACGTCGCGAGTTACTTCATCGGCACGCATATCGGCCCACGCTGCTAAAGAACCTTGCTCTTCTCGATACCATCTGACAAAGTCCTCCGGAGTTACGGCGGGCCGGTTCTCCTCTGTATCGAAACGCAGAGTGTGCTCGAAGGGACTCTCAACGCTTAAACTCCGATTTGCATCAAGGTAGTCCTGTTCAAACTGCTTCAGCGCAGCCTCAAGATTGAGCCGGATCAAACCACAACGGCGTTGGATGTCTTCTACCTGGCTTCTTAGATTTCCGTAGAATTCAGCTGCTTTATCACGCAACGCTCTGCGAAGGTATAGATCGCTCTCTCGGTCAACCAGCCCCTTATAATTCTCACAAGCAGTTTGAACCTTGCTCTCTCTCCTAATGAACGCAGTGCCGGCTTCGCGTACCTGTTCCTCAATCGTTGAAAAATTGACCGTCTTCAATTTCTCCTGCTCATCTTTGGATTCACTCTCCATCATCCTTTGGTACCACTCGAGTTTAGCCAAAAGTTTGTCCACGAAGCGCTGAGCGTACGAAACTCCATTGGTCCGATTTATAGCTTGCTCGAACCATTGCCCGATTGCTGCTGAAGCCCTTTCCAGAAGGCCTTTGTAATTTGTATCTAGAGCCTGGGCCACACTTCTTTCCATCTTTCCGCGATGCGTGACGTGCAATTGTTTAATCGTGGCGGCAGCATTCTTATCAAAGGTCATCTGCCCGAGCGTCAGGGGGAAACGCAGGCGTCCACCACCGTCACGTTCGCTAAGCGCATCAATGACATCATCGGTGTCGTCCTCTCGTAACTTGTTGTCATCGAGAAAACGGACTACCTCGCCTTCCAAATCATCATCAAGGAAAACTCCATTGATTAATCCATCGCTCACTAACTTCCGCGCATCGTTGATTTTCATGATCTGGTATTGATTCACTGGGACCGTTAAAGATGCGACACCAAAGCTGCAGTAACTAGCCGACCTACCACGGACACTTCCGGCGACTGACAATTGTGTCTTGATGTTATCTACGGTGTTGTCTGCGTCTGTTCCAATCTGTGACCCGATCTGAATATATAAGCCGTCAGCTATCAGGGTGAGTAAATCGCGAGTTTCCGTGATGACATTTCCCGATTCATTCTCGCTATCGATCAAGTACAACAAGTCGAAAGGTGGACGAGCAACTTGAATTTCGTCGGTGCCATAATTTATGGAGAATTGATCCTCCAGTTTCATTTTTGAGAAGCGCTCGATCTCTTTCAAAGCGCCATATGCATTCGGTCTCACTAATGCCACCCCCGCAAGTCCGGTGAAGACACGAGGCAACACCATCACACCGGTAATATTTGAGAGCGAATCCAGAAAGCTGCGAGCAATGAAGGCGATGTCGAGAAACATGCCGCTCCCGGTTCCTCCAGCCAGACTTCCAACAATGTAGATCTCCACGCCACCGCGATCAGAAACTCGAAACTCGTCGCGGTAAGCTTGTTTGGTATTTTTGATTTGCTTCACATCATCCATTGCCTTTCGAATACTCGAAAAGATCGCCTTGCTCTTTGCAAAGAGTGCGAGCCGGCCTCGAGCGCGCACCTGGCCCGCACCAGCGTTGATTGCGGCAATCGGGACATTCCGCGGCCACCACTCATCGATATGTTCATTCGCGCCGTTTACTAACGCGCCGGGTGATGCGACAGAAAGCACCAGCCGTTCACTGTTCGGTTCCAGTGTTACAGGTGAACCATCGTGCGCTTTCTCGCTGTGTTCGACGTTCTCAGTTGTATCGATGGATAAGAATCTTATGATTGGGGGCACCGAGCCATATGCATCAATAAATCGCTTCTTTAACTTGAGCACGGCTCCATGCCCTGTGCCTCCGAGGCCGATTACAACTGTGGGACGAAAGACTACGTTGCTTCTCATGATAGGTTCTCCCTAGTAATGCAGAGGTCAGTTATAAGGATTCCGATTCATCGCCATCGGAAGGACGCTCATGGCCGATCCAATTGAATCTAAGCCTGGCTGAGCCAAGTTCAATTAAGTCACCATCAAAAAGTTCAGTGGTGGCGACCTCGACTTTATTCACATGAACTGATCCGAGGGTTCTGTGTAACTGGATCGTCTTCTGTTTGTTCTTACGGACAGCAACCAGCTCAGCATCAGAACCATCACTGGCGCCGTTTGGCACCAGTGAACTCAGGGCTAATCGTTCGGTTCCCCGCTGCAACAGACTCACAAATTCCTCTCCCGGTTGAGCTGGACGCGGACTCATGAATTCGAGCTCGCCTTCAAGATTCTTGTCAGCCTTCACTTTTTTCCAAAGGTCCCAGGGTGTTTCGCCTTTGATTAGAGTCAAGGCGCCAAGTGCAATGATGATGAGCAGGACAAGTAATGCGAGCCACTTAATTATCTTTCGCCAAATAGGATCGTAAGCAGTTTGTAGAGTCAGTTGAGTCGAGGCGGGTTTTATTACTGCGCCGCTCGGCGGATCGATTGGTGTGACAGTTAGGGTGCCGTTAAAGGTTTGATCCTTGACGTCTTTTGCCGCGGCTAGTCGCACCTTGACGGTGGACGCTTCATTGGCGACAAGTTCTACCTCGTCTGGAGTCGCCAGGACCAGGCCGTCCAAATTCTTAAGATCAATACGACTTCGCGTGGTCTGATTGCTCTTTATCGTGATTGTCTTGACTGGAGTTTGACTACCAGGTTCAATCCGTCCGAAGTCAATATTGTGGGGCTCGATTGTAAATCTGAACTCGGGCGGCGGTGGCGCGATCGCAGTCTTTCTTATCTGATCAATTGCAGCATCAATTTCGGCAGGATTGTTTGGGCGCAGTTCACGATAGCGTGAGCCGAACTTCTGCTCGACCTGTTTTATACCGGGGTCGTATTCTCCGAGCGAAACATAGAAGAGGTAAGGTGGCTTATCAGGAACCAATTTAACTAAGTCGGGAATCGGAACAGGGTTGCTTAGCCCGCGTGTATCCTCCTTACCATCCGAAAGAAGTACGATAGTGATAGTTCGGTCCGAAGCGTCGGGTCGCTTTTGCAAATTCGCCGACAGTTCGAGCGCATCTTTCAGTGCCTTACCGGTATGAGTGCGACTTCCGCGGGCTATTAGCTTATCAATTTCATCGACCAACTTCCCCCGATCTTGATCGCTGGTAATCAGACGCGTTCCCCGCTGAGTGTCTGTATCGGAATCGAATGTGTATAGAGAAACCGTATCCCCTTCTTGAGTCTTACCAATGAAATCTTGCAGGGTGTGTTTGACGTCACTGAAGATATTCTTAGATCCGCCTACTCCCATCATCGACGCAGAAGTATCGAGAACAAAGACCCAATCAACGTTTCGGCGACGCGTTTGCGCCGAAATCGTCAGAGTGTTCATCAAAAGCAAACATACTGAGACGACCCCGATAGCTAAAGGGTTTTGGAGTAGAGGGGACTGGAATCTTTTCACGGCGTCCTTGTTAACCCGAAGGGATTTGCGTCAACGCAGGTATAGCTAGTAGGGATTTAACGATGACAATGCTCTTCAAACCGGAGGGCCTTATTCGCTCTTGCACGGAAGACGTGCAAAGAGGTAGGCCTGAATCAGGGGACTCGCCTCATCAGGGTTTGAACAGTTTAGATCCCACTCATCTGTGTTATGAATTTTTGGCTGAAACGTTACATGTCAGTAGAAGGTACTGACGAGGTGGGGCCAGATCTGGCACTTCGGATCTTGTACCTGGGAATGGCTCTCGGATTTTGAGAGTGCTTGACTGTCTGGGTGAAAAGCTGGGGCGACGCTGGTTTTTAGAAGAAGATCAACGCGGAGACGCGGAGAGGGCGGCGAGGAGAATTTCGGGAGGGGTTAGGGGTCGACTAAGGCGATGTAGGAGGGGAAGTTGGAGAGGATGGGGGCGTTGGTGTCTTCCTGCAGATACAGAGACCGCTCGTGGAAGATGATGGTGTGGCCGCCGTGGTAGGGAAGGAAATGACGCTCCTTGAAATGCAGTAACTCGCCTGATTGAAATTGATTGTTGTAGTAGTCAGTGAACGTTTGCATCACTCGATATTCGCCGCCCGGGACCAGGCCGTACACTGTTCCCTTCAATGCATCGAGATCTATTGTGCGGTTTGTGGGAGTCGCTAAGCTTCGTCGGTCTCTCCAGCGCAGGTAAATAAATAAGGCCCAGGTCCAGGAGATGAAAAAAGTGAGAAGCAGAATCGCGAGGATGATTCCCCAGTTTGAGACGTCGGCTTGATGACTGAGAAGTGAAAGTGCGGAGAGGGCGGCGAGTGCTCCGATGCTGAGGAGCAAGGAGAGTTGGGGGAATGGGAGTTTAGGGTTGCTAGTCAATAGAAAATCATCGTGGGTGCGCGGTAATTGAGATTACAAACTCGTCGTCGCTGGGCCAATTTAAACACAAGGCAAGTGGGCCCGCGAGGACGCGCGCGGTCCGGCAGAAGAGGTTGTGTGGTGTAGATGGGGGGTTCAGGTAACGGGGGGTGTGTCGTCGTTGGGCCAATTTAAACACAAGGCAAGTGGGCCCGCGAGGACGCGCGCGGTCCGGCAGAAGAGGTTGTGCGGTGTAGATGAGGGCTTCAGATAACGGGGG
>Ga0070681_10007756_pt1 | contig 10494 bp, 8 predicted proteins | sample KBSC83BmetaG_FD_65650 | JGI IMG/M metagenome (GOLD analysis project Ga0070681, IMG submission 65650) | Corn rhizosphere microbial communities from Kellogg Biological Station, Michigan, USA - KBS C8-3B metaG | ecosystem: Host-associated > Plants > Roots > Rhizosphere | place: USA: Michigan...
GCAGCCGGGGCTTCGATGATCACGAAGTCGGCCACCTTGCGGCGCTCGGCGAGGAGCTCCCGCATCAGGTCGGACTGGAGCAGCTCGGCGGGCTGGGCCGGCACCGGGCCGGAGCCGAACACCCAGAGGCGCTCGAGACCGGCCGGCTCCTGGACGGCCTCCCACGGCGGCATCTCGCCGGCGAGGACGTTGGAGAGACCACGCTCGTTGTCGAGCCCGAAGTACTGGTGGACCTTGGAACCCCGCAGGTCGGCCGAGAGCAGCACGACCCGCTTGCCGACCTGGGCCAGGGACACGGCCAGGTTGGCGGCGATGGCGGTCTTGCCGTCTTCGCCGGTGGGGGAGGCGACCATGATCGTCTTCAGGCCCTGGCGCTCGGCCATGACCAGCACGCGGGTCCGCAGAGCCCGGTAGGCCTCGGAGGCGGGGCTGTTCGGGTGCTGCATGGTGACCAGCGTCGGAGCGGTGCGGCCGTTGCGCCGGGTGCGGGGGACGGTGGCCAGCACCGGGGCCCGCAGGTACTCCTCCAGGTCAACCCGACCCCGGAGCCGGTTGTCGACCCGGTCCCGACCGAAGGCCATGAGCAGCCCGGCGAAGAGGCCGAAGAAGGCGCCGAGGACGGCGTTCGTCTTGGGCTTGGGGCTGTCGGGGGCGCCGGGGCGGTTGGCCATGCTGACCACGGAGCCGGCGTCGGTCACGTTGAGCTTGGCCATGTCGGCCAGGACCTGGCGGTAGGGAGAGCCCTGGTCCTGCAGGCTGCGCAGCGTCGACTGGGCCTCGGCCTGGGCCGGGCTGGCGACCGGGGCCTGGGCCAGGCGCTTGGTGGCCTCCACGATCTGGGCGTTGATCGGGTTCAGCGCGGCGTTGGCGTTGGCGATGCGGGCGTCACGATTCCTCGTGGCGTCGGCCACCTTGTACTGCAGGTAGGCGTCGGCGAAGGCCTGGGCGCAGGTCTGGGCGCCGAGTTTCGTCTTGTCGGCGCAGGCGACGTCGAGGAACTGCGTGGTACCCACCACGCTCACCGTCAGGTTCTTCTGCAGGGTGGTCACCGGAACGGTCGACTTCATCCGGTCCTTGGCGATCGTGGCGACGTCGGTCGACGTGGCGGTCTCGCGCTCGGTCCCCATCACGATCAGCTTGTCGGGCGCCTGGGGCGTCACGTCGGTCGTGATGGGGCGGACCAGCACCTTGGCGTGCGAAACGTAGGACGGCTTCGCCACGGCGACGGAGTAGAACAGGGCCAGCGCCAGACCGGCGAGGGTCATGGCGGCAATCAGAAGCTTCCGGCGACGGATGACCGAGAGGTAGTCACCCATCTCGACGGAAGACTCCGATGAGATCCTTGTGCTCACGAGGGAGGTCGCTTTCTTTTCGCTCCGGCGGGGGGTAAAGCCACTCTTCTGCTCAACGGAGAAACAGCCCGTCGATGACGAAGAGCGGCCCGACAAGAGCAGACTTCGCGACGGGCCCGCGCCACGCGTCTACCATCGAAGTACGGTACCACGGCAGTGACCAGATACCCAGAGGTCTCTTTGGGTCAAATAGGACCGGGTTCTGAGTACAAAACCGTCAGTTCGGACAAAAAGGGTGTGAAAAGACCCGGCGACTGGTCCAGAAGTACTAGTACCTCGGTTGCTCACGCGACCAAAACCTGAAAGCAGAGACTGGTACCCTCAAGGGGTCCGTTGTCGCCGTGGAGGCCCGTCGAGTCATGCCGTCTGCTGGACCCGGGCTCCGGGGCTTCTTCTCTTCCCGCACCGGGATCGCCGTGGTCGTGGTCGGTGCGCTCGGCCTCGCCGGCGCCACCGCCATCGCCCTCAAGGGCGGCGGCGAGGGTGAGCACGAGGCCATCCCGCCGTCGTCGACGACGACGACGGTGACCGCTCCGCCGGCCCCACCGGCGGGTGGCGTCCTGCTCGGTGCCAGCATCAGCGCCGACATCCGCAGCCTCGAAGCCGAGAAGTCGGCGGTCAGCGGCCTGGAGCAGGCCATCGGCCGCAGCCTCGACATCCATCACAACTTCTACACCTGGGACGAGGACTTTCCCACCGACGTCGAGCGGGCCGACCTGCAGGCCGGCCGGATCCCGATGATGAGCTGGAACGGCAAGGGCGTCACGACCAAGGCCATCGCCGCCGGTCGCTACGACGACCTCATCATCAAGCGGGCCAGAGACACCAAAGCCCTGGGCCAGCCGGTGCTGATCCGCTGGTTCTGGGAGATGGACGGCAACAAGAAGGCCGATTTCGCCGGAACCCCGGACCAGTACATCGCCGCCTGGCAGCACATCGTGGGCATCTTCCGCACCCAGGGCGCCACCAACGTGCGGTGGGTGTGGTGTCCCAACGCTTCGGCGTTCAACGACGGCGAGGCTCAGGCGTTCTATCCCGGCCCTGATTTCGTCGACTGGACGTGCGCCGATGGATACAACTGGGCCCCCGGCCGGGCCGGCGACGACTACCGATCCTTCAAAGACATCTTCAGTGGCTTCTACCTGTGGGCCGCCCAGCAGAACAAGCCGATCATGGTGGGCGAGTTCGGCGTTCAAGAGCGCAATCCGGGCGACAAGGCTGACTGGATCACCGCCGCTCGCGACACCGTCAAAACGGACTTTCCGCTCCTCAAGGCGGTCGTCTATTTCGACGCCAACAAGGACTACGATTGGCGGCTCACCACGTCAGATTCCGCCCTCGGTGCCTTCAGGCAAATGGCCAATGACCCCTGGTTCAACCTGGGAGCCAATCGCCGCCTCCCGGAGTAGCCGACCGCCCTCCGCCGGAAGGCCGGGGCCGCATTGTTGACTCCCGAGGCGCTGTGCGAGAATGGCTGCACCTAGGCCCACAAGACGGTGCGGAAGCGGAACCGATGCCCCTTTCCGAAGACGAGCAGAGAATCCTCGACCAGATCGAAGCGCAGTTCTACGCCAACGATCCTCACCTGGCGCAGCAGGTCTCGGAGACGACGCTCTACCGTCACGCCTCCCGCAACATCAAGTGGGCGGCACTGGGCTTCCTCCTCGGTTTCGTCTTCCTGTTGATGACGTTCACCCAGTCGCCGTTTTTCTGGGGCCCTCTCGGCTTCCTGGCGATGGTCGGGTGCGCCTACGTGGTCGTGAGCAACGTCCGGAAGATGGGCAAGGCCGGGCTCGAGAGCATCACTGCCTCGGTGAAAGGCAAGCGGCTGAAGAGCTTCTTCGGCGACGCCGGCAAGAACCTCCGCAAGCCCTTCCGCAAAGACGACAGCAGTAGCTAGCGGTAAAGCCGCATCAGCGCAGGAGTGTCGCCGGGTTCAGGCGCCTCCGCCACCGGCCCACGACTGAATCGCTGGAGTCGAGGGCCTGCGTCAGGGTCTCGACCTCGGCCCACGCCTGGCTGACCTCTTCTTCGGACGGGTCACCGGGCGAGTACGACGCCTTGGTGAAGATCCGGGCCAGCCTGGTCATCGGCGAACCGACATCGGCGGCGATCGACCGTGTCCCTCCGACGGCGAACTCCAGCGGCGTGAGCGTGAGGGCCGGCGCCGTGCCCGCCTCCCGCAGCCGGTCCAGTGCCTCCGACCACGCACCGGCCACCCGGACCCGGGCCGGGCCGGAACGGCGCCGCCGGACCCGACGCCGCCGCTTGAGGAAGGGCGGGACGGCCAGTACCGCCGCCACGACCAGGAGGCCGCCGCCGACCTGCACGAGCCACCGGACGAACCCGTTGCCCGACGACGTCGACTCGTTCCGGAACGGGTCGTCCTCAGCCTTGGGGGCCCGGGCCGTGGTCGGCGTCGGCGCGGCCGGGTCCTCCGCGCTGGTGGTGGTCGTCGTCGTGGCCAGCACCGGGTTGGCCGAGGGGTTGTAGGTGCCGGTGTAGTTCGTCGGGTTCGGCTCGAAGCGGCCCGGGGTCGGCTCGAAGGCCACCCAGCCCATGCCGTTGATGTGGACCTCGGGCCAGGCGTGGGCCTCCTTCGTCGTCACGTGGAAGACGTCGAGGGCCTGGTCGTAGGCGCCGGGGGTGAAACCGACCGCCACCCGGGCGGGCAGGCCGATCGAGCGGGCCATGGCCGCAAAGGCGCCGGCGAACTGCTCGCAGTAGCCGGTCTTCGACTTGAACAGGAAATAGCGCAGGTGGTCGTCGGAGTGCCCGGGTTGCACGTTGTCGAGGTCGTAGGTGTAGTTGTTCCGCAGGAAGTCCTGCAGGGCCATGGCCTGCTGGTACGGGCCGGCGGCGCCGGCGGTCTTCTGGCGGGCCAGGTCCCGCACGTCGCCCGGGAAGTCCTCCGGCAGCTCCAGGTAGGGCTGCATGTCGGCCGGCGGGTCGCCGCCCGCCTGGGCGAGGTCGGCCGGGGTGTAGCGGGGGATCTCCGACTGGACCTTGTAGATGAGGCCCTCGGCCGAGTCCTTCTCGGTCAGCAGCGTCAGCGATTCGGCGTTCACACGGGCACCGGCCAGGTCGACCTTGCCCGGCCGGTAGGCGGCCGGGAGCCAGAACGAGTCGAGGGGGCCGATGCGGTAGTCCTGCACGACCTTGTAGGTCAGCGCACTTTCGCCCGACTCCTTGGGCAGCTGGTCGCCCACCGGCCGGTACGTCCCCCTCGACGACCAGATGCGCCCGTCGAACTCCTCCAGCGCCGTGAGCCGCCAGTAGGCGGGGATGGGCGAGCGGACCGTGAACAGCTCGGTGACCGGGTTGCTGGTCAGCCGGGCCTTGATGTCGACGAGCGGGCTGACCGTGATGCGTGACGTGTCGCCGCCCCCGCCCGTCCCCCGCAGCTCGACCAGCGGTGTGGCCTGGGCGCCGGGGAGGTTGGGGCCGAGGATCAGCCCCGCACCGGCCACCACCAGGGCCACCGGCGCCGCCCCCATACCGAGGCGGACCAGGCCCGGCGGTGCCGTCCGCCCCGAGAACCAGGCGCTGGGCAGGCCGGCGGCGTGGTTGGCGGCCACGAACAACAGGGCGGCCACCACGAACACGAACGTGGTGGGGAGCTGAAAGCCGTCCTTACCCAGGGCCGCTCCCATGATGTAGAGGACGAACGGCGGGAGGATGGCGGTGAGGGTGCCGTCACCCCGGAAGGCCAGCCAGTCGGCGGCGGTGGCGCAGAACCAGGTGCCGCCGACGGCGAGCAGCAGGAGGCCGGGAGTGACCTTCGTGGGAGCTACAGCGTTCCGAAAGGAGTCGAGCCCAGCGGTCCAGGCCCGGCCGAGGGCCGACAGCGTGCTCGCCGTCGGCAGGCCGTAGAAGGTCGTGTGGCCGGCCACGACGGCGCAGATCAGCAAGGCCATCCCCACGGCCGAGACGGTGATCGCCAGCGGGATCGGCGAACGCCGGGTGGCCAGGCCCACTCCGTGGGCGCCGATCGCCGCCAGGAAGACCGGCAGCACCCAGGACGCGTCGCCGAAGAGCCGGGCGAAGCCCAGCGTCGCCGCCACCGAGAGGGCGGTGAGCGTTAGAAGCGAGCCGCTGCGCCGCGCTGACACGTGACCACCGCCTGGTTCCAGGCGGTCTTGAAGGGGCTGGACGCTGCAACGGGCACGACGAGAGCGCCGGGCGCAGCCGGGACCGGGTTGACGTCGATCTCGCCGTAGGCCGACGGGCGGATCGCGCAGATGAAGACCAGCCCGAGCCTGGGTCGCAGCGCTCCGAGGGCCACGAGATCGACCCGTTCGACGTCGGCGACGATGGCGGCCAGGGGGCCTTCGGCATGGCGGCGAAGGCCCTCCATGACCTGGTCCCACCGGACGTATGTCTCGAGCGAGGCGCCGGCGAGGTACTCCATGATCTGGGCGTAGCGGTCGCCACCGGAGGACCGGATGTCGACTCCGCCGGTGGTCAGGAACCGCACCTGCCGCCGCCCCCGGCACATGGCCGTGGCCAGCGACGCGGCCATCTCCACCGCCCGCTCGAACGACTCACCGTGGTGGGTGGAGGGGCGGGTGTCGAGCAGGATCGTGGAGCGGGCCTCCCAGGGCATCTCGTCCTGGCGGAGCATGAGTTCGCCGGTCCGGGCCGTCGACCGCCAGTGGACCCGGCGCAGGTCATCGCCGACCTCGTACTCCCGGAGGCCGAAGAAGTCGAGCCCCACCGGGACCCGGGACGCCTGCAGCGATCCCATCCGGGCCTCCCGGCTGGCGGCACCGGGTAGGGGCAGCACGTCCTCGACCTTCGGGTAGACGACGAAGCGGTCGTCGCCGGCCAGCGTGATGCCCGTCTCGACGACCCCGAAGGAGTCGTGGACCGACAGGGTGAGCGGACCGATGGTGTAGATCCCCCGCCGGTTCGTCGGCAGGCGGTAGGCGGCGTCGGCGGTCTCCCCCGGAGCCATCGGAGGGACGAGGAACCGGGCCACCCGCCGCCCGGCGTCGAAGGAGTCGACGGCGGAGAGCACCGGCGTCGACTTCCTCCCGAGGTTCATGAGCGTGAGGTCGGCCCGCGCCGGGGACCCCGCCTCGGCCCGCGCCGGGTGGAGGACCCGCTCGGCCGAGAGGCGCAGGGCGTGGCGGCGCACCCTCACGAAGGCGACGGCGACCGCCAGGAAGGCGGCGGCGGCCAGCATGGCCAGTTCCTCCACGCCGAGGACCCGGGCCCCCACGAGGAGAGCGGCGGCGGCCCCGCAGAGGGACCATCCCCGGTTGGTCAGCGACGGCCGCACGGTGATGGGCGCCTTACCCGCCGGCTCCGGCCCGGACGCTCGGCACCGGCACCTTGCCGAGCACGGACGCCAGGACCTCGGAGGGTGCCGCCCCGCGCAGCTGCGCCTCGGGGGAGAGGATCAGGCGGTGTTCCAGCACGCTCCCAGCCAGCAACTTGAGGTCGTCAGGAATCACATAGTCGCGCCCCGAGGCGGCGGCGTAGGCGCGGGACGCCCGCTGGAGGGCCAGTGCCCCCCGGGGGCTCACCCCGAGCACCAGATCTCGTTCGTGGCGGGTGGCCTCGACCACGTCGATGATGTAGCCCTTCAGGCTGGGGGCGACGTAGATGGTGGTGACGGTCTCCTGCAGCTTGACCACGTCGTCGGCGGAGAGCACCGGGGCCAGGTTGTCGACCGGTTCGCTGGCGCCGTGGGTCTCGAGGATCTCGATCCCGGCCTCCCGGTCGGGGTAGCCCACCTTCACCCGCATGAGGAACCGGTCGAGCTGGGCCTCGGGGAGCGGGTAGGTCCCCTCGTACTCGATCGGGTTCTGGGTGGCGATGACCATGAACGGCCGTTGGAGGTCGTGGGTGATGGCGTCGACCGTGACCTGGCGCTCCTCCATCGCCTCGAGGAGCGCCGATTGGGTCTTGGGGGAGGCCCGGTTGACCTCGTCGGCCAGGACGATGTTGGCGAAGACGCCGCCCTGGCGGAACTCGAACTCGTTCTCGGCCCGGTTCCAGACCGATACGCCCGTCACGTCGGACGGGAGGAGGTCGGGGGTGAACTGGATCCGGTGCCAGGAGCCGTCGATCGAACGGGAGATGGCCTTGGCCAGCATGGTCTTGCCCACCCCGGGGACGTCCTCGATGAGCAGGTGCCCGTCGGCGACCAGGCAGGCGAGGGCCATCTGGATGACGTCCCGCTTGCCCTGGATCACCCGCTCGACGTTGCCGACGAGGGCTTCGAACTGCTCCTCGAAGGTCGCCGCGCCAAGCGCCGTCCTGCGTGCCACGGGCCCTCCCTCAGGGGTCTCTCCGACGTGTCCCCAACGTTGTGATTCTAAATGGGGACGGGCCCACTCTTGGCGGTCATCCGGGCGCGAAGCTGTTGTCCGCCTGAGCTTGTAACCGGACCGACACCTCGACCTCGTACCGGCTGGGGTTCGTGAGGTCCTTGTACTGCTTTGGGAGGGCGGACCAGTCGGCCTCGAACCGAGCGCCGGCCGCGGCCATCGCCTCCCGGTCACCCGGTTCGCCGGTGAGATCGACCGCCTCGAGCAGCGGTTCGGCGCCCGGCACCGGGTTCGGCTCGTCTCGCAGGCCGAGTACGTCGCCTCCGAAACCGGGCCGCCGCCAGACCTGCTTGGCACAGGGCAGCGTCGCCTTCCCGGTGGAGTGTTTGGCCATGGGCCGGTCGCCGACGGCCACCAGTTTGTAGACGCTCTCCAGCGTCGGAGCGTCGGCCGAGGTGGCGAAGTTGGTGCCGACCCCGAACCCGTCGATCGGAGCACCGGCGGCCAGGAGCCGGTCGATCTCGTACTCGTCGAGCCCGCCGCTGGCGAAGACGGCGACGTCGGGGAGCCCGGCTTCGTCGAGCCGTTCCCGCGCCAGGCGGGCCAGGGCCACCACGTCGCCGGAGTCGAGGCGGATCCCGCCGAGGCGGCGACCGCCGTCTCCCAATGTGCCTGCGGCCAGCTCCTTGGCCACGACGATCGCATGCTCGATGCCGCCGGCCGTATCCCAGGTGTCGACCAGGAGGACGGGATCGCCGCGGTAGTGCTGGGCGAAGGACCGGAAGGCGCCGAGCTCACCCGAGGAGGCACCCCCCGCAACGGCGGTGACGAAGGAGTGGGCCATGGTCCCGCTGGCCGGCAGGCCGTAGCGGTCGGCCCCGGCCACGTTGGAGGTGGCGGCGAAGCCGGCGATGGCCGCCGCCCGGGCGACGGCCATCCCGGCGTCGGTGCCGTGGGCGCGCCGCAGGGCGAAGTCGACCAGCGTCCGGCCCCGGGCGGCCTCCCGGCACCGGGCGGCCTTGGTGGTCACCGCCGTCGGGAAGGTGAAGAGGTTGAGGAGGACGGTCTCCAACAGCTGGGCTTCGCCGAACGGTGCGTCGACCTCGAGCAGCGGCTCGCCGGCGAACACGATGCGCCCCTCGGGGATGGCCCGCGCCCGCCCGGAGAAGCGCACCCCGCCGAGCCAGTCGAGAAAGGTCCGGTCGAACGGCGCCGCCCGGCCCAGCCGGGCGATCGTCTCCGGGTCGAAGCGCCACTCCCGGAGGAACCGGACCGCCTCGTGCAGCCCCGCCGCCACCAGGTAACCCCGGGACGGCGGCAGGGCCCGGATGAACAGGCTGAACGTGGCCGGCTGCTCGGCCATGCCCTCCGCCAGCAGGGCGGCCGCCATCGTGAACTCGTAGAGGTCGGTGAGGAGAGGGTCCACCAGGGGTGACGCTACCCTCCGGCTGTGAACGCCCCGGCGGCCGCCGCGCCCCGATCCCGTCCGCAAGCGCCTCCCGCTCCCGGGCCCCCTGGAACTGGCGTTCGTTTACCGGGATATGGCGGAAAAGGAACGCCAGTTCCGCAGCCGCGGCCCGACCGTCCGTTCTGGCGTTCGTTTACCGGGATACGGCGGAAAAGGAACGCCAGTTCAGCTGCTACGGCCGGGGCGCCCGGCCCGGACCGGCTGGTGGAGGCGTCGTGAGCGACGGGGCGGCCAGGCCGGGGGGACGGGTGGGAGTCGGGCCCGGGTGGTGGGCCCGGGCCGTGCTGGCCGTGCTCCGGAGGCCGGGCCTGTGGCCGATCGCCGTCGGGCAGGCCGGGAGGCTGGCCCGGCCCGGGTGGTGGAAGCGGGCGCCGTTCCTGCCGGTGCCGGATCCGGACTACGTGCGGTTCCGGATGCAGACGGCCTACGGCTCGGACGGGAGGCCCGACCCGGAGGACCTGGTCGCCTACCTGAACTGGTGCCGGGAGTTCAACGGCTGATCACCCGCGCCACTGGGAACCTTCGCTCACCTGGGTAAACTTGTAAGCGGCAACGCAGCCATGGAGATGGAGGAGGGTGGGGCTTGGGGAGAGCGCTCGTGCTCAACGCCACTTACGAGCCGCTCTGCGTCGTGCCGGTACGCCGGGCTGTGATCCTCGTGCTCAAGGAAAAGGCTGAGGTTCTCCAGCACCGCGACGAAGAGCTGCACTCGGAGCGCATGTCCCTCCCCGTTCCGTCCGTCATCCGCCTGGTCCACTTCGTCCGCGTGCCCTTCCGGGCCCGGGCACCGCTTTCCCGCCGGTCGGTCTTCGTCCGCGACGGGCACCGCTGCCAGTACTGCGGCGCCGCCGCCGAGAACATCGACCACGTCATCCCCCGCTCCCGAGGGGGTGAGCACGTCTGGGAGAACGTCGTCGCCTCCTGCCGGCCGTGCAACGCGGCCAAGGAAGACCGTCTCCTCTCCGAGACGCACCTGAAGCTGCGCCGGCCGCCGTTCGCGCCCAAGGAGACGATCTGGATCGTGGTCGCCGTCGGCACGGTCGACCCGACCTGGGCCCCCTACCTGGGCCCCGCCGCCGAATCTCTCCCGGCTTAGACCGCGTCCGGGCCAAAAGGCCTGGTTGCGCGCCTCAATAATGGACACGAGCCACACTGGTGGCGGCCTTGGCGCGTCCGTTTTCGGCCCGTTTGAAGGCTCGAGTGGTTTGTGAGGTCGCTTTTGGGGGGATTTGTGGTGTGGAATGGTGTTGACGGGAGGGAAGTGGAGGAATAAGGTCCGAGGCGTGACCTAGACGGCGGAGAGCCGGGGCGGAACGGGTTGAGTCGAGGTAGTCGTCGTGTTTCTCGGGCAGTACCAGCACTCCCTCGACGAGAAGGGCCGGGTGATCCTGCCGGC
>Ga0070681_10007758_pt1 | contig 10492 bp, 9 predicted proteins | sample KBSC83BmetaG_FD_65650 | JGI IMG/M metagenome (GOLD analysis project Ga0070681, IMG submission 65650) | Corn rhizosphere microbial communities from Kellogg Biological Station, Michigan, USA - KBS C8-3B metaG | ecosystem: Host-associated > Plants > Roots > Rhizosphere | place: USA: Michigan...
AATGTCCACAGGAAAAAGTAATCGTCTTCCGCCAATTGAAACAGCTTGACGCGCATCAGGGGCGGAACGCTGAAGTCGAAATCGGTGTATTTGTCCGCTTTCAGCGCGGACTGCAGCAACTGTTGCTGCTCGGATTCCGGCTTCCCACGCAAATCCTGCTTTTCCATGCGGAGCACGGCGGTCTCATGCACAAGTTGCACAGGATTGCCGTCTCCCTGCCAGTGGAAGCTGGTCCTGAGGATCGGGTGCCGCTCCACAATCTTCTGCCAGGCCCGTTCCCAGTTCGGAACCTCAAGCTTTTCCTGCAGGCGGCAAAGCGTCTGTTGGATGTAAAACCCCGAAGAACTATTGGAAAGACTGTAAAACAACATGCCCGCTTGCAGAGGAGACAGCGGATACGTCGATTCAACGGTAGAGCAAGTATTGAGCGAGGATACAGGCATAACCGCAAAGATGGGGGGTGGCTATTTCTTGTTGGCAAGCGAATTCTATACTGAATTCCTGTCGGATAAAACCGGGTTCAGCGTGAATTCCGGTAAATGGAAGCACTAAATCAAAGCGCTTCCCGATGCGTTCTCCCGCACAGCCTTCTGCGCCTTGACGACGCCTGGCCACAAGTTGCATAGGGGATGCGGGACCTGCTGAACCGGCTGTCAGGCCGGGCGTGTCCGGACAGGGACGCTTGCGTAAGAACGAAACCCGGAGCTGGTCCGCCGAATGGCGTTTCCGGCGGGCTCAAATACCGAAAATTTATCCAGTATGCGGGCCAACACTACCGAGATCTCAGTCCGCGCGAGGGTCGCCCCTAAACAATAATGTATGCCGCCGCCGAAAGAGACGTGCGGATTGGGCTTGCGTCCTATGTCTAGCCTCTCGGGTTGATCGAACTGGCGTTCATCGTGGTTGGCAGAGCCAAGCAGAAGAACCAGCACCCGGTCTTTGCGGACCAGGCGTCCTCCAATCTCGATGGGGGACAGGACCAGGCGGCCGGCGCTCTGAATGGGAGCGTCATAGCGCAGGAACTCCTCCACTGCCGTCGGTACCAGGGAGCGGTCCTGGCGCAGACGGGACAACTGATCGGGATACTCCAGGAGAGCGGCGCAGCCCGTGCCGATCATGTTCATTGTGGTCTCAAAGCCGGCAAAGAACAAAAACACGGCGTTGTCGACGATCTCTTCATAGCTGAGCCGGTCGCCGTTTTCAGTGGCGTTGAGCATGCAGGACAACAGATCATCTCGCGATGATTTGCGGCGCTCTTGCAGCAAGGCGCCAACGTACTCGCGCAGCCAGGAAATCGCGCGGTTCACCGCGATGCGGTCCTGCTCAGGGATTTGCGTACCAAACGCCTTGCACAGGTCGGAAGCGTAAGGGCGCACCTGATCGCGGTCGCCGGCCGGAATTCCGATCAATTCGCATACCACCATCACCGGCAACGGAAATGCGACTTCCTGCACGGCGTCAAAATATCCCCGGTCCAAGGCCGGCGCGAGGAGTTCATCCACCAGCTCGCCGATATGATCGCCCAGCTTGCGCATCATCGACGGATTGAAGGCAGCGCCCATCAGCTTGCGCAGCCGCACATGTTCGGGAGGATCACGATTGAGAATGATTCGGCGAAAAAAAGACTCGGCTTCGCCTTCTCCCATCGAGAAGCGGCGGAACGATTCCGGAAATTCATGCGCCAGACGCGGATCGTGCAACAGCGCGGAGACTTCGGCATGGCGCGTCGCAACCCACTGCCCGGCCCCGCCGCGGCAGAGCGGCCCCACCTGGCGCAGCCTGGCATAAGTGGGATACGGATCCGCAATCACCGCCGGATCCAGCGCATCATACTTGGGCAGAAGGAAGGTTGTTTCAGGCATTAACGGCATTATCGGCGAAAGAGATTCCCAGTCGCAAGTCACACTCCGGATATGATGAACTCCTGCCGGAGCAGCGCGAAAATATCTGCTCTGTATACGCTCCGGGCTGTTGAATTTGCCATGGGCCGTGCGATATGCTTTGGCCATCCACCCCCTCGCAGGTTCAGCAGGAGGCGTCAATGACCAATATTTTTCGACGCACGATCGATTTTTGCTTTCGCCGACAGGAATACCGAGTGGACGGCGAACCCACCCCCCGAATGACGAAGTGGACCATCATTTCCACGCCGCTTTTCAATATCTTTTTCCATAAGTTTTCCGGGCCGGACTGGACCAAGGACCCGCACGATCATCCTACGGATTTCGTCTCGATCGGTTTGAAAGGCGGGTACATGGAATCTGTGTACGGCAAGAACGGCGAGAAGCTGTACGATCGCGAATGGCGTGCTCCGTGGTTCAGGAAATTTCCCGCAACCCATCTTCACCGGACCACGGCCGTGAGCCCCAAAGGCGCGTACACCATCTGTTTCACCAGCCGCTGGAAGCAACATTGGGGGTTCTTCATCAACGGCCATCTGGTGTCATGGCGCGATTATGTGAAGCTCCACCGCTCCGAACGGGCGGATCGCCACAAGGCATAAGATCATCCCCGCGGAGAAATATTTGGGCCCGGCGCTGCCGGGCCCTGCATTTTTTTGCGGCTTTCGTTGTTTGAGCACCGGCGCGAGCGGGACATGATTTACGCAGGCCTGAAGCCCGGAGCGCGGCACGAGCGGTTGTTCGCGCCAAAATACCGTTCCCGCAGCGTACGTTCGGCTGGATCATAGCTGGCGCGGAACAGCTTCCGCCGCTGGAGTTCCGGCACCAACAGGTCGCAAATATCGTCAATTCCGGAAGAAGGACATGGCAGAAGATTGAAGCCGTCAACTCCGGCGAGGGAGATCCACTCCTCCATCTGGTTAACGACTTCCGAAGGGTCGCCGATGAGCGCATTGCGGCGGTGCGGACGCCATCCCAGAGAGACGAACGAGCGCAGGTCCGCAACGGTCCAGTTGCGCTCGCGATTCACCTGATGCAGCAGCCGCAGGACAGATTGGCTTGCCTGGGTGGGAATCTCGGCAACCGGGGCGTCGTCAGGATAGGCGGCGAAATCGAACCCTGACCAGCCACACCATTTCGCAAACTCGCCTTCCGGGCTGATCAGTTCCCGGATCAGCCGCGCCTTGTTTTTTGCTTCCTTCAAGGTGCTGCCAACTACCACCAGGCTGCCCTGCAGTATCTTCATGCTCTCCGGAGCGCGCCCAATCTGGGCCACACGCTGCCGCAACTCCGCCACCTGCCGCGCGCCGCTCTTGGCGTCCGGCAGGGTGACGAACACCACCTCGGCATGACGGGCGGCGAAATCCATGCCGCGATGGGAAGCGCCCGCCTGATACAGCACGGGCGTCCGCTGCGGCGAGGGCTCGCACTGGTGCGGTCCCCGGACGCGGAAATATTCTCCGGCGTGATGAATGGCGTGGACCTTCTCCGGATCGGTGAACATGTTGCGTTCCCGGTCGAGCACCACGGCGCCCTCCTCCCAGCTTTCCTCCCAGAGCGCTCTCACAATGCTCATGTATTCATCCGCGCGATCGTAGCGGTCGTCATGCTCCAGCTTGTCGCCCAGGCCGTTCTCATAAGCGGAAGCCAGAAAAGAGGTGACGATATTCCACGCGATCCTGCCCTGCGTCAGATGGTCCAGCGATGAGAACACGCGGGCGCATTCATAGGGAGCATGGTAGGTGGTGGAATAGGTGACGGCGAACCCGAGGTTCCGGGTGACGGCCGCCATCGCCGGCAGAACGAGAACGGGATCAATGGAGGGAATTTGCACGGCGTCGCGGACGGCGGGCGCCCAGGAACCACGGTAGACATCGAAGGGGCCGTGGCTGTCGGCAAAGAAGAGCGCGTCCACGCAAGCGGCCTCAAGCCGCCGGGCAATCGCCGTCCAATGTTCCAGCGAGCGGTAGCCGGTGCTCGTGCCGTCCGATGGGTGCCGCCACAGGCCCGCGAATTGTGGGGATGGCGAGCATTGCGTGAATACGTTTAAATGCATCGCCCATGGTCCTGGAAAGAGGCTGTGGCGGAGCGATCAGCCATGATAGGTTGAAAAATACCAGGCGTGGTCTTCCGTGTCCGTTGCCGCGTACATCTGTTCGCCGTGCGATCTCTCCTGAAGCTCCATTGTAATGCGCGCCCCGGCCGCCTTGGCTCGGGCATAGTGCTTCGGGATATCGGAAACGTAGCACATGGTGCTTGAAGGCTGGGTGGCGTTTGCCGGAAGCCGGAGTTTTTTTACCTTCCCATTCTCATCCACCGGTGTGCCGAGCATGATGATGTTTCCTTCATGCTCCACCTCGGCGTGCATCAGGGTGCCATCCTCGCGGGGAATGCGCGTAATTTCTTTAAACCCGAAAGCTTTGCAGAGATAATCCAGTGCCTGAGTGCTGTTTTCATACACCAGATAAGGAACCACGCTTTGTTTTCTTGCGGATTGATCAGACATTGAGGACCTTTCCTTGGTTCTTGCGCAACGATCGTATTTTTTTGGTTTATCAAACCCGCGAAGAGGTGTCAACCGTGGCGCCGGAGCGGCAGCCGGGACGCGCGCGCCTTAATCGAGGAGGTAAGTGATTTTCCCGCCTGTTTCCGGACCGCGGAAGCCGCCAGCGCCATGGGCTGAAAACCCAGGCTATAGTATGCTAACCATCAGGAACCCTCATGAGTGCTAAAGAGCAAATCGACGGCCAGCCTGCTGCCGTCCCATCGCAGGAAAGCGGCCCCAGCCGTGGCCGTCTTCGCGCCGGGCTGGTTTTTATTTTCATCACAGTCGTACTGGACATGCTGGCCTTGGGGATCATATCCCCGGTGCTGCCCCGGCTGATCATCGACCTGCTGCATGGCAGCACAACGCAGGCGGCGGAGATAATCGGCATCTTCGGGACCATGGTTGCCTTCCTGCAATTCGTCTTCTCTCCCATCCTGGGGGCTGTCTCCGACCACTTCGGCCGCAGGCCCGTGATCCTGCTTTCCAACTTTGGCCTGGGAATCGATTACATGATCATGGCCGTGGCGCCGGGCGTGGGCTGGCTCTTCGCCGGACGCACCCTTTCCGGAGTCATGTCGGCCAGCATGGGCGCGGCCAGCGCCTACATTGCCGACGTGACGCCGGGCGAGAAACGCGCCGCCGCTTTCGGACTCCTGAACGTTGCTTTCGGCGTGGGCTTCGTGCTGGGACCGGCGCTGGGCGGCATGCTCGGCCAGATCGATACGCGGCTGCCATTCTGGTTCGCCGCCGGCTTGAGCCTTACCAATGCAATGTATGGCCTGTTCGTGCTGCCGGAATCGTTGTCCCGCAATGTGCGGAAGAAGTTCGCGTGGCGGCGCGCCAACCCGCTGGGCGCCATGCTCTTTCTCAAGTCGGACTCAAAACTGTTCCGGCTTGCGATTGTTCAATTCCTGTGCAACATCGCTCACCAGGCGCTGCCCACGGTATTCGTGATCTATGCCATGTACCGTTACAACTGGAACGCGCGGACAGTCGGCCTGGTGCTGGCGAGTATGGGATTGTGCTCGGCCCTGACCAGCGGCCTGCTAGTGAAACCGGCGGTTGCCTTCATGGGCGAGCGCCGCGTCCTGATAGGATCTTTGGCTGCCGGTGTTGCTGGTTTCCTAGTGTTCGGTTTCGCCTCCACCGGCGTGATTTTCTGCACCGCGATCCCGCTGCAGGCGCTCTGGTCTCTCGCCTGGCCTTCCATGCAGAGTTTAATAACGCGCCGCGTGCAAAGATCGGAGCAGGGCCAGTTGCAGGGTGCCATCGGCAGCATGCGGGGGATTGCCTATATGATCGGGCCGAGCCTCTTCACGATGACTTTTGCCACCTTTATCGCGATGCCGGGGAAGTGGCACCTGACTGGCGCGCCTTTTCTCGTAGGAGCGTTGCTGGCAGGAGTCTCGCTGGTTCTGGCCGCCATGGTGGGAACGTTCGCGCCTGTGGCGGAAAAGGGAGGCGTGGGAGCGGCTTCCGCCGACTGACCTGCGCGGTTTTCTCCAGCTAAAGAGTTTCCAAATCCAAGGAGATGATGATTTCGCGAACCACTGTGCAGGTTTGATGCCTCCACGGCGGAATGCGGGATATACTATGAGCGGCCCTCTGATCGGCATTCTCGGAGGCTACGGCGGAGTAGGCCAAGCCACTGCGCGGCTTATTGATGCCTCGGGGCTGGGGCGTCTGCGGATTGCAGGGCGCCGTCCGGAATTGGCCCGGCAGTTTGTGGATGATAGTTTGCGGGGAGAAGCCGAAGCCGTGGCGGCCGATGTCGAAGATCCCCTCAGTCTGTCACGCTTCTGTAGCGGATGCCGCATCGTGATCAATAGTTCCGGTCCTTCATACCAGGTTCTGGACCGGGTCGCGCGCGCGGCTTTTGAAGCCGGAGCGGATTATGTCGATCCGGGCGGCGATGAGGCTATCCACAGTCGATTGTCCGGACAAGAGTGGATTGCGGCTGGAAGGACGGCCGTGCTTTCCGCGGGGATGATTCCCGGCCTTTCCGGGCTGCTGCCCAAATGGCTGGCCCGGCAGGGATTTGCCTCTCTGCGATCGCTCACGGCGCATGTCTGCCTCAAAGACCGTTTCACTCCAGCCGCGGCGCGCGAGTACCTGCTCAGCCTCAGCAGCGGCTACGGAGAATCACTGGCGGCATGGCGGAACGGCCGCCGGGTTTCGCGCGTCGCGCAGCCGCTGCTCCACAAGGAGCTGCCGTTTTTTTCGCGACCCGTGTCCGCTTATCCTTATCTCAGCTCTGAAGCCGAACGCGTGGCCAAGGCCCTGGGGCTGTCCGACCTCTCCTGGTACAACGTATTTGAAGGCGAGCACGTACTGGCTGCCGTGGGACGCCTGCAGGCGGTGCCCCCGGAGCAAAGGGACTCCGCGGCCATGCAGTTGGCGCAGGCAGCCGAACTGGATTTGTTCGGGCAAGCTCCCTACCAGCTTTTTGTCTTCCAGATGGAGGGCGAGGATGCGAGCGGCGCTTCGCTCACCCGGACCCTGTTGCTGCGTGGCCGGGACAGCTATGAATTGAGTGGAACAGTGGCCGCGCTCACCGTGCAGAAGATGCTGCAGGAAGCCGTTCCGCCGGGCGTGCATTTCGCCATGGACGTGCTAGACCCCGCGGCCACTTTGGAGCATCTGCGTCATTCCCCCGCGGTCAGCTCCGTGGAGTTCATCCATCAGGGAGCAGAAGAAGAGATTGAGATGGATGAGGGAATGCTGTAATCCTATTACTTCCCTGCGGCGGGGAGTTCACGTACCACGGCCTCGCGCAGCGCTCCTTTGTTGACTTTGCCCAGGCTGGTGAACGGCAGGGACTCCATGATTTTCAGCCGGTCCGGGAGCTTGTAGTCGGCCAAGCCCCGCGACCTCAGAAAATCTTTCAGTTCATCCAGCGTGACCTTCCCGTTGTGGCAGACAACGCAGGCGCAGATCCTTTCGCCCATTACCTGGTCGGCGATGGGGATGACGGCCACCTGGCGAATGGCCGGATGCGCCAGCAAATGGCCCTCAAGCTCCTGCGCCGGAACTTTCTCGCCGCCGCGATTGATGACGTCCTTCAGCCTTCCTTCCACCACCATATTGCCGGCGGCGGTGATCCGGACAAGATCGCCAGTGCGGAGATAGCCATCGGGAGTAAATGCGGTGGCATTGTATTCATCTGCTTTGTAGTAACCCCGCAAGGTGTAAGGGCCGCGCACCAGCAGTTCGCCGATCTCGCCGGGAGGAACGTCTTTGTCCTGGGCATCGACGATGCGTCTTTCATCTGCCGGGCACAAGGGTTTTCCCTGGGTAAGGACAATCACCTCCGGCGGATCATCGACTCGGGTATAGCACAGAAACCCTTCCGCCATCCCGAACCAGTGCGTGAGACGGCAGCCGAGCGTCGGCTGCACCTTCCATCCCGCATCGGCCTCCAGTTTGGCGCCGCCGACCTGCAGCAGCAGGCGGGGAAAATTGGCCTGGAAAAGATCGGCCACCTGCATCCATAGTATGACGAGCGGGGTGATGAGCGTCGTAAGCGTGACGCCCTCCTGCTCCATGAGCGGAAACACGTCACCCGGACTGGGACTGGAGGCTAGCACTACCTTGCCGCCGGTGCGCAGCGTGCCCAGTACGCCAGGACAACCCAGGGCCGCATTGTGGCCGATGGGAAGCGCCGCCAGGTAGACTCCCTGCTCGTCGAACCCCAAGCCTTGTGCGCTGGCCCGGAGTTGATAAGCGTAATCATTGTGTGTGCGCGGGATGAGTTTCGGCGAGCCGGTGGTCCCTCCGGAGAGCAGGAAAAACGCAACATCTTCCGGCTTGGGTCCGGGCAACGACTCTGGCTCGCATGGCAGGTCCTGCAGCGCGCGAAACTCGCCCGGCTCGCCCAGCACCAGGACATGCTTCAGCGAGGGAATGGAGTCGCGCATCTCGCGGGCCAGCGCGCGATGGTCGAATTTCTGGTGGACATCGGGAATCACGTAAGCCGCGGCTTCCGTATGCTCGCAGAGATACTTGATCTCATTGCTGCGATGCGCGGGCAAGGCAAAGACCGGGACCGCGCCCAGGCGGAACAGGGCGATGGCGAGCGTGATGAATTCCGGCACATTGGGCAGTTGCACCACCACCCGGTCATAACGGCGCAGGCCCAGGCGGGAAAGGCCGACCGCAAGACGATCAGCCGCCACGTCCATTTCACGATAGGTCAGGCGGCGATCGTCGGCCACCACAGCGATGCGTCCGGGATCGGACTGCGACCACGGCCGCAGCAGGTCGCCCAAAAGCTCGCCGTTCCAATAGCCTTCACGGAGATAGCGTTCAGCCAATTCCGCGGGCCAAGGGGTGAATCCTGGCAACATCCTTCATCTCCCATTTTGATTTTGCCGGAGAGGCAGCGCAAGAAGTCGTCCTCCCGGCGCAAGGCCGGTCAGCGATCACCGAAAGCGCCGGCCCGGTACAACTCTTCCAGCGTCTGCGTGCGCGCGCGCATGATCGCCTGCACGCGGGTGTTGAAACGCTGGGCGGAAAAGCGCATTAACTCTTCCGTCCGGATGCCCAATGCGGGCTCCAGCTCAAAGCAGCGCATGAAATCCCGCGTGGAGCCTTCCACCACGGGCTTCAATTCCACCATGCGGTCCAGAAACGCCTTGTAAGCGCGATTGCCGTGTTCGACGATAAGGCGCGACAGGAAGTATATGCCGAAGGCGATATGGCGCGATTCGTCGCGCTGCAGGTGCACCACGGCTTTTTGCATGCCGGGCAGGTGGATGGCTTCTGTGAGCAGGCGATGGAACAGGTGATAGCCTGTATCCGCCATAATGCCTTCCACCACCATGTTGTAAGTCACGGAAGCCCGGACCTGGGCTTCCACGGAAACGTCGGTGTGCAGCCGCGACAAAGCTCCGTGGAGTTCTTCGCCGAGGATGCGCTGGCTGTTCTGGTGGTAATAGCGCGAAAGATCGCCCGGCCCGCCGCAGACTTCGTCCAGAAAGCGGCTGAAGAGATCGACGTGCTTGGCTTCTTCAAAAAGGAACGAGGTGAGATAGATCTCTTCATCCATCCGGCCTTCGCCGGCCACCAATTGAATGAGCGGGATCAGGTCCAGCGTGACCGCTTTTTCACCGGCGTGAAAGAGAGCACAGAGCTGCAGCACGCAATTCTTTTTTGTCTGAGAAAGGCCCAGCCAGGCTTCGCGGTCGGGCCGGAAATCTATGTCGTCCGGGTTCCAGACACCATGAACCTTCGCTTTCCTCCACAGCCGCATGGGAAACGACTCGCGGTCAAGCGCGGGCCGGGATTCAGCGGCAATCGGTACGGCAGCAGGCATTGCTTCTCCATTGGACGAAATTCCAGGCAAGCGGTCCAAACCGGCTCCTGTATGCAAAACGCACAGCTTTGATGGGACAAAGAGACCGCTCCAGGCGGGTCTTACTCGATGCGGCCCGCGGCTTTCAGTTCGGAGGCAACATGGTTCTCGACATCCATCACAGTCACGATCTTGCGTGCGGTAGATTCATCAATGGGCTTGAGATCGAATTCATCTTCCAAGGCAAACGCCAGTTCCAGCAGAGCGAGCGAATGATAGCCAAAATCATCCACCAGGCGTCCGGCAGGCGTGTCCTTTGCCGCGGGATTGGGCGCCAGTTCGGTGACGATCCCGCGAACGACTTTCCTCAACTCCTCTTCTGAACGATATTTTACGGCTTCGGTTTGGCTCTTGTCTGACATCTGTGCCTCCGTCGCAGCCCTCATGGAGTAGGCTGCAGAACACTGGAAAAGATTTAGCGTTGCGGTGGTCGAATTGTGGCCTCAGTGTAGACCATCCGGCGGATGGAATACAAGCGAATTGCCGGGAAAAATCCGAATCACACGCGCGCTGTGACCGCAAAAAATGCGCCTTCGATGCAATCATCCAGCATCTTCGAACACGACATTTTTGTTTATTTTTGCGGGCGGCAAGCCTTGACCGACAAAATGCGGAAAGTGTATAAGTGACCCATAAAGCCGTAACTTCCCGCCCGTGAACCCGGCGCAATCGGTCTTCGAAGACATTTCG
>Ga0070681_10007760_pt1 | contig 10491 bp, 10 predicted proteins | sample KBSC83BmetaG_FD_65650 | JGI IMG/M metagenome (GOLD analysis project Ga0070681, IMG submission 65650) | Corn rhizosphere microbial communities from Kellogg Biological Station, Michigan, USA - KBS C8-3B metaG | ecosystem: Host-associated > Plants > Roots > Rhizosphere | place: USA: Michigan...
GCAATCCCCAAGCGAGCGCCAGACGTCGCGCTGTCTCGATCAAGGGCGTCAAAACGATGACGGGGGCTTCGGGACGTTCGCGCGCCGCCCGCAGGCCCGTCGAACCGGACTTTGTCCAGCACACGATCGCGCGCGCATGGATTGTGTGCGTGATTTGGTGGACCGCAGCCATGATCGCGTCGGCTGTCGTTTCCTCAGGCGCGTTGCGCTGCGATTCGAGAATCGTGAGATAGAGCGGATCGTTCTCCACCGATGCTGCAATCCGGTCCATCATCTCGACGGCTTCGACCGGATAGGCACCCGACGCCGTTTCGGCAGAGAGCATGACGGCATCGGCACCTTCGAACACCGCGGTTGCGACGTCGGAAACCTCGGCGCGCGTGGGGACGGGCGAGCCGATCATGGATTCGAGCATCTGTGTCGCAACAACGACGGGCTTTCCCGCCTTGCGAGCGGTTCGGATGATCTGTTTCTGGCGGCCGGGCACGGCCTCGAGCGGTAATTCGACGCCGAGATCCCCACGCGCCACCATCAGCGCGTCGGCCATCTCCAATATGTCCGCCAGCCGATCGAACGCCTTCGGCTTTTCGATTTTCACCAGAACGGCCGCACGCCCGGAAACCACCTTCTTGAGTTCTGCCACGTCTTCCGGCCGCTGCACGAACGACAAGGCGACCCAGTCCACGCCGAGATTGAGCGCGGCGTCCAAGTCGCTGCGGTCCTTCGGCGTCATGGCCGTGATCGGTAGAATGGTATCGGGCAGGTTCACGCCCTTGCGGTCTTTGATTTCGCCGCCGACCACGACAACGGCTTCGGCCGAGCTTTCTCCGACCGACAAGAGACGAAGGCGAACCCTGCCGTCATCGATCAGGAGGGAATGGCGCATCTTGATGGCGGTGAAAACCTCGGCATGCGGAATCGGAATTTCGCTTGCTTCTGTTGACGCGCTCTTGCGCACCAGACGCACACGTTCGCCCTCTTTGAGCATCCGCGCGCCTCCGGGCAGAGCGCCCAAGCGAATCTTGGGTCCCTGCAGGTCGACGAGAATGCCGATCGGGCGGCTGACCTCCAGCTCAAGTGCACGAACGGCGCTATGAAATTCAGCGAGCGCGGTATGAGAGGTATGGCTCATATTGACGCGGAATACGTCGGCCCCCGCGTCAAACAGGGCACGAATGCGCGCTTGCGTCGATGTCCCGGGGCCCAGCGTGGCCAGTATTTTTGTCTTGCGGCGCCGTCTCATCGTCAATCCGAGTAAGCTTGGGTCCAATTGAGCTAATCGAGCGACCGGGTGTCGCGCATGGCAGTCAGACTGTCAACGCGCTTGCCGTCGTTCCGCCCGCCCCCGATGATCCGTGTCATGAACGATCTTCCGTTCGAAAAGATGGCCTCGCAGCGGCATGATTCGTCGCTTCTGTTTGTCTGTGATCACGCCTCGAACAAGCTGCCGGACCAGTATGGCAACCTCGGATTGTCACAGGAACTCTTCGAAACCCATATCGCCTCCGACATCGGGGCAGCAAAGGTCACGCGCATTCTGGCAGCCGAATTTGACGCGGCAGCGATCATGGCGCGTTGGTCTCGCCTGCTGATCGATCTCAACCGCGGTTCAGACGATCCTACGCTCGTCATGAAACTTTCCGACGGCAGCATCATTGCGGGCAATGCAAATGTCGACGCCGCCGAGATGCAAAGGCGAATCGATTTGTTTCATGCGCCGTACCATGACGCCATCGCGCGCGAAATCATGGAGATGAAGCGTCGGAATCGAGTTCCCGTCATCATTTCGATTCATAGCTTTACGCCCGTTTGGAAAGGTCGGACAAGACCCTGGGAGATCGGGATTCTTTGGGATCGCGATGCGCGACTAGCACGACCTATGATCAAGCATCTCGAGCGAGAGGGGTTCAAGGTCGGCGACAATGAGCCTTACTCGGGTGAACTCGAGAATGACTGTCTTTATCGCCATGGTACGATGTTGGGCCTTCCCCATGTCCTGATCGAGATCAGGCAGGATCTGATCGCGGGTAACGTACCCGCTCAGGCGTTGGTCCGCCGTCTGACCGTAGCGATCAAAAGTACGCTGGCCGAGTTGGGAGCGCCTAAGATACAATTTACCCGCCCATTGCCGCTTTCAGGGAACACCAAGATGGATGAGCGCGCGCGCGAACAGTTGGAAGCTGCTGTATTCCGTAGACTCGTGGCGCATCTTCGCGCTCGGACGGATGTGCAGAATATCGATCTGATGACTTTGGCGGGCTTCTGCCGCAACTGCTTGGGAGACTGGTATCGCGAAGCCGCGGCAGAGAATGGCATTTCCCTCGACAAGGATTCTGCGCGCGAGTTGGTCTATGGCATGCCGCAAAGCGAATGGAAGAAGCGCTACCAGACCGAAGTGACACCGGAAAAGCAGGCGGCTTTCGAGGCGGCGTCGAAACGTGCCGCGGAAACCCACCGACACACTACGGAAAAGACTCACAGCTAGACGCAAGAAGTGCGTTGCCGCTCACCAACGGCGCCGCTAGGGTCGCGTTTCATCGTTTTTTCCTCACACTTGTCGCTGGCCGAGCGCGTCGTCGCCCGAGCTTCCAGAATGTTTCGGAGAATGAAATGGCCAAATCCGGATTTGCAAAAGAGCATCTGCGCTCGTTCGTCGAGCGCATCGAACGACTGGAGGAGGAAAAGAAGGCGTTGGCCGACGATATTCGCGAGGTCTATTCCGAGGCAAAGGGTACCGGATTTGATACGAAGGTCATGCGTCAGGTCGTCAGGCTGCGCAAGATGGAAAGCGCCGACCGCCAGGAGCAGGAGGCGATGCTCGATCTATACCTAAATGCGCTCGGGATGCGCCGCTAGCTCGCCTCAGCCAGCAGCGCGTCTCGCTTGCTCACCGAGCTTTTCGCTCGGTTCGCCGGAATCGATGTGTTCGAGGCCAAGTTCCTTCAATTTGCGATAGAGCGTCGAGCGGCCGATGCCCAGCCGGCGAGCGACCTCTGACATGTGTCCATCATAGCGTGCAATCGCCATGCGGATCATTTCGGCCTCGACATCTTCCAGCTTGCGCATATGACCCGCGGTATCTGTTCCCGACAGTGCGTAGGGTGATGCATGGTGCTGCGCGGCCGTCGAATATGGGCTCGATCCGCTGTTCGCAAGCGGTCGGTCAGGCGAGCCTGCGATCCGTTGCATGTTCGATTCGATCCCCATGGCGGTTGCGATTTGCGGAAAATCGCAAATGTCCAGGGTCTCGCTTTCACACAGCACGACGGCGCGGAAGATGGTGTTTTCGAGTTGACGAACGTTTCCAGGCCAGCTGAATCGCTCGAGCAGGCTCGCTGCGGCCGGCGTAAGACCAGACATCGGCTTGTTTTCCTCGGCGGCGAAGCGCGCGATGAAATGGCGGGCCAATTCGGGGATGTCGTCGCGGCGGTCGCGCAATGCGGGAACGACAATCGGAAAAACGTTGAGGCGATAGTAGAGATCCTCGCGGAAGTGCCCGTCGCGCACGCGCAACGCGAGATCCCGATTGGTAGCGGACATGATGCGTACGTCGACTTTGACGGGGCGCTTTGAGCCGACCGGATCGACTTCTCCTTCCTGCAATGCACGCAGAAGCTTGACTTGCATATCAAGTCGAAGTTCGCCGATCTCGTCGAGGAACAATGTCCCGCCGTCCGCTTCCTGGAATTTGCCGAGGTGCTTCTCGGTGGCACCGGTGAACGAACCCTTTTCATGGCCGAAGAGGATCGATTCGATCAAATTCTCTGGAATCGCCCCGCAATTGACGGTGACGAACGGCCGCCCCGCGCGTTCGGACGAGCCCTGGATCGCGCGCGCAATGAGTTCCTTACCGGCGCCAGACTCGCCCTCAATCAGAATGGGAATATTGGATTGCGCGGCGCGGCGGCCGAGCCGAAAAACCTGTTTCATTTCGTTCGACTGGGCAACCAGATCGTCGAATGTCAGCCGGTTCTCTGTCCTCTTTTTCAGTCGCGTGACTTCTCCGGACAATGTACCGATCTTGAGTTGGTTGCGGATCGAGATCGCGATGCGTTCCGGACTTGCGGGTTTGACCAGAAAGTCGCTGGCGCCGGCGCGCATGGCCTCGACGGCCGAGTCAATTCCGCCTTTTGCGGTGAGTACGATGACGGGCAAGTCGGGATTGGTCTGGCGCAGTCGCGCAAGCACTTCGAGGCCGCCCATATCCGGCATCACAAGGTCGAGCAGCATGAGTGCAATTTGTTCCCCGCGCGGGCCGTTGATCAGTTCCAGTGCCAGACCGCCGCCCGGCGAGGTTACGACCTGCATCCCGGAGCGCGTGATGGCCGCTTCAAGAAGCCGGCGCTGCACCGGATCGTCGTCGACAACGAGAATTGTCTGCGCCATCTTTGCGTTCCCAAAATCGAACAGGGTATCTTCGCGCCCAACCGGTAAATGCTGCGTTTAAACCTGTCCTATCGCGGAACAATTCGGATTGGATTAACAAGTGATGAACAGGCGGCCGAATGAGGGAACTCGACTACTGGACATTCTTCGCGCAAGACGCGAAGCGCACTGGAAGTCCGCTGTATTCGCGGATTTCGGCAGGCATCGGCCAGGACGAGGCGTTGAAAGCGCTCTGCTCACAGGCGCAACCGGGCCAGCCGCATGCGAATATGATCCTTGGCGCCGTGCATTTTCTCCTTCTTCGCGGAAGCGATCATCCGCTCACGCGATTTTATCGGACGCTCGGTGGCACCGTCTCAGCCGAGGCGGAAGATCCGTTTCCCGATTTCCGCGATTTTGTGCATCTCCATCGCAGTGCGGTTCTGAAACTCATCGAGACGCGCGTAACAAACACGAATGAAATCGGTCGCAGCGCTCTTCTTCATGCGGCATTCCGTTCAGTCGGTCGCGAGACTGCGCAGCCATTGTCGTTGATCGAAATTGGGCCGAGCGCCGGCCTGAACTTGATCTGGGACTCGTACGGAGTGCGCTATCTGAGGAACAAGGCCGTCACGGCGACCGTCAATGAGCCCGCGGACTTGGTGATTGATTGTGAACTGCGCGGAAATCGCACACCCCCCGTTGGCCCCACGCCAGATATCGCCGGACGAATCGGGCTCGAACTCAATCCCGTCGATTTGTCGAAGGCGGACGATCGCGATTGGTTGCGTGCTCTGATCTGGCCGGACCAGACTGCAAGACTTGCGAGACTGAATCACGGGATCGAACTTTTCATGACGCATCGGCCGATGATCAGAGCCGGCGATGCGCTCGAATTGTTGCCGGACGCGCTCGCCGATGTGCCGCCGGGTGCGGTTGCGTGCGTGTACCACACGATCGCCGTCTACCAATTTTCGCGCACGATGAAACGTGCACTCGAAGATTTGTTGGCAGTTGCTGGGCTGAGACGCCCGGTCTGGCGGGTCTCCTTCGAGTTTGACGGTGAACTCTACATATTGTCCACGATCCGGTACGCCGACGGTCTGCGTGAGGAAAAGCGCCTGGCGAGCTGCCACCCCCACGGGACATGGCTTGAGTGGCTCGCATAATCGGAGAGAATGACGCCATGAGCGACGTATCCCCCGCCTCGATGATTTCGCCTTCAGGAAAGGCGCGCTGATGTCCGACGCGCCGGTCATGCCGCCGATTCCGGGCCAGCTCCCAGATACGGAAAGGCAGATGTTCAACATCGCCTCGACGGAGGGGCCGCTCGCGGCGCTCGATGGCGCCCCGCCTCCCGCGCCGCAGTGGTTCAAGGACGCGCTGGCCATCAAACCCGAAAGCAGCTTCGTAGAAGTTGCCGGCGCGAGAATTCACTATTTGCGCTGGGGGGACCGCGCGCGACCCGGTTTGCTTCTCGTTCACGGGAACGCGGCGCATGCCCATTGGTGGGATTTCATCGCACCTTTCCTTGCGCGCGACTACAACGTTGCGGCGATGGATCTCTCCGGTATGGGCGACAGCGATTGGCGCAGAGACGGATACGCCATGGAATTGTTCGCGCGCGAGGAACTCGCGGTTTGCGAAGATGCCGGCATGTTCAAACTCGACGAACCGCCCGTGATCGTCGCGCACAGCTTCGGCGGCTTCGTCACTATGCTGACTGGCGGCCTCTACGGGAACAGGCTGGCCGGTGTCGTAATTGTCGACTCACCGGTCAATCCGCCCGACCGGCCCGGCGGTCCGCCGAAACGCGAGGTTAAACCGCACAACATCTATCCGTCGCTCGCCGCGGCAATGGCGCGATTTCGCCTGATGCCGCCACAAACGTCCGAAAATCTTTACCTCGTCGATTGGGTCGCACGGAACTCGCTGAAAGAAGTCGCCGGCGGGTTTACATGGAAATTCGATCCGGCCATTTGGCAACGGTTTTCGATCGGCGACGCCGCCGAGAGGCTTAGAGAAACACGCTGTCGCATCGCAATTTTCAGGGGCGAACATTCGGTGCTGCTGCCGCCGCAGATTGGTGAGTACATGTTCAACCTCTTGGGCCGCTCGGCTCCGATGGTCGAGATTCCGCAGGCCCAGCATCATATCATGTTGGACCAGCCGCTTGCGCTCGTCGCCGCTCTTCGAGCCCTGCTGGCCGATTGGGAGCATTCGACCGCCACGCGCAGAGTCCAGTAACAGCGGCTTTTTGAAACGTTGTGCGCGAGAGGTCACTTGCTATAGTCGCGCCCGTTGGAACACGGGGCACAAAATGGCCGCACATGGTGAGTCACCTGACGAACGTGAAGAGATGGACATCAGTGAGCATGTCAAGTCCTGGGAAGCCTTCACGGCGTTCGCAAGATGGTCAATTCTGGGCATTGTTGTTCTGATGGTCTTTCTGGCCATTTTCCGAACTCACGGCTGATCCGCAATTCATGAAACTCGCCATCCTCAAGGAACGCCGCGACGGCGAAACGCGCGTGGCGGCCTCGCCCGATACCGTGAAAAGGTACAGAGGTCTTGGCCTGGACGTGGCTGTCGAGTCCGGCGCGGGTGCCGCTGCGCAGATGACGGACGCTGACTATGAAGCGGCTGGAGCCGTCATTGCTGCGGACGGTGTCGCGGCTTTGTCCAATGCCGATATCGTGCTCTGCGTACGCGCGCCGGACACGGACCAGATCGTTGCCATGAAGACGGGTGCCGTCCTCGCGGCGCTCCTTGCTCCTTACACGGACAAGGAGACTCCAGCAAAGCTCGCCGAACGGGGCGTGGACGCCTTTGCGATGGAATTCCTGCCGCGCATTTCGCGAGCTCAAGCGATGGACGTTCTGTCGAGTCAGGCGAACCTCGCGGGTTACAAGGCAGTCATCGACGCGGCGGCGCAATTTGGTCGGGCTATGCCGATGATGATGACCGCGGCCGGAACGATCGCTCCGGCGCGCGTCTTGGTCATGGGCGTCGGGGTTGCGGGCTTGCAGGCGATCGCAACGGCTCGCCGCCTCGGGGCCATCGTCTCGGCGACGGATGTGCGACCCGCTACGAAAGAACAAGTCGAATCGTTGGGCGCGACTTTCGTTGCGGTGATGGATGACGAGTTTAAGAACGCGCAGACCGCGGCGGGCTATGCCAAGCCGATGTCGGCGGAATATCAGGCGAAGCAGGCAGCGTTGATAGGAGAAACGATCAAGAAACAAGACATCGTCATCACGACGGCGCTCGTACCGGGCCGCAAAGCGCCCGTGCTCGTGACGGAAGAAATGATCAAGGCGATGAAGCCGGGTTCGGTCATTGTCGACTTGGCGGCGGAGCAGGGTGGCAACACGCCGCTAACGAAACCCGACCAAGTGGTCGAAGTCCATGGCGTCACGATCATGGGCTACACCAACCTAGCAGGACGACTTGCGACGGATTCGTCGTCGCTTTATGCCAGAAACCTGTTCAACTTCGTAGCGCTCATCGTCGACAAGAAAACCGGGGCGCTTGCGTTGAACTGGGAAGACGAAATCGTGAAAGGCGCAGGTCTCACGCGCAACGGCCAAGTCGTGCATCCCGCGCTGAAAGGTTGAGTCATGGAACTGGTCGATCCGATTGTCTTTCGCCTGACGATCTTCGTGCTGGCAATTTTTGTCGGCTATTTCGTCGTGTGGAGCGTCACACCGGCACTTCACACGCCGCTGATGAGTGTCACCAATGCCATCTCGTCCGTGATTGTCGTTGGCGCGTTGATCGCGGTTTCCGTGACCACGCTCGGCGCATCTTCATGGACGTCCAAATTGCTGGGTTTTGGCGCACTGGTGCTCGCAAGCGTCAACATTTTCGGGGGCTTCCTGGTCACTGCGCGCATGCTCGCGATGTACAAAAAGAAAGAGAAGTGAGCGTGCGATGAAGGCCGATTTCGCAGCGCTCGCCTATCTCATATCGGGCATTCTCTTCATCCTTGCGTTGCGCGGATTGTCTTCTCCCGCGTCCTCGCGCGCAGGAAACCGCAATGGCATGGTCGGCATGGCTATCGCCGCCGCGACGACCATGTGGGTCGCGAACGTCGTCGATATGCTGACCTGGGGAATGATCATCGCCGGTGTCGCCATCGGCGGGGGCGTCGGCGCGATTATCGCGCGCCGCATTGCGATGACGGCGATGCCACAGTTGGTCGCGGCCTTCCACTCGCTTGTCGGTCTCGCCGCCGTGCTCGTGGCGGGCGCTGCCCTTTATTCGCCGCAGGCTTATGGCATCGGCTTCGAAGGCGCGATCCGGATGCAGAGCCTGATCGAGATGAGTCTTGGCGTCGCTATCGGTGCCATCACGTTCGCCGGTTCGCTGATCGCATTTGCCAAGCTCAACGGCAACATGAGCGGCGCGCCGATTCTGCTTCCCGCCCGCCACGTCCTCAACCTTGTGATCTTTGCCGCCATTGTCGGACTGATCGTCTATTTCGCGATGTACCAGCCGGTCTGGTCATTCTGGGCGATTGCCATTCTCGCTTTTGTGTTTGGAATCACGCTGATCATTCCAATCGGCGGCGCAGACATGCCCGTCGTCATTTCGATGCTCAATTCCTATTCAGGCTGGGCCGCCGCCGGCATCGGATTTACCCTGGAAAATTCGGCGCTGATCATCACAGGCGCGTTGGTCGGTTCATCCGGCGCGATACTTTCCTATATCATGTGCAAAGGCATGAACCGCAGCTTCGTCTCGGTCATTCTGGGCGGCTTTGGCGGCGAAACTGCATCGGCGTCAAGCGGCACCGAAGCGCGACCCGTTAAACAAGGCTCGGCGGACGACGCGGCCTTCATCATGAAGAATGCGGGGTCGGTGATCATTGTCCCAGGCTACGGCATGGCGGTGGCGCAGGCGCAGCACGCGGTGCGCGAAATGGCCGACATTCTCAAGAAAGAAGGCGTGAAGGTATCCTACGCGATCCATCCCGTGGCCGGCCGCATGCCGGGCCACATGAATGTGCTGCTCGCGGAAGCCAACGTCCCTTACGACGAAGTTTTCGAGCTGGAGGACATCAATTCGCAATTTGCCCAAGCCGATGTCGCCTATGTGATCGGCGCAAACGATGTGACCAATCCTTCAGCCAAAACAGATCCCAAATCTCCGATTTTCGGCATGCCCATTCTCGACGTGTAACGCGCAAAGACGGTACTCTTCGTCAAGCGAGGCATGGGCTCCGGCTACGCCGGCGTCGAAAACGAACTCTTCTTCCGTGACAACACGATGATGCTATTCGGCGATGCCAAGAAGATGACGGAAGAGATCGTCAAGGCACTGGGGTAGCTGCGATGATGCTATGGTTGCCGAGGAATTCTTTTCTGAGATCATGGCGCGGCTTGAAACGAAGGGTCGTCTGACGCAAACCTGAGGAGTATTCGTTCGCGATGACCGATCAAGCCAATGTGACTGGGTTACGCCGAGAATGGATCGCTGCGCGTATCTTTGCGGCCCTGGGCAGCGCACTTCTCATCGCCGTCGCGGTCGTAGCCATTCTCTCGCCGCCAAAGATTGTGGCACCGCCACCCGCCCGCAACGTTGCGATGCAACGGCAGCTGGCGCAGGCGCTCTGCACCGCGGGACTCGCCTCGGCGCAAGGCTTCGCGCTCGTTCCCTCTTACACCAAATTGGCGAGCGATCTCATACAGGTCGGCTCGGTCAAGGGCCGCTATACCTGTTTCGCTCAGACGGATGCGGCCCGATACCAGATCACGTTCGACCTGATGTGCCGCGACCTGAATAAGCCGAAATGCGTCAATCTCTATAGCTTGGTGCAGGATGGAGGCGGAACGATTTACCAGCGACGCTAGACCGCGCGCACCCCACCCAATTTGCAGATGTGGCGCCACTCGTCGGCAGTGACCGGCTGAACCGAAAGGCGTGAGAACTTCACCAACGTCATATCGGCGAGCTTCGGGTCTGCCTTAGCTTGGGCAAGTGTGAATGGCTTCGATAATTCCGAGATTGCCTTCACATCGACCAGACCGAATATTCCCGTCTCGTCCGTCGGATCGGGCCGGTATTCGCGGATCACTTCCACGATGCCGACGATTTCGCGAGCCTCTCCCGAGTGGTAGAAAA
>Ga0070681_10007766_pt1 | contig 10487 bp, 11 predicted proteins | sample KBSC83BmetaG_FD_65650 | JGI IMG/M metagenome (GOLD analysis project Ga0070681, IMG submission 65650) | Corn rhizosphere microbial communities from Kellogg Biological Station, Michigan, USA - KBS C8-3B metaG | ecosystem: Host-associated > Plants > Roots > Rhizosphere | place: USA: Michigan...
GCAAGATGGACAATTCAGCTCGCCGGCCTCAGATGAACGGCGCAAAAGTTTTTCGAATTTGGCGCCACAGTCTCCACACTTGTATTCGTAAATCGGCATAACGTTTTCTCAAGCATTTTCGCACAAACCTCTTACCACGTTTCTGCCTTCGGTTTGGTGGCTTACGTGCTTACACAAATTAAGTTATCGCGCGGAGGCTACTTACGATGAAATCCATTCCTGTCATCAGGATGGCTGCATTGGTCTTGGTTTTCGGGAGCGTTGCTCCTGCTCAGGCACCACAGCACGACCAAAAGGACGAAAAGCAGAGGCCTGAAAGGCAGGCACAGCAACCACAGCAACGCGCCCAACCGCCTCTTCAACAGCGCCAACCCCAACCGGAACGGCAGCAGCAGCGGCCCCAGCAGCAACCGCAGCGGCAGCAGCAACAACCGCAGCGGCCGCAGCAGCCACAACAACGGCCGCAGGATACGCGCAGGCAGCCGCAACCGCAGCAACCGCAACAACGGCCCCAGGATATGCGCAGTCAGCAGCAGCCGCAGCAACCGCAGCGGCAGCAGGATCTGCGCAGACAACAGCCGCAGCAGCAGGATATGAGCAGACAGCAACTGCAGCGGCAGCAGGATACGCGCCGGCAACAGCCGCCACAACGCACTCGAGAACAGGCACGCGCCTGGCACCAACAGAGAGGTTGGGTACAGCAAGGTGGCTGGCAGGGGCACAATACCTGGCAGCAGAACCGCGCTCAACATTGGCAGAACGAGCATCGCACTTGGTCGCAGCGCGGCGGCTATGGCGGTTATTACATCCCGCAGAGCCGTTTCGGCCTTTATTTTGGAAGCGCACACTCGTTCCGCATCGGGCGCCGCCCCACGATATTCATGGGATATCCCCGCTTCCAATACGGCGGTTTTTCGTTCATGCTCGTTGACCCGTGGCCCGAATACTGGTCACAAGATTGGTATGATTCCGACGACCTTTACATTGACTACGACAACGGGTATTACCTTTATAATCGTAGACATCCGGGTGACGCGCTGGCGATTACCGTCGTCCTGTAGTTAGGCGGAAATTCGCCGTGGTCTAATACGTGCGCGCGCGAGCCCCGAGCGCCGGTTGGCGGATCTCCAGACACCCCTTGCCTGTCGGCAAAACTTTTCCGGGATTCAAGCGATTGTCTGGATCGAACAGTTCCTTGAAGCCGCGCATTGCATCGAGGGTTTCAGAGGAAAATAGATGGCTCATCATCTCGTTTTTCTCCATGCCCACGCCGTGCTCGCCGGTGATCGAGCCGCCCACCGAAATACATCGCGCCAAAATCTCTTCACCCGCCGCCCTGGTCTTTTCCAGGTCCCCTGACCGGCGTGCGTCAAAAAGAATGATGGGATGCATATTGCCATCACCCGCGTGAAAGATATTGCTGATGGTCAGCCCGTACTTCTTTCCCACTTCTCCGATGAATCGCAGCGTGGGAGCAATCTGCGTGCGCGGCACGACGCCGTCCTGCACATAATATGTAGGGCTCACCCGGCCCACCGCGCCGAACGCATTCTTCCGGCCTTTCCACAAAAGATCGCGCTCCTCGGCCGTTTTGGCCACGCGAAATTCCCGCGCATGGCACGCTGTGGCGACATCGTGGATTTGCTCGACCTGCTCTTCCACGGCCTCGCGCAGTCCTTCCAATTCAATCAGCAGGACCGCCGCCGCATCCAGTGGATATCCGGCGTGCGTCGCCTCTTCGACCATTTTGAGCATCACACCGTCCAGCATCTCGACGGCCACCGGCGTGATCGCGCGCGCCGTGATTTCCGCGACGGTCTCGCCCGCGTGTTCCGTTGAATCGTAGATCGCAAGCAAAGTCTTGACCATCTCAGGCTTGCGCATGAGCCGGACAATCACCTTGGTAACCAGCACCATGGTGCCTTCCGACCCGGTGAGCAACCCCGGCAGATCGTATCCCGGCAGATCGGATTCTTTGCCGCCGGTCGATACGACTGAACCATCCGGGAGCACCACTTCGAGTCCCAAAACATGATTGGTAGTCACGCCGTATGCGAGCGTGTGCGGTCCGCCCGCGTTCTCCGCCACATTGCCGCCGATCGTGCAGGCGCGCTGGCTGGATGGATCCGGCGCGTAGAAGTAACCGTGCGGCTCCACCGCGAGTGTAATATCCAAATTCACCACACCCGGTTGCAGCACGGCGCGCTCATTTTCCAAATCGATTTCGAGAATCCGGTTCATTCGCGCGAAACCAACCGTGATGCCAGCGGAACGGGCAATCGACCCGCCACTCAATCCGGTGCCCGCTCCCCGACCCACCAGCGGCACCCTATACTCGCGGCTGATATTGACGATGGCGACGACGTCCTCCGTCGAGCGCGGAAAAACCACAATATCCGGCCGCGATTTATCGACGCTGCCGTCATATTCGTAAAGCGAGAGGTCTTCGGGCCGATCGAGGTAACCGCGAGGGCCCAGTAGTTGGACCAGCTTCTCCTTGGCCTTAGGCGGAAGCATGCTCAGAGCTGCGACTTCACGAAGCTCAACATCTTTTCGTCGACCCAATTGGTCGCGTTGATCACTTTCATCACCACTTTGCCTTCGCGATTGATCAGGTACGATTCGGGGTACTTGAACGTTCCGTAGTCGGCGCTGATCTTGTTCTCAGGGTCGCGCGCCGTGAGGAAAGAGACATTCACGCGGGATAGAAAGCGCCGGTATGCTTTTTCATCTTTGTCCGCGCTGACGCCGAGAACGACGATTCCGGAGTTCGCAAATTGTCTCTGGAATTGATCGAGTGAGGGCAGCTCTTCAATGCAGGGTGCGCACCATGTCGCCCAGAAGTTCAGCAGCAGCAATTTACCTCCGAAATTGGCCACGGTGATGGTGCGCCCGCTATCCGTAGTAATCGAAAAATCGGGCGCGGAATCGCCCTCCTGCACAATGCGCTCGCGCAGGGAAAGAAAGATTACACACACAAGTGCGCACATCAGCACGGCGATCGAGGCTTGTAAGATCCGCTCGGTTCTTCCGGTTGGCATTGTCACTAATCTATACTTTTATTGTAACTTGCCGCGGTTCGAGGCATTCCTTAGCTAAAATGCTGATCACGAAACGTGTAGAGTTCTCGGCTTCGCACGTCTGCCGCAATCCGTTGCTGTCGGACAGTGAAAACCTCGAACTGTTCGGTGTCGAAGCCAACTCGCACGGTCACGGCCACAACTATGTCATAGAAGTCACCATGGAGGGCGAGCCGGATCCGGTAACTGGGATGGTACTCGACCTGAAAAAACTCAAGGATGTTGTGAACCGGGAAGTCATCTCGCAATACGACCACCGGTTTCTGAACTACGAGGTCCAGCCCTTCGATCGCGTGGTCCCGACACCTGAAAACATCGCCATCGATGTATGGAGGCGTCTCGCGCCCCACTTGTCTAAAGAGGGTGGCCGCCTGCATGCCATTCGCGTTTACGAAACGTCCGACCTCTATGTCGACTATTTCGGAGAGGCCGCGTGATTCGCGTAACGCGCAAATATCGTTTTTCGGCCTCGCACCGCCTGCACGCCCCGGGTCTTTCCGAAGCGCAGAACTTCGACATATACGGAAAATGCAACAACCCGTATGGGCACGGCCATAATTACGAGATCGAAGTCAGCGCCAGAGGGCCGGTAGAATCGCGCTCCGGCCGGGCTGTCGATCGCGCACTGCTCGACCGGTTGGTTGAAGACCAGGTACTCCGCCCATTCGATCATAGAAACCTGAATGAGGAGAGTTCCGCCTTCCAGAATGCGGTGCCGACTACGGAAAACCTGGCGCGCGAAATCTACAACCGGCTGAAACGGCAGTGGCGCTCGGTTTTTCCAGGTGACTGGCCGTTACTGGAGAAAGTCCGCATCGTAGAGACGCCGCGCAACATCTTTGAAGTGTCAGAAACAAATGGCTAAACGCAAAACCGTAGTAAAAATGCCGGCAGTGCGGCTCGAAGATTCCTCTTTCGCACCCCTCATTCGCAAGGTGCTGGAGCATCTGGTGGAGGATCCCGATCGCGAAGGGCTGACGCGGACACCGGAGCGAGTCGAAAAGGCCCTGCACTTTCTGACCAGCGGTTACCACACCGATGTGCAGCAGGTGGTCAATGGCGCGCTCTTTGAGGTCAAATACGACGAAATGGTGATCGTGAAGGACATTGAGTTCTTCAGCCTTTGCGAACACCATCTGCTGCCGTTTTTCGGAAAAGTACATGTTGCCTATTTGCCCAAAGGTCATGTCATCGGCCTCAGCAAGATTCCCCGCATCGTAGATGTATTCGCGCGCCGCCTGCAGATTCAGGAACGCATGACGCAGGAGATTGCGCAAAGCATCCAGACCATGATTGACCCCTACGGTGTAGGCGTCATCTGCGAAGCGCGCCATTTCTGCATGATGATGCGCGGAGTCGAGAAACAACACTCAGGAGCCGTGACCAGCGCCATGCTCGGCGCATTTCGCGACTGCAAAGAAACCCGTGACGAGTTCCTGGCGCTCGCCGGCCGTTCCGAAATCCGCTGATCCACACCGTTATCCTTCGGCAGGTTGACATACCGGTTAATATTGAATTTAGAGGACTGTGCGGTTCCTCACATTCAGCTCGCAGGTGGAGTGAAATGGGCGTTCAGGGCAATAATAATTACGCGAAGTGGAGCGAACAGGAGCTTCGAAAAGCCGTCTCGATGGCCGACCGGTTTCTCCTGGAAAACGGCGATCAGATTCATGAAAATTTTCGGGCGAAAGTGGATGCGCTCGATGAACTGATCGAAAGTCTGCATGAGGGCGATCTGACGTTTGATGAACGGCTCGACTGCTTCGCACGCATCGCGGAGGTCTCCCGCGCTCTTCAGGAGGACGCGCAGGGCTTTTTCGGACTCGCGTCAGAACCCGTGGTCGCGCGGATTCTCAACGATGTGACGGGCAAACGTCTTCGTTAACTCATTGCACAGCACGAAGTAATTTTCGAGCCGAGAAGATCACAATTCCCAAAAACACCATCGCGCTAATTACAATTACAGCCAGGCGCCGCTCCGCTGACAGATAGCCTACCCGCGGCCCGCCGCGCGCCGCGAAGTCGATCGACACCCGAAACCTGACAGCGGCTGGCCCGCCCGTGCCGTTTTCCAGCACCACTGCGTATTCGTCCGGCACAGTAACCACCCGGCTAAATCCGCCCCCCCGCTGAAATTTCTGCTGGCCGAGCGGTTCACGGTCTCCCTTCTTTAACTGGGCGAGGCCTTCCCGATTCACCAGCGTCACCCGCGCCGTACTGTTTCCAGAAATGACGCGAAAGCTCGTCTCGACCGTCGTCGGCGGCTGATTTAGCGTCACCTGGACGTACCGCCATTCGCCCGCGGGAAGCTGATAAACCTCGTCAACCAGCTCCTGCGAGCTGACAGCCAGGAATAGCAGCAGCGCGGCGGCGCTCATTGGGAGTAGACGATTTCGCCGCCGACCACGGTCATCTTCACGCGTGTTTTCAGGATTTCGGCTGGAGGGACTTGCATGATGTCGCCGGACAGCATCACGAAATCAGCGAGCTTGCCTGCCACGAGCGACCCTTTGCTCTTTTCTTCGAACGCCGCATACGCGCCTTCCATCGTCCAGCTTCGGAGCGCTTCTTCGCGGGTCATGCGCTGATCTGGGAACCAGCCGCCGACAGGGTTCCCTTCGCGATCCTGACGCGTAATCGCTGCATAGAAACCCCACAGCGGGTTGGGATCTTCGACCGGGAAATCGGAGCCATTCGGAACATGCACACCTATCGATAAAAAGCGGCGCCAGGCGTATGCGCCCTTTATGCGTTCCTGACCCAGGCGCGCTTCTGCCCATGGCATGTCGCTGGTTGCGTGCGTGGCCTGCATGGAGGCGATCACTGAATATTTCTGGAATAGCGGGATGTCGTCGAGCGAAACTACTTGCGCATGTTCGATCCGGAACCGCTTGTCGTTAGCGCCGCCCAGCACCGCGCCGTAAGCATCCAACACCGTGCGATTGGCGCGGTCGCCGATCGCGTGTGTGTTCACTTGAAATCCGTGCGCAACAGCAGCTTTGGCCACGCGTTCAATATCTTCTTGTTGGAGAATCTGTAGCCCGGAGTTGCCAGGATCGTCCGCGTACGGCTGCTTGAGTGCGGCGCCGCGCGAGCCCAGCGCGCCATCGGAGACCAGTTTGATGCTCCGCACAGTCAGCCGGTCGCCCATCTCGGGGCCGCGCTTCAAATAGTCGTTCCACAGCGGACCCTCGCCGCCGATCATGGCGTACACGCGGACCGGCAGCTGGCGATCTCTGATGAGCACGCGATATTGATCGATCGCCGCCGCGCTGACGCCGGCATCATGGACGGTTGTGATGCCAAGCCGGACGCAGTCGAGTGCCGCGCGTTTCAATTGCTCGCGAAGCTGTTCCGCACTCGCCGGCGGAATCCTACGTGTGATCAGACTCTGCGCACGGTCCAGCAGGACGCCTGCCGGCGCTCCGGATGCATCCCGGATAATTTTTCCGCCCGTTGGATTGGCTGTCGCGGCCGTCAGCCCTGCCATTTCCATCGCCTTCCGGTTTACCCAGCCGGCGTGTCCATCAACGCGCGAAAGAAAAACAGGGTTGTCCGGTGCGGCCGCCGAAATTGCCTCCGCCGTGGGAAACTGTTTCCGCGCCCATTTGTTCTGGTCCCACGCCCGGCCTTGAATCCACTCGCCTGGCATGCGATTCCGCGCCGCCTGCCGCACGATTTCCGCGATTTCCTGCTCGGATTTCGTGCTCCGCAGATCCAAAATCTCGAGACTCTCGCCTAAAGCCTCTATGTGGCCGTGAGAATCGATCAAGCCCGGAATAATAGTGGCGCCGTGCGCATCCAGGCGCTTTGTCGAAGCCCCCATGTACGGACTTATATCGTCACCAATCGCCAGAATCTTCCCTCTTTTAACGGCTATAGCGGTAGCTATTGAACTGGAGCCCTCTACCGTGTAAATGTGAGCGTTGGTGACGGCTAGATCGGCCGTCTGTGCAAACGCCACCCCCGCCAAAAACGGTAGAATATACAACATGAACGACAGTATGGCACAGCGAGATCACGCGCTACGCTCGCTTGATCTTCCTGGTTGGAAGGCCACAGTTAATTGGCTTTCCGCGATTCTGACGTCGCTTTTATTCATTGTCGCTGGACTCTGGAAAATCTCGGATCCCATCGGCGCGGCGGCGCGGATCGCCCATCTTAGAGTGCCGGAAAAGTTTAGCCTGGCAGCGGCGTTACTGCTCGGTATTGCCGAAACTACAGCGGCGGTACTTGTGATCGTCCCCCGATTTCGAAAGTGGGGCGCGTGGCTCGCCTCCGCATTGCTGGTCGCATTCATGATATTTGTCGCCGCGAATTACACGGCTTTGCAAGGAGCCGAATGCAGCTGTTTTCCCTGGGTCAAGCGCGCTGTTGGCCCCGGCTTCTTCGTTGGGGATGCCATCATGCTCCTGCTTGCAGCGCTGGCAGGTCTATGGGCAGAGCGCCCGCGCGGCAAACGCAGCGCCATCGTCGTGCTTTGCGCTGTAACGGTATTTGGGCTGGTTTCTTATGGCGCCAATGCGGTGCGGCAGCATGGCGTCAAGGCGCCGTCTACGATCACAGTAGATGGTAAGCCGTTCTCAACTGACCAGGGGCGCGTTTTCATATACTTCTTCGATCCCGAATGCCCACACTGCCTCGACGCGGGCAAGCGCATGGCGAAGCTCGATTGGGCAGATACCAAAATCGTCATTGTACCCACGACACAACCGCAATTTGCGCCCGATTTTCTTCACGACACCGGTCTGAAGGCAGGCGTTTCGAACGACCTGGACGTTTTGAAGAAAACCTTCCCGTTCGGGGATCCACCGGCCGGCGTGGCGCTCGAAAACGGACGTGAGAAGGAAGCTCTCACGAAATTCGAAGATCAAGAACCGGCGGCCACACTGCGGAAACTGGGATTCGCGCGGTGAGATCGTTTCGTACGGTGTTACCGCTGCTGTTCGCAGCGCTCGCGCCGGGCGCTACAGACTCGACGGAGATGCGCCGGCTGACACATAGCCAGTACAACCACACGGTTCACGATCTGCTTGGCGATCAGACCAACCCGGCAAATCAGTTCCCTCAGGAAGATTTCGTCAACGGCTTCAAGAACCAGGCTTCCTCGCAGAGTGTGCCTCCGCTTCTGGCGGAAGCGTATAGCGCTGCCGCCGAGAAACTGGCGCGAAACGCATTTCGTGGAGGCGATAACAATCATCTGGTGCCGTGCCGCGCGCGTTCGGCGAATGACGCGGAATGCCGCGCAAAATTTATTCAATCGTTTGGCCTGAGCGCGTTCCGGCGTCCTCTGACTTCCGTGGAGGGGGAGCGGTATGCGACGCTTTTCGCGGGCGAAGCGAAACGCACTGGAAAGTTTCTCGATGGGGCACAACTGGTCGTCGAAGCCATGTTGCAGTCCCCTCACTTTCTGTTTCACGTAGAGCGCCGCGGCGACGCCATGCAATACGAAATCGCGAACCGCCTCTCCTATTTCTTGTGGGACACGATGCCCGATTCCGAGCTATTAGCGAGCGCGGCGCGCAGCCGGCTCGCGGCGCCGGAAGCCGTTGAGAGAGAGGCCCGGCGTATGTTGGCCGACCCCCGCGCGCACCAGTCTGTCTATGAGTTCACTTCCGAGTGGCTGCGCTTTGACCGCCTGCTGAGCACCGTGAAGGACCGCCGCAGGTATCCTCTGTTTTCGCCTGAACTGGCCCAGTCTATGACCGAGGAGACGCGCCGCCTGATCGACGATGCGGTGTGGAGCGACCGCGATTTCATGTCCATCTTCCGGGCCGACTACGCATTCCTGAATGCCGACCTGGCAACCCTCTATGGCCTGCCGGCGCCCTCAACTGAATTCGGGCGCGTGAATTTTCCAGCGGACTCCGATCGTGCCGGCATCGCCGGGGAAGCCACGTTCCTGAGCCTGACGAGCAAGCCCAGCGAGACCTCGCCAACTTCCCGAGGCGTGTTTGTGCGCGAACAGTTCCTGTGCCAGAAAGTACCCGATCCGCCGCCAGGCACCAATAGCAATCTCCCGCCGGTGACCGAAGACAAGCCGCAGACCAACCGCCAGCGCATGGCGGCCCACGCCACGCAGCAGCCCTGCGCCGGATGCCACCAGTTCATCGACCCCATTGGTTTTGGATTCGAGAAATTCGACGCGATCGGCGGCCGCCGGGAAAAGCTGGAATTGAAATTTTTCAATCCGCACGACGACGATGACGAAAAGAAGGTCAAGACCGTTGCGCTCGATCTCGACACTCATGGCGCGCTCGAGGGTGTAGCGGGTTCGGAGTTTTCCTCACCCAAAGAGCTGGGCCGGATACTGGCAGGCCGTCCGGAGTGCCAGGAGTGTATCGTCCGTCAGCTTTTCAGATACGGCTGGGGGCGGCATGAATTGGGCCGCGACCGGCCGGTGATTGTAACTGCATTGAAGCGCTTCCGCGACTCGCAATTCAGGTTCAAAGAGCTTATGATTTCTCTAGTGACTGCGTATGCCATCGGGAATTAAACTTTCACGCCGGCGGCTGTTGAAAGGTGTAGCCACAGCCATTGCGCTACCTCCGCTCGAGGCTATGTTTAATCCCAACGGCACGCTCTACGCCGCTGAGATCAAACGCGGGGTTCAGGCGGCTAAACCTGAAACACGTTTCCTTCTCTGGTTCAACGGCAACGGCATCACGGAACGCTACTGGATCCCGACTACGACCGGGCCCGATTATGAGCTGACGCCGTGCCTCGCGCCGCTCGCGCAGTTCCGAAACGATATTCATATCATCACCGGTCTGGATAATCCTGCCGCTCGCTTACCTGGGCCGGGCAACGATCATCACCGCTCCATGAGCGGGCTGGTATCCGGCAGTTCTTTCACCGGCCACGGCGCAGGAGGCCCTTCGATCGATCAGGCGATCGCTGCCCGGATCGGCGGGGAGTCGCGCTTCCGGTCGTTGCAACTGGGGGTCTCGCAGGAATCGTTCGGCGAGAGCATTCAGCGAAACCTGAGCTGGGCCGGCCGCGATCGCGCTTTGCCGCCCGAAATGATTCCGCACAAAATGTTCGATCGAATCTTCGGGAAACGGGACGATGGATGGGTAGCGCGGAAACGCAGCGTTCTGGACGCCGCCCAGGAAGACGCGGCATCGCTGAAATCAGTGCTCGGGCATCAGGATCAAGTGCGGCTGGATGAGCACTTAAGCTCCATTCGCGATATGGAACGCGCCATTACCATGCTGCCGCCGGAGTATGGCAACGTGGAAGAGCCGGAGCAAGGCGGCGACATGAAAGACTGGCCGCGCATCGCCAAGCTGCAGAGCGATCTTCTGGCGCACGCGCTCGTCACCGGGCAGACCCGCGTGGCATCCTATATGCTCACCAAGTGCCAGGGCCTCTCGCGGTTCCCATGGCTCGGCTACACGGCGGCCC
>Ga0070681_10007767_pt1 | contig 10486 bp, 14 predicted proteins | sample KBSC83BmetaG_FD_65650 | JGI IMG/M metagenome (GOLD analysis project Ga0070681, IMG submission 65650) | Corn rhizosphere microbial communities from Kellogg Biological Station, Michigan, USA - KBS C8-3B metaG | ecosystem: Host-associated > Plants > Roots > Rhizosphere | place: USA: Michigan...
AAACGAAGACCTTCGGCTATCATCGCGCGGGGGTGCTTACCGCTTTTCTGAACGCGCTGACACTGGTCGCATTATCGCTGTGGATCTTCTATGAAGGGTATCAGCGGATACTCCGCCCGCAACCCGTGCACGAGTTGCTAATGATCGTGGTCGCAGGCTTCGGGTTAGCACTCAATGGCGGCATCATGTGGGGCCTGCGCGTAGCACAACGGCACGATATTAATATTCGAAGCGCATTCGTTCACATGCTGGGCGATCTGTTGGGATCGGTCGGGATCGTGATCGGCGCCATCGCTATCCATTACACCGGTTGGCAGCAGGTCGATCCGCTTCTTTCGATTTTTATCGGCGTGCTGATTATCTGGACCGCTTGGGACATCGTCCGGGAGTCCTTGAATATCCTGCTGGAGGGTCTGCCCCGCGGGCTCGAGCTGCAATCGGTCATTTCGGCCATGCGACAGGTGGAAGGAGTGTTGGACGTGCATGATCTGCACATCTGGAGTCTCGGATCCACAACACGCGCGCTGAGCTGCCATTGCCTGATCGAAGATCTGCCGCCATCGACTAGTGAGCTCACGCTGCGGCGCCTGAATGATTTACTCGCGCATCGTTTTCAAATCCGCCATACTACGGTGCAATTTGAGCACATGAATTGCGCGCTGTCAGAAAATGGCTGCGTGATTCCGGTGGATGTGGAACATAGCCATGAACACCCTCATCCCTCCTAACGCCGCCTAGGAATATTCAGACAATCTCTCTCATATATCGGTCACCAATACAATGGCCTCACACTTGAAGCTTACGGCGTCTGGCCGGCGGCTTGTACTTCCAGAGTTCCTGGACATGGGCGCGCGACTTCATTTACCAGCTTCCTTTCGGCAAGGGTCGCAAGTTTGCGTCGGGTGTGAACAGGTTAGCTAATCTTCTGGTCGTGGCTGGGAAATGAGCGGCATATGTTCCATGAAAGGGCGCGGCTTCGGCGGGAAATGACCGCGAGTAACTTCTTGAATCATCCGAACTGGGCTAACCCCTCTACGGACATGACCGACTCAAGTTTTGGAGTGATCACCAGCGACGGCGGCGTCACCAGTGGATCGGCAGGCGACCGGTCAGGGGCGCGGGGCGTTTACAGTCCCATCACCGAACGGCGACAATGCATGTAGCGCAGGGTCACGTGGTTTATGCGGGGACCTGCGGGTGTTCGCTGATGCTCGCCTCGACGTCAAAAATGGCGGTGCCTCCTGGCTGCCAGTGTGGTGCGGCAGTCTGCGGTGATTATTAGCTCATACAGGCATGAATGCCTATTCCACTCGTTGTGTCGATTGTGAGCCGCAGGCTCATGACCAACTGCGCTACAATTAGCAGCCGCAGCGGCGGTCAGTCAGCGCTGCCCTTTTTGAAACACTACGAAGAATACCGTCACACTGAGGCTCGCCAGCACATAGATCAGCGTGGCCAGTAGCCGCATTGCAGGCACGACGTCGTGTATCCAGCCTTCAGCGTCAATGATCAAGTGGGTCAGTAGCACGGCTGTAAGAAGGCTCATCCCAACGAGTGCCAGCAGCGCCGCAGTTTTAAGGGTCATGGGGGAAGTATGGACCGGCAGCCGAGGGAAGCGCAAGAAGCGGTTAGCGGAGCCGCGCGCGTGCGTAAGCGATTTTTGAACGCTTCTTGAGCGAGCTCCTAGCGAGCTATATAGAGCACCTTCACCTACTTTCTTACAAATTTGGTGTTACAATTTCGGGCGATGCCTAAACTCAAGATGGATAGATCCATTCTCGAAGCTGCCCTCGTCGGTTTCGGGCACACGCTGGGTGAAGTAACCACCAAAATCTCCGAGATCAAACGGATGCTTGGGGGAGACGGTGCGCAGACCCAGCACACGCGAAAGCCACTGAGTGCCGCCGCACGTGCCAGAATCGCGGCTGCGCAGAGAAAACGGTGGGCTGCATCCAAGAAGCAGCAAGGTCAAGCTGCAGCGCCAGCAAAGCAGTCATCGCCGAAGAAACGCAAAATTAGTCCTGCCGCACGGAAGCGCATGGCGGAGGCTACTCGAAAACGGTGGGCCGAGTACAGGGCAAAAAAGGCCAAGACAGCAGGTTAGACCGGCGGCGAGTCCGGTGATATGACCCCGAACGCTCTAAGTTTGCCTGTACATTTTTACGAACCGCCGTTCGCTAGGGCGAGTCTTGCGTGTCGCCTCCTCGCGCCAGCCACTCAACCTCTGCCGCTCGTTCCTGTCGAAACCAGTCATCCAAGGGAGGCAGATACTCGCTCTGCAACTCCATTGGTAAATGGAAGAAATCGGAGTGAATCATGCGCCGGCATCGGGAAGCGCCGCAATGGCAGACCCAGACCGTATTGCCATCTCCGTTGATGCAATAGTCGTACGTGATTTCCTGGCCCGCCTCAATCGGCCGTAAGGCGATTACCTCACGAACGCCATTCATGGTCTTCACGTACGTGTTGGGGTCGCACGAGTAATTGATGTACGTCTCGGGAATCTGTATGAGGATGACTTTTCCGGCCTCGAGATAGTCGCAATAACGTGGGTCCTCAGCGGAGCCGAGTGGATGATGCTCGTCCACTCCTCTCGAATCGTCGATTCTAAGCACGGTGTCGCCCCTACTAATCGAGTGCGCAGCAAATACGCCGGTACCCTCAATGCGCGAATGGCGGAGATCCATACTGCCCAATAAACTATCGTCGCTCACTTCGCAGGTCTGACGACGCCGAGATCCACGAGACCGTTCAAAATGAACTGTACCGCGATCGCGGTCAGCAACAAGCCCATGAGGCGGGTTAGAACACGACTTCCGGTTTCGCCCAGGTACCGGCGAACGCGGTCAGCACCGGCAAGAATTAAATAGGACAAGACCGCGGTGATCAGAATAGCGATGCAGATGGAAGCGATTTGCCACCATTCCGAAGATTGACCCATCAATACCATGACGGTGGAAATCGATCCGGGCCCCGCGAGCATCGGGATACCCAAAGGGATGATGCCGGCATTTTCTTTCTCGGCGCCCTCGCGGGTCTCATCGAATGTTTCTTTCGTCGCCGAGCGGCGAGCCCGGAGCATCTCCAGGCCAATAAGCATGAGGATCACGCCCCCGGCGATTTTGAAGGCGACCAGCGTGATCCCGAACAGTCTGAAAATCAGGGTTCCGGCGAATGCAAAACCAACCAGGACGATGCCGCAGGTAACAGCGGCAGTCTTCGCTGTCCTCTCGCGCTCGGCGGCGTCGTCCCCGGCAGTGATTACCAGAAATGTTGGGATGGCTGCCAGCGGATCGACCAGGAAGAAAATCGAGCTAAACGCTAACAATCCAAATTGCAGCGCGCGAGCGAAGGAGGTAAGCATCGGACCACTCGGGCGACAGGCGCCGGTGGTGCGCCTTTCACCCAGGTGCTAGAAGTGTACCGCGCGGACAAAGATGCGGGCGAGCGCGACCCTTCTGTCTGTTGGACGGGCTGGCTCAGTAAGCCGGCTGGCTGCCGCCTCCGACATACCTTGCCGGCGCTACCGGCGTACTCACTTGCCGCGCGCGCACCACGAAACGTTTCGGCGCATGCCCTACGAAGTAGAAGGGGTAGCAAGTGACCAGGGTTAGGATTCGCTCGCCCGCCCGTGGTGCGAGCACGGAAACCTCCTCGGGATTCACGATGGTGAAAGAGGTCACGCGATACATGTACGTGTTGTCGAGTGTAGTCAGCGTAATCTCGTCATCCCGCTCGACGCCTTTCAGATTGCGGAACAAGTTGTCGCGGTGCGCAGCCAACCCGACATTCCCTATCTCCCCGGGCATCGCGGTCGAGGGGATATGTCCCACGGCCAAGCCGAGCGTTCGGTCATCGATCCCTTCCTTTACCATCGCGGAGATACCTAGCCGTTGAATCGCGATCCTGCCGATCAGCGCTCGGGGGCCGGAAGGATGGGGCCGTGAAGGTGCGACATCTCGAGTCGCCAGGGTGCGGTCGAATTCCCGATTTGCATATGCTTGATAGATATAACGGGAAGCATAACTGTACACGGCTACGCCTATCCCGAGGAGGCCGGCCATGAGGAAAAGACGTTGCGTGACAAGCCAGGTCTTCGAGCTGCGATGGAGGATGTGAACTTTCACTTAAACCGCTCCGGTGGAGGCAGCCAGTAACTCGTGCGCGTTCGCACGACGAGTTTCCCGCGCTCCGGCGCCCTCGCTACTACGTGGATCTTGCGCAGGGCAGCTTTATCGCCACTGTGAACGGGTATGTAGCCGATCGTATACCGATTGCGGATGTCGCTGGCGATTTGCCTGCAGATGGGGACCACCTCGTCGAGGCCGCTGGGGAAGAAGCTTTCGCCGCCGCTTATTCTCGCGATGCGCTCGAGCACGCCCGGATTGCGGTCAGGGTCGTCGGGAGCAAAGATGCCGACGGTATAGATGGTCGCGCGCGATTCCTGGATGAGTAGCATCAGCTCTTTGAGCGTGTGCTTGCTGACATTGTCGCCGCCGTCGCTCACGATAACCAAAGTTTTCTTCTCTCGCCGCCCCGATTCCAGATGTTTCAGCGCGAAGGCGACAGCGTCGTATAGAGCAGTCCTGCCTTGCGGCGCGTCCTGCGTAAGGGCCGAGTGGAGCAGGCAGAGGTTATCGGTGAAAGACACGGTTTCCGGAAGGCCGCTTCTTACTTTATCGTTGAAGTTGACCACGAACATCTGGTCTTGCGGGTTGCTGGCGCCGATAAATATCAAGCCCGCCGTGACCACTTCGGCACGCTTGAACTCCATGCTGCCGCTATCATCCATCACCAGGCCGACGGCCACAGGAACATCGGCGCTCGAGAATTCCGTAATCTTCTGCGTAGCGCCATTTTCAAAGATCTGGAAATTGTCCCGGGCAAGGCCGGAGACATATCCGCCTTTGACTTGTTTAACGCTCACGTCGAGCAGAACAAGCTCCACATCGGTCCGAACCCTGAATTCGTCAGTAGGCAGCGAGTTCTGCGCAAAGCCGGCGAGAGGGGCAAGCAACAGGTAAAACAAAGGTGTTAGACGCAATTCTCCCCACCGCGGGCCAGGGCGGTAACCCCGGCCGAACGGATTATCACTGCGGGATGCGCCCCGCGCCATCTTACGCACGCTTGGAGAAGCGGGAGATGAGCTTAGACGCCATGACTGAACCGAGACCCATCAGTCCGAATAACGGATAGGGGCTGGCCGTATCTGGCAGCGTTGCCGGAGCAGGCGCTTCGTACACAGGCGTCGTGGCCTGGGAATCCGACGAAGCTTGCACCAGCGGTTCGTTCTTGGCTACTACGGTCTCTACGGATTTTTCCGCGCCCTGTTCATCTACAACTACCACGGGAGCGGTCTTCAGCTCAGCCTCTGTCTCAACCACGACGGCCGGTACCGGAGCTTTAGCCACCCTGGCTATCTCAATGGACTTTACCTTGTTATATGCGAATTCCTGGCCAAAATTGTCGCCCGGATAGAACCAGGCACGCATCGCCCTCGGTTCGCCTGCCGGAGTCTCCCAGAATTGAAACACACTCTTTCCAGTCGGCTGCAGACGATAGTTCGGGATGGCAAGTATGGTCGTAATCACGGTCTTTTCATCTTTTTCAAACACCCGGACGATATGGCGATCGGAAAGCGAATCCACCAACGCCAGAACATACGTCCCAGGCTGCAGCACCACCACGTGTTCCGGGTTGCAGCACGACGGCATTTGGACCGGCTCGTTGATAGTAATAACCGTTTTCTTGTCCCACTCGTCGGCCTTAACCGGCGGCGTGACCGCAGCCGCGATTAGCGCGACGCCAAACAATAACGATAAATTGCGAGCAAACATGCAACCTCCTTGGGTTGGGGTTGGCTAAGACCAAAAACTCAGATCATCTGACTTAGTTCAGGGGATCTGCAGAGTGGGCAGGAGTGCTCAGTCGTTAACCATAGTAAGTTAAGAATATTTACTTGTCAACCGAGATGTGGGATATTTGGCATGATACTTAATCGGATTAAGTTAATCAGTAGGGGGGTATAAGGCGAATGGACGTTGCTCTTGTGATCAGCCGGCGCCTGAAAGAATTGCGATTCGAGCAGAAAGACTTGGCGGCCGCCGCCAAAGTCACTGAATCATATATTTCACAGTTACTCGCCAGAAAAAAGACTCCTCCCGCTTCCGACCGGACCGATATCTACGACAAGATCGAAGAATTCCTGAAACTCCGCACCGGTGAACTTTCGAAGCTGGCCGACGTCCAGCGCAGAGAGGCGCAGCGCAAGAAAGTGGCTGAGCCGCCGCGGCCCTTATTTCGCGAAGTGCGCGAACTAATCCTTCTCAAGTGCGCGCCGCGCAAACGCAAACAAATACGCGGGATCTTTGAGAAGGAACCCTTCGGTGAAGTGGAGCGCCTCATCACACAGAAACTGCTCGATGTGGCCAAGAGAATCACCAAAGAAGAATTGGCCAGTGAAAATTGGATCCGCTTAGTGGCTCGACTGAGCAAACGCACCTATGAGCAAACGCGGGTTTCCGTCCTCGAATTTTTGGATACCGATGTCTTCCATGTGTCCGTCGAAAGCTGCGTGCTGTTTCTCGATCCCCTGATCGAGTCCTGGGACATTGACCTCGAGAGTTTTGGCGTGGAGATTGTTCTGAACCGCCGATTAGCTCTAGAGCGCGTAAAGAGATTTGAGTTTCAGGAGATGAGACCCGAGCCGGCCGCCGAGCCACAACCGGGCCTGGAGGAGTTCCTCAAGGATGCCTCCCTCAGCGGAGACGCCACCAAGGACGAAATCGAGTTTCTGAAGAGGCTGAAATTCAGCGACCGGCGGCCAGCGCCGCTTTATTATTACCGCGAGCTGCAAAATCTCCGGGACCCACTCCATTTCCGGCCCTCCAGGGAGGAAAAATAACAGGCTGAATCTTCACTCTCGCTTGGCGGCAGATGCCGCCGCTGTACCTCCCTGGCTTTCGGGGCAAGACGCCAGCGCCTCACCGACTCTGCCGATTAACTGGGCTTGCGTAAATGGCTTAGCCACACATCCAAAACCGCGGCGGGCACCATCGAGGGCCGACATGAAAAGAATCCTCAGTCCAGGTTCCAGCTGTAATACGCGATCCGCCAGATCCAATCCGCTGCCGTCTGGCATCTCAACGTCTGTGAGCAACAACGCAATCGCAGACTGATGTTCCCTGTAAACGCTTATAGCGCTCTCGGCGTTGTCCGCCGTGAGCACTGTATATCCTTCAAGCTCCAGGAAGAGTTTGACGAGTTTGGAAATAGCGCACTGATCATCGACTACCAGAATCGTTGGGCTTTGCTTACGGGATTCCATCGAACGCCGGGCACCGAAGTAGGCGCTCTAACGTTAGCATTCGTAAGATTTGCAATCTGCTCAATACTGCTCAGTCATGCAAGACGATATCTATGAACTGGCCACGTGTACCCCAAAAGAGGATTTTGGCGCCTTCGATCTGCATTTTTTATTACAGTACGGGACCAAAGCAGACATGTCTGTGGTGGCGAATGCGAGCGCCTTAGCCCAAGGCGTATGACGCAACACACGCGGAGAGCACCTACCCGGCGGATGGCTAGCCTGCTGTCTGCGTCTTCGCTAATCGCTCCAGTTCCCATTTCAGCCGCTGCAAGGCCGCGTCAACTTCGTCCGCCCGAATCGCCGCCTGACTCGCATCTCCATAGCAGGCATGCATCAGCACGCCGACGGCCTGCACCCGTTCTAGAATCAGTCTAAGGTCCTGATCGAGCTGGGTTCGCTGTTCCACTGTGAGCGGGTAGTGGTGAATCGAAGTGGTCATCTTCCCTATTGTAGCTGGATTGTAGCTGGCCCTATATGCGTGTCGACCCAGCTCTGCATGAAATGATACATGTTTCAACAGGGTAAAAAATCGTTTGGGTGCCCCGGCTAACTGCCGTGATGCCCGCCGGCAGTGAACACGCGTTCAGGTTTCGCGTCAATTTTCGACAGCAGGTCCTTCGCCGAAAACGGTTTTTGCACGAATCCAAAATCGAAAGGCGATTCTTCGTATTGAAGCGCCTCTGCGCCTACGTATCCTGAAACAAATACGACGCGCAGGCTTGGCTTCACTCGAACCAATTCCATTGCCAGATCGCACCCGTTTACCGGGTTCATGGCCACATCGGTTACCAGCAATTCGATACCTTCTGCATCGGCCTGGAAAAGTTTCAGCGCAGTATTTCCATCAGCCGCTGCCAGCACCTGGTAGCCAGCGCCCGTCAATAATTGACTCATTGTTTGCAAATCAGTGATTTCGTCGTCAACTACCAGCGCTTTGGGCATCACATTTCCCCGCCGCGGAAATATCTTGCACGTCTCGTGCCTCATCTCCGCACCGCTCACTGTGGAACGGAAACGTGAGGTAACAGACACTGATTGGAGAAGGCAGCCGCGGGCGCATCGTGATACGTTGGCTTACGATGATCCCAGACGACTGCCTCTCGCGACGCTCATTTCTCGCCTTGACCACCTCCGTTACGCCAATCGCCTCCGGCGCTTCGAAGGATAAGCACATTCCCATCGGTTTGGAGCTTTACTCAGTCCGCGACGAGCTAAAACAGGACCTCATGGGTACCGTCCGCTCCGTGGCCATGATGGGCTATGAGGACGTCGAGTTTTACTCGCCCTATTTCGACTGGACGTTGCAGTACGCTAAGCAGGTCCGAAAGCTTCTGGACGATCTGGGGATTCGCTGCCTATCCACGCACAACGATGCGCATGCTTTCGACACTGCAAATCTTTCGCGTGCGATTGAGCTCAATCAAACTATCGGAAGCAAATTCATTTTGATGGCCAGTGCCGGCAGCGTCCAGGGGCTCGATGGCTGGAAGCACGTCGCCGACCGCCTCAACCAGACTGCCGGCAAGCTGAAGCCGCTGGGGCTGCGCACCGGATTTCATAATCACGATACGGAGTTCAAATTGATTGGCGGGCAGCGTCCAATTGAACTGCTCGCTGCGAATACGGATAAAGAAGTCGCACTGCAATTGGATGTCGGTACGTGCCTGGAGGCAGGGTATGACCCGGTTGCCTGGATCGATAAGAACCCAGGCCGGATCAGGTCCATGCATTGCAAGGATTGGTCACCGGATCCCGCCAAAGGCTACACGGTTCTGTTTGGCCAAGGCGTAGCGCCCTGGAAGAAGATCTTCGAGGCTGCCGAGAAATCCGGAGGCATCGAATTTTATCTGATGGAGCAGGAGGGTAGCGCCTATCCGGCGATTGAAACCGCGGAACGGTGTCTGGCTACATTCAGAAAGCTGCGGCACTAGGCTGCTTCACGGAGGCGACCCCGTCAAGGTGATCTCTTCGTTGGGCAGCACAGCATAGAAAGTACTGCCTTGTCCAGGAGTGCTACTAACGCCGACAGTTCCCCCCTGCGCCTCGACGATGCGTTTCGTCAGTGCAAGCCCCAGACGCGCGCCTTCCGAGGCTGGTTTTCGCGTTGCCTCAATCTGTAGAACGTCTGAAAAGAGCCGCGAAAGAACCTCCGGCTCAATGCCAATTCCAGTGTCGCTGACTTCCAAACGAAAACTCCTGGCGTCTTCACGGATCAGTGTGATACGGACCGCCCCCCCTTCAGGGGTGAACTTGATCGCATTGGAAAGATAGTTAAATAGCACCTGTTTCAGCCTGACAGGACCGGTGACCACGGAAGACACCTCTGAATCCACCTCCAGCGTCACAGAAACCCTTTTCCCATTTGCTTGAGGCCGCACAGCGCATCTTTGACTTCCTGGAGGCACTGCTTGGCATCCACTGTTTCCCGGTTGAACGCCAACTTTCCAGATTCCACCTTTTCCAGATCCAGCAAATCGTTCACGAGATGGAGCAAGTGAGTCGAGCTTACCAGGACATCTTCTAAAAAGGTTTGGTGGTCCTTCGAAATCGGGCCGCCTTCACCGTCGTGCATTAACTGGCTGAAGCCGATAATACTATTCAGCGGAGTTCGGAACTCGTGAGACATCCTGGCGAGGAACTGGCTTTTGATGGCCGATGCTTCTTTCGCGCGTTGGAGTGTATGCTCCAGTTGCTCATTTTTCATCGCCAGCTCGAGTGCGTATTTTCTTTCGGTCTGTTCTGCACTCTTACGGGCGGTAATATCAATCATCGCCACACGTTTACCCGTCACTTCGCCGGCGCTATTGCATATCGACTTTGCGTGGAGTTGAACGGAGATCAGATGTCCATCTTTATGAATTACGTCTTGCTCGATGACATCAGAAGGTGCGGTGGTTTCTGTCGCTCCGGTATCCGGGTGAATGTGCCTGTCCTGCCGTGAACCGGGGTTCAACAATGTCCACAATCTCCTGCCCATCAGATCGCCTTGTGCGTGGCCCAGTAAAACGCTAGCGGCCAGATTCACCATCGTAATGCTCGCATCCCGATCGATCTCGACGTACGCTACAGGCGCGTCTTCAAATAACAGCCGGAAGCGCTGCTCGCTCGCATGCAACT
>Ga0070681_10007768_pt1 | contig 10486 bp, 8 predicted proteins | sample KBSC83BmetaG_FD_65650 | JGI IMG/M metagenome (GOLD analysis project Ga0070681, IMG submission 65650) | Corn rhizosphere microbial communities from Kellogg Biological Station, Michigan, USA - KBS C8-3B metaG | ecosystem: Host-associated > Plants > Roots > Rhizosphere | place: USA: Michigan...
GTGAGGGTGCTGGCGCCGGCGGGTCGCGTCGCCCGGTGCGCGAATTTGGCTTCGATCCCGTCGATCACATCGCGCGAGAGCCGCAGCAGGATCGCAGAAACGCTCAAGCCAACGTGCGTATCGAATCCGGCGTCCTCGGCCGCGATAAGGGCCTGACGGAAGAAGGGCGAGATGTCGTCGTAGCCGACGACGAGGCGCCGCTCGACGGCGAAATCGCCAATCAGTTCGCCATTGCCGGAATAGACGCGCGTGATCGTGTTCGGGTTGTAGTGGTCGAGCGCGGAAATTTCCGGCAGGTCGCCCGCATACGCGAAGAGCACGCCGCTCAACGTGCCGAGCATCGCGGCGACGACGAAGAGGGCCACAATGCCGGCGCCCTTGGCGAAACGAATGACGTAGGAAGCCAATGTTCGTAGGGGACGGTCTTCAGACCGTCCCGCCGATTTCAGTGTACCAAGACCCGGGGGTTTTGAGCGATCAGTCCTTAGTCCTTCGACCCTCGTCTTTGGACCTTGTGGATGCTAGCCAAGGACAGCGAAGCACCAAGGTCGAAGGACGTGGGTGTCACCGCCTGTGGTGTCCGGTGCCGTTGCCGCCGCCCTTATCGCCGTTGTCCTGCCGATTCGGCGCCGGTTGCGGGTTGTCGTGCCCCCGCGAGCGTCCTTCGTTGTTCTGACGTTCCTGGCGAGGCGGAGCGGATGGTTGCTCTCGAGGTGGCGCAGGCTGGCGTTCAGTCCTGGGCGCCGATTGCTGTCGCTCAAACCGTGGCGCGGGTTGCTGACGCTCAATTTGCGGCGCGGGTGGCTGGCGCTCAACGCGCGGCGTCGCGTGTTGTGGCGGCGCCGTTACCGGCGGAGGAGGCGCGGGGCGCTGCGAGTAGATCGGCCCCCCACTTCGACGAGAGAAGCCGGGGGATGCAATGTCCGGTTGACTCGGCTGAGTTGGCCGAATTGGTTCCGCTCGCCGCATCGCCGGTCCGTTCTGCCGCCGCTCGAATGGTTGCGGCGCCGCTGGCATGGCGGGCTGCGCCTGTGACTGCGGCATCGATGGCTGCGCAAAACGCGGACGGGCCGACTCGTTGCGGTTCTCTGACGGATTCTGAGTAGTTGTCCTCGGATCGGATGACCGACTTCTGGAGAAGCCGCGAGACTGTCCGTCATTCGTCGGCCGATCGCCGTTCTGAGGTGGTTGCGCCGAAGGCACCTGTGGCACCTGGCCGCCGGGCAACTGCGGCTGACGCGAGACCGCTCTCGGTCGATCGCTGTCGCGTTGCTCCGACCGCTGCGGCTGTCCGTTCGGCTGGATCTGCCCATTCGTTTGCGGTTGGCGGCTCACGCCCTGCGGCGATCGCGTAATCGAAGCGGCTCGATCAGGATGCGTGACCTGACCCTCCGCTCGCCGATCACCGTTGACGTCACGGCGTGGAATAGCACGTGGCTGACCATCACCGGTCCGACCAACAACGTTTGGAAACTGACGTCGATCGCCTGCGAACTGCCCGCGATTGTCGAATCCGCGGCGAGCCACTGCACGCGGCGGCGCGACCGGAGCCGACCGTTGCGCGACGAATCCGATATTTGCGGGCAACGATCTCGGTGAAACGGCAAACTGTCGAACGGGCCGATGACCGCCAAAGTGATCGCGCGACACGACCGTCCATCCGTTCCATCCACGGTAGCGACTGCCGACGGAAACCGACAAGGCGAAGACGGGACGATTGTCGAATCCCAGGGGACACCAGCTCACGTACCCGGGCGCATCACCCCACGAGACCCACGCCGGACCCCAGCGACGATCCGGAATCCAGAACCATCGGCTTCGCGCATAGCCCCATCGTCCGTAGTGATGTGTCGGCCACGACCAGATGTCGACGCCGACCCAGGTCCAACCATAGGACGGTACTGGAGCCCAATACCCGTCGTAGTACGGCCGCCACTCGGGGGCGACGGTGGGGTACCACACGTACCCGTACGGAGCTTCGTAATCCCACGAACCAGATCGATCGAGCTCGCCGCCGTACATCCGCAAGTCTGGCGGCAGATACTGCGCTGACTGCGATCGCGGTCCGAGCCGCTCATCGTCGCGCCGACCGCTCGCCCATTGATCGAAAGCGTCGTACCGGGCCGAATTGAACAGCTGCGGCTGTGACGGGGCTGAGTTGTCCCACGCTGTGCTCCGTTCGCCCGGCCGAAGCGGCATCGTCCCGATTTCCGTGACGAGGGCGCCTCCACCGCGAACGACAGCCATTTCGACTTGCGGATTTGATGGGGTGCCCGTGAACGATACGCGATATTCGCCCGGGCCGTCGGTTTGCGCAGAAGCCACCGGAGTGTCGATTTGGAATTGCACTGCTGATGCTGGGTTACCCGCGCCTGCTGCGAAGAGAATGACTCGTCCGCTGGTCATTCGCAGAAGCGTCGGACCTTCGAATTCGATCGTCGAGTACTCATCGAGATCGAGCGCCGAGCCATCTGGAAAGAGCACTTCGACCCGTCCGCGTTCGGTGCGCACGCGGTCACCGAAGACGAGCGGCACGCCCGCTGTCGCCGTATCGGCGACATCCTCACGATCAAGCGTCGCCGTTCCATCAACACGAGCCAGGTGAGGCGGCGGAATGTCGGCCGTGTCCTGCTGCTGCGCCCGGACTGCCGGCGAACACGCGCACCACAATGCAATGAGAGTCAGGGTTGCTCGACGGAAGCGCATCGGACTGCCTCAGACGTGATCCGTCGAACCGCACGGTGCGGAAAGCAACGGATATGGGGCAGGACTGGCTGGCGATTTCATTATACAAGTACAACGCTTGCCTGAGGTTCAGCCTTTTCGGAAGGGGTCGGCCTGCAGCAAAGTGCCGCGCCCAACCGCTTGACCATCAGGAGTGACGCTGGTCCATAAATTGACTGTCACACACTCAACTTTTATACTTAAATCACGATCATCTCGGGACATTCTGAAGGGTGTTCCTTAACCAACTGTGACTTCTCGAGCGGCAGTGATCTCTGACTGTTGAGTGACAGGACGCGAGGTAACGCATGAGCAAAATTATTGGGATCGACCTGGGGACGACCAACTCGGTCGTTGCCGTCATGGAAGGCGGCGAACCGGTCGTCATTACGAATCCGGAAGGCGGACGGTTGACCCCCTCCGTGGTGGCGTTCACCAAATCAGGCGAGCGGTTGGTTGGGCAAGTCGCCAAGCGCCAGGCGGTGACGAATCCTGAGAACACAATTTTTTCCATCAAGCGTTTCATGGGCCGGAAGTACGACGAGGTCAATGAAGAAATGAAGATGGTGCCGTACCGCGTGGTGCGCGCCAGCAACGGCGACGCGCGGGTGAGCGCCGGCGGCAAGGAATATTCACCGCCCGAAATCTCCGCCATGATTCTGCAGAAGCTGAAACAGGCGGCTGAGGAATATCTCGGTCAATCGGTGAACAAAGCCGTCATTACGGTTCCGGCGTACTTCAACGACGCACAGCGGCAGGCGACGAAGGACGCGGGGCAGATTGCCGGCCTCGAGGTCATGCGCATCGTCAACGAGCCGACGGCCGCCGCGCTCGCCTACGGGCTCGATAAGAAGAAGGACGAGACGATCGCGGTGTACGACTTCGGCGGCGGCACCTTTGATATCTCCATTCTCGAAGTTGGCGAGGGCGTCGTCGAGGTGAAGGCCACCAACGGTGATACGCACCTCGGTGGCGACAACCTCGATCATCGCATCATCGACTGGATCGCCAGCGAGTTCAAAAAGAGCGAAGGGATCGATCTCAGCAAGGACCGGATGGCGCTGCAGCGTCTCAAGGAGGCGGCTGAGAAGGCGAAGATGGAACTCTCCACGGTGATGGAGACGGACATCAATCTGCCCTTCATCACCGCCGACCAGACGGGTCCCAAGCACCTGCAGATGAAGTTGACGCGCGCGAAGTTCGAGCAGCTCGTCGACGACTTGCTGCAGAAGACGGTCGGCCCCACCAGGCAGGCGTTGACCGATTCGGGCGTCGACCCCTCGAAGATCGACGAGGTCGTGCTCGTCGGCGGATCGACACGCATTCCGCGGGTTCAGCAGATCGTCAAGGAACTCTTCGGCAAGGAACCCCACAAAGGCGTCAACCCGGACGAAGTGGTCGCCGTGGGCGCCGCGATTCAGGCGGGCGTCCTTGCTGGCGACGTCAAGGACTTGCTGCTGCTTGACGTCACGCCACTCTCGCTCGGCATTGAGACGATGGGCGGAGTGATGACGACGCTGATTCCGCGCAATACGACCATCCCCACGCGAAAGAGCGAAATCTTTTCGACGGCGTCCGACAGCCAGACGAGCGTCGAAGTGCACGTGCTTCAGGGTGAGCGCTCGCTCGCACGCGACAACCGTACCCTTGGCAAGTTCCATCTCATCGGACTGCCGCCGGCGCCGCGCGGCGTCCCGCAGATCGAGGTGACGTTCGACATCGACGCGAACGGCATCGTCAACGTGCAGGCCAAGGATCTCGGAACCGGCAAGGAGCAGAAGATCACCATCACCTCCTCGAGCGGTCTGGCGAAAGACGAAGTCGACCGGATGATGCGGGAAGCGGAGTCGCACGCCGAAGACGACAAGAAGCGGCGCGAGGAGATTGAGAACCGCAACCGCGCCGATCAGGCCGTCTACGCGGCCGAGCGGTTCGTGAAAGATTCGGGGGACAAGTTGTCGGCCAGCGACCGGCAGGCGATCGAATCCGCGAGCGAAGCGCTGAAGAAAGCGATCGAGTCCAACGATGCAGCCGCCATTAATAAAGCGATGGAGGACCTCACGCAGGCGCAGCACAAGGCTGCGGCGAGCCTCTATCAGCAGGCGAGTGCATCTCCCGGCGGCGGCGGAGCGACAGGCGAGGGACACGGTCCTGGCCCAGAGGGCAGTGCGACCGGAGGCGCCACTGGCGGCGGATCGAGCAAGACCGGCGACGTGATCGACGCAGAAGTGGTGGACGACAAGTAACAGTGAGATTGCAGAGCTCAGATTTCAGATTGCAGAGTACAGACTGAACGCTGCCTGAAGCTGAATGAAATCTGGAATCTGCAATCTGAAATCAGCAATCTGAAATTTCATGGATCTGTACGTGCTGCTCGGAATCGAACGGGAAGCCACGCTGGAGGACATCAAGCGTGCGTACAGACGGCTTGCGCGCCGGTTCCATCCCGACATCAATCCGGGTGACCGCGCTGCGGAGCAGCGGTTCCGTCAAATCGCCGAGGCTTATGAGACGCTGAGCGACCCAGATCGTCGGCGACGCTACGACACGGCGGGACGCTCGGTCGCATCCGCCGAGCCGAGCACCTTCGGCTTCGAGGGCTTCGATTTTTCCGCGAGCGTCGGTGGACCGTCAGCATCGACGTTTGGCGATCTGTTCGCCGACGTGCTCCATCGGCGCTTCGAGCCGAGCGACGCGCCTGCCCGCGGCGCAGATCTCCATCAGGCAATCTCGCTCGCCTTCGATGAAGCGATGCGCGGGGGGAGGTATGAGATCGCCGTTACGCGGCAGGAGCACTGCCGGACGTGCGGCGGTCTGGGGCGGCTGCCAGCCATGGAACGGCGCTGCGCGCCGTGCGAGGGCACCGGCATCGTGAAGTCCGCACGCGGGCACATGATTTTTTCAAAGCCATGCGCGCGATGCGGAGGCACCGGCGTCCAGGCGGATACACGGTGCACGGTTTGCGGCGGCCGGCAGGTCGATATGCGGACCGAAACGCTCGTCGTCGGCGTCCCGGCCGGGGTGGAGGATGGCGCACGGATTCGCGTTGCCGGGAAGGGCCACGCGGGGCCCAACGGCGGGGAGCACGGGGATCTCTTTGTCACCGTGCGTGTTGCGTCGCATCCCGTTTTCCGACGGGACGGCGACGACCTGCACATCGTCGTCCCCGTTTCCGTGCACGAAGCTGCACTTGGCGCCAGAATTCTGGTGCCGTCGCTCGAGGGGCATGCGCGTATGCGGATTCCGCCCGGCACGCAGTCGGGTCAACGGTTTCGGTTGCGTGAGCGCGGCGTCCCATCGACACGGGGCGGCGAGCGTGGTGATTTGATCGTGGAAATTCGAATCGTGCTCCCGAAAGTTCTGGATGAGCGTTCGAAGGAATTGTTGAGGGAATTCGGACGAATCAACAGCGACGATGTACGGAGTGGGCTGTTTGCGAAATAAACACCGCGCACTCGACGGAGAGACTCACTCACCAGCGATTGGTTCTCCGCGTCCTCCGCGGTGGAGAGTTGCGGTATGACGAAGAAGTCAGGCAAGGCGGCGTATTACATGATCAGCGCGGTGGCGCAGAAGTACAACATCCACCCGCAGACGCTGCGCTTGTACGAACGCGAAGGTTTGTTGAAGCCGTCGCGGACCGAAGGCAACACTCGTTTGTACTCGGAAGAGGACCTCGAGCAGCTGGAGACAATTCTGTCACTCACCCGAGAACTCGGCGTCAACCTCGCCGGCGTCGAGATCATCCTGAACATGCGACAGAAGATCGAGCGCATGCAGGGAGAAGTCAACGAGTTCATGGAATACGTGAAACACGAGCTCGCGCGCGGGATCGGCGATTGGGAACAGCGATTGTCGACGGCGCTCGTCAAATCCTCGCCAACTGATCTGGTTCGCACCAACACGCCGGCCGCCAATTCAGAATCTGATCGATCGCCAGCCTCGCGTCGCTGATATACTGCTCGCGACTCCGACACGTTCCACTCAAAACTCTCGGTCAGATTGCTGATTTCAAATTTCAGAATGCAGATTGCAATCAATCTGAAATCTGAACTCTGAAATCTGAATTATTGAGATGCCCTGCGAATTCTGTGACGACACAGGCTGGAAGCCTCTTGAACAAAATGGAATTCGTCGCGTGGTCCGATGCGACTGCCGCCGTGCGAAGGTCGGTCAGGAACGATTAGCCGATTCGAATATCCCCAAGCGATACCAGCACTGCACGATTGCCAACTTCACGGCGTACAACGAATCGCTGGAACGGGCGGCGGTCCATGCAGCCGCAATGGCCAATGCGTTTCCCGCTGTCAGCCGCGGGTTGTTTCTCGAAGGGCAGCCTGGCGTCGGCAAAACACATCTGGCGGTGGCCGTCCTCAAACACGTGATTCAGACCACCGGCGCACGTGGCATCTTCTACGACACGCGCGACCTACTGCGCATCATCCGCAGCACGTACGACCCGTCGATCAGGACGACCGAGCTCGAGGTGCTTCGTCCTGTGATGACGGCTGATTTGCTGGTCCTCGACGATCTCGGTGCCGAAAAAACGTCCGAGTGGGTCGAAGAGACAATGAATCTGATCGTCAACACACGCTACAACGAGCGCCGGCTGACGATTTTCACGTCGAACTACGAAGACATTCCTGACGACACCGATCCGAACTCGTTGCTGTTCCGGATCGGCCACCGGATGCGGTCGCGGTTGCACGAGATGTGCGACTTCGTAATCATGGACGGCGCCGACTATCGGGAGATGCCCGTCAATGGCGGCGTCGACGACCTCATCACGTTGTGGAAGACTCGCAGGCGTCAGCCGCTTCCCGCGCGCGCCGGACGTCAGGCCCGCGCCCAACTGCGCGAGCCGGTCCGCGATGGACGCGCGGACCTCAAGTGGCCGGGCGGCCGGGCGGGATCGTAGAAGCTTTAGGCTTTAGGCTTTAGACTTTAGGTAGAGCCGCTAGCGATCAAGAATTCAATCGGCAGGCCCAAAGCCCAAAGCCCAAAGTCAATGCTGGGTCTCTACGTCCACATCCCTTTCTGCGCCGCAATCTGCAATTACTGCAACTTCAATCGCGGTCTGTTCGATGGCGACCTCAAGACGCGGTACGTTCGGGCGTTGATCGCTGAGATCATGCGGGCAGGGCGGACGGGAACGGCAGGAATATCTCGCGGAAGCGAAGGCAGCGCAGGAGTCGGTGCCGACACGATCTATTTTGGTGGCGGGACGCCGTCGCTGCTGGCGGCCGAGGACGTTGCGGCAATCATTGGCGCCGGCCGTGACACCTTCAAGATGACACCGGACGCCGAGATCACGCTGGAAGCCAATCCGGAGACTGTGACGTCAGAGACATTAAGGGCATTCCGTGACGCAGGCGTCAATCGTCTGAGTTTCGGTGTCCAATCGTTCCGTGACGAGGAGTTGCGGCGGTTGTCTCGGCTGCACGGCGTCGAACGCGCGAAAGCGGCGTATCGCGACGCCCGGGCGGCCGGCTTCGATAACATCAGCCTCGATCTCATGATGTGGTTGCCCGGCCAGCAGGTGACCGACTGGCTGGAGTCGGTCGATGAGGCGATCGCACTCGCTCCCGATCATCTGTCGCTCTACATGCTGGAGGTCTATCCGAACTCGCCGCTGCGAGAGGATATGGCGCGTTCGGCCTGGTCACAGGCGCCCGACGACGATGTGGCGGCGATGTACACGACGTCGATGGAGCGTCTCGAGGCCGCGGGATACCAGCAGTACGAGATCTCGAATGTCTCGCGGCCGGGCCGGATGTCACGTCACAACCTGAAATACTGGACCGACGGTGAATGGTTTGGCTTCGGCTGTGGCGCGCATTCGACGATTGACGGAGTGCGCTGGAAAAATGTGTCGGCAACGGAGGAGTACGTCGCTCGGCTCGGGGCAAATCAGTCGCCCGCCGGAGACCTTCGGCGCTTGTCTCGCGACGAGCGTCTGGGCGACGCACTTTTTACGGCGCTGCGCCTCACCGAGGGCGCGGATATTGCTGGCATCAACGCCCGATACGATGTTGACGCCTGGTCACGGTTTGGCCAGGATCTGCAACGATTCGTAGAATTTGGGCTGTTGGAGGTCACCGCAGACCGATGGCGGTTGACCCGTCCGGGGATGCTCCTCGCCCATGAGGTAATGACGGTTTTTGTTTAGGCGTGAGTACGTTAAAGTAGCGCCCTTTCGCACACAGGAGGCCGCGATGTTTCGAAGTGACGCGCCGGCAATCGCACGCCGGGCAGGCATGATCGCTCTTGGGTTGATGGCCAGCTTGCTGTCAGCCACCGCCGCGCAGGCGCAGGCGCCGGCGCAGCAGGCACAATCCGTTTCCCAACCGCGGCTGTTCCCGAACGACGGCGGCATGATCCTGATCTTCATCAAGCCCGATAAGACCGCGGATTTTGAGATGGTCATGGGCAAGTTGAAGGAGGCATTGCAGAAGAGCGAAAAGCCCGAGCGCAAGCAGCAGGCAGCCGGTTGGAAAGTCTTCAAGTCGCCGGACCCGGCGGGCGCGAATGCGCTCTACGTCTTTTTCATCGATCCCGCGTTGAAGGGCGCCGACTACCAGGTATCGAACATCATCGCGGAGGCGTTTCCACCCGCTGAAGCGAACGACATCCTGAAAAAGTACGCGGATGCTTTCGCGCAGGGCATGAACATCGTGAACCTGAACCTCATTCAGGATCTCGGAAAGTAGCCCAGCGTACTACGCGGTTCCCACAATGGACACCAGGGACAGAGAGGCCTTCCTGAAGTCGGATTGTCTCCTTAGTGTCCTTTGTGGTGAACGCTTTTAAAATTTCAGATTCAATCCCGCGTAGACGCGGTGCGCTGGCGTGTACAGAGCGCCGCTTCCCAGCTTCAACACCCGATAGTCCACCCGCAGCCGAATCGGCCCCGCCAGCGTCACTTTCACGCCGCCTCCCGTGTTGGTCAGGAAGCTCGTGTCCTGGTGTGTGCCAAGGCGTTCCCGATAAAGACCTGCACCCGCGGTCAGGTACGGCTGGAATCCATAGAAGGAGCCGGGTGTCTGCAAGAGCACGTTGCCTGTGCCGGTGGTGAGCGAGGGCGCTGCGACGGAGTCCTCTCCCGTCGTCCTGGCGTATTCAACCTCGAATCCGAGAATCAACAGGCCTGTGCCGAAGCTGAGTCCTTTCACGGCGCGATTGGAGGGGGTCGTATTTGCGCCGATGAAGGCTGTGGCGTCAGCACGGGCAGGAGTGGCGGCGGCGAGCGAGACGAGCGCAGCGATCGCGGCGGCTTGAGCCGTTTTCACGACTCGGTGGCTACGCATGAAACCTCCTGCTGCCCCGCCTTCGCTCGGATTGCAGCTCGCACGAGTTGCGGCGGGCAGGCTCTTGTGACGATAACTTGACGCCGTACGAGCTACGGCGGGCAGGTGCTGAGGTCGATAATAGTACGAAATCGCCTTCAGGAGAGCGCGAAGTGAAGCCACCACATCTATGGGGTTGGGCAGGTCTGCTGTTTCTGGTCCTCGGCGTTTCAGTGAGCGCCGACACGCTCGTCATGCGCAATGGCGACCGCGTGCAGGGCCAGTTGATCAGCGTGCGCGATGGCGTCGTCGAATTCGACGCGCAACGCGGCTTCTTCGGGCGAGAACGTGTGCGCGTCGAGCTGGCTGAGGTTACGCGAATCGAATTCGATCGCTACAACCGCCCTGACAACGACTACAACGATCGCCCGCGAGAAAACGGTGCGTCGCGACCTGGCGGCATGCGGGAACGGTCT
>Ga0070681_10007772_pt1 | contig 10482 bp, 9 predicted proteins | sample KBSC83BmetaG_FD_65650 | JGI IMG/M metagenome (GOLD analysis project Ga0070681, IMG submission 65650) | Corn rhizosphere microbial communities from Kellogg Biological Station, Michigan, USA - KBS C8-3B metaG | ecosystem: Host-associated > Plants > Roots > Rhizosphere | place: USA: Michigan...
GCGTCGTGGCAGGGGTCGACGACGACCTCGTCGTAGACCCCCGCCAGCCGCGTGTAGGGCTCGACCGGGGGGAGCGCCTAGATCCCCAGAGCCTTGGCCTTCGCCGCCGCGAACTCCTCGTCCGTGAGGACGCCCTGCTCGTGGAGCTGGGCCAGCTGCTGGAGCTTCGCGTTCGGGTCCTCCGCGGGCGCTGCGGGCGCAGCCTGCTGCTGTGCCAGCGCCTGCTGGCCCATCTGCTGCTCGTACTGGGCCTGGTCCTGCGCCTCCCACTTCTCGTTCTGCCGGCGGGCGACGCGGCCGGACACGGCGGTGGCGGTGCCGGCGACGACGGCGGTTCTTGCTGCCATGCGAAGAAGTCCCATCTCGTCTCCTTTTCTCGGTGGCTGGACGGTTAGCCGGCCTCGCGCGCCTGCGCGACGACCTCGGCGGGAATGCGGATCGAGTCGATCAGGACCGCATCCGCGTCGGCGAGGGCCGAGACCACTCTCGTCGCCCACAGGTTCTCGAACGCGACCAGCAGAGCAGAGCTGTTGTTCGGGAGGTCATCGCTGACCTCTTCGGCGTCCTCCTCGTTGAGGGAGCCCGGCTCGCTGACGGCGATCTCCGCATACGCCGCGCCGTCCTGGTCGAGGTCCTCGATGGCGAGGGTCGTCACAACGCCCTCCTCGTCCTTCATGACGAAGAGCAGGTCGAGGACGCGGATCGTCCCGTCGTCCACGAGTGCCTTGATCGCCGGCGCGATCTTGCCGGAGAACTTGTTGCCAGGGAAGCCAATGATGTAGACGTCGACTGGGCCGACTTCCATTTTTTCTCCTTGTTCGGGGATAGCCAAGACTACTCCCTCCGGTGAGCGGGTGCGGCCTGTTGCCGGAGCCGCCTACGAGAGGAGCTCGTAGGCCGGAAGCGTCAGGAATTCGACGAAGTCGCCGGTCACGGCCACACGCTCGAATGTCCTGGTCGCCTCGCCGAGATGCGGCTGGTCCACGGCGGCGTCGGCCTCCTCGCGGACGATGGTCAGAACGTGCTCCCGGACGGCGCGGCCGTGGTTGATCCACTGCCAGATCTGCGAGCGGGAGATCTCGGCGGTGGCGACGTCCTCCATCAGATTGTCGATTGCGGCGGCGCCGGTGCCGCTCAGCCAGGCCGCCAGGTAGCGGATCCCGACCGAGACGTTCTGCCGGATCCCGGCCTCGCTGATCTCTCCGGGCGTGTCCGGGACGGCGAGCAGCTGCCCGGCCGTGACGGAGACGTCGGGCCGCTGCCGGTCGATCTGGTTCGGCCGGTCGCCGAGCACCGCGTCGAACTCGGCGGCCGCGGTCTCGACCAGGTCCGGATGTGCCACCCAGGTGCCGTCGAAGCCGTCTCCCGCCTCGCGCGCCTTGTCGTCGCGCACCTTCGCCAGCGCTCCCTCGGTCACCTCGGGGTCACGCCGGTTGGGGATGAAGGCGGCCATCCCGCCCATCGCGAAGGCGCCGCGGCGGTGGCAGGTCTTGACGAGGAGCTCGGTGTACGCGCGCATGAAGGGGACGGTCATCGTCACCGACGAGCGGTCGGGCAGCACGAAGTCGTCGCGGTGGCGGAACTTCTTGATCACGCTGAAGATGTAGTCCCAGCGGCCCGCGTTCAGCCCGGCCGAGTGCTCGCGCAGCTCGTAGAGGATCTCGTCCATCTCGAACGCGGCCAGGATCGTCTCGATCAGGACGGTCGCACGGATCGTCCCGCGGGGGATGCCGAGCGCGTCCTGGGCGCGCAGGAAGACGTCGTTCCAGAGCCGCGCCTCGAGGTGGCTCTCCAGCTTCGGCAGGTAGAAGTACGGCCCGCTGCCGCGCGCGATCGCCCGTCCGGCCGAGTGGAACATGTACAGGCCGAAGTCGAACAGGCTTCCCGACACGGGCTCGCCGTCGACCAGCAGGTGGCGCTCCGGCAGGTGCCAGCCGCGCGGACGGACGAGCAGCGTCGCCACCTCGTCGTTCAGCCGGTAGCTCTTCTCGCCGGTCTCGAGCGCGATCGTCCGCTCGTTCGCGTCGATCAGGTTCTGCTGGCCCTCGACCAGGTTCGACCAGGTCGGCGAGTTCGCGTCCTCGAAGTCGGCCATGAAGACGCGCGCGCCCGAGTTGAGCGCGTTGATCACCATCTTCCGGTCGGTCGGGCCGGTGATCTCGACGCGCCGGTCCTGCAGGTCCGGCGGCGCCTCCGCCACCTGCCACTCGCTCTCTCGGACCTCGCGCGTCTCCTCCGGGAAGTCGGGGATCTCGCCCCCGAGCAACCGCTGTTGGCGTGCTGCCCGCGCGGCGAGCAACTCCTCCCGGCGCCCGCCGAACGTGCGCTGGAGGTCGGCGACGAACTCCAGAGCGTCGTCCGAGAGGATCGTGGAGTCGGCGTCGCCGCGGAGCTCGACGCCGGTTGGGAGCCCGCCCGGCACCGCGGTAGATTGACAGGGATGGAGCTCGCCGGTGAGCTGAGGCGCCTGCTGCCCGCCGGCGCCGTGATCGAGGAGCCCGAGCAGCTCCGCACCTACGAGTGCGACGGGCTGACCGGGCACCGGATGATCCCCGCGCTCGTCGTGCTGCCGGAGACGACGGGGCAGGTGCAGGCGGTCGTGCGTGCCTGCCAGGCCGCGCGGGTGCCGTTCGTCGCCCGCGGGGCAGGCACCGGGCTGTCCGGCGGCGCTCTCCCGGTGGCCGACGGAGTGGTGATCGCGCTCACGCGGATGAACCGGATCCTCGAGGTCGATCTCGAGGGAGCCAGGATCGTCGTCCAGCCCGGGGTGACCAACCTGCAGGTGACCGAGACGGTGATCGGCGACGGCTTCTACTACGCGCCCGATCCGTCCAGCCAGCAGGTGTGCACGATCGGCGGCAACGTCGCCGAGAACTCCGGCGGCGCCCACTGCCTGAAGTACGGGTTCACGGTCAACCATGTGCTGGGACTGCTCGTGGTGCTCCCGGACGGCGGGACCGTGTGGCTCTCGGCTGACACGCCGGGCCCCGACCTGCTCGGCGTCTTCGTCGGCTCGGAGGGGACGCTCGGGATCGCCACCGAGATCACGCTGCGCCTGCTGCGCCGGCCGGAGGCGGTGCGGACGGTGCTGGCCGCGTTCGATTCGACCGACGCGGCCGGGGCGACGGTGTCCGGGATCGTCTCGGCCGGGATTCTCGCCTCGGCGATGGAGATCATGGACCGGCTGACGATCGAGGCGGCGGAGGCGGCCGTCCACCCCGGCTACCCGGCTGCGGGCGCGCTGCTCCTGGTCGAGCTGGACGGTCCTGCGCTGCAGGTGGAGGAGGATCTCGCCGCCGTCGAGGCGATCTGCCGCGGCTGCGGCGCGTGGGAGATCCGCACGGCGGCCGACGACCACGAGCGGGCGCTGCTCTGGAAGGGGCGCAAGTCGGCGTTCGCCGCGATGGGACGCGTCTCCAGCGACTACTACGTGCAGGACGGCGTCGTCCCGCGGACGAAGCTGCCCGAGGTGCTGCGCCGGATCGCCGAGCTGGAGGCCGAGTTCGGCCTGCGCGTCGGCAACGTCTTCCACGCGGGCGACGGAAACCTCCACCCGCTCGTGCTCTACGACTCGCGCGTCGACGGCGAGCCGGAACGGGCGCGGGCGCTGGCCGAGGCGATCCTCGAGGCGTGCATCGACGCGGGCGGCTCGCTCACCGGCGAGCACGGGATCGGCGTCGACAAGGCGTGCTCAATGCCGCTGCTGTTCGGCGCCGACGACCTCGAGGCGATGCAGCGCGTGCGCCGCGCCTTCGACCCGTCAGGGCTGTGCAACCCCGGCAAGGTGTTCCCGACCCCGCGGCTCTGCGGCGAGGTGCCCGGGCCGTACCGTGCGCATCCGCTGGAGAAGGCAGGGCTTGCCGAGCGTCTCTGAGATCGCCGGCGTCGAGGAGGCGGCCGAGGTGCTGGCGGGCGCGGCGGGGCGGGGCGAGCGGGTCTCGATCGGCCGCGACGGCGGCGAAGTCGTCCTCTCGACCGCGGGGCTCGACCGGGTGCTCGAGCACGAGGCCGGCGATCTCACGGTGATCGTCGAGGCGGGCGTCCGGATCCGCGACCTGAACGAGCGGCTGGCGGGCCACGGGCAGATGCTGGCGCTCGACCCTCCCGGCAACCCGACGATCGGCGCCTGCATCGCCGCGAACCTGTCCGGCCCGCGGCGTCACCGGTACGGGACGGCGCGCGACCTCGTCATCGGCGTGACGGTCGTGCTCGCGGACGGGACGATCGCCAGCTCCGGTGGCAAGGTGGTCAAGAACGTCGCGGGCTACGACCTCGGCAAGCTGTTCTGCGGCTCGGAGGGACGGCTTGGCCTGATCGCGCGCGTGGCGGTGCGGCTCCATCCGTTGCCGGAGGCGACGAGGACGCTGGTCGTGCCGGTCGGCTCGGCCGAGGATGCCGCGACCAGGGCGCGGGCGATCCTGCGTGCCCCGGTCGCGGCGTCGGCGGTCGACCTGCTCTGGCCCGGGCGACTGGCGGTCCTGTTCGAGGGCGGCCGGCGTGGGGTGGAGGAGCAGGTGGACACCGTCCGCTCGCTCGTCGGCGGGAGAGATGACGATTCGGTGTGGGCACAGATCGAGCAGCGGCAGGCGGCTGCGCCGGGGCGTCGGCTCTTTTCACCCGGACGGCTCGCCGAGGCGCTCGCCGGTCTGGACGAGGCCATCGTCCGCGTGTCCGCCGGGGTTGCGTATGTACCCGGGGCGGTGGACGATCAGCGCGACCCGGCAGAAGCCGCGCTGGCCGAGCGGGTGCGGGCGCAGTTCGACCCCGCTGGGACGCTCATATGAGGGCAATCCTGCTCAGCGCGTGCGTTCTGGCGCCCGCTGGTTGTGGCGGAGTTCGCAAGGAAGGGTTCATCTCGACCGCAGTGCTCATGAGAAGCCTTCGAGATGCGGACCTCCCGGGCGATCGGTTCGAATGGGCTGTCGACCTGCTCGGGGACCGGTGCTGATGACAGAAATCTCACGCGATCTCCTCGACGACTGCGTCCACTGCGGCTTCTGCCTGCCGACCTGTCCGACCTACGGGCCGCTCTGGCAGGAGGAGATGGACTCGCCGCGCGGGCGGATCCTGCTGATGTCCGGGCTCGTCGACGGGACGGTCGAGCTCTCGCCGACGACCGTGAAGCACTTCGACCGATGCCTCGGCTGCATGGCCTGCGTGACGTCCTGCCCATCCGGTGTGCAGTACGACCGTCTGATCGAGCAGACGCGCGCGCACGTCGAAGAGCACCACAAGCGGTCCGACGACGAGCGGCTGTTGCGGGCGCTGGTCTTCGCGACCGTTCCGTATCCGCGGAGGCTCCGGATCGCACTGGCGCTGACGCCGCCGCGGCTGCCGGGGCCGCTGGCGCCGTTCGCGCGGCTGAGGCCGCCGTGGCGGTCCGCCGCACTGCCACCCGAGGTGACGCCTGCCGTGGGGGAAAAGCGGCTGCGCGTGGGCCTCCTGCTCGGCTGCGTCCAGCGCATCGTCTTCGGCGACGTGAACGCGGCGACCGCCCGCGTCCTGGCGGCAGAGGGGTGCGAGGTGGTCGCGCCGAGGAGCCAGGACTGCTGCGGGGCGCTGCACCTGCACGCCGGTCGGCTCGCCGAAGGTCGGCGCCGCGCCCGGCGGGTCGCCGACGCACTGAGCGACGTGGATGCCATCGTCGTCAACGCGGCCGGCTGCGGTTCGCATCTGAAGGAGGCGGACCTGCCCGTGCGGGTGGTGGACGTGAACGAGCTGCTCGCGGAGCTCGAGCCCCGGGCCGAACGGCACGAGCTCCCCGTCCGCGTGACCTACCAGGACGCCTGCCACCTGGGCCACGCGCAGGGAATCAGGGACGCGCCGCGCGAGGTCTTGCGGTCGATCCCCGGCCTCGAGCTGACCGAGCCGGCGGAGCAGGCGATCTGCTGTGGCAGCGCGGGGATCTACAACCTCGTCCAGCCGGTGGCGGCGGCCGAGCTGGGCGAGCGCAAGGCGACCAACGTCGCCGCCGCCGGGGCCGACGTCTTTGCGAGCGGGAACCCCGGCTGCCTCGTGCAGGTCTCGACGTACCTGCGCCGGTCCGGCACTCCGCTGCCGGCGTTGCATCCGGTCGAGCTCCTCGACGCGTCGGTGCGGGGCCTCGGCCGAGACCGGCTGCTCGCCGGCGCCCGGCGGTAGAGGGAGCACGACGATGGCCGGGATCGTGGGCAGGGAGGCGGAGCTCGCCTCACTCCGCAGCTTCGTCGACGGAGCGCACGAAGCTCCGGCTGCGCTCGTGCTGGAGGGCGACGCGGGGATCGGGAAGTCGACGCTCTGGCTCGCCGGCGTCGAGCATGCGCGCGAGCAGGGAATGCGCGTCCTCGCATCGCGTCCGGTCGAGGCCGAGCGCAGGCTTGCGTACCTCGGGCTGGCCGACCTGTTCGAGCCCGTCCTGGACGAGATCCTCCCCGGGCTGACGGCTCCGAGACGGCGCGCGCTCGAGGTTGCGCTCCTCCTCGAGGAGGCACCTGAACAGGCAATGGATCCGAGGGCACTCGGGACTGCCACGCGAAGCGCCTTGCAGCTGCTCGCGGCGGAGCAGCCCGTCCTCGTCGCGATCGACGATCTCCAGTGGCTCGATGCGTCGTCGGCGCGCGCTCTCGCGTTCGCGCTCCGCAGGGTGGCCGGCAGCCGTGTGCTCCTGCTGCTCGCCCGTCGCCTCACCGGCGCCGACCAGCCCTCGGAGCTCGAGCAGGCGCTCGGCCCGGAGGGCGTGCAACGGCTGCCCGTCGGCCCCCTCAGTGTCGGCGCGCTCCACCGGTTCCTGCGTGACCGGCTCGGCAGGCCCTTCGCGCGACAGACGCTGGTCCGGATCCACGAGCGGTCGCGCGGAAACCCTTTCTTCGCGCTGGAGCTGGCCCGGATGCTGGACGCTGACGCCGACCCGCTCAGACCGCTGCCGGTCCCCGAGACGCTCGAAGGTCTTCTCCGCGCGCGGCTCTCGGAGCTGCCCGCGGCGACGCGCGAGGCACTCGCGCTCGCCTCGGCATGGGGCACGACGTCCGAGGCTCTCCTGGAGCGGGCGGGCGTCCCTGCGGGGGCGCTCGAGCCGGCGTTCGCCGCCCGCGTGGTCGAGCGCGAGCATCGCCTGATCCGCTTCACGCACCCGTTGCTGTCGTCGGTTCTCTACGCCGACCTGGGTGAGGAGCGATGGGGCGTTCACGGGCGGATCGCGGCGATCGTCGACGATCCACTCCTCCGTGCCAGGCACCTCGCGCTGTCGACCGAGCGGCCGGACGCCGACGTCGCCGCCGCGCTCGACGACGCAGCGCGGCTGGCGACCGACCGCGGCTCGTCGGACGTCGCGGCCGAGCTTGCCGAGCAGGCGGTGCGCCTGACACCGCCGGAGGCGCACGGCGAGCGCCATCGCCGGGCGCTTGCCGCAGCTCGAGCACACCACGCTGCCGGTGAATGGACGCGGGCCGGGATGATCGCCTCCGATCTGCTCGCCGAGACCGAGAGCGGTCCACTCCGTGCCGAGGTGCTGGTCCTCCTCGCGGAGCTCGGAAGCGTCGACGACGCCGTCGCGCTGCTCGAGCAGGCCTTGCACGAGACGGCTGCGCCCCCGGCGCTCCGTTCGCTCATCCACACACGGCTCGCCTGGGCGACGCGCTTCAGAAAGGGGTACGTGCAGGCGCTCGAGCACGCCCGGGCCGCGCTCGAGATTGCCGAGGGCCTCGACGACGACCTGCTCCGGGAGCGGGCTCGTGTCGTGTGGGCGATCATCGGCTGGATCGTCGGCGACGCCGACGCGCCCGAGCTTTCGACCGGAGCGCGGGAGCTCGCCGACGCGCTCGGGGGCGAGCGGCTCGTCCAGGAGGCGACGTTCGCCCTCGCGAGCACCCTCGTGTCCTCCCGCAGGACCGACGAAGCGCGCGCCCTGCTCGAGCGCGACGACAGGGAATGGCGAGATCGCGACGAGCCGCGGAGCGCCCGTGCGCTCTGGGGCCTCTCGTGGGTCGAGTTCTGGGCGGGACGCTGGGAGCTCGCGGCTGCTCACGCCGCCGCCGCGCACGACATCGCCATCCAGTACGGGCTCGAGGTGCCCCAGGACCACCTTCCGATCGCGGTGATCGCCGTTCACCGAGGTCAGCTGGAGCTCGCGCGTGAGCATTCGGAGCGAGCCCTCGCGCTGGCCGAGGAGCAGTTCGGACTCCACCCGCCCCAGCACACGGCCATCCTGGGGCTCGTCGAGCTCTGGGAGGGAGATACGTCTGCGGCCGTCGGCCGGCTCGAGGAGGCGGAAGAGCGCGCGCGGGCGCTCGGCTGGGGCGAGTCGAGCCTCCGCTGGTGGACCGCCGACCACGTCGCGGCGCTGCTCGAGCTCGGCCGGCCCGACGACGCCGGGCGGCTGCTCGATGTCTGGCAGGCGGATGCGGCCCGGCTCGGCCGAGAATGGGTGCTGGCGCACGTAGCGCGCTCCCGGGGTCTCGTCGCCGCGGCCGGCGGAGGCGTCGACGAGGGGCTGGTCCTGCTCGAGCAGGCGGTCGCACGCCACGAGGAGGTCGGTGATCCCTTCGGGCGTGCTCGAGCGCTGCTGGCGCTCGGCATCGTCCGCAGGCGGGCACGGCAGAAGCGGCCGGCCCGCGAGGCGATCGAGGCTGCGCTCGCGGGGTTCGAGGCGGTCGGTGCCGCCCGCTGGGCGGCCACGGCGCGCGCCGAGGTCGGCCGGGTGGGCGGGCGCACCCGGGAGGACGGGCTGACGACGGCCGAGCGCCGAGTCGCCGCTCTCGTCGCCGAGGGCCGGACGAACCGGGAGGTCGCCGCCGCTCTCTTCCTCACCGAGCGGACCGTCGCCAGCCACCTGACCCATATCTACGCCAAGGTCGGCGTGCGCTCCCGTACGGAGCTCGCGCGCCGGCTGGGCGATGATGGACCTACGTAGGCCGCGCAAAGTTCAGCAGTTCTGACGTTTCCACTGCCTCGGGCGCGCCGTAGCGTCGAGACATGCCGAGCTACCTCGTGGAGACGTACCTCGCACGCGGCCAGCGGGACGAGCGGGTGGCGCGCGAGCGGCGGGCACGCTCGGCGGCGGCGGAGCTGACGCGAGGGACGACCCCCGTGCGCTTCGACCGCTCGATCCACGTACCCCAGGACGAGATCTGCTTCTTCGTATTCGACGCGCCCACGGGCCATGACGCTGCGCTCGCCGCGCAGCGCGCCGGCCTCGAAGCCATCCGGGTCGTCGAAGCGGATCTCGCCGCCGAATGATCGGAGGCAGGCGATGAGACGCATGGTGGTCCTTTCTGTACTGACGATCGGCGCGGTCGCGGCCCTGGCCTCGATCGGCCTCGCGACGCCCGGAAAGGGGCAGACGAACGCGATCCTCTCGCTCGGCGAGCTGAAGGGCGACCTGGCCTTCAACACCGGGCTCCGAGCTCAGGCGGACGGCCTGACCTGGAACGGCAAGCGTTACGGCCCCGAGCAGCTGCCCGAGTTCCTCTCGCGGCTGCGGAGCGCGGGGGTGACGAACCTCGGTGAGTGGCTGAACCGGCACCCGGTCGCCTCGGCGAAGTTCGGGCTGGTGCCGGTCGGGCTGCTGCAATCGCCCCAGATCGTCACGCAACAGGCGCGTTTTGCTCCCGGCGCGACCTCGGGCTGGCACAGCCACCCCGGGTATCTGACCGCGACCGTCGTTTCCGGCCAGGTCGTCCGCTACGCCACCGACTGCTCGACCGAGACATTCGACGCGGGACACTCGTTCTACGAGACCGGTGCGAGCACGTTCGCGGTCAGGAACGAGAGCACGAGGGAGGCCGTCGTCCTGGTCACCTTCGTCGTCCCCGGCGGGACTCCGACCACCGGGCTTCGCATCGACAAGCCGCAGCCGTCGACGTGCGGCCAGTCATGACGAAGAAGAAAGGAGTGTTGGGCGCGGCTGTCGTCCTCGCGGGCGTGGCGGTGGTCGCCGCGTCCGCGGCCAAGCCTGTCCGGAAGGGGCCGTCACCGCGGATCGTGGCAGCGACGATGCTGGACGCGGACCGGGACGCCCGCGCGGACGGCGTGCGCCTGACGTACTCGATGCGGGTCCGGCACCCGGCCGACCGGGACGGGCGCTACCCGTTCGCGGTCGGCGGGTACGGGATCCGCTCGGTGGGGCTCGCGACCGGCCGGTCGCTGCTGATCCGGCTGGTCGAGCGCTCGAGGCCCGATCCGGCGGCACGGCCGGCGATTCGCTATCGCCGGACGGTGTCGAAGCCGGTGACCGCTCGCACCGGCATGCCGGCCGGCGCGCAGCTCTTCCGCAGGACGCGCGCGCACCGGCGGACGCCGCCGCCGCTGACCACGACCACCCCGGCGACGACCACGATCGCGGCGCCGACCACGACGACGACCCCGACGTCCACGGCGCTGGACGCCGACGGCGACGGCTACGTCGACGCCAGGGACTGTGCGCCGCGGGACGCGAAGATCCACTCCGGCGCGCCCGACGTGCCCGACCTCGCCTTCGTCGACTCGAACTGCGACGGGATCGACGGG
>Ga0070681_10007773_pt1 | contig 10481 bp, 9 predicted proteins | sample KBSC83BmetaG_FD_65650 | JGI IMG/M metagenome (GOLD analysis project Ga0070681, IMG submission 65650) | Corn rhizosphere microbial communities from Kellogg Biological Station, Michigan, USA - KBS C8-3B metaG | ecosystem: Host-associated > Plants > Roots > Rhizosphere | place: USA: Michigan...
GCGACGACATCGCGATCAGTCTCAGCGCGCCCGACTTGAGATGCGGCGCGAGCAGCGAAGCGCTCGATGCGACCACTTCGATGTGTCCTCCGAGCAGCGCGACCACCGATTCCACCGATGACTTGAACACGACGGTCTTCAACTTTTTGATGTCGCCGCCGGCGGCCTTCATCGCGAGCGCGGACGCGATATGATTGGCGCCGCCGAGGCTCGTGCCCACGGCGATGGTGATCGATGAGGGATCGTTCCTGAGTCTTTCGAGCAGGTCCTTGCCGGTTTTGATCGGAGAATCCGAGCGCACGGCGAACGCAACGTACTCGCTGTTCAACTGCGCGATCGTCGTGAAGTCCGTATAGCTGTACGAGCTCGTCCCCAGGATGCGATTAGTGAGCAGCAACGCGGTCGCGATTTCAAGACTGTGCCCGTCGCCCGGTCGCTGCGCGAGGTAAGCGAGCGCCACGTTGCCGCCGCCGCCGGTTTTGTTGACCACACTGATCGGCGTGTCGATCATACGTTTGTCCTGCAGTATCTTCTGGATCACCCGTGCCGTGAGATCGGTGCCGCCGCCTGCCGCCGATGGCGCGATAAGCTCGACAGGTTTTTCCGGTTTCCAAACCGGCGTGGCCGCGCCGGCGCCCGCAACGAGCCACGCGGCCGCAAGGCAGGCAAAGCTTTTGAATCCAGATATGCGCTTTTGCATGTTCGGATAAGCAACACGGCTTTAGCCGCGTAACTTCTCCATCAAGGGGCGAATGCCCGCGGCGCTTTCGATTCCCTGCAGCAATGCGCGCAATTCGCGCGTTTTCTGCGCGCCCGCCTGCGGCGTGACGAGCTCGTCGAACTTCTGGTCAAGTTCCGGTCGTGTCATCGGCCGGTACCAGACTTCTTCTTCGAGCTTCTTTCCGGCGGTGGTCGTGATCGTCACGATGGCGTGGCGGTTGTGCTCGAGGCCCTGCCAGTCTCCCCGCGGCACCACGCGGATTTTCTTCTGCATGGCCGCAACCGCCGGCGTGACAACGTGCGCGAAGTCGTGCAGCCGATAGAAATCGAGCTTGCGCTCGACCACCGCAACCGCCGACACCACGTTGGTCGCGATCGACGCCGGACGCGTAGTGGGAGTCGTATGCAAACCGGGCTTGTGCATTTGAATTTCGACTGCCGCGATTTCCTCCGCAGTCAGCGGATTTTTTTCGAGCAGACTCAGCAAACCCTGCACGTAGGTTTGATTGGGAGTACCGGTCGAGTAGCGCTTATGCATGACATCGGTAATCGCATAGTAACTCCCCAGCTCAGGCAGCAGCAGCTTCGCGCCGAGCTCGGGTTTGCCCAGATAAGTGTCGAACAGCCCGAGCGAGCCGTCGAGTATGTCGAGCGGCACATGCGCGCCGCGATGGGTCAGCAGCGCCGCGGTCACGCCGTTGCGGCACGCTGCCGCAACCTGGAATGTTTTTCCCATGTGGCTCGTGTCATGCATCATATTATCGGGACCCGCCGCCTGATACGCCGCGAGCCCCAACGCGATCTGCATCTGTCTGGGATCGAAACCCAGCAGCAGTCCTGCCGCGACCGCCGAGGTCAGGCAGCCGATCACCGCGGTTGGATAAAAGCGGCGGCTGATGTAATCGTGCTCGCGATAAAATACGGTCATCATGCGACCGCCGAGCTCATAGCCGAGAGCGACCGCGCGCGCGACGTCTTTGCCGCTGGAGTTCAGCCATTCGCCCACCGCGAGTGCGGCTGGGACCGGGCCCGCGGCGACGTGCCCACCGACCGAGGCTAAGTGCACCGGGTCAACTTCGTCACCATGCGCCATCGCGCCGTGCGCCATCGCGGCACTCACCGCCGAGGTCAATGCACGATTTCCGATAATAGTGCAGTCCGCGCGACAGCCCTCGTCCACGATGAATCCGACGATGGTTTGCACTTCGTCCAAGGTCGAGCACGCGAGCATGCAACCCACGGAATCATAAATAACGTCGACAGTTTTTTCCCGCACCTGCGCCGGCAGGTCTTCGTAACGCGTGCTGCACAGCCATTGCGCCAGCCGTTCGGTTACCGCGATTTGCTCCATGACAAATAGTCTCCCTGAAAAAATTATGCGTGCCGATTAGGCGTCGAACGCGACCGATACTCCCCGCGTCGTCTCGTTCCAGCCGTGCAAGACGCCCGCGCTGGCGCCGGGCCTGCCGCCTGCCACGATCAGAAACAGGCGGCTCGGCTCCTGAATCGTCGGCACCCAGCAATTGTCGTCATCGGGATCGACTTGTGTGACGTAGCGGTTCAGGCGCTCCACGCGCCACAGTCCGCCGCGCTTAAGTTCGCCCACGCGCCGGCCCGCCCGCTCGCTCAGAAGCTTGTGGACATCGCTTTTCGACATACCCGCCTTCGCGAAATTATCAGCGATGTCGGGCGCGAGTACGACGACCATGTCGGTCGCGCGATACGCGTTCATGCCGCCCAGATTTGCCATGCAGTCGGTGATCGCGACGTGCAGCCGCTCGGGATCGTCGTTGGCGTCGTCGTGCACGAGCTGCGGGTTCTCGCATTGCACGACGGTGACGACATTTTCATCCGCCTCAAAGCCGCGCGTGACCGAGAGCGGTTCCCATGGACTATCCGCCTCGTTCTCCGCAATGCAGAACGCATAGCGCGAAGGCTGGCCCAGACAACTGAACGAGGCCGAAGGGTAACCGCCGCCGACGTTATAAAGTATCAGACGCACCGTGCGCCCGATCGCCGTATTGGGGCGAAAGCCCGGACCGAAGCACCCCCTGCCGCCGTTGATCCTGATTTTTTTCGCATACGGTCCATTCACGATCATGAGCGGAGCCACACCGTGTATCGTCGTCTGCACGCCGTGCATGTTGAGTTTCTCGTCGAGAATCGCGCGCATCCCGCCGATGATCACGGGCATGTATTCTGGCAATGCGCCCGCCATCACGGCGTGCTCCGCAATCCGGCGCACCGTCAGCGGCTCGAAATTCGGCGGCACCAGTCCGAGCTCCTCGTTCGGGTCGCGCCGCGTACCCTTGAGCATCTCTTCAACGAGCTGCCGCGTGGGCGGCACGATGGGCATGCCGTCGCTCCAGGGTTTCGTGTAAAAAAATTCAATCGCGTCATGCAACGACGACATGGGATCTTCGTTCGCCATTCATCCTCCGGGATCTTTCACAGCTATTCGCGCGACCGCGCCGCGCGGTTTTCTCAATCGACTTTTGCTCCTGAAACTTTCACGATCTGCGCCCATTTCGCGACTTCGGATTTGATGTCGCTTGCGTACTGCGCGGGCGAGCTCGCAATCACATCGGTGCCCTGGCCCTCCAGGCGCGTGCGGATTTCCGCTTGATTGAGTATCTTTGCAATCTCCGCGTGCAGCTTGCGGACTATTTCCGCCGGCGTTCCCGCCGGAGTAACGACGCCATAAGACACGGACGATTCGTATTTCGCGAGCCCGGCCTCGCGTGCGGTCGGCATGTCCGGAAATAGGTTCGAACGTTTCGGTCCCGTTATGGCAAGCGCGCGTATCTTGCCCGCTTTCAGATACGGCATCGCCGGCGGCAGGCTCGAAAAGTACAGGTTCACCTGGCCGCCCAGCAGGCCGATGAGTGCGGGCCCCGCGCCTTTGTACGGAACGTGCACGAGTTTGATGCCCGCCTCGAGCGCAAACAGTGCGCCCGCGAGATGCGTCGAACTGCCATTGCCTCCGGACGCGTAGGTCAGCGTCGCGGGCCGCGCTTTCGCGAGCGCGATCAGATCGCCGAGCGAGCGTGCCGGCGCCTCTGCCTGCACCACGATCAGAAAAGGCGATGATCCCATCATCGTGACCGGCGCGAAATCCCTGATCGGATCGTATGCGAGCGCGCGGTAGAGGCTGGGCGCGATCAGGTTGGCTGAATTCAACAGGAACAGGGTATAGCCGTCGGGCGCGGAACGCGCCGCGATTTCCGCGCCGATGTTGCCTCCCGCGCCGGCACGGTTGTCGACCACCACCTGCTGCCCCCACGCTTCCGAAAGTTTTTGCGCCACAGTGCGCGCGATGATGTCATTTCCGCCACCCGGCGCAAATGGAACGATGAAACGGATTGGCTTCGAGGGATAGTTCTGAGCAACAACCGGCGCAGCCCATAGTGAGGCCAACAGCATCGTCGCGATTGCCAACCATAATTGGGCCCAATGCCATAACCCGGGCGTCATTGTCCCGTCTCCGCCCCAACACCAACCCCCTCGCCGAGAGCCGGGACATCCACCCGACGCAAATGGAACGATGAAACGGATTGGCTTCGAAGGATAACTTTGCGCAGCAACTGGCACACCCGATAGCAACGACCATAGCATCGCCGCAAGCAATATCCGTACACTTGCGGCGGAGCGCGATATCCGCTGACTCACGCGTCTGCAGTCAGCTGTTTTACGACCTCGTCGAGATGCCCGCAGGTGAGCGCAGACAATTCCTCACGGCTCAGGTAATACACCGGGTGCGGAAGCTCGATGCAGGGATGGCCCGGCATCCCCTTGCCCTTGAACTGCAGCTCGAGTGCGTTCCTGAAGGCGGACGTAATGACTACTGTTGCCGGTATTCCACGCTTTTCGAATTCAACGGCGTTGTGCACACTGCACACGGTGCACGACCCTCATCCACCCAGCGCGCAGATGACGATGTCGCATTTGCGCGCCATTTCCTCGACGATTTCAAGCGGGGCAGGCTTCGAGTAATGAATCCCGCGCCGCGTCACCAATTCCTTGACGCCATGCCGCGCGAGCAGCTGCTCGCCCAGCGCCTCGAGAACGATATCGGCCTGCTCCTTGGTGTTATCGTAAAGACCGACGACTTTTCCAGCGAGACTTTGCGGCCGCTTTGCGAGCGCAACGGTGGCGCGACTGGCAACGGACGGATCGAAAAAATCTGGGTTCATGACTGCTCCATTGATATAACCGGCTCGGAATCACAACTAGTTGACGTGAATGCCCTGATCCTTGACCAATTTGGTTATCTTGGCGATCTCGGATTTTATTTTGGCCGCAAGTTCGCCCGGCGAACTCGAAGCCACCTCTATTCCGGCGTTTAAAAATTTTTCTTTCAAGTCTGCATCATTGAGAGCCATCACGATCACCTGGTTCAGCTGTTTGATAATCGCGGCCGGGGTTTTAGTCGGCGCTTCCAGCGCGTAAATCGCTTCAATTTCATAACCGGGCACGCCCGAAGCTGCGACCGTCGGCAAGCCGGGGGCTAATGCGGACGGTTTGAGGCTGGTAACCGCCAACGCTCTCAATCTGCCCGACTTCACGTGTGAGGAAACAGTTCCTGCAGTTGCGAACACGATTTGCACCTGGCCGCCGATCAGATCGTTCATCGCCGGTCCGGCGCCTTTGTAAGCGATGCGCGTGATATTGACGCCTGCCATTTGCTTGAACAATTCCGCCGCGAGATGAAGCGATGAACCGGTTCCACCCGAACCATAGTTAAGCGCTCCCGGCTTGGCTTTGGCGAGCGCGATCAGTTCCTTGATCGACGTGACAGGCACCGAAGGATGCACCACAACAATGTTCGGCGCTTTCGCCAGCATCGAGATCGGTGAAAAATCCTTTACTGGATCGTAAGGCGTTTCGCCGAACAGCGGCGCGAACAAAAAAGTGCTGCTGGCGAGAAGCAGCGTGTACCCGTCGGGCGTTGCTTTGGACGCAATTTCTCCTATCAGCCTGCTCGGGCGATTTTCGACGACCACCTGCCGGCCCAGCGGGCCTGAGATGCGCTGTGCGATGAGGCGCGCCACAAAATCAGCGCCACCGCCAACTTCGGCGCTCAAAACGCGTATGGGCTTGGTCGGATAACTCTGGCCGCAAACCGGGCCAGCACCCAGAGCCATCACGCCGATCGAGATCATTGCTGCAGCAACACGGGTTTTTAACATGCGTCTATTGTCGATGTCCGTTATCCCAAAAAAGAACCTTCAAAACTAATACAAATCAACCCCGAAAGACAAGCATGATTTCGTTTCCTGAGTATAACTTTCAGTTCTGCCAGTGCAGATCGTCAGCTTACACGTCCGCCCGCGACCTTATGGCCACTCATCCGGATTGAAGTTCCTCAATCGGAGCGAAGGCCGGCATCACGCACGATTTTTATCCATTTCGTGATTTCCGACCTGAGATACGCTGCAAATGCACCGGGCGTGCTGCCGATGGGGTCGGCGCCCTGGCGCGTAATCCCATCGATGACATCCGCAGCGCGCAGCGCTTTCAGTATCTCCGCATTGAGCCGGTCGACGAGCGGCTTTGATAGCGCTGCCGGAGCCAGCACGCCGTACCAGTTGGTTGCGTCATAACCGGGAACGCCCGAGTCGGCTATTGTTGGAACGTCGGGCAGCGCCGCGGAACGTTTGGCCGAAGTCACTGCGATGGCCTTGATTCTGCCGGCCTTAAGTTGAGGCAGCGCGGCAGGCGCGGAGGAGAATATCATCTGCACCTGCCCTGCGATCACATCGGTCAGCGCGGGTGCGACACCCTTGTAAGGCACGTGCGTGAGCTCGATACCTGCCATCTTCTTCAATAACTCGCCGGCGAGATGACTGCTGCCGCCGCTGCCGCTGGAACCGAAATTGAGCTGTCCCGGCCTGCTCCGCGCCAAAGCAATCAATTCGCCGATGGAATTCACCGGCAGCGATGCGGTCACGACGAGCACCAACGGAGCGGAGGCCACAAGACTTATGGGGGCGAAATCCTTGACCGGATCGTACGGCAGTGTTTTATGAAAGCCCGCGTTCACCGCGTGGCTGTTTGAAATCATCAACAGCGTATAGCCGTCGGGCGTGGATTTCGCGGTGATTTCAGAAGCGATTACGCTGCCGGCGCCCGCGCGGTTGTCGATCACGATCTGCTGCCCAAGGTTCGCAGACATTTTCTGACCGACAATGCGCGCGATGATATCGGCAGCGCCGCCGGGCGAAAATCCGACCAGGAGCCGTATCGGTTTGGACGGGTATTCCTGTGCCGAGCTCACCGGCACGATACCGGATACCGTAGCCCAGCCGAGCAGAACGATGCGATAAACGTGCTGGATCACGTTAGGCAATCTCTGATTAAGTCTGCGAGAACGGCAATGATGGGTATCGCTGCGCTTCGCCCGTCCTACGGTCTGTCAAGTTTCATCTCGCGTAGGATGAGTTGAGGGCCCGGAATCAAGCCTGTGCTGATTCACCCAGCAGCCGGTCCCATTCGCGGGGAAGCTCGATCCGCTTGCCGACCGGGAATCCGACGGCGCCATTGGACGCGAAAGCGTACGCGTTCGTGCGCAGAGGATCTCCCGCCACTGCGATCAAAATATCTTCCGGCTTCCAGAATACCGGCACCAGCCGGCCCGGATCGTCCGACTCATGAAACAATTTCGGCAAACGTTCGCGCTGCACTTCCTCCGCAAGATTCCAGGTGGGCCGGTCCGTCCAGTCACGCAACATGCGTTCAAACTCGAATGCCGGAATTCGCGCGTGCTCGAACAAAAAGCGTTTCACGTCGAGCTTCGACCATCCGGCTTTGGCTATCGTCTCAGCAATGATGGGGCTCAACACGAGACGCGGACGCAGCGTTCCTCCATGAGGTCCCACGGTAAAAGTGAGTTTCCATGAGGCCTGTTTTGCGAGCGCATCGGCAAGATACGGCAGCATCTTAGCGGGCTCGGTGCCGGACACCGACGCAAGCGTGATGCCGCTCAGATAGCGGGCGATCGTGACCGTATTGTCGCCGGCAGCGAAACCGCTCTCGACGCTCGCGGGCTCCCAGCCGATCCTGCTTATCACATCCTCGTTCTCCGCAAGTACCACCCGCCACGTATCGCCGAATGTGGCCTTGTCGCTTTGATGCAGAAGAAACCCGGCGACGTTGCGCAGATACAGGCGCCAGAACCTGCCCACGGATGTATTGGGCAGGAAACCGTCGCGCAATGCGCCTTGCGTGTAGTTGAAGCCAAGCTGTTTCACGATAGGGCCATTCAACAGAATCAGCGTTTCCCCGCCTCCAGTATTGCCGCTGTGCTCGACACCGTATTCGTGATCGACCATGGCCTCAACCAGTGCGACGAGTATGGGCATGTACTCGGGGCGGCATCCGGCCATGACGCCGTTGACGGCAATGCTCCAGATCGTCGCCGCGCGACTGTCGGGCAGGATCACGCCCAGCACTTGGTCGGGATCGCGGTCGGTGAAACGCAGGAAAGCCTCGACGGCTAATCTAGTCGGAGGCACGATCGGAAGCCCGTCGTTCAAACCGTGCTCGTAAAAATGGCGGTTCACGGCCTGGAATCCGCCCACAAAAAAAATGTCGCGCGCCGCGGGTTCGGCCTGAGCGTTGGCTGCCGCAGGTGCGCGCGTCAGATTCGAGATAACCTGCTCTACCGTTGTCTCGAGAATATTGCGCCGACGTTCCTCCTCGCTTTGCGCGCTCGGGTGTCCGGGCATCAGCGCGTGGGGAATATTCGGCACGCCGAGTCCGACGGAAGTCGCCGCAAACTGCTTGACGAAACCCTCGCAGACGAGAGACGCCGTCGGAATCCCGGCCGCCTCGCACGCTGCACTCGCCCGCAACACGGCGGGCGTGCAGCTACCTCAGGAGCCCATTCCCGAGATGACGGCGTCCACTCCGAGCTCTTTGAAGCGCTGCGGCAGGCCCGCCAGAACAGTGCGCTCGTCCGTGCCGTGTATGCTGCCAAACTCGTTCCAGCTCACGAAGCGCACGCCGGGAAAGCGCGCTTTGAGACCTTGCTCCAGCCAGCTGAATACCTCGGCGCCGTAGAACATGTAGTTCCAGAGCTGCGCGACGGTTTTGCCATCGAGCGTGTGCGCGCGCGGAGCCAACGGCCGCAATTGAGTCTGGCGCGCAGTGCGCGGCCAGAATACTTCGTAATGCCCATCATCGTTAACAGGTGACATGCGATTCTCCAAAATCGGTTTCTAAATTCAATGTTTGCGCGCTTACGAGTTTGATTTTAGTTTCGCGCGTGCAAATATCGGAGCCCGAATGCAAAGCTGCTCCGGCATCAGCGTTTATGCCGCGTCATTTCGAGCTTGATACCCGGCTGCGAAATGTTGATGTAGCGCGACTTGCCGTTTTTGAGCGCCATTTCCAGCAGTTTGTGCGCCCGGTGCTTGAAAACATACTCCGTCTGCAAAGGACCCGCTGCAAGCATGTCGTCGACCTGATTGCCCGCAAACATGAAGCGCAGCAGCCGCTCGTCGTCGGTCCGGTCGCGGTACTGGCTGCGCAGACGGGGCACCGCAGGCTCGATGCGAGGGGGCGCCGCCTTGATGGTATTCGAGCCGTTCGCGATTATTCTGTCGAGAACATCCTGCTCCACCGCAGCAGGAAGTTTTCCATAATGCCCAAGCACGTATTTTTTTACTTCGTTCGGCACCACGCGGTAGCGTTCCCCATTCACCACATTGAGAACCGCCTGGGTGCCGACCAGCTGCGAAAACGGCGTGATCATGATCGGCCATCCGAGCTCTGCGCGCACGCGCGCGCATTCCTCGAGTACCGCGTCAAAACGGTCGCTCAATCCCATCTGGTCGAGCTGAAACTTGAGGTTCGTCATCATGCCGCCCGGAACCTGATGCTTGAAGTGAAATTCGTCGTACTCGGCCGGAACGCCCAGAGGAAGTTCCTCCTGCTCCGCGATTTTGCGGAAATGCTCTCCGACTTCCTCGGCCAGATCGAGATCGACGCCTACTTTGAAGCCCAGATCGCGCGCATTGCGCACGAACGTCTGCGTGGCCGGCTGCGCGGGGCCGTTCGCGAGCGGCGCAATCGACGTGGCCACCTCGTCGACGCCGAGCTTGATTCCTTCCAGGTACACGAGCGGCGCAAGACCGGTCAGGCAGTGGCTGTGCAGTGCGAGCTTGGCGCCACCGATTACCGCTTTCAGCGCCGGCACGAGCGTTCTGATTCTGTCGGGAGTCAGCAAGCCGCCGGCGTCGCGGATTTTAATCTTGTCGACTCCGATCTTGCGCATGATTTCGCGCGCGGCGCTGGCGTAGTGCTCATCGGTATGCACTGGACTCAAGGAGTATGCCAATGACGCTTCGGTCGCCACGCCCAGCGACTTCGCGACGCTGAGGCTCACCGCCAGATTGTCGACGTCGTTCAAGCCGTCCATCGCGCAGATCACGCGAAAACCGGTTGCGACGAGGCGTTCAACCCACAACGCAATGATATCGTCCGGCAGAATGTCGAAGCTGACCAGGCTGCGCCCGCGCACCGTTGCCATCAGTGGCGTATTGGCGATTTTTTCGCACAGTAATCGGAATTTGTCCCAGGGATTTTCCTTCAGGTAGCGCACGCACACGTCGAACTGAATCGCCGCCGCGATATCCATGCGGCAGAATCCCACGCGGTCCAGCGTATCCGTAACCGGCATCATCATCGCCGTGGTCATGCGCGTCGCCCACAGGCACTGCGGAGCGTCACGCAGCGTGGTATCGATGATCCCGACTTCT
>Ga0070681_10007774_pt1 | contig 10479 bp, 11 predicted proteins | sample KBSC83BmetaG_FD_65650 | JGI IMG/M metagenome (GOLD analysis project Ga0070681, IMG submission 65650) | Corn rhizosphere microbial communities from Kellogg Biological Station, Michigan, USA - KBS C8-3B metaG | ecosystem: Host-associated > Plants > Roots > Rhizosphere | place: USA: Michigan...
CTACTACCGCGTGGTCCCCGACAAGCCCATGCGGAGGGAGTCCCTTCGTCATCAAACCGTGGGCCAACTCCTCCAGCTCCTCGCCGAAGCCGAGACCGCGCGACGCGACGAATAGGACGGCTCGAGCCAAGGTCCTTCACTCGGCTGAGGGATCCGCTCCCCCGGGCGAGGGATTGCCTCGTGCGGCGGCGAACACCATGCTCTGGAAGCAGTACCTGCGGCTCTTGGATACCTCACTCACATACCAGGCGATATCTCGGGACCCCGACTCTGCCGAGCGCGAACCGAAGCCCGACTCGGTGGTCATCGCGGGCGGCCAGGCTCTCGTCCGCGCGGCGCGGCGGAGTGTGCTCGAGCGGGCCGGCCTCGTCGTCGTCGCCGACGTCGAGGACGCGTCGCGCGCCGCCAAGGCCGCGGTGCTTTACCAGGCTCAGCTCGTCATCGTCGACTCGCAAGTCAGCGGAGGCTGCGTCCAGGCCGTCCACAGCATCACCGTTCGAGCACCCGACGTCTCGATTCTCGTCGTTGCGCCGAAACTCGACCACGCCGAGTTGCTCGCGACGGTGCGCGCCGGTGCGCAAGGGTTCGTCACCGAGGCTCTGGGCGCCCCCGGGCTCGCGCGAGCTGTCGAGGTGGCTCTACGGGGAGATACGGTCATTCCCCGCGCCGGGGTCGTGGCGCTGATCGAGCAGCTCCGCGCCCGCGGACAGGAGCAGACGTCCGTCGATGGGATCCAGCTGCAACTCACCCGGCGCGAGACGGACGTGATGACCCGGCTCCGCGATGGACTGACCCCCAAGCAGATCGCCTCCGAGCTCGAGTTGTCAGCCGTTACGGTCCGCCGCCATGCCGCTTCGATTGCTCGAAAGACACGACAGGCTCGCCCCCTGACTCTCGCGCTCGAATCGACGTCCTGACCCGCACGGGCCCAAGGAGATCTGACTGTCTGCGCGGGGGCGCGCCTGTCTTCCGCATCAACGCATATTCGGCAGTCGGGGGCGGTAGCCGGAGGTCCAGTTCGGTGCCGCCGCAGGTCCGGGAGCGGGAAAAAAGCGCTGGCTGATCCGAGCGTTCTGACCTCAGCGGCGGGCGTAGGCACGGATCATCTCTACTGCCTTCTCGCGACTGTCCGCGCCGAGTTTCCGGAGCAGGAGACCGACGTGACGGCGGACCGTCACGGGTGACACGCCGAGCCGGTCAGCGATCTCGGCGGTCGAGTTTCCTTCCCGCAGCAACTCTGCTACCTCCCACTCGCGCGGCGTGAGAGCCACCTGCCCCGTAGGCAGCGTGATGCGTCGCGCCGACAAGTGACGGATCTCGTCGACGATGTAAGGGACGAGCGACCGTGACAGCGCCGGCTCTCCCCGGTGAGCCGCAAGGAGAGTGGAAGCGAGCCGCTCCCCGCTCAGTCCGCCCTTGAGGAGGTAGCCGGAGGCTCCCCGGGTCAGAGCGCCGACGACTTCTTCTGGACGTTCCGAATGGCTGAGGACGACGATCAGGGTCTTGGGCGACCTCTTCGCGATTCGCGCGATCGCGTTGGGTCCCTGCCCCGGCAGTTCGAGCTCGATCAGGCAGATGTCCGGGTTCAAACGCGAGGCGGCGATGATCGCCCCCGCAGCGTCGCCGACCTCGTCGACGACGAGGAATCCGCCGGCCTCGAGCGCCTCGCGGACGCCACGGCGGAAGGCAACGTCGTTGTCGGCCAGGAGAATCGTCAGGTTTTCGCGCGCGGCGTTCGCTCCCGTCGGCCTGCTCGTTTCCATTCCCCTGCCTCCGGTACGGCTCGCATTTGCAGAATCTACGCCCTCATGAATCGTCGCGCCGGCCGGTGGCTAAGCGCGCCGCTAAAGGCGTGTTGGAAACCAGCAAAGCTGCAGACGATGACGTAGCCGATCAACATGAACGCCGTCAGCAGACCGAGCACGCCGACGAGGCGCGGCTGCTGCCAGCGCTGCGATCAGCCTCAGCGAATAGGCGTTGACAGAGATGCGGAGAGGCGGCCCCGCCACCCGCCTGGGGATTACGGCAGGCAGGCGTCCGTACGCGGTGTGGTGTTGCCGCTGAGATGACCCTGCCTGAGCGTGATCGGCCCGACGGAGGACACGCCATGCGTACAAACCGGGGTGTCGGCGGTTGCCGTCGTAACGACGAGCACCGCAATCAGGACGGCGATCAAAGCGAGGCGGAGCAGCTTTATCAGCATGGGGACGGGCTCTCGCTGTTCCAGGTGGCCACTACGGCAACAACGCCGGCGCGGTTACACCGGTTACGTGGTTAGTGATCCTCGGCTCTTGGGCTGACCCTGCGCACCGCCGCAGCCTCGGGACTTCCGCGTCAGACTCAAGGTGGACACGGATCTAGCCGAGGTAGTCCGTAGCCTTTCAAAGTCGTGTTCGTGAGGGAGGGAGAAATGGCAACAGTGATGACGCTTCGGGACGCTGTGCGCGTGAGTGGCAGGAGAGCCCTTCGGGTCGCCCTCGCTTTCGCGGTGCTCGTCGCGACCGCGCTCCTCGTCGACTCGGCGCTTGCGTCGGGTCGCTCGGAGACGACCCTTCAGGCGCTGAATCGCCAGGTGCTCGCCGGCGTGAATCGTTTTCGCGCGAAGCACGGCCGCGCGCCGCTGCATGAGTCCACGGCGCTCGACACGTCGGCCCGCCGGCACTCGCTCGAAATGGGTCGCCTCGGCTACTTCGGGCACTCCTCCGCCGACGGAATGCAGTTCTGGCAGCGCATCCGCCACTTCTATCCCGCGCACGGCTACTCGTACTGGTCGGTCGGCGAGAACCTCGTCTGGGCGTCACCGAGCCTGAGGGTCGGGGGTGCGATGAGGATGTGGATCTCGAGTCCGCCGCACCTTGCGAACCTGCTCTCTCGCCGGTGGCACCAGATCGGGATCTCCGCTGTCGGAGTTGCGCAGGCCCCGGGCGTCTACGGCCACAGGCGCGTCACCATCATCACCACCGACTTCGGCGTTCGCCACTAGAGCCGAGTACCGCAGTCGCGTCCCGCCGAGGCTCGAGCACCCCGGCGGCGCTGAGCGCTGAGCGCAATCCACAATCCCGCGACGTTCGATCGCTACCCTCGGCCCGGATGGGCGGCTCCACGACTCTCAGGCGGCGCTTGGGGAATCGTGCACCGTGGTTGAAGCGCATCTACGGCGTGTACTGGTCGGCCCGGCGCGCATACCGGTCGACCCTGTCGTCGCACTTTCCGCGAGAGGCGACGTATGAGGGAAGCGGAGGCAGGGCGTGGTGCGTCGGTTTCGAGTGGAGGGCGCTGAGCACCGCCGCGTTCTTCTGCGGCGAAGACGTTCACGTCGGCCCGCGCGGCCGCATGTGGCGGCATCAGGTGCCCGACCGGATCACGCGCGTCGCCGGAGCCGGCGGGCTCCCCATGGTGCAGGTCCTCGAGAAGAGCCGATGGCCGAACGAGGTTTTGCGCCGGAGCATCGTCGTGCCGCAGCTGGTAGCCGTCCACACGGAGCTCCCGGGCGACTCCGGCGCGCTCCGGGCCCAGCTCCTCACGTCGAAGACCCGCGGGGATTTCCGGCGCATCCGCCACGCGAACTTCAGCTACGAGGTCAGCGACGATCCCGCTCTGATCCGCGAATTCCATGCCCGGTACCAGGCACCCCTCGTCGCGCGCCGTTTCCCCGAAGACGGCTCGGTCGCGCCCGTAGAGGCAATGCTGGACAAGCTGAGCCAGGGCGGGGAGCTCGTCTGCGCCTACCTCGACGGCGACTGGGTCGCCGGGGTTTTCAACCTGGCCAACGAGACGAGCTACGATCTGGGAGGCCTGGGCATTCGCGATGGGGACGACGCGGTGCGCCGGAAAGGCGTTGTCGCGGCGCTCATCGTCCGGAGCCTCGAGCGGGCCATCGAGCTGGACTATTCCCGGGCTACGTTGGGCAAGTCGCTGCCCTTCCTCGGCAAGGGCTCGGTCTGGTTCAAGGCAAAGTGGGGCGGGATAGTCGCGAAAGATCGCGCCACCCCGGACATCCACATGTTCATGGACGTCCGCCACGCTGCGGTGCGTCGAATGCTGTCCGCGACGCCCGTGATCCACGCCGAGGACGATGCCCTGGTGGTCTCGAAGTGGCTTATGTCCGGGGACAGGTCCGTCGGAGACACGGTCGACGACGCGAGGCGGTTTCCGGGCATCTCCCGCTGGTACGTCCTCGCGGAGCCGCAAACCCTCGCGGCCGCAGACGCGCGACTGTCGACGAACGAGCGGATCGTGCCCATCCCCGTCACGCTGGGCGGCGGCGATCCGGTCTGGCTGGGCGAGGCGCTGCGCAGCCACACCTGAAAATCCGCTCTCACCGGTTCCACCCATACGCTGTAGCGGAGGTCCTATAGGAGGCGGAAATGTCGGGCAGATGCGCGGTGGTCACGGGCGGGGCGGGTTTCATCGGCTCGCATGTCATCGACGCTCTGATCGCGGAGGACTGGCGCGTGGTGGTCGTCGACGACCTGTCGACCGGTGACCAGGGTCGGGTCGCGGGCGAGGCGACACTCGAGATCGTCGACATAACCGATCGGGCTGCCCTCGACAGGCTGTTCGAAGCGGCGCGACCGGCAGCGGTCTTCCATCTCGCGGCGCAGTCGAGCGTCACGGCCTCCGTTGCCGACCCGGAACGGGACTGCGAGATCAACGTGCGCGGAACTCTGAACGTCCTGGCAGGCGCGACGCTGCATGGTGCGCCTGTCGTCTTCACGTCGACGGGAGGGGCGCTGTACGGCAACGATGCTCGGCTGCCGACACCCGAGGACGCGCCGCCGGCGCCGATCTCGCCGTACGGCGCCTCGAAGTGGGCGGGCGAGGCGTACGTGATCACGTGGAGAGAGGCGAGCCGGATTCCGCATGCCGTCTGCAGGCTCGGGAACGTCTACGGTCCTCGACAGAGCCCACACGGCGAAGCGGGCGTGGTCGCAATCTTCAGCCACTCCCTCTGGCGGGGCGACTCGCCGACCCTCTTCGGATTCGGGAAGCCGACGCGCGACTACGTGCATGTGCACGACGTTGCACGGGCTCTCCTCTCGGCCGTCGGTCAAGCCGGTGTGTTCAACATTTCGACCGGCGTCGAGACTCCCGTTTCCCGGGTCTTCGAGCTCTTGCGAGCCGCGGCCTCCGCGAACGTCCAGGGCGAGCCGGCACCGCTGAGGGCGGGAGAGCTGGAGCGAAGTTGCTTGGACCCGAGCCGAGCTCGAGAACGGTTCGGCTGGCGGGCCGAGATCGGGTTGGAGGAAGGGCTCGCCTCGACGTACGAGGCGCTGAGTGCGGAATTCGAGCCGGACCCTCCGCCTGCGGGCGACTGACGTCCGCCCTTCCGGCGAGCTCAGTGGGGACGGAGTGCTCGCGCCGGTACGCCCGCCACGACCTGGCCCGCGGCCACGTCGCCTGTCACGACCGCGCCCGCACCGACGAGCGCACGCTCGCCGATCGTCACTCCGCCCATGATCACGGCGCCCGACCCGAGGCTCGCGCCGCGCTCGACTCTCGTCTCCAGGAGCTCCCAGTCCGAGGCGGTCTGGAGCCTCCCTTCGCCTGTCGTCGCGTGTGGATGCTTGTCGTTGATGAAGAGCACACCGTGGCCGACGAAGACCTCGTCGCCGATCAGCACGCCCTCGCAGATGAAAGCGTGACTCTGGATCTTGCAGTTTGCGCCGACTCGCGCCCCGCTCTGGATCTCTACGAACGGGCCGACGCGGGTGTGGTCGCCGATCTCACAGCCGTAGAGGTTCGTGAACGACTGCACGACGACTCCGGCGCCGAAGCGGACGTCGTCGAGGAGCCGGTACGGGGCGTCGTTTGCCGGAGCCTCAGCCATCGCCGAAGAAGGCGCGGATCGCGTCGACGACCGCCTCGAGCTGTTCCGGCTCGATGCCCGGGAAGAGCGGGAGCGAGAGAAGCTCAGCTGCGATCCGCTCTGTGACCGGGAACGACCCCATGCCGTCGGCCAAGTGGCTGAACGCGTCGGAGAGATGCGGAGGCTCGGGGTAATGGCGACTCGTGGCGATGCCTTCGTCAGCGAGATGAGCCATCAATGCATCGCGTCGCCCACTCCGTATGACGTACAGATGCCAGACCGGCGTGCTCCCCGCGGCTCGAGGAGGCAGCCGCAGGTCGCCGACACCCGCGAGGCCGTCGTCGTAGAAGGCCGCCGCCTCCGCGCGTTCCCGGTTCCAGTCGTCGAGCAGGGGCAGCTTGCAACTGAGGACGAGCGCCTGGAGCGTGTCAAGTCGGGCGGTGTACCCCGGCCGAAGTGAACGGTACTTCTCCACTTCGCCGTGCTGACGGAGAGCGCGGGCGAGATCGGCGATGGTGTCGTCGTCGGTGACGAGCGCCCCCGCGTCGCCTGCGGCGCCGAGGTTCTTCGTGGGGTAGAAGCTGAATGCCGCGGCGGTCCCACACGATCCTGCCCGCAGGCCGTCGCGCTCGGCGCCGTGTGCCTGGCAGGCGTCTTCGAGGACACGAAGCCCGTGCCGCTCGGCGAGTCGCCGTACCGCGCGCATGTCCGCCATCTGTCCATACAGATGCACCGGGAGGAGGAAAGTGGTCCGCTCCGTCACCGCGGCTTCCGTCGCCTCGATATCGAGGTTGTAGTCGACCTCCGTCACGTCTACAGCGACCGGCCTCCCGCCGGCCTGCACGACTGCTTCAAATGTGGCGATGAAGGTGTTGGCGGGCACGATCACCTCGTCCCCCGGGACGAGACCGGCGGCGAGCAGGCCGAGCCGGAGCGCATCGAGCCCGCTCGACGTTCCCACGCACCGAGCGGAGCCACAGTAGGCGGCAAATGCCGACTCGAACGACTCGACCTCTGACCCGCCGACGAAATTGCCCTGCTCGAGCACGGATGAGAATCCGGTCAGGAGCTGGTCCCGCAGCGGAAGGTTGACGTGTGCCAGATCGACGAACGGCACGCGAATCGTGCGAGCAGCCATGGCCGCAGCCTAGACCGCCGGGCGCCGAACGCGCTGTGTACGTACGTTCAGGCGGCCCCTCACGCAGGCGGGCAATGTGCGAGCCGCCGGTTGCCGAGTCCGCCTAGGTGGAACGGCGCTCGCGGCGGCGGAGCATGATGCCGACGAGCAGGAACAGCCCGCTCAATACGGCTGTTGCGGCGAGCGAGAGACCGGTAAAGGGAAGCGTGCCTGCTTGCACCGGTGACGAGCCGGCCGAGCCAGGGGAAGAACCGGACGGTGGCGTGAATACTTGCTTCTCTCCCGGATTCTTCTTGTGATACTGGTCGGCTGCTGCGGACTGCCGGACAACGACCTTGTGGGCTGCCGCCACCTTCGTGAGAGTGTGGACTGCGTTCTTGGTCTGGGTAGCCGCGTAGCTGAGACCACCGAACGAGAAGAGCGTCCCCACCAACAGGGCAGTGAGCGCCAAGGAGAACGCAAACCGCGATCCGAGCATGGGGCGATCTTGGCTCCGCCCATCATTGTCCGCCGCGGGCCCACGTTCGACGATGCTTTCCGCCTTGCGGTGCTTCCCCATTCTCGACACCCCCTCCTCAGATTCGGCGCGGTCACGTCGATTTTCGGCGAACAAAACAGATTCGAAACCTACACGACTACAGTAATCCTATGCCGGGTGCTCCTCTCCTGACCTTCGACCAGGCAAATCCCACCGAGAAGCGGGGCATCGAGGTAGTCCGTGGGGGTCAGCGGTGAGGGTTTCGTACCGCCTCCACGCCCCGCTCTTGTGGGTTGTGCCAATGATCGTCGCGATCGCGACCGCCGTCGCGGTCGCCCGAGGCGGCACGGTGCTGTTGGCGCTGACCGGGCTTGCTGCGCTGGCGGTGGTCGCGGTGGCGGTCTCGCTCAAGCCCGAGCATCTCTTCCTCGTCTGGCTCTGCGTCGCGCCGTTTCTTCAGGATGTCGGAACGGGGCGGTTGCAGCACCTCGTCCGGATCGCTCTCTATTCGGCTCCACCCTTGCTCTTCTTGGCCTGGACGCTCCTCCAGCGGCGTGCCGTGCGCGGCTCGTTCATCGACGTCCTCCCCGCTGCCTGGGCGGCGTACGCGGTCGGATCGGCGCTTCTCGCCGGCGTAGGCGTCTCCGCGACGCAGCTGTTCGCGGTCGTCGTTACCGGGGTGATCGTCTACTACTTTTGCGCGTTCTGCTCACTGGAGGAGGGGATCGAGCGCCGGATCGCACGGGTGTTGCTCGCTTCTACGGCAGTCGTCTCCGTCGTGGTCGTGTTCGGAAGGCTCGCAGGCCATGGTTTCGGCGATGTAGCCGATACCAGCGCGAACGTCGAGCGCGCGGCCGGGCCGTTTGGTAGTCCTGCTGTCCTTGGCACAGTCGTGGGTGTGGGCCTCGTCCTCGCCCTTGCCGTACTCGTGTGGGCCGGGCCCTCATCGTTGCGCGGTCTCGCATACATCTCCCTGCTGGCAGACGTTCCGGCGCTCCTCCTGACGCTGACCCGCGGGCCGCTGATCGCGGTGGGCGCCGTGGGGTTGGTCATTGTGCTGAGCCGCGCGCGAACGCGATGGCCGGGGGTCCTCGCCGGCATCGTCGTTGCGCTTCTCGCTGCCGGCCTCTGGACTTCGATCTCCTCGACCGCGCTCTACAAGAATCGCTTTTCCGACCAGACCAACGTCGAGGAGCGCGTCATCCTCAATCGCTGGTCGCTGGAGCTGGCCGGGCGGCGGCCGTTTCTTGGCTGGGGATATGGCTCCTTCGACCGAGTCAAGGATTCGGCGAACCTCAGCACAGGGAATTCGTCCATCACCTACGCGCAGGCCATCAAGTACACGAGCCACAACACCTACCTAACGGTCCTCGTCGAGATGGGTGGGATCGGTCTCGGCCTCCTCCTGATCCCCTGGCTTGCCGTTGCGCGCTCGTCGTTCGGGCTGGCACGGGCCCGTCTGCCCGATGCGTGGCTGGTGGTCGGTTTTCTCGGAGTGCTCGGAGTTTGGATCATCAATGCGGGGACGTTCGACATGCGCTTTTTCGCGATGGCCTGGGTGTTGCCCTGGCTCGCGGCTGGGGTATTGCGGCGCCGGACGCTGGATGCGGTCCGCGCGGTCGATCCCAGCTGGGACCCCGCGGCTCCCGGGAGTGTTCGCCTAGGAGAAGCCTTCAATCGGACTTGACCGGCGGTCAGGTCGTGTGAGCCGCACACCGCGTCTCTGCATGGTTGTGCACGGGACCTACCCGGCCGATCCACGTGTGGCGCGGGAGACGCGGGCCGCTGTCGGCGCGGGGTTCGCGGTCGACGTGGTTGCGATGCGAGAAACGGGGCGGCCCGCGCGCGAGACGATCGAAGGTGTGGCGGTTCGCCGACTTCCGATTTGCCGAAAGCGAGATGCCGGCCGCCTGCGGTTCTTCGGGGAGTACCTTGCGTTCACCGGCCTGGCCACCTATCAGCTCGCCTGGCACACACTCCGGCGACGGCCGGCCGTCGTCCAGATACACAACCCGCCCGATTTCCTCGTCGTCGCAGCGCTGCTTCCGAAAGCGTTCGGCGCTCGAGTGGTCTTCGATATCCACGACCTCTCCTCCGACATGTTGGCGATGCGCTTCGGCGACTCTCGAGGGGCTCGGATCGCCCAAAGGCTGCTCGAACGGCTCGAGCGGCTGGCCTGCAGACTCGCTGACGTCGTTGTCACGGTTCACGAGCCTTATCGGGAAGAGCTGGCCGCACGCGGGGTCGACGACGACCGGATCCTCGTCGTCTTGAACAGCCTCGACGAGACGCGGCTTCCCCAGGAGCTGCCGCCGCCCGGACGCGACCCTTTTCGGATCGTCTATCACGGCACGGTGACCCCGCACTACGGACTCGGCGTCGTGCTGGAGGCGTTCGCATTGCTTCCCGAGCGGCTCTCGGCCTGGCTCGAGATCGTCGGTACGGGCGATGCGGTGCCAGAGCTCGCCACAAGGGCCGAAGAGCTCGGGGTCAGCGACCGGGTTCGGCTGACCGGCGTGGCGGTCCCCCACACGGAGGTTCTCGCGCGAATTGCCGGGGCAACCGTGGGAGTGGTTCCGAATCTGCCCTCGCGTCTCAACCGGTTCGCTCTTTCGACGAAGTTGTTCGAGTATGTCGTGCTCGGCATTCCGGCCGTCGTGAGCGATCTTCCGACGCTACGCCGCTACTTCTCCCCCGACGAGGTCGTGTTCTTCCGCGCCGGAGACCCTGAGGCGCTAGCTGACGCTCTCGCTCTGGTCGCGGACGACTACGACGCCGCCCTGGCCAGGGCTACCGCGGCGCGTGAGCGTTACAGGAATGCGTATGACTGGGAGAGCCAGGGCCGACGCTATGTGCGGATGCTCGAGCAGCTTGCTGCGGGCAGATCGTGGACGACATCCAGCGCGGTCACCGAAAGGGCGTGATGGCTGAGCCCGTCTTCTCCGTGGTGATCGCGGCTCACAACGCCGCGCGCACCCTGCCGTCGACGGTTCGCTCGGTCCTGGCCCAGACGAGGCCGGACTTCGAGATCATCGTCGTCGACGACGGCTCGAC
>Ga0070681_10007776_pt1 | contig 10479 bp, 7 predicted proteins | sample KBSC83BmetaG_FD_65650 | JGI IMG/M metagenome (GOLD analysis project Ga0070681, IMG submission 65650) | Corn rhizosphere microbial communities from Kellogg Biological Station, Michigan, USA - KBS C8-3B metaG | ecosystem: Host-associated > Plants > Roots > Rhizosphere | place: USA: Michigan...
GGTGTGCTACGACCTGCGCTTCCCGGAACTCTTCCGTCTGCTGGCGGTGGCGGGCGCCGAAGTGCTTTTCCTGCCGGCCGCGTTCACCATGTTCACCGGCAAAGATCACTGGCACGTGCTGCTGCGTGCGCGCGCCATCGAAAACCAGTGCTACGTGCTGGCGCCGGCGCAGATCGGCCCGCACGAACCGGAGGGCCAGTGCTACGGTCACTCGATGATCGTCGATCCATGGGGTGTGGTGCTCGGGGAAGCGCCAAACCGCGAGGGGCTGGTCGTGGCCGATCTCGATTTCGACGCGTTGCAGGGGATTCGCACACAGCTACCGTCACTCATGAACCGCCGTCCGAGCGCGTATCAGCCGCAAGCGGTCGGCGTCTAATGTCGGAATCAGTGTTGATTCACACGCCATGGCAACGTGGCGTGCGGGGCCTATAGGACACAGGAGGAGGAGAATAATGTCGGAAACTCAATCCCAATCACCTCAGCCGGTCGAACCGCGACGCTTTGCGATGAGTCGCCGGAGTGTCCTGCGCCTCGGTATCGCCGCCGTGGCCGCGACCTCGGTTGGTTCGTTGATGGCGGCTTGCGGCAGCAGCAGCGACAACTCGACCTCGGCCTCGACCGCATCGAGCGGTGGAGGAAGCGCATCGACGGCGGCGGCGAGCGCCTCCAGCGGCTCCGGATCGGCGAGCGGAACGCCGAGCGGGAGCGGCTCGAGCACGTCGGAGCCGTCTAATGTAGTGAAGGGCGGCGAGCTGAAATGGGCGCTCTCGTCCGATCCGCCAAATCAGGATCCACACATCAGCACCGGCACGGCGGCGCGTGCCGTCAAGATCGCGATCTACAACCGACTGGCGCGCTACTGGACCAAGGGCGAAGTGGCGCCGGATCTCGCCACGAAGTGGGATATTTCCACGGACGGCCTGACCTATACATTCACGCTTGTCGATACGACGTTCCATGACGGCACGCCCTTCACCGCGGACGACGTCAAGGCGTCGATCGAACGGATTCAAGATCCGAAAGTCGGGGCGACGCAGTCGGACCAGATGAAGCCGATCACTTCGGTGACCGCGTCCGATCCGCGCACGGCGGTCTTCAAACTTTCGAAGCCAGCTGCCGCGCTCATCTCGGTGCTGGCGTTGCCAGAGTGCGCCATCGTCTCGAAGAAGTTCCTTGATGGCGGCGGCGACCCGAACAAGACGATGATGGGTACCGGGCCGTTCAAGTTCGTTTCGCGCGAACCGGGCGTCAATGTCGTCGTCCAGAAGAACGACAAGTTCTTCCGCGAGGGGATGCCGTACCTCGACAAGATCACCTACCTGCCGTATCAGAACGAGGATACGCGTGTGGCGGCCCTCAAGAGTGGTGACGTCGATATCGCCGAGTACATTCCGTGGAAGGATATGGACTCGATCGACAAGAGCAACGACCTGAACCTGATCACCACCAAAGGCTCGTCGTTCATGCTCTTGATCTACAACACGAAGCAGAAGCCGTTCGATGATGCCAAGGTGCGGCACGCGCTTGGCTACGCTTTCGATCGCGATTCGATCGTGCAGGCGGCATTCTTCGGCCGTGGCGAAATCATCACTGGCGGGCTTATCACCGAGGATTCCTGGGCGTACGACGCCAAGCTGAAGGATTACTATAGCTACGATCCGGACAAGGCGAAGCAGTTGCTGACCGAAGCCGGTCAGGATCCGAAGTCGATGAAGCTGACGCTGATGTCGACCGGGCAGTACGGTATGCACCAGTCGACCGGCGAGGTTTGCCAGAAGAATCTGCAAGACCTCGGCATCGACTGCAAGCTCGATCTCTTCGACTGGGCGACCGAGGTGAAGAAGCATACGGAAGGCGACTATCAGTTCCGAGTGCAGGGTACATCGCCGGACTTCCCGGACCCGGACTATCTCACGACCTTTCTCTACAGTACAGCGGTAAGCCAGTCGCGTGATAGTTTGTCCGATCAGCAGATCGACCAGTGGCTCGACGAAGCACGTCAGGAGACCGATCAGGCCAAGCGGAAAGAGCTCTATAACCAGATCGAAGAGCGCGCCGCCGAGATCGCTCCATACACGCTCCTCTGCTGGCGCGACGACGGCTATGGAACTCGCAAAACGGTCCAGGGCTTCGAAGTCCTGCCGCGCATGAACGTCTTCCAGTCGCCCAATACGCTCGAACAGGTCTGGCTCAAGAAGTCCTAGATGTCACTCAGGGTGAGCCTGCATGTACGCAGGCTCACCCTGGGAGAACTGGTTAGGAGAGTCTTGTGGGCGCCTATATCGTTCGGCGGCTCATACAATCCGCGGTTCTCGTCTTTCTGGTTGCGAGCTTCATGGCGATTTTCATCCAGCTCTTGCCGGGTGATCCGGCGTACACGATTCTGGGTGACAAGGCGAGCCCCGAACGAGCCGCGGCGGTGCGCAAACAGCTCGGGCTTGATCGCCCGATCTACGTGCAGTATGCCGACTGGATCGGTAACGTCGCGCGTGGCAACTTCGGCAATTCGCTGATTAGCGATCGACCGATCCTCAACGACCTCGCCAAGCGGCTGCCGCGCACCATCGAACTTATTGTCGCCTCCATGATTCTCGCCATTGTCGTCGGTATCCCGTTGGGTGTCATCGCGGCGAATTATCGAAACCAGATGCCGGATATTCTGGTGTCGATTATCTCGTTACTCGGCGTGTCGACACCGGTCTTCGTCTCGGGCACGCTGCTGCTGCTCGTCTTTGGCGTGCGCTGGCAGATCCTGCCGGCCACGGGGTATGTCTCGATTACCGAAAACCCGCTCGGTCATCTGGAGCACCTGTTGATGCCGGCCGTGACGTTGGCGCTGCTGGAGGCGGCGGTGATCCTACGCATGACGCGCTCATCGCTTCTCGAAGTGCTGAGCGAGGACTACGTGCGCACGGCCAGGGCGAAAGGGCTCGGCCAGCGGATCGTGCTCTACCAGCATGCGTTGCGTAATGCCCTTATACCCGTCGTCACGATCATCGGTATCCAGGCCGGGACGCTGCTCGGTGGCACGGTCATCGTCGAATACATCTTCAACTGGCCGGGTGTCAGCACCTACCTGCTGGCCGCGATCAACCAGCGAGATTACCCGGTCATTCAGGCGATTATCCTGATCATTGCGACCCTCTTCGTGCTGCTGAACCTGGTCACTGATCTGGTCTATGCGGCGATAGATCCGAGGATCAAATATGGATAACTCCGCGATCAGGGGATCGAGTCACACGGCCGATTCCGTCAGCGAACTGGCTGAATCGATGGATCGGACGCGGACGGCCGTGCCCCGTTCTATCTCCACCTGGGGACGGATTCGGCGGAATCCGCGTGTGGTGGTGCCGGGGATTATCCTCATATTCATTGTCCTCATGGCGATTGTGGCACCGTGGATTCTGCCGCACGACCCCTACAAAATGAACACACGCGACCGGCTGGCCGGCCCGTCGGCTTCCTACCTGCTCGGCACCGACGAATATGGGCGCGATCTCCTCTCGCGCGTCATCCTCGGCAGCCGCACCTCGCTCGTCATTTCGATCTCATCCGTCGCGCTGGCGACGGTCTTCGGCCTCATCTTCGGGGTCTTTGGCGGCTATCTCGGGGGCATCTGGGAACTGATCTCGATGCGTTTGGTTGACGCGCTGTTGACGATTCCTCCCATCCTACTCGCGATCACCGTCGTCGCCTTTCTCGGTCCGGGGATTCCGAACCTGATCGGCGTGATTGCACTGCTCTACATGACGATCTTCGCGCGCATCAGCTATGGCGCGACGTTGCAGGTGAAGAATCGCGAGTTTGTCGAGGCGGAACGGGTGCTCGGCGCGGGGACGCTGCGCATCCTGCGGACCTCGATCCTGCCGAACATTCTGGCGCCGATCTTCGTGCAAATGTCGCTGAGTCTCGGCTTCGCGATCCTGCTCGAATCGGGCCTTAGCTTCCTGGGACTTGGCACGCCGCCGCCGAAGCCGTCGTGGGGCAACATGATCGGCGCCGGACGTGGCTATATGGATCAGGACGCCTGGTACGTGCTCTGGCCAGCCATCATCATCTCGATCACGATCCTTTGCTGCAACGTGATGGGTGACGGCCTGCGCGATTCGCTCGACCCGCGTCTGAAGCGGTAGGCCGATTCGATTGCCGCCGTAGGGGCGACATTCATGGCGCCCTGGTCGGGCGGTGCTGGTCGTGAATGGCTATTTGTTCGCCTGGTGGGGAGGGCGCCATAAATGTCGCCCCCACAAAATCGGGGTTCTGTTTTTTCGCGATTGAGGAAAGGGTAACACGTGGCGACGATTGCACATATGAATTGGGTTGATTTCGATGGCTTCCGTAAGGAGACCAATCTGGCGCTGATTCCGTTCGGCGCGGTCGAGGTCTATGGGCCGCACCTGCCGATGGGCGCTGACGGCTTCGCGACGACGGCGCTGGCCGAGCGCGTGGCCGAGCAGGTGCCGGCCTTCGTGGCGCCGCTCATTCCGATCGGCTTCTCGGCGTCGCTGGCCGAGTTCCCGGGCACGCTCTCGGTGCGGCCGGAGTCGCTGATCGCCTACGCACGCGACGTCAGCGAAAGCCTGATCGGCTGGGGCTGTCGCCGCATCCTCTTCGTGAACGGGCACGCTGGAAACGTCACCTATCTGAACGAGCTGGGGCGGCAGTTGGAAACAGAATATGGGGTGCGTTGCGCCCAGATCGACTGGTGGCGCTTCATCCAGCCGTTGGTCGAGGACATTACCGAAAGCGAACTGCTGCCGCATGGGCACGCCTCGGAGTTCGGCACGAGCGTGATGCTCCACCTGGTGCCGGACTCGGTCAAGATGGATCGGGCCACGCGCACGGCACCGGCCAAGCCCGATCGCTACCCGGCGTTTCTGCGTTCCGGCAGCTATAAGGCGCAGACGACGAACGGGCTGCTCGGCGACGCGACCAAGGGGAACGCCGAGAAGGGCGCCGAGACGATGCGCCGAGCGGTGGCGTTGACGGTCGAGTTTATCAAGAGTCCGGAATTCGCGGTCGAGTAGCCGCTGGGGGTTCGCGGGGAGCCCATGATGAAGGTGCAATAGAACAAGGGGGAGCGTCATGCCGGTTCGGATCGGTATCGACACGGGCGGCACGTTTACAGATGTTTGTCTAATTGGTGATGGTGGTGAACTGGCGGTCTACAAGCTCTCGTCAACATCCGGCGATCCGAGCGAGGCGATCGCCGGTGGCCTGACGGCGATTCTGGAACAAGAGCAGGATGAACCGGCCGACGTGCGCTACCTGGGGCACGGCACGACGGTCGCCACCAATGCGCTGCTGGAGGGTCGGGGCGCCGCAACCGGCGTCATCACGACCCAGGGCTTTCGCGATCTGCTCGAACTCGGGCGCCAGATGCGACCCGATCTCTACGACCTGCAGGTCGATAAGCCGGTGCCGCTGGTGCGGCGGCTGCACCGCTTCGAGGTCGCCGAGCGTGTGCTGGCGACCGGCGAGGTGCATGTCGCGCTCGATGATAATGCCGTGCGCGAAGCGGTGCGTGCCCTCAAGGCGGACGGGGTCGAGGCGATCTCGGTCTGCTTCCTTTATAGCTATCTAATGCCCGGTCACGAGGATGCCGTGGCGGCGATCGTGGCCGAGGAATATCCCGAAGCGTATCTCAGCCTGTCACATGATGTGCTGGCTGAATTCCGTGAATACGAGCGGCTGTCGACAACGGTTGTCAACAGCTATGTCGGGCCGTTGATGAGTCGCTATATCCGGCGACTGCGGGGGCGCATTGCGGACGCCGGTGTCCCAGCGGCACCCTATATCACGCAGTCGAATGGCGGCATCATCTCGCTCGAAGTCGCCGGGGAGGCACCGGTGCGCACGGTGCTCTCCGGCCCGGCGGCCGGCGTCGTCGGCGCACAGATGGTCGCGCGGTTCGCCGGCTTCCCGAACGTCATCACCTTCGATATGGGAGGCACCAGCACCGATGTCGCGCTGGTCACCGACGGCGAATGCAGCGCCAAGATGCAGCAGGAAGTCGCCGGTTACCCAATTCGCACGCCGATGCTCGATATCAATACGGTCGGCGCCGGTGGCGGCTCGATCGCCTGGATCGACAGCGGCGGGCATATGAAAGTGGGACCGCAGAGCGCCGGTGCCGAGCCGGGACCGTCCTGCTACGGCCGGGGCGGCACCGAGGCGACCGTCACCGACGCCAATGTCGCGCTCGGCATCCTCAGTCGTGAGGCGCTACTCGGCGGTCGCATGCCGATCGACGCGACACAGGCCGACGACGCCATCGCGCGCCTGGCCGGTCAGTTGAATCTTGGAACTGAGGAGGTGGCCCAGGGGATCATCGCGCTGGCGACGGTCAATATGGCCAAGGCGATCCGCGTCATTTCGGTCGAACGAGGCTACGATCCACGCGATTATGCGCTGATCGCCTTCGGCGGTGCCGGACCGCTTCACGCGGCGCGTCTCGCGCGCGAACTCGATATCCCGCGCGTGCTCGTGCCGACGATCCCCGGTATCCTCTGCGCCTATGGACTGCTCGTCGCCGATCTGCGCACTGACTTTTCGCGCACCGTCGTCGTGCCGGCCGCCGTCGACAGCCTCGATGTCGTCAATAGCGGCTTTGCGGAGTTGCAGACAGCCGCCGATGAGTGGTTCGAACGCGAGGGTGCCGGTGAGGCTGACCGCCAACTGCGGCGGATCATCGATATGCGCTACGCCGGGCAGAACTACGAACTGCCGGTCGAACTGCCTGAACGCCCGCTTACGACGGACGACCTCGCCGACGTGCTGGCCGCCTTCCACGCAGCGCACGATCAAGCCTATGGCTACGCCTCGGCCGATGAGCCGGCTCAGTTCGTCACGCTGCGGCTGGAGGCGACTGGTCGCGTCATGAAGCCCGAGCCGCAACGTCTGCCGCGTGGTGGCAGCGTCGTCGACGCGCTCTCCGGCCACCGGCGCACCTATTTACCCGAAGCAGGCGGTTGGGGCGATGTGCCGCTCTACGACCGAACGAAGCTCGCAGCAGGCAGCGAAATCGCCGGACCGGCGATCGTCGAACAGATGGATTCGACGACGCTCATCCTGCCCGGCCAGCAGGCAACGGTCGATGACTTCGGCAACCTGATTCTCAGCGACACCGAGCAGGAGGCTTAGCATGGCGACGGAAACGCAGAAGGCGGTCGATCTCTCGCCGATCACCGTCGAGATCATCGGCTCGGCCTTCAGTTCGATCGTCGAGGAGATGGGCACCGCACTCATCCGCGCCTCGTATTCGACCAATATCAAGGAACGGCGCGACTGCTCGACGATCCTCTTCGATGCGCAGGGGCGGACGCTGGCGCAGGCCGAGCATATCCCGATCCACCTCGGTTCGCTGATGGGCATTGTCGAGGAGGTGCTGAGCCGCCATCCGGTCGACACGCTCGACCCCGGCGACATGTTCATCGGCAACGATGCCTATACCGGCGGCGGCACACACCTGCCCGATATCGTCGTCCTGTCGCCGGTCTTCGTCGACGAGCGTCTGGTCGCCTTCACGGCGAACCTGTCGCATCATGCCGACTTTGTCGATCGCGGCCACGCCCACATCTACCAGGAAGGGCTGCGCATCCCGCCGGTCAAGATCTTCGACAAGGGCGAGTTGCGCCAGGATGTGCTCGAGTTCATCCTGCTCAACTGCCAGGTGCCGCACGAACGGCTCGGCGACCTGCGCGCGCAGTTCGCGGCCAACCGGCTCGGCGTGCGCCGCACGCAGGCGCTCTGCGCGAAGTACGGCGTCGAAACGGTCACGGCAGCGGGTGACGCGCTGCTTGACTATGCCGAGCGACAGACACGCGCCGGGATCGAGCAGATCCCCGATGGTGTCTATGTCTTCGATGATCGCTTCGATAGCGAGCAGTTCGGGCTGGAAGAGCTGGAGATGCATGTCGTCGTGACAGTGCGCGGCGACGAGATCTTCCTCGATTTCAATGACAACCCGCCGCAGGTGCGGGCTGGGCTGAACATGGTCTGGACGGCGCTACTGGCGACCGTCTATTACGCCGTCAAGACGGTCGTCGATCCGACGATCCTGCCGAACGCGGGGATGTATCGGCCGATTCACGTCGAGGCGACGCCCGGCTCGATCGTCAACTGCCTGCCGCCCGGCGCGATCAGCGGCCGGACGCAGACCTGCCAGCGCGTGGTCGATTTGATCTACGGTGCGCTGGCGCAGGCGGTGCCGGAGCGCATTATCGCCGCCTGCACCGGCTCGAACGCTGGAATCACCTTCTCCGGCGTCGATCCGCGCAACGGCATCTACTACTCCTATCTGGAGACGATCGGCGGCGGCTTCGGCGCGCGGGCGACCAAGGATGGCCTCGACGGTGTCCAGACGCACGTCACGAACACCTCGAACCTGCCGGTCGAAAGCCTGGAGGTCGAATATCCGCTGCGCGTCGAGCGCTACGAACTGGTGCAGGATTCCGGCGGACCAGGCAAATGGCGCGGCGGCATGGCGATCCGGCGCGATGTGCGCGTCATTGACCATGTAGCCGCGTTCAATGGAAGCACCAGCCGCCGTATCAGCCAGCCGTGGGGACTCTTTGGCGGTCTGCCCGGTGCACGTTCGATCGTCACGATCGATGGCGAGCCGATGATGGTAGCGACGAAAGGGAGCACGCTCTTGCAGCCGGGCCAGGTCGCCAGCCTGGTTACGGCCGGTTCCGGTGGCTACGGCGATCCCCATGAGCGCGATCGCGCTCTCGTCGCGCGCGACCTGGCCGACGACAAGATCAGCCTGAAGCAGGCGCGTGAAGGGTACGGCTACGAGCCAGAGAAGTAATGGTCGTGCTTTGTCGGTTGTCGTAGGGGCGGAACCCGTGTCCGCCCGCGGTCGCCGCTGTTCCGGCCGACCGCCGCGTGGGTTGGGTGCCGCACGCGCCAATCGGAACACATCAGTGCTCGACCGGTGTAGTGCCCCGATGCATCTGCCGCTGGAAACGTGCGTGGGTGACATCGGTTGATCTTTGGATGAACGTCTGTGACAGACGAACGGGGAAGACGCGATCGCCGGAACAACGGCGACCGGCGGGAGCACACGGGTTGCTCCCCTACGGAACGTAGACGTACGAGGGAGCAAGAACCATGGCAGTGCAGGACGTGGTCGTTGTTGGGGGCGGGATCAGCGGGACGGCGGCCGCTCACGATCTGGCACGATCAGGGGCACGCGTCACGCTGATCGAGCGTGGGCCCGAACTGGCGGCAATGGCCTCTGGCTGGACGCTGGCCGGTGTGCGCCAGTCGGGCCGTCTGGCGCCTGAAGTGCCGCTGGCGCGGGCGGCCGTCAAGCGCTGGGAGCACCTGAACGAGGAGCTGGACGCCGATACCGAGTATCGCCAGCAGGGGAACCTGCGCTTGGCGCGCACGCCAGACGAAGTCGACATTATCCGCGCCATGGTGGAAGAGCAGCAGGCGCTCGGATTGGAGATCAGCTTCCTGTCTGATAACGCGGCCGTGCGAGCGGTCGCTCCGGCGCTCTCCGAGACGGTGCTGGCGGCGTCGTACTGTCCGACCGATGGCCATGCCAATCCGAAGCTGGCGGTCAACGCCTTCGGACGTGCTGCCGAGGAGGAGGGCGTGACGATCCGCACGAACACCGAAGTGACGGAGATCGTGGCGGATGGTGGTCGCGTGCGGGGTGTGCTGACGAACGACGGCATGATCGCGGCCGATACGGTGGTCGTCGCGGCCGGAGTCTATACCAACCGGCTCGTGCGTCCGTTCGGCATCGAGATCCCGATTACGATCACGCAGGCGATTATCGCGCAAACGGCCCCAGCGCCGCCTCTGCTGGAACAGGTGCTTGGGGTTGCAAATGGCGACGTCGCCGGGCGACAGGAGGTCAGCGGCCGCCTGCGCTTTACCGGCACGTCGCTCCCCTGGCCTTCGGGCGAGCCAACCCGTGATCCGATCGCGCTACTACCACCGGCGGGCGAGATCGCGGCGCTAGTGCAGCGCACAGCAGCCGTCTTCCCGGCCTTCGCTACGTTTGGCCTGGAACATCTTTGGGGTGGGCTGCTCGACATGACACCCGATGCACTGCCGGTGATTGAACGGGCGGAGCAGGTCGATGGGCTGGTGGTCGCGGCTGGTTTCTCCGGTCACGGCTTCTGTCTGGGCCCGGTCACCGGCCGGATTCTGGCGGAACTGGTCACGACCGGAACGTCGTCGTTGCCGATCGAGGCGTTCCGGTCGTCTCGCTTCGGTGACGGTCACGCGATCACGGAAGCGCTGTTGCACGGTTAGCTACGACTTACTGGCGCCTTTGACCCATTTCCCGTCGTCATTCTTGTGATAGGAACGCTCGACGGCGCCCCAGGCGACGCGGTGGGCGCGCGCCTCGTCGTGGTGATATTCGTCCCAGGCGCTGTTATACGCTTCCTTATAGATATCCTGGGCGTGGGACGGAAGATTGTCGCGGACCGAGTCTGGCAGGTCGGACTTGGT
>Ga0070681_10007777_pt1 | contig 10479 bp, 10 predicted proteins | sample KBSC83BmetaG_FD_65650 | JGI IMG/M metagenome (GOLD analysis project Ga0070681, IMG submission 65650) | Corn rhizosphere microbial communities from Kellogg Biological Station, Michigan, USA - KBS C8-3B metaG | ecosystem: Host-associated > Plants > Roots > Rhizosphere | place: USA: Michigan...
TGGCGACGGAGGAGTAATCTCGCCCCGCGTCCACGACAAGGGGAAAAGGGATGAGCGCCACGCAGATCGAAGGAACGCCCGCGGCCGGGGTGGGAAGCGACCTCACGCTGGTGCTGCCGGGGCGCGGGCTTCCCGCGGGCGACGGCTGGGCCTGGATCGCGAGCGGCTGGACCCTCTTCACCCGCGCGCCGCTCATGTGGATCGTCGCGATCCTGATCGTCTTCGTGGCCGCGATCGTGGTCGGCCTGGTGCCCTTCCTCGGCTCGATCGCCTTCCAGGTCCTCAATCCCGTCATCGCCGCGGGCTTCGTGGTGGCCTGCCGCTCCCTCGAGCGCGGCGGCGAGTTCGAGCTGGAGCACCTCTTCGCGGGCTTCAAGATCCACTTCGGCAAGCTCGTCGTCGTGGGCCTGCTGCTGCTCGCCGGCTACATCGTGATCTTCCTCGCGTTCGCGGCGATCGCCGGGTTCTCGATCCTCGGCCTCATCTTCAGCGGCCACTCGCACGATGCCGTGCAGGGGATCTTCGCCTCCGTCATGACCATCCTGCTCGGCACGCTGGTGGCGCTCGCGCTGATGGTGCCGCTCCTCGCGGCCTACTGGTACGCTCCCGCGCTGGTGGTGATGCACGGGATGGCGCCCGTGGAGGCGATGAAGGCGAGCTTCTCGGCGTGCTTGCGCAACTTCGTGCCGTTCCTGGTCTACGGCATCGTGATGATGGTGTTCGCCATCCTCGCCGTCATCCCGTTCGGGCTGGGGTTCCTCGTGTGGATGCCGCTCGCGATCGCCTCGACCTACACGTCGTACCGGGCGATCTTCACGGACGAGGCGGCGCCGGGCCAGGCGGTGGCCGCCTAGGCCCCCGGATCGCGCCGGCGCTCGAGGGTCACGCCCACCTTGCGCACGTTGCGCACGTGGCCCAGCTTGGCGACCGAAAGGCGCACCCACGGCGCCTTGAACTCGCCGGTGATCAGCGCGCACACGTGCTCGGCGAGCGCCTCCAGCAGCTTGAAGCGGCGCTCGGCCAGCTCGCGCACGATGCGCTCGACCACCTCGCCGTAGTTCACCGTGTCGTGGATGTTGTCGGTGAGGCCGACCTCGTTGCCCGGGATGGCGATCTCGATCTCCATCTCGAGCGTCTGGGCGCGCTGCTTCTCCCATTCGTAGATGCCGACCCACGCGTCGACGCGGAACTCGCGGATGAAGATCGTATCCATGGCCGCGTATTGTAGAGTATGGCCATGACGGCGCTCCTCTGCGCGCTCGGTGGATACCTCGCCGGATCGATCCCGTTCGCGCTGCTGGTGAGCCGCGCGATGCGCCTGCCCGACCCCCGCACCTACGGCTCGGGCAACATCGGCGCCACCAACGTGCTGCGCGGCGGCAGCCGCCTCGCGGCCCTGCTCACGATGCTGGGCGACGCCGCCAAGGGCTGGGCGGCGGTGCTCGTGGCGCGCGCCCTCGACCTCGACGACACCGCGCTCGCCATCGTCGGCGCGGCCGCCGTCGCCGGGCACCTCTTCCCCGTCTGGCTCGGGTTCCGGGGCGGCAAGGGGGTGGCGACGTCCGCCGGCGTGCTGATCGCGTTCGACTGGCGGCTGGGGCTGGCGGCCATCGCCGCCTGGCTCGTGGTGGTGGTCGCCACGCGCTACTCCTCGCTGGGGGCCATCGTCGCGGCCGTCGCCGCGCCCATCGCCGGCTGGTGGATCCTGGGCCCCGGGCCGATGCTCTACGCGGTCGCGGCCATGGGCCTGGCTCTCATCGCCCGCCACCACGCCAACATCGCCAAGCTCGTGCGCGGGGAGGAAAGCCGCATCGGCGAGCGCAAGAGGGAGTCCCCAACGGCGCCGTGAGCGCTTAGAATGTGCCGCCATGACGGATGAAGAAGACCTCGACCTCGACTTCACGCGCCCGGTAAAGCCGGCGCCGCCCCCGCCCCCGGAGAAGGTGGCGAGCGCCAAGAAGGAGGCGGCCACCGGGCAGCCGGAGCTCGCGCGCACCGGCTTCTACGTGGCCATGGCGCGCCGGCCGCAGGAGAAGGTGGTCCCGCGCAACGGCAACCGCCACAGCGTGCTGGTGGTGGAAGACGATCCGGACCTTATGAAGCTGGTTTCCGAAGTGCTCTCCAAGGCCGGCTTCCTCACCCGGGCGGCGCGCAACCGCCAGGAGATCAACGGCGAGTTCAACCGCCTGCCGCTGCCCGACCTCGTGCTGCTGGACGTGACCCTCCCGGACACCGACGGGTTTTCCATCCTCGAGCGCATCCGCGGCAACCAGAAGATCACCCGGATGCCGGTGATCATGATGACCGGCAAGTCGGCGGTCACCGACATCGCGCGCGGCCTGTCCCTCGGCGCCGACGGCTACGTGACGAAGCCCTTCAAGATCAGCGGCCTCATCTCGGCCGTGAAGACCGTCCTCGCGCTGGACTAGCGCCGCGCCCGGCGCGGCGGCCAGCGCCACCACGTCCACGCGACCAGGGCCGCGAACGCCACGTAGATCGCCGTGAACACCCACGCGGGCGCGTTCCAGAAGAGCCACGCGTGCACGAAGCGCGCGATGAAGCCCTCGGAGGCGGCGGTGCCCCGCAGGGACGATTCCCAGAGCGTGAGCGGGCAGGCGTAGCCCAGCACGGACTCGACGGCCACGAAGCCGATGGCGGCCAGGTGCGCGCCGCGCAGCCACGGGTCGCGGGCGTAGCGCCAGCCGCGCGCGAGGCCGATGCAGATCGCGGCGAACCCGCCGACCACGAAGAAGACGAACGCGGCGTGGACGAGGAGGACCGCGTCGGCGAGCGCCGCCGCGCTCACTCGGCCGCGTGGGCGCGCTTGGCGCTGTCGCGCGCCGACGCCACGAGCGACGTGCCGCCCGCGTGCGGATACGGGTAGAGCATGTTGAGCGCCGCGGTCTGGCCGTTGCCCTGCATGCTGCGGCAGTGCTCGCGGCGCAGCAGCCGCGGGTGCGCCACGCCGCACGAGTGCGCGATCATCTCGATGTCGCGGTTCATCCCCATCGCGTAGTTGGCCACGCGCAGGTACTTCTCCTGCACCACGAGGCCGCGCTGCAGCCGCGGGTTGTGCGTCGTGATCCCGGTGGGGCAGGTGTTGGTGTGGCAGCGCAGCGCCTGGATGCAGCCCAGCGAGAACATGAAGCCGCGCGCGGTGTTCACGAAGTCCGCGCCGACGCAGAGCGCCCACGCGGCGCGCGCCGAGGTGACGAGCTTGCCCGAGGCCACGAGGCGGACGCGCTCCTTGAGGCCCGATTCGTAGAGCACGTCGGCGGCGCGCGGCAGCGCCTCCTCGATCGACAGGCTCATGTGGTCGAAGAGCGCCTGGGGCGCGGCGCCGCTGCCGCCCTCGCCGCCGTCGATCACGAGGAAGTCCGGCGCGTACTCGAGCCCGCGCCTCAGCACGTTCTCGGCGATGTCGTTGAGGAACCACCAGCCGCCGATCGCCGTCTTGATGCCGACCGGCCGCCCGGTGAGCGAGCGGATCATGGCCACCTGGTCGAGGAGCTCCGTGGTGTTGGCGGCGTCGCGGTGGCGGTTGGGGCTGATGGAGTCCTCGCCCTGCGGGATGCCGCGGATCGCGGCGATCTCCGGCGTGACCTTGCCGCCGGGAAGCACCCCGCCCTTGCCCGGCTTGGCGCCCTGCGAGAGCTTGATCTCGAAGGCCTTCACCTTGGTCGCGATCTCCTTCGCGCGCTCGGGCGAGAAGTTGCCCGCGGCGTCGCGGATGCCGTACTTGGCGGTGCCGATCTGCATGATCACGTCGCAGCCGCCCTCGAGGTGGTAGGGCGCGAGGCCGCCCTCGCCGGTGTCCATCCAGCAGCCCGCGATCGCGGCCCCGCGCGAGAGCGCCTGCACCGCGGGCCTCGAGATCGCCCCGAAGCTCATGCCGCTCACGTTCACCAGCGAGCGCGCGAGGAACGGGCGCTCGCACCAGCCCTCGCCGATCACGAGCGGCGGCGTGGCCTGCTTCTCCCACTCCTGCACCGGGAAGGCCGCGTTCACGAACAGGATCGCGCCCGGGCTTTTCAGATCGTAGGTCGAGCCGAAGCCGATCAGCCCGCTGCCGTCCTCCTGCTTGGCCACGCGGTAGACCCACGCGCGCGTGGCGCGGTTGAACGGCATCTCGTCGCGGTCGCCCGCGAAGAAGTACTGGCGGAAATACTCGCCCTGCTTCTCGAGGAAATAGCGCAGGTGCCCGATGACGGGATAGTTGCGCAGGACCGCGTGCTTCTTCTGGGTGAGGTCCTGGATGAACAGGACCGCGATCACCACGAACACGACGATGGCGAGCAGGGTGCCCGCTCCCACCGACAGGATGCCCAGCGCCTGCGTCATGTGCGTCCTCCCCGCGCAGTAGCTTGTCCGGGGAGTATAGCGGGGTCAGGGGGCGATTTTCAGCACCTGGCGGAGGAATTCCACCGTCGCGTAGAACTGGTAGTCGGCGTTGGGCTTCTTCGCGAAGCCGTGGCCCTCGTCGTTGGCCACGATGTAGGACACCGGGGTGCCGCGCTGCTTCAGGTTGGCCACGATCTGCTCGCCCTCGGTATGGGGCACGCGCGGGTCGTTGCGGCCGCTCACCACCATCAGGGGCTTCGCGATCTTCCCGGCGTTGGCGAGCGGCGAGATGGACTCGAGGAAGGCGCGCATCTCCGGGTCGCGCTCGTCGCCGTACTCGGCGCGGCGCAGGTCCCGGCGGTAGCTCTCGGTGTGCTCGAGGAACGTCACGAAGTTGGAGATGCCGACCACGTCGATGGCGCCGGCGATGCGCCCGGCGTAGTGGAAGGCGCAGGCGAGCGTCATGTAGCCGCCGTAGCTGCCGCCGATGACCGCCACGCGCGAGGCGTCCAGGTCGGGCTGCTCGCCGATCCAGTCGATGAGCGCCCCGATGTCCTTCACCGCGTCCTCGCGCTTCATCCCGTTGTCGAGCTTGAGGAACGTCTTGCCGAAGCCCGCGGAGCCGCGCACGTTGGGATAGATCAGCGCGATCCCCAGCTCGTCCACCAGGTAATTGTTGCGCCCGATGAAGCCGGGCCGCGCCTCGGACTCGGGACCGCCGTGGATCGAGATCACCACCGGGCGCTTGCCGGTGAAGCGCGCCGGCGGCAGGTACTCGAGCCCCGAGATCTCGCGCGCGTCGAAGCTCTTCCAGCGGATGGTGCGCGGCTCGGAGAAGTCGCGCGTGTTGACGCCCGGGCTGTTGCCGTTGGTCCAGCGCGTGAGCTGGTTCTTCTCGATGTCGTAGGAGAACACGTCGCCCGCCGAGCGCGCCGAGGTGACGTGGAACGCGACCTCCTTCGCGTGCGGGCGCCAGCGCAGCCCGCCGATCACGCCGGCGAAGAGCGGCGGGCGCGGCAGCTCCTTGAACGAGCGCTCGTCCATGAAGCGGAGCACGTCGGCGCCGTCCTCGTGGGTGGTGAAGGCGATGCGCTTCGCGTCGAAGGAGACGTCGATCTCGTCCACGTCGTGGGCGATGCGGCCGGTGAGCACGCGCTCGTCGCCGCCGCCCAGCGGGATGTACACCAGGCGCCGGAACTCGGAGCCGCGGTCGCTGGTGGCGAAGAGGCCGCGGCCGTCGCGCGAGAAGCGCGGCAGCAGGTAGGACACCGGCGCGGCTTTCGCGAGCGGCGTCACGCGCCGCCGATGCCCGCCCGTGGCGTCCATCACCCAGAGCCGGCTGTCGTTCACCGAGAGGTACTCGACGAAGGCGAGCTTGCGGCCGTCCTCGGAAAAGTGGAAGTCGAACCAGCCGCCTCCCTCCAGGCGCGCCACCACCTTGTCCGATTCCGGGTGCAGCGGATCCACGACGTGCACGAAGGTGCGCGCCTTGTGGCCGGGATTGTTGCGGTCGACGAGCTGGGTCGCGTAGACGAGCCGGTCGCCCTTGCGCGACCACGCCACGTCGCTCACCCGCTCGCCCTCGGGGCTCAACGGCGTGGCCGCGCGCGTCGCGAGGTCCTCGCGATAGAGGCGGAACACCTCGTTGCCGCCTTCCGCGCGCGTGAACACGAGCGACTCCCCCTTGGACGGCTCGTACGCCGCGTAGGGGACGGCATCGGGGAAGTCCGTCACCGGCACCGGGGCCACGCCGGGCTCCGCGACGACGTGCGCCTGGTTCGTCGCCTCGAGGCGGCGGCGCACGAGCACCTCGCGGCGCACGGGATGCCAGGACAGCATGGCGCTCGCGCGGAACTCGCCGTAGGGGGCGAGCTTCTCGGCGAGCCGCGCGGGGATGCCGGGCACGCCGTCGAGCACCAGGGCGGCGGGCGGCTTCACGAGCGCCGGCGCGGGCTCCTCGGCGGCGCGGACGGGGACGAGGGCGGCGAGCGCCAGCGCGGCGAGGGCGGCGGCGTTCGCGGCCCTCATCGCGACTCCGCGGGGCCGGTGGCGATCGGGCGCGCCGGATCCGCGCACCATTCGCTCCACGACCCCGGATAGAGCCGCCCCTCGCCCAGCCCCGCGAGCTCGAGCGCGAAGAGGTTGTGGCAGGCCGTGACGCCCGAGCCGCACATGTGCACCGACTGCCCGACCGGGGCGCCCGCGAGCCAGCGCGTCCACTCCTCGCGCAGGCGCTCGGGCGTCTTGAAGCGCCCGTCGGGCAGCAGGTTGTCCTGCCAGAAGCGGTTGCGCGCGCCCGGGATGTGGCCCGCGACCGGATCGATCGGCTCCTGCTCGCCCGTGAAGCGGTTCGGGGCGCGCGCGTCGACCAGCGCGATCGCCGGGTCCGCGCGGAAGCGCTCGACGTAGTGCGCATCGACCGTGGCGCCGAGGCGCGCCTGCGGCACGAACGCGCCGGGACGCGGCGCGGGCACTTCCCTGGTCACCGGGCGGCGCTCGCGCAGCCACTTGGGATAGCCGCCGTCCAGCAGCGCCACGTGCTCGTGGCCCAGCCAGCGCAGCATCCACCACAGGCGCACCGCGAAGTTGCCGCCCAGGTCGTCGTAGGCCACGACCCGTGTCGCGGGCGTCACGCCGCAGCGGTTGATGCGTTCCGCGAAGGCCGCGACGTCGGGCAGCGGATGGCGGCCGTTGGCGCCGGTCTTCGGCCCCGCGAGGTCGTCGTCCGTGTGCAGGAAGTACGCGCCGGGGATGTGGCCTTCGGCATAGGAGCGCCGTCCCTTGCCGGCGTCGCCCAGGTCGTGGCGCGTATCGAACACGACCCATTGGGGATCGTCCAGGTGCCGCGCCAGCTCTTCGGTGGTGATCAGCATGTTTTCCATGGTCAGCTTTCGAATCCCGCTTCCTCGACCTGCTCCTTGCGCTCGGCGCGCATCGCCATGATGCCGCTCGCCACGATCACGAGCATCCCCGCCCACTCGAGCGGCGCCACGCGCTCGTTCCACACCATCCAGGTCGCGGCGGCGCCGAACACCAGCGTCGAGTACGAAAGCGCGCCTACCACCAGCGTATTGCCCGTGCGGTAGGCCCGCGTCATCGCGAGCTGGGCGAGCGTGCCCGAGATGCCCATGCCGAGCAAGATCCACGCGTTGTGCCAGGTGATCGGGTGGAACGTGCCGGTGAGCGCCTGCCATCCCGCGCACATCACCGCGGCCACGAGGCCGAACCAGAACACCACGCGCCAGTCCGGCTCGCCGAGGCGGCCCAGCGAGCGCACCGACAGGTACGCCCACGACGAGAGCACGCCCGAGAAGAGCCCGATCATCGCCGCGCCCTGCCGGCCCTCGCCGAACGTGGGCTGCAGCAGCAGGGCCACGCCGGCGAACCCCACGACGATCGCGGCGACGAGCCAGCCGGAGAAGCGCTCGCCCAGCACGACCACGGTGGTGATGGCGAGGAAGAGCGGCGAGGTGTAGTTGAGCGTCTGCGCGGTGGCGAGCGGAAGGGCCGCGATCGCGTAGAAATAGCCCATGAGCGAGATCGCGCCCACGACGGCGCGCAGCAGGTGCATGCCGAAGTATTTCGTGCGCACGGTGCCCTTGTTGACGCGCACGATGCCCAGGATCGCCACGAAGGTGACCAGCGAACGGTAGAAGGCGAGCTCGGCGGCACCGAACTGCTCGGAGCCCAGCTTCACGAAGACGCCCATCGCCGCGGCGAGGAAGCCGGCGACGAGCATCCAGGAGGAGGTCATGGAAGGCGCGGGAAAAGCCCGATTATAGTAAATGCCGAAACCGGCCCGGAGCTGGATCGGCAATGATCGTCACCGTGTGGGCCCGGGGACGGCCGGTTGCCCGGGAGGCTCTCGCCGCAGATCCTGCGCCACCCTCCCGTTCTGGAGCACGATGACCCGCTCGGCCGAGGCGATGGTCTCGGGCCGGTGCGCGATGATGATGCGCGTGAGCCTGAGGGCGCGCACCGCGTCGTTCACCGCGCGCTCCTTCTGGACGTCGAGCGCGCTCGTGGCCTCGTCGAGGAAGAGGATGCGCGGCTGCTTGTAGAGCGCGCGGGCGAGGAGGATCCTCTGCTTCTGGCCGCCCGACAACGCCGCGCCCATGTCGCCGATCAGCGTGTTGTAGCCCATCGGCATCGCCGCGATGTCCTCGTGCACGGCGGCCATGGCCGCGCAGCGCTCGATGGCGCGATGGTCGGGCGCGGGGTCGAAGAAGCTCACGTTGTCGGCGATGGAGCCGGCGAAGAGCTGGTCGTCCTGCATCACGGTGCCCACGAGCTTGCGGTAGCGGTCGATGCCCAGCTTGCGGATGTCGATGCCGCCCGCGAGCACCTTGCCGTCGGTGGGCGCGAGGAGTCCCAGCATGACCTTGAGGAGCGTGGTCTTCCCGCCGCCCGAGGCGCCCACGACCGCGACCGACTCGCCGGGCGCCACCGTGAACGAGCAGTTGAGGAGCACGAAGGGCTCCATGTCCGAGTAGCGGAAGGAGGCGCCGCGCACCTCGAGCGACGCCTCGATGTCGTCCACCGGGGCGGCGGGCGACTCGGGCTCGGGCGCGGCGAGCACGATGTCGGCCAGGCGCTCGCCCTGCAGCCCCAGCATGCGCAGCTCGATCATCTTGTCGATGAGGGCGGCCACGCGCGCCGAGAACTGGTCCTTGTACGACATGAACGCGAACAGCATCCCGACCGAGAACGCGCTGTCCAGCACGGCGAGGCAGCCCAGCCAGACGATGGCGATGCGCTCGAGGCCGAACACGAGGCCGTTGGCCGAGCGGAAGGCGAGCCCGAGCTTCTGGGTCGCGAGGTCCTGGTTCACCGCGTCCACCACGAGGTTCAGCCAGCGCGAGCGGCGCTCGCCCTCGCGCCCGAAGAGCTTGATCGACTGCACCCCGCGCACCGTCTCGAGGAAATGGCTCTGCTGCTTCGCGGTGTGGACGATGTGCTCCTCGGTCGCGCGGCGCAGCGGGTCGTAGAACGCCCAGCGCAGCATCCCGTAGAGCGCGACCGCCGCCACGGCGAGCGCGGCGAGCGTGCCGCTGTACACCAGCATCATCGCGAAGGTGGCCGCGGCCATCGCCCCGTCGATCAGCGCCTCGACGAAGCTCGAGGTGAGCGTGCGCTGGATCGCGTTCACCGCGCCGAAGCGCGATACCACGTCGCCCAGGTGGCGCTTCTCGAACCAGCTCACCGGCAGCCGCAGCAGGTGCGAGAAGACGTTCGCGAGCCACTGGAGGTTCAGCGTCGTGCCGAGGTAGAGCACCACCCAGGAGCGCAGCGCCGAGAGCGCGACCTGGATCACGCCGAGCATCAGGAAGCCCAGGCCCAGGACCGTGAGCAGGTCGCGGTCGGCCGAGACCACCGCGCCGTCGATCGCCCACTGCATGTAGAACGGCGTCACGATCGCGATCGCCTGCAGCGTGAGCGCCAGCGCGAACACCTGCGCGAGCGAGCGTCCGAGCCCGTCCACCGGCCCCATGAGGTCGCGCACGCGCAGGCTGCGGCGCTCCTCGGCGGGCCGGAACCGCGCGGTCGGCGCCAGCTCGAGCGCGATGCCGGTGAAGTGCTTCGAGACCTCGCCCATCGAGAGCCGCCGCACGCCGAACGCCGGATCGTGCACCACGGCGCCGCGCGCATCGGCGCTGCGCAGGACGACGAAATGGTTCAGGTCCCAGTGCAGGATGCAGGGCGCGCGCAGCTGCGGCAGCTCGTGCAGCTCGAGCTTGAGCGGGCGCGGGGCGAGGTCGAGCCGGCCCGCGGCCTGCATGATGAACGCGAGCGTGGCGCCCTTGAGCGAGACCGTGAAGCGGCGCCGCAGCCCGGCGAGATCGATGCGATGGCCGTGGAAGCTCGCCACCATGCCCAGGCTCGCGAGGCCGCATTCGGCCGCCTCGGTCTGCAGGAACACCGGCAGCCGCGAGCGCGGCCCGAGCTTCAGCTGCGTGACGAGCTCCATGCTGCTACGTGCGGCCGGCGAGGCTCAGCAGCGGTTCGAAGATCCACTCCACGAGCCGGCGCCGGTCGAGCAGCACGTCGGCCTCGACCTGCATCCCGGCCCGCAGCGGCTGCGCGCGCCCGTACGCGAGCACCGCTTGCGAGTCGAGCGCGGCCTTGATGCGATAGAGC
>Ga0070681_10007781_pt1 | contig 10476 bp, 8 predicted proteins | sample KBSC83BmetaG_FD_65650 | JGI IMG/M metagenome (GOLD analysis project Ga0070681, IMG submission 65650) | Corn rhizosphere microbial communities from Kellogg Biological Station, Michigan, USA - KBS C8-3B metaG | ecosystem: Host-associated > Plants > Roots > Rhizosphere | place: USA: Michigan...
CATGATACGGGTTCGGGCGGAGCTCGATCCTCAGCTCGGCGAGGCGGGCGAGCGCCTCGGTCAGGTCGCCGGTGAAGGCGATCGTGACGTGCGGGGAGCGGAAGGTTGGGACCACCTCGAAGCCGGCCTCCTCGAGCTCCCTGATGCCGAAGAGGCCCAGCAGGGGGAACCGTTCCAGGTGGTCGGCCGCCAGGTCGTTCACTTCGGCGTCGTTGCGGGCGTAGTAGCCGGAGAGCCCGTACCGTCTCCAGTCCCGGAACCGCTGGAGAAACCTCTCTGCCTGGTGGCGGCTGATCGCCGGGTCGATGTCGTCGCCCCGGACGACGATCCGAGCGTCTTCCGGAACCGGTGCCCGGCGAATCCTGGGCCCTCGGAGGGGGATCGGCGACGGCACGTCAGGCCTGGTTGGGGTCCACGCCGGTCGAGGCCGCTACACCGAGACCGCGGAGGGCGCCGCCGTCCGCCAGCTCGCCGAAGCCCGCCACCGAGCCGACGAAGCGAGCCGATTCGCCGCCGACAGGAGCGGCGGTTGGCGCGTGCGACGCAGTTGGGCCAGGGAGGCCGAAGTCTGGGACCGCCGCGTGGCCGCCGCCGAGCAGGCCTTCGACCAGCTGGCCAGGCCGGAAGTCGCACGGCTCGACGAAACCATCCGGAGCCTCGAGGGCGACCGGAAATCCCTCGTCCAGGCTCAGACCGAACGGGACCGCTGGCTCGAGCAACATCCCGAAGCCGCCCCTCCGCAGACGTCGTTCGATCTCGACGACCTTCTCGACCGGCTCCGCCCCGCAGCGGGCGGCTGGGAGGTCGGCCGGGACGTCGACCCGGTCGGGATGGATCGGGGCGCCGAGGTCGCCGCGCCCGACCTGGGGATCGACATCGGCCCCTAAGGGAGCAAGATTCTTAACCAGGCTAAGTGTCGTGCCCCCCGCGTGCCCCTTCCAGCGGAAAATCGTGGTGAATCACGGTTCGGAACGGTCACTGGCGGACCACGCGGAAAGCGGCCCTGACCTGCGCTGATAGGCCAGAACCGCTGGTGGAGGTGAGCGGATTTGAACCGCCGACTTCTACGTTGCGAACGTAGCGCTCTGCCAGCTGAGCTACACCCCCGTTGGCGGAGTCAAGCCTAGCGTTGCTGCCGGCCCTCGATGCCTTCCAGGAGGCGGGACTGGAGCAGGCTCGTGGTGAGGTCGCCCCGGGTGCGCTCGAGCACGCCGCGCAGAGCGTCGGTGGTGCGGCGCAGGCCGCCGGTCATGGCGTCGGGGAAGTCGATGGTGACGAGGAGCGAGTAGACCTCGTCCATGTAGCCGAGGAGCTCCTCGCCCCGCTCGGGGCGGCCCCGGCGCAGCAGGTCGAGGAGGTAGCGGCGGAGCTCGCTGGCCGCCTCGGCCATCCCGTTGAGGTAGGCCTGGACCTCGACGCCGAGCTCGTCGGCGCCGGGCAGGGGATCGCCCCGCACGAAGGCCAGGGTCATCCGGGCCTCGGCGTACTCCTTGGAGGCGTCGTGGACGAACCCGGCGTAGCGGATGTCGGGATGCCGATCCACGGCACCGAGGGCCTCGGCGAGGTGGGCGGCGGCCTGGGCGGCCAGCGCCTCGGCGTTGTCGAACTCCTCCCGGTGGACGGCCCGGATCGACGCCGCGCAGGCCTGGATCGTCCGGCGGCAGGCGGCGAGGGTCGTCTCCCGGGCCTTGTGCTTGCTCTCCAGGACGCCCCGGGCCCACTCGCCCCGGGCGTGGATCTCGTCGCCCTTGGTCACGGCCTCAGCGTACGCAACGGGTCAGCGGACGGCGGCGTCCGGCCGGCGGTGGTCGCCGGCCGGGGCGGCGGGGGACGCCGGGGCCGGCGCCGCCGACGCCGGGAAGTACCGGACCTTCGCCTTGCGCTCCAGCGCCAGCTTCTTCAACCGCCGGAGGGCGGCGAGGTAGCCGGCGAAGGCGGACACGACCAGGCCGTGCACGGCCCACCCCCGGACGTCGTCGACGACGAAGGCACCGGCCAGCGACACGACCGTGGCCGCCATCAACCCCGTCAGCACCTGCTGGCGCCGGCGGAGGACGTCGGCCCGCGTCCGCACCCGCTCGGCCCGGCGCACCCGGGCGGCGGCCGCCGCCGCCAGCGCCACCTCGTCGGTGTCGTACTCGACCGGCTCGGCCTCGGCGTGGGCCTCGGCCGTCCGGAGCGGAACGACGTTGCGAGGGGCCACCACGGCCACGTGGGGCCGGGCCGCCTCGAAGGGCCGGGCGGCGTCGAGCGGCCGGCGGGCCAGCGGCGTGTCGGGCGCCGGGGCCAGCACGGCCAGCTTCCGGCGGAAGGCGTCGACCTGGCGGGCCCGCCGGGCCTCGGCATGGGACTGCCACGCCGGCGGGATCAGCACGATGCTCCACAGCACGATCAGCACGACCAGCACCATCGACAATGCCCTCCAGCAGCAGTGTTGCGCCCCGCGAGGGACCGTAACACCGGCTTCCCGGCCGTCGGTGGACCTGTTAACCGAGTGATCTATGTGACTGCAGTGGCGCGCACAGGCGAACTGGCGTTCCTCACCGCCGTCATGGCCCGGTCAGGAACGCCAGTTCGGGATGGGCGCCGCCGCCGCCGCCCGGGCGCTCGGCGAACCGCTCAGAGGTCGAAGGTGACCTCTGCCTCCGCCGCCTTTCGCCGCCAGATGCCCGATCGGCCGCCGCTCTTCTCCCACAGCTGGATGTCGCTGATCGTCATGCCCCGGTCGACCGACTTGCACATGTCGTAGATCGTCAGCGCCGCCACCGAGCAGGCGGTCAGCGCCTCCATCTCCACCCCGGTGCGGTCGACGGTCTCGACCTGGCACTCCACCTCGACCGAGCTGTCCTCGATGGTGAAGTTCACGTAGACGCTGCCCACCAGGAGAGGGTGGCACAGCGGAAGGAGGTTCGGGGTCTGCTTGGCCGCCTGGATCCCGGCCACCCGGGCCACCGCCAGCACGTCACCCTTCGTAATGGCCCCCGAGGCGATCATCGACGCCGTCTCCGGCTTCATCAGGACCCGGCAGCGGGCCACGGCCCGGCGGTGGGTCGCCTCCTTGGGGGTGACGTCCACCATACGGGCACGTCCGAGCGGGTCGAGATGCGTGAATTCGAAGGGCGGCATGGCCACAAGTGTACGGCCTGACCGGCACCGTCGCCGGGGTCGACCAGTTCGTCTCGGGACGTTCTCAGGGTCCGGTCGGGTAGAATAGGTACAGAGCGACCACCGGGGACGGGGGGGCCGGTGTGGTCGCCACCGCCGTTACCCTTCCGGTCGGACGATGACTGCACTCGCTTCGAACCACCTCGCCGACACCATGGGTCGGCCGCTGCGCGACCTGCGGATCTCGGTCACCGACCGGTGCAACTTCCGCTGTCCCTACTGCATGCCGGCCGAGCTCTACGGGGAGGAGTACCGCTTCCTGCCCCGGTCCGCCATCCTCAGCTTCGAGGAGATCGAGCGGCTCACCCGCATCTTCGTCGGCCTCGGCGTGGCGAAGATCCGCCTGACCGGCGGCGAGCCCCTCGTCCGGGCCCACATGCCCGACCTCGTCGAGCGGCTGGCGGCCATCGACCCCACCCTCGACCTGACGCTGACCACCAACGGCGCCCTCCTCGCCCCCGTGGCGAAGGACCTGGCCAAGGCCGGTCTCCGGCGGGTCACCGTCAGCCTCGACAGCCTCGACCCGGACGTCTTCACCGCCATGTGCGGGCGGGAGAACGTCCATCCGAGCGTGGTGCTCGACGCCATCGACGCCGCGGCGGACGCCGGCCTCACCCCGGTCAAGATCAACTGCGTGGTCCAGCGGGACGTCAACGACCACACGATCGTCGACCTGGCCCGGCACTTCCGGGGGACGGGCCACATCGTCCGCTTCATCGAGTTCATGGACGTCGGCACCCTCAACGGCTGGGACCTGAGCCAGGTGGTCACCGCGGCCGAGATCGTCGACCGGATCGGCGCCGAGGTCCCCCTCGAGCCGGTCGGGGCCAACTACCGGGGCGAGGTCGCCAAGCGGTGGCGCTACGTCGACGGCTCGGGGGAGATCGGCATCATCTCCTCGGTGAGCCAGCCCTTCTGCGGCGACTGCACCCGGGCCCGCCTCTCGACCGAGGGCCAGCTCATCACCTGCCTCTTCGCCGCCGGCGGCATCGACCTCCGGGGGCCGATGCGGGACGGCGCCTCCGACGACGACCTCCGGGACCTCGTCGTCGGCTGCTGGAGCCGTCGAAGCGACCGCTACTCCGAGCAGCGGTCGGAGCTCACCGTCCGGCCCCGCAAGCGGGTCCAGATGTTCCAGGTCGGCGGATAGAAGCCGCCCCTCAGTGGTCGGCCGGTAGGTCGAGCCGCATCACGTCGACGGGCTCGCCGGTGCCGACGCCCTCCCCGTCGGGCAGCAGGACCAGCCCGTCGGCCAGGGCCATGGCCGAGAGGACGTTGGAGGCCTGCGCGCCGGCCGACGCCGCCACCAGGCGCCCGGCCTCGTCATGGCGGAGCGTCACCCGGTCGAGGTGGAGCTTGCCGTCGACCCGGCGCCGCATGTCGTGGGCCGCCACGGCGGGGGTCACCGGCCGGAACCGCCGGGGGTGGCCCATCATCTGGAGCAGCGCCGGGCGGGCGAAGAGCTCGAAGCTGACGTGCGACGACACCGGGTTGCCGGGCAGGCCGAAGATCGGCACCCCGTGGAGCATCCCGAAGGCCAGCGGCTTGGCCGGCCGGATGGCGATCTGCCACCAGTTCATCTCGGCGATGCGGGACAGGACGAGCTTGATGATGTCGTAGTCGCCCATCGACACCCCGCCGCTCGTGACCATGGCGTCGCAGCTGGCGGCGGCCTTCTCCAGCCGCTCGGTGATCACCGCCTCGTCGTCGACGCCGATGCCGAAGTCGATCGGCTCGCAGCCGGCCTCGGCCACCTGGGCGATGAGCATCGGCCGGTTGGAATCGCGGATCTGGCCGATGGCCAGCGGCTCCCCGGGCGGGACGAGCTCGTCGCCGGTCGACATGACCGCCACCCGGGGCCGGCGGACGACCGTCACCGCGGCGTGCCCCAGGCTGCTCACCACCCCGAGGTGGGCGGGGCCGAGGACGGCGCCGGCCGGGATGGCCGCCGCCCCCGGAGCGAGGTCGCCCCCGGCGGCTCGGACGTGGTCGCCCCCCTGCGCCGCCCGGCTGATCACGACCGCGTCGCCGTCGGTGGCGGTGTCCTCGACCATGACGATGGCGTCGGCCCCTTCGGGGATGGGCGCCCCGGTCATGATCCGGATCGCCTCCCCGGGCCCGACCGGCACGCTCGGCGCCTTTCCGGCCGGCAGCTCGCCCACGACCCGGAGGCGGACGGGCGAGCCCGGCGCCGCCCCGGCGGTGTCGGCGGCCCGGACGGCGTAGCCGTCGACGCCGGTGTTGGCGAACGGCGGGATCGGTTCGGTGGCGGCCAGCGGCTCGGCCGTGACGAGCCCGAGCGCCTCGCCGACCGGCACGCTGACGGTCGACAGCCGGGGGACGGTGGCGAGGATGCGTTTCTGGGCCTCTTCCAGGGCGATCACGGGTTAGACGTTACTGAGGCCGCGTCACCGAACCGACCTTCGGGGTCGTAAAATCACGAACCGCCGGTTCAGTGCCGTTTGTCCCATCCGAGGTGCGGGCGGGATTCGAGCCGGCGAGCGTCGTGCGGACGCATGCTCAGTGCACGGGGGAGGGCCCATGCGGCGAACGTTCTTCACGCTGGCGGCAGCGATGCTGGCCGCCCTACCGCCGGCCGTCGCCGGCGCCGCCGGAGGGCCGAAGCCCTCTCCGGCCGCCGCGCCCGCGACCGCCCCGGCCGATCTCGCCGGGGAATTGGCCAGCGGTGCCAAGCTGACGTTCCCGCTGCCCGACCCGGCCGGCCCGGCGTCGCTGTCCCCGGGGGCCCAGGCCCTCGTCGACCACGCCCGGCCCGGCGACCTGCTCGACCTCGTGCTGACCATCGACCGGCCCGGCGACCGGCACGTGGCCGGGGCCCTGTCCCGGCTCGGTGTCTGGTCGACGGTGTTCGACCAGCTGCCGGCGGCCGCCGTCCGCCTGCCGGTGGCCCGGCTGACCGATCTTCGGAACCTGCACGGCGTGCTCGGGATCTACGACAACCGGCCGCTGCAGTTCTTCCTCAAGGACTCGGCCAAGCTCAACAACACGTACCACGCCTGGAACGACCTCAAGGTCACCGGCAAGGGCGTGACCGTGGCCATCATCGACACCGGCGTCGACTTCACCCACCCCGACCTGGCGCCGGCCATGAAGGCCAACGTGAAGATCGCCGGCTTCGGGCAGGACCCGATCCCCAGCGTGCCGATCGAAGGCCTCCCCAACTCCGACACGTCGTCCGGCCACGGCACCCACGTCGCCGGCGACGTCGCCGGCCGCGGCACCGCCTCCCACGGCGAGCAGAAGGGCATGGCCTACGGCGCCGACCTCGTCGGCATCGGGACGGGCGACGCCCTCTCGGTCTTCACGGCCCTCGACGGCTACAACTGGATGCTCCAGAACCGCCAGAAGTACGACATCAAGGTCGTCAACAATTCCTGGGGCGTCGGCTTCGGCCCGTTCGACCCGATGGACCCGGTGGCGCTGGCCACGAAGAAGGCCACCGACGCCGGCATCACCGTCGTCTTCGCCAACGGCAACGACGGCGACGAGATGAGCATGAACCCCTACGCCGCCGCCCCCTGGGTCATCCCGGTGGCCGCCGGCACCAAGACCGGCAAGGTCACCGACTTCAGCTCCGGCGGGATCGAGGCCGACACCGTCGGGATGAACTTCAAGACCGGCGAGATCGACGGCGAGACCCGCCGGCCGCTCAACATGGGCCTCTACCACCCGGCGGTCACCACCACCGGTGAGGACGTCGTCTCCACCCGGGCCAACAACACGATCGTTCCGCTGACCGGGGCGCCGCAGGACATCAAGAACATCCCGCCCGACCAGCTGCCCTACTACACCACCCTGTCGGGCACCTCGATGGCCTCGCCGGAGACGGCCGGCGTCGTCGCCCTGATCCTCGAGGCCGACCCGTCGCTGACGCCGGCCCAGGTCCGCATGGTGCTCCAGAGCACCGCCCGGCCGATCGCCGGGGCGCCGTTCTACAAGCAGGGCTACGGCTACACCGACGCCTCGGGGGCGGTGGACCTCGCCGAGAGCCTGAAGGGCAAGTCGGTCTCGCAGACCGAGTCGGTCCTCGAGGCGAAGCAGACGGCCCGGGACCAGGCCGTCCTCGACGGTCTGGCCCACCCCGCTCGGACCTACGCCTACGTCGACCGGGCCCCGCTGGTGGTCGGCAAGCTGACGCATGCGATCCAGGTCGACCCCGGCAGCGAGCGGGTCAAGGTGATCAGCAACGGCGGGACGCTGCCCTTCATCGGGGTGACCACCTACGACATCACCGTGAAGGACGCGTCCGGCAAGGAGGTCGGCACCGCCGAGGCGTCGGCCGCCTCCGGCACGACGTCGCTCGACCTCGATCTCCGCAAGCTCGACACCGATGCCGCCAAGGCGGCCCAGCGCTTCTCCGACCTGGCCTTCGGCAAGTGGACCGTCGACATCGGCGCCGTCGGCACGGTGGCGCCCCCGATGGACCTCGGACCGGCCGACGACGCCGTCGAGAAGCGCTTCATCACCAGCCTGATCTCGGTGTTCGGCGCCCAGCCGAAGCCCTGCTCGTCACTCACGGGCTTCACGCCCGTCACCACCAAGGACTACCGCTTCCAGGACGACAAGGCCGTCGGCGTCGCCGCCTTCCCCGCCGACCCGGAGTTCACCTACGTCGGCCCGCTTCCCAACGGGACGCTCGGCAACCGGGCCCCCGAGCGGCGCCTCGCCGCCACCTTCGGGCAGGCCACGAGCACCGGCAAGGAGCCGCTGTTCACCACGCCGCCGCTCAGTGAGCCGGCGACGCTCGGCGGCTCGGCCCAGCTCCGGGCCTTCATCCAGGGCCCGAGCGAGGCGGTGGCGGGGCTGCTGACCGGCGACCTCGTCGACATCGACCCCCAGGGGGCGACCAGCATCATCGGGCAGAGCCCGAAGCACGTGGCCGCCAACGCCTCGGCGGCGGCGCCGGCCGAGACCACGGTGCCGATCCCGCTGGCCGTGCCCCACACCGTGCCGGCCGGGCACGAGATCGGGGTGCGGATCCGGCTGAGCTTCGTGGGGACGTCGGCCCACACGCTGTTCTACGACTCCGACAAGTACCCGTCGGGGATCACGGTGCAGATGGGCCAGGTCATCACCCACGAGGACTGCCCGCACGTCATCGGCGCCGGCCCGGCGCCGGTCAACGGGAACGGGAACGGGAACGGCGGCCAGGCTCCGTCGGCGACGCCGCCGGCGACCACGCCCGCCCTGCCGGCGGTGGTCCCGGCGCTGTCGTCGCTGCTGCCGGCGCCGCCGGCGACGCCCGCCCTGCCGGCGCTGCCGGCTGCCGTACCGGCGCTGGCGCGGCTGGTGCCCGCCTTGCCGGCCACGCCGGTCACGCCGCCGGCCCGGCCGCAGGCGCCGGCTCGGGCGCTGGTCCCCGACCTGTCGAAGCAGTTGGGGCTGGGCTAGACGATCCTGCGCCGCTGGACGAGGTCGGCCAGGAAGGACCGGAACTCGTCGCCGAGGTCGGCGCGGTCGAGCGCCAGCTCGACCGTGGCCCGGAGGAAGTCGATCTTCTTGCCGATGTCGTAGCGGCCCGTCTCGAAGGCGTAGCCGAACACCGTCTGGGTCTGCAGCAGCAGGCTGATGGCATCGGTCAGCTGCAGCTCGCCGCCGGCGCCGGGCGTGATCCGGTCGAGGGCGTCGAAGATCTCCGGCGTGAAGACGTAGCGGCCGATCACCGCCAGGTTGGACGGGGCGTCCTCCGGCTTGGGCTTCTCGACGATCGACCGGATGCGGACGAGGTTCTCCTCCATCAGCTCCGGCGTGACGCAGCCGTAGTTCCGGATGTCCTCCCGGGGGACCTCGAGGACGGCCACCACCGAGCGCCCGTAGCGGTCGTAGACGTCGAGCATCGACCGCAGCAGCCTGGAGTCGTCGACCATGATGTCGTCGCCGAGGAGGACGGCGAAGGGCTCCGACCCCACATGCTGTCGAGCTACTGAGACTGCGTGACCCAGGCCGAGCGGGTCGCGCTGGCGGATGTAGTGGATGTCGGCCATCTCCGAGATGGCCTGCACCTGCTCGAGCTCCTCGTTCTTCTTGCCCTGCTCCAGGTAGAACTCGAGCTCGAAGTTGCGGTCGAAGTGGTCCTCGATGGCCCGTTTTCCCCGGCCGGTGATCACGAGGATGTCGGTGATGCCGGCGCCGACCGCCTCCTCCACCACGTACTGGATGGTGGGCTTGTCGATGACCGGCACCATCTCCTTGGGCTGGCTCTTGGTGGCCGGCAGGAACCGCGTGCCGAGCCCCGCCGCCGGGATGACCGCTTTCCGAACCTTGCTCATGGGTGCATCATCACCGCCTCACCCGGTGCTCCGCATCTTGGGCTGGGCCTCCTCGATCCGGTTCCGCCCGTTGGCCTTGGCCCGGCCGAGCGCCTCCTGCGCCGCGGCCAGCAGCGTGCGGACGGTGGTCCCGCTGTGGGGATAGGCGGCCACGCCCATCGACAGCGTGACCGTCCGGGTGCGGCCGGCGTGCTCCACCGGCTCGTCGCTCATCGCCCGGCGGACCTTCTCGGCCAGCACCCGGGAGCCGGCCAGGTCGGTCTCGGGCAGCAGCAGGACGAACTCCTCGCCGCCGTAGCGGGCCACGACGTCGATCTCCCGGGTGGCGGCCGCCAGCCGCTGGGCCACCTCGACGAGGACGGCGTCGCCGCCCTGGTGGTGCCATTCGGTGTTGACGTCCTTGAAGTGGTCGACGTCGCAGAAGACCACGCCGACCGGCCGGCCGAAGCGGATGGCCCGCTCGAGTTCCTCCTGGCAGCGCAGGTCGAGCTGCCGGCGGTTCCAGAGGCCGGTGAGGCCGTCGGTGATCGACAGCCGCTGGGCCTCCTCGTGGAGCGAGACGTTGTCGACGGCCGTGCCGGCCTGGGTCACCAGCGTGGCGAGGGCCTCGACGTCGTCGTCGCCGAACGTCCCGCCGGTCGTGTGCCCGTAGACGGCGACGACCCCGAGCAGCTGACCCCGGCTGGTGAAGGGGACGGCCAGGGCCGACTCCACCTCCGGTTCGGGGAAGACGGGCCGCGCATCGGAGCCGGGGTAGCGGAGCGGGGTGCGGGCCTCGGCCGAGGCGCCGGCCAGGCCCGTCCCGACCGGGATGGTGAGCTCGGGGGCGTCGGGGCCGGCTCCGGACCGGGCCAGGAGCACCTTCCGGGCCGGGTTGTACTCGTAGAAGATGCCCCGCTGCCCCCCGACGGCCAGCTGGGCCGTCTCCGACACCGCCTCCAGGATCTTGTCCCGGTCGTGGGTGGCGGCCAGGGTCTCGCCGAGGCGGGAGATGGCCCGCCGGAAGGCCTGCTGGGACCGG
>Ga0070681_10007782_pt1 | contig 10476 bp, 8 predicted proteins | sample KBSC83BmetaG_FD_65650 | JGI IMG/M metagenome (GOLD analysis project Ga0070681, IMG submission 65650) | Corn rhizosphere microbial communities from Kellogg Biological Station, Michigan, USA - KBS C8-3B metaG | ecosystem: Host-associated > Plants > Roots > Rhizosphere | place: USA: Michigan...
GAGGAAGCGCCGTGGTCGACGGGCATCGACTACGAGTCGGGCAACATGGGCCATCGCGCGCCGGTGAAAGGCGGCTATTTCCCCGTGGCGCCGGTCGACACGCTCGGCGACATCCGCAACGCCATCTCGCTCGCCCTCGAGCAGCAGGGCGTCGAAGTGGAAGTGCATCACCATGAAGTGGCGGCCGCCGGCCAGTGCGAGGTCGGTACCAAGTTCGCGCCGCTCGTGCAGCGCGCCGACTGGATGCAGATCCTCAAGTACACGGTCTGGAACGTCGCGCACTCGTACGGCAAGACGGCGACGTTCATGCCGAAGCCGGTGGTGGGCGACAACGGCTCGGGCATGCACGTGCACCAGTCGGTGTGGAAGGGCGGCAAGAACCTCTTCGCCGGCAACGGCTACGCCGGTCTCTCGGACTTCGCCCTGCACTACATCGGCGGCATCATCAAGCACGCGAAGTCGCTGAACGCGATCACCAACCCGGGCACCAACTCGTACAAGCGCCTGGTGCCGGGCTTCGAGGCGCCGATCAACCTCGCGTACTCGGCGCGCAACCGCTCGGCCGCCTGCCGCATCCCGTACGTGTCGAGCGCGAACGGCCGCCGCGTCGAGGTGCGCTTCCCGGATCCGACCGCCAACGCCTACCTCGCTTTTGCGGCCATGCTGATGGCCGGTCTCGACGGCGTGCAGAACAAGATCCACCCCGGCGACCCGGTGGACAAGGATCTCTACCACCTGCCGCCGGAAGAGGCGAAGAAGGTGCCGAACGTCTGCGCATCGCTCGAGGAAGCGCTGAAGCACCTGGAGGACGACCACGCGTTCCTTACGCGCGGCGGCGTCTTCTCCGAGGACATGCTCGAGGCTTACATCGCCCTCAAGAACGACGAGCTGACGCGCTTCCGCATGACCACCCATCCGGTGGAGTTCGACATGTACTACGCGTCGTAAGCCAAACAGGCTTTCGTGCGTTGATTAGGGGCGGCGCAGTTACCCTGCGGCCGCCCCTTTTCATTGATTTGCTAGACTATTTCGATGCTCCGGCTTCTCGCATTGGTCCTCGTAGCCCTCGGCGCGCCGCACGCGGCCGCCCAGCAGCCGGTGACCGAGATCTTCAAGTGCCGCAGTCCCGACGGGCATTGGACGTACACCAACGACCGGCGCGAGGCCGAGAAGCAGAAGTGCGAGGTCGTGACGCGGCAGGTCAACGTCGCGCCGGCGCAGAAACCGCCGCCGCCGCCGTCGCGCAACACGAACGGCGGCTTCCCGCGCGAGACACCGCAGGACAGCGCCAACGCGAAGGCGCGCCAGCGCGACATCCTGGAGAAGGAGCTCGCGCAGGAGCAGCAGGCGCTCGCCAAGGCGAAGGAGGAGCTCGTCGCGCAGGAGAACGTGCGCTACGGCAACGAGCGCAACTACGCGCGCGTCGAGGAGCGCCTGCAGCCCTTCAAGGACAGCGTCGAAACGCACGAAAAAAACATCGAAGCGCTGCGGCGAGAGCTCGGCAACCTGCGCTAAGGAGCCTGCCTGCGCTTCGCGGGACTCGAACTGCTAGCCACGGCGGTCGTCGCGCTCGATGACGAGTTCGTCGTCCGATACGCCAATCCGGCCGCCGAGAGCCTCCTCGCCACCGGCGCCAAGACCCTGAACGGGCAGCTCTTCGCCCAGCTCTTCACCGAGCGCGCCGAGCTCGAGCGGGCGCTCGCCGATGCCCTCGGCACGCACTGGGATTACTCGGCGCAGTTCGTCACCTATACCCGCCCGGGTCGCGAGCCGCTGCCGCTAGCCTGCACCATGACGCGCATCGATGTACCTGAGCTGGCCCTTTTGGCGGAGCTGCGCCCTATCGAGCAGCAGCTGCGTCAGGCGCGCGAAGAGCGGCTGGTCATTGAGCAGCAGTCGGCGCGCGAGCTGATCCGGAATCTCGCGCACGAGATCAAGAACCCGCTCGGCGGCCTGCGCGGCTCGGCGCAGCTGCTCGAGCGAGAGCTGGATAAGGCAGAGCTGCGCGAATACACGCAGGTGATCATCAAGGAGGCCGATCGCCTGCAGCGGCTGATGGACCGCATGCTGACGCCGCATCGCACGCCGCGCGTCGAGCCGGTCGGCATCCATGAGGTGCTGGAGCGCGTGAGAAGCCTGGTGAAGGCGGAGTTCGGCATCGAGATCCGGCGCGACTACGACCCCAGCCTGCCGGAGATCGTCGGCGATCGCGAGCAGCTCATCCAGGCGGTGCTCAACATCGCGCGCAACGCCGCGCAGGCGCGCGCCACGGAGATCTCGTTCCGCACCCGTGCGGTGCGGCAGGTGACGATCCTGCGCCAGAGGCATAAGCTGGCATTGGATTTGCAAGTGATCGACAACGGCCCGGGCGTGGCGGAAGAGATCCAGGAGAGGATCTTCAGTCCGCTGGTTTCCGGGAGGGAAGGCGGCACCGGCTTGGGGCTCTCGCTTGCGCAGACGTTCATCCAGTATCACCAGGGCGTCATCGAGTTCGAGTCCCGCCCCGGCCGCACAACATTCAGGATCCTGCTTCCGTTGACATGAAACCGGTCTGGATCGTCGACGACGACCGTTCGATCCGCTGGGTGATCGAAAAGGCGCTCAGCCGCGAAGGCATCGCCTTCGATTCGTTTTCCTCGGCGCAGGAGGCGCTGAACGCGCTTTCCGCCGGTGCGCCGGAGGTGCTGGTCTCCGACATTCGCATGCCCGGGCTTTCGGGCCTCGAGCTCCTGAATGCGGTGAAGCAGCGCCACCCCGCCGTGCCGGTCATCGTAATGACCGCCTACTCCGATCTGGACTCCGCCGTCGCCGCATTCCAGGGCGGCGCTTACGAGTACCTGCCGAAGCCGTTCGACATCGACCAGGCGGTGGACCTCATCCGCCGGGCGCTGGACGAAAGCCGTCGCGAATCCGAGGCGACCGAAGGGCCGTCGGAGACGCCGGAGATCCTCGGCCAGGCGCCGGCGATGCAGGAAGTGTTTCGCGCCATCGGCCGCCTGTCGCAATCGAGCGCGACGGTGCTCATCACCGGTGAATCGGGAACCGGAAAGGAGCTGGTGGCGCGCGCGCTGCACCGCCACAGTGCGCGCGCGCAGAAACCATTCGTCGCGATCAATACGGCCGCCATGCCGAAGGACCTGCTGGAGAGCGAGCTCTTCGGCCATGAACGCGGCTCGTTCACGGGCGCGCAGCAGCAGCGCCGCGGCCGCTTCGAGCAGGCGGAGGGCGGCACGCTCTTCCTCGACGAGATCGGCGACATGCCGGCAGAGTTGCAGACGCGGCTCCTGCGCGTGCTCTCGGACGGAACCTTTTATCGGGTCGGCGGCCACCAGCAGGTCAAGGCGAACGTACGTGTCATCGCGGCCACGCACCAGAACCTCGAGCAGCGCGTGCGCGAAGGCTCGTTCCGCGAGGACCTGTATCACCGGCTGAACGTCATCCGCCTGCGCCTGCCGAGCCTGCGCGAGCGGGCCGAGGACGTTCCACTCCTCGCGAGAAGCTTTCTCGCCGCGAGCGCGAAGCAGCTCGGCGTCGAGCCGAAGCGCCTGTCGGAAGACGCGCTCGCGCACCTCTCGCGGCTCGCATTCCCCGGCAACGTGCGCCAGCTCGAGAACCTTTGCCACTGGCTCACCGTGATGGCGCCCGGACAGGTGGTGGACGTGGGCGACCTGCCGGCGGAATTCCGCGAGTCGAGCGCGGCGGCCGCTTCGGACTGGCTGTCGGCGCTCGAGTACGAAGCCGATCGCCGCCTCGCGCGCGGCGACACCGGGATACTGGACGCGCTAGGCCGTCAGTTCGAGCGCGCGCTGATCACGAAGGCGCTCGCCCGCACCGGAGGACGCCGCATCGAAGCCGCGAACCTCCTCGGCATGGGCCGCAACACCATCACGCGGAAGATCGCCGAGCTCGGCATCGAAGACGACGAGGGCGAAACGAATTCGGGGTCAGGGTCGTAATTATTCTGCGGGTGAGCGGCGACGGGCGCCGGCCACCGAACAATTACGACCCTGACCCCGAATTCCAAAAATCTGGGCCCCCGCCTTCGCGGGGCGACGGGGTCAGGCGGTTTTTTTGACTGCGGCCGGGGCCTTCAAGCCGGCGTCCGCGGCCTTCTTCCGGTTGGATTCGAGCTTCGCGTCCACAAGGCGCACGGTCTCGTCGAGCACCGGCGAGCGCATGCCCTTCTGTGACGCGATGGTCTGCACCAGGCGATCGACGCGCTCGATGTTCGGCGCGCCGGCGTCGAGCGCCCGCGCGGCCGACGACGGGCTGCCGAGGCTCTGCGCCGCCGCGGCATACTTCTCGAACGGCACGAGATCCTTCTCGTGCGCGCCGAGCGCGACGCAGAGCTTCACCACCCAGTTGTACATGTCGCGGGAGGCCTGCAGGTCGCTATGAACGGCTTCCTTGATCGGGCGGATCCCGTCCTTCGTCACGCAGCGATAGTTGCCGGAGATCAGCATCGCCCACTTGGCGAGCGGGACGAAGATCGAGTCGTGCACCTTGAGCTTCACCGGCAGCTCCATGCCGTCGAAGCGCGAAGCCTCGATGTCGGCCTCGAGCTTGCGCAGGATCGCCGTGTGCTCGTCGCGCTCGAAGCGCGCCGACTTGAAGTTGGTCGGCAGCCGCACCTGCAGCACGTTCACCTTTTCCTCGGGCGGACGGAATGCCTGCGGGTCGGGGCTGCACAGCGTCATGTATTTCGGATCGCAGTTCGCCCACACCGACGCGTCGGTGTAGCAGTCTTTCAGCGCGGCGGTGTTGAGGCCGGGGATGCGCGCGAGATACGGCAGCGGCGGCATGTTCATGATCGACATCAGCGGCAGCTTCGCCTTGCCGACCGCGTCGAGCAGCTCGCGCACGCCCGGCGCGCGGTATTGCGGCTCCTGCATGCCGAGCACGACCAGGTCATAGCCGACCGGTTTCACGGCAGTCGGCACGTCGGCGGAGAGTTTCCCCGGCAGCTTGCGCGAATCCACCTCCACGAGCCCGTCGCGGCCCTTGACCGGCATGCGCACGCGAGCGCCTTCCCTGTTGAAGAGCTCGACCTCGGCGGGCGTGCAGACGAGCTTGGTGTTATGGCCCGCCAGCAGCAGCTTGGTGGCGAGCAGGGAGCCGTAGGAAGCTCCGAATATCAATATGTTGTATGCCATGGGGGATTCCGCGATGTGAAATAACGGACTGCTAGGTGGAAGGGCGCAGCCTACTCCGTTCGGACCATGATTTCATGTTGCAGTGCCGCATTCGCGTCATAGAATGGCTTCATGGCCATCTCCGTCGCTAAACCGCAGGACATCCAGGTGAGCGGCCGCGTCACGGCGGATTTCGCTCAGATCCTCACCCCTCAAGCGCTCGAATTCGTCGCCAGGCTGCATCGCGCGTTCGAGCCGCGGCGCCAGGAATTGCTCGCGCGGCGCGCGGCGCGGCAAAAAGAATTCGACGCCGGCAAGCTGCCGGACTTCCTGCCGGAGACGCGGCAGGTGAGGGAAGGCGACTGGAAAGTCGCTGCGCAGCCGAAGGACATGCTCGACCGCCGCGTCGAGATCACCGGCCCGACCGACCGCAAGATGGTGATCAACGCGCTCAACTCAGGCGCGTCGACGTTCATGGCGGACTTCGAGGACGCCAACTGCCCGACGTGGCACAACATGCTCGATGGGCAGCTCAACCTGCGCGACGCGGTACGCCGCACGATTTCCCTGCAGAGCGGCGGCAAGCACTACCAGCTCAAGGACCAGACCGCCGTCCTGATCCCTCGCCCGCGCGGCTGGCACCTGGACGAGAAGCACGTCCTCGTCGACGGCGAGCCCGTGTCCGGCGGCATCTTCGACTTCGCGCTCTTCTTCTTCCATAACGCGAAGGAGCTGCTCGCGCGCGGCTCGGGCCCGTACTTCTACCTGCCGAAGATGGAGTCCCATCTCGAGGCGCGGCTGTGGAACGATATCTTCGTCGCCGCACAGCACGAGCTCGGCATCCCGCGCGGCACCATCCGCGCCACGGCGCTGATCGAAACGGTCGTCGCCGCCTTCGAGATGGAAGAGATCCTGTACGAGCTGCGCGAGCACTCGGCGGGCCTCAACATCGGGCGCTGGGACTACATCTTCTCGTGCATCAAGAAGTTCCGCTCGAACCAGGATTTCTGCCTCGCCGACCGCAGCCAGGTGACGATGCTCGCGCCGTTCATGCGCGCTTACGCTTTGCTGCTGGTGAAGACGTGCCACAAGCGCGGCGCGCCCGCCATGGGCGGCATGGCGGCGCAGATCCCGATCAAGAACGACCCGGCGGCGAACGAGGCGGCGCTCGAGAAAGTGCGCCAGGACAAGCTGCGCGAAGTGACCGACGGCTGCGATGGCACGTGGGTCGCGCATCCGGCGCTGGTCGCGATCGCGAAGGAAGTGTTCGACCAGCACATGCCGCAGCCGAACCAGTACGACCGCCAGCGCCCGGACGTCAACGTGACGGCGAAGGACCTGCTCGACTTCCAGCCGGAGAAGCCGATCACCGAGGCGGGCCTGCGCAACAACATCTCGGTAGGCATCCAGTACCTCGGCGCCTGGCTCGCCGGCAACGGCTGCGTGCCGGTGTTCAACCTGATGGAAGACGCCGCGACGGCTGAAATCTCGCGCTCGCAGATCTGGCAGTGGATGCGCTCGCCGAAGGGCGTGCTGGACGATGGCCGCAAGGTCACCGGCGAGCTCTTCAAGCAGCTGCTCGGCGAGGAGCTCGCCAAGGTGAAGTCGAGCTTCAGCCAGGGCGGCAAGTACGACGAGGCGGCCAGGCTGTTCGAAAAAATCACCAGCGACGACCGCTACGTCGAGTTCCTCACGCTGCCCGCGTACCAGCAGATCGACTAGTTCAGAAGCCGAGCGCTTGCGCGTTTCTGGCGGCTTCAAGCCCGCCATCCACGGGGATGTTCGCCCCGCTGATCCAGCGCGCCCAATCGGCGCACAAGAACAGAATGACCGGCGCGATTTCTGCCGGCGTGGCTGCACGCCCTGTACTAAGGATCGCGGCATCGACCCGCGCCGCGCCCAGCACTTCTCGGAACTGCGTAAGGATCGGGGTCTCTACCGGCCCGGGGCTTACGGCGTTGACCCGAATTCCGCGCACCTTGAAGTGGGCCTGATGGGCCGCGCGCATGGTCCAGAATATAAGCAGCTCCTTCGAAACCTGATAAGCGTCCTCGTCACTGACTCCGTGGTTGGCGACTACTGCGGCAACGTCCGGGAACCCTTCGATTCCTACCATGGCCTTGGCGCGGGCGACGTTTGTCCGCCATCCGAAGCCCGCTGCAGACGCCACGCTCACGATCGAGGCGCCCTCGCGCAGTTTGGGCGCAATGGATTCCGAGAGGGCGCGCAATCCATAGAAGTTCACCGACAGCGTCGGCACCGCCCCTGTCTTGCCCGATAGCCCCGCGATGTTGCACAGGCCGTCGATGCGATCGGGTAGCCGGGTGACCAGGTCGATTACGCCCTGCTTCGTCGACAAATCCGACCGGATGAATTGACAGGGGGAAATGCCGGAAGCGGCCACATCGACGCCGATGACGTCGGCGCCCATGGCCGACGCAAGCTCGACCGTCCGCTTCCCGATCCCCGACGCGGCGCCGGTAATCACCAGCTTCTTACCGCAGATCATTTCATGCGGCGCTGCTGCGCACCTCGTGCTCGCGCAGCAGCCGTTCGATGATGCGTCGGGTCATTACCACCCCGGCGTCGGCGTTGTTGTCCAGCATGCGCTGCTGCGGCCGCGCGTCCACGTTCCTCTGCTGCTCGTCGATCAGCACCTTGTCCTCGTTGAACGTGATGTTCAGCGCCTCGGTGAGGTAATCGCCGGTGGCGGCGTCGGCGAGCTTGAAGTCGCGCGCGAAAGCCCAGAAGTGGAACGTGCTCGCCGGCGTCTGCGGCGTGATGAGGTTGATGACGCGCGTGTTGATGGCGCGGCCGGTGTTTTCCTTCGTCGGCACGGCGCCGGCGTCGATCACGATGTTGGTCGGCGCCGTGTACTCGATTTTCTGCCACCGGTTCACCTTCGCCGTGAAGTCGCCGAGGCGCCTGTACATGATGGACGGCTCGGTAGCATTCATGTGCCGCTCGACCAGCACGCGGCGCGTGTCGCCGGTGGTCTTGACCGGCGTCCTGGCGACATCGTCGGTGCCGATGGTGCGCAGGTGCACGAACGTGGTGTGCGACAGGTCGATGAGATTGTCGAGGAGCAGCGCATAGTTGCACTCGTAGACGATGCAGCCGTGCGAATAGGCCCACTCGCGGGAAGTGAGCCAGGGTAGCTCCGGGATCAGGTTCTCGTCGGCGAGCGCCGGATCGCCCATCCAGATCCACGCCATGTTCCAGCGCTCGAGCAGCGGATAGGACGTCACCTTCGCCCGCGGGGGAATGTTGGCCTGGCCGGGCACCTCGACGCACTTGCCGGCGCAGTCGAAGCGCAGGCCGTGGTAGCCGCAGCGCAGGGTCTCGCCCTCCACGCGCCCGCGCGAGAGGGGGACCATGCGGTGCGGACAGCAGTCGTCGAAGGCGGCCGCCTTGCCGCTCGCCGTGCGGAAAAGCGCCACCGGGCGATCCAGGATGCGCCGCGCGAGCGGCTGCGCCGTGATCTCGTCCGTCCAGCCGGCCGCATACCAGAAGTTCTCGAGGAATCTCATATCTTGCGCCCTGTGCCTTTCCAGTACGGATCTCGCAATATTCGCTTCGCTATCTTTCCGGGCCCGGTTTTGGGTAGGGCTTCGGAGCGGAACACCACCGATTTCGGCGCCTTGTAGCCCGCGATCCTACCGCGGCAGAACACCACGATGTCCTCCGCCGTGGGCGAGGTACCGGGCCGCGGCACCACGATGGCGGTAACCGCCTCGCCCCATTTCTCGTCCGGGATGCCGATCACCGCGACCTCGGCGACCGCGGGGTGCAGCGAGAGCACGCTCTCGACCTCGATCGAGTACACGTTCTCGCCGCCGCTGATGATCATGTCCTTCTTCCGATCGACCAGCGTGAGGTAACCCTGCTCGTCCATCGAGCCCATGTCGCCGGTGTGATACCAGCCGTCCTTCAGCACCGCGGCCGTCGCCTCGGGCTTGCGCCAGTAGCCGGCCATGATCTTCGCTCCGCCGCAGACCACCTCGCCCACTTCCCCGGGCCCGAGGTCGCGCCCGTTGTCGTCCACCACGCGGACGTCGATCAGCGGCGTGGCCTGGCCCGCCGACGCCGTGCGCCGCAGCTCGTCCCCGCTGCCGTCGAAGACGTGGTCGATGGGCTTGAGGTTAGTGACGTAGCCGGCGGTCTCGGTGATGCCGTACGCATGCGACAGCCCCGGCAGCACGGCGCCGGCCTTCTTCAGCACTCCCATCGGGGTGGGCGCGCCGCCGTAGATGATGGTGCGCAGGCTCGACACCCGGGCACTGATCCCCGGCACGTCGGCCATCAGGCCGAGGATCGCGCCGGGCAGCGAGGTCATCGTCACCTTCTCCGTCGCGATGCTCTGGATGGCGCGCTGCGGATCAAAGTGCACCGTGAGCTGTGCGCCACCCACGATCGGCATCGACCAGGCGGCGAACGAGCTCGCGAGATGGAAGAGGGGGCCTGAATGCTGCCAGCTGTCCTCGCGCGTCGCCGAGAGCGCGAGCACGCCGTCCAGACCACCGGCGTACATGTTGCGATTGGTGAGGCATACGCCTTTCGGCTCGCCCGTCGTCCCGCTCGTGTAGTAGATCTGCATGATCTCGTCGAGCTCGGTGGCCACGGGTTTGCGCATGGGCACTGCGCCGGCGAGCAGTGCCTCGTAATCGACCGGTGCCTTGGGCAGCGCCAGGCCGATGCCGTGCGCGAGGGTGTGTTTGAGCTCTTCGTACATCGGCAGGAAGGGCTCCGAGAAAGCGAGCGCCCGCGCATCGGAGTCCTTCAGCACGTAGCGCAGCTCGGGCAGCGCCAGGCGCGAGTTCACCGGCATGAAAGCGAGCCCGGCGTGCGCGCAGGCGTAGTACATCTCGAGGTAGCGGTGCGAGTTCCAGTCGAGGATCGCCACGCGATCGCCGCGCTTGAGGCCCAGGCCGAGGAGGCCCGCGGCGAGCCGATGCACGCGCTCGCCGAGTTCGCGATAGGTCAGGCGCACGTGGCCGTCGACGAGGGCGAGGCGATGCGGATAGAGCGCGATCGCGCGCTGCAGGATGTGCGACAGCGGATACATCAACGGCCTGCCTTCGCCGCGAAGAAAGCGTCGAAGCGGTCAAGGAGGTCGAACAGGCGCTCGATCTCGCCGTCCTTCAGCAGGGCGCGCAGCGTGTCTTCCTGCCGCTTCATCTCCGGCACCAGCTCGTTGTAATAGCGCCAGCCCGCTGCGGTGAGGGTGATCTCGCGCGCCCGCCGGTCGTTGTCGATGCGCTGGCGCGTCACGAAGCCGCGGCGCTGCAGCTGGGCGAGCGCGCGGCTGATCGCCACCTTGTCGAGCATGCTGATGCGGCAGAGC
>Ga0070681_10007783_pt1 | contig 10476 bp, 9 predicted proteins | sample KBSC83BmetaG_FD_65650 | JGI IMG/M metagenome (GOLD analysis project Ga0070681, IMG submission 65650) | Corn rhizosphere microbial communities from Kellogg Biological Station, Michigan, USA - KBS C8-3B metaG | ecosystem: Host-associated > Plants > Roots > Rhizosphere | place: USA: Michigan...
GTAACAGCTGAGCCGGTCGTGCAGTGGCCGGACGCAGTGGAGATCGACCGGGTGGTCCCGGCGTCGGGAAACATGAGCATCGGCCCGCAGCAGTTCTGGCTCGGCCCCGCCCGCACCGGGCAGCAGGTCAGGTTCTGGATCGACACCGTCACCGTGCACCTGTCCATCGGCGGGTGGCGGATCAAGACCGTGCCGTCCCGGCTGTCGGCCGTCGACATCGCGAGGCTGCGGCAGGGCGGTGCCCGCCCGGCAGGACCGCCCCCGGCCGCGCCCGCCCCCGGCGACCTGGCCGCGGCCAGCTGCGTGGAAGTCCAGCGGCTGGTCAATTCCTCCGGCATCATCACCCTCGCCAACCAGGCCATCTCAGTCGGCTCCCCGCTGGCCGGGCAGCGCGCCCGCATCCGCCTCGACGGCCAGGTCATGCACGTCCTCACCCAGGACGGCATCTTGTGGCGCACCCTGCCGTGCCCCGTCCCGCCTAGCGAGCGGCACAAGCTGCAGGGCGTCCGCCTGGCCGGGCCGCGGCCGCTGCCATCCGTCCGCCTGGTCATCCAGCGCAAGGTATCCAGCCGCGGCGGCATCCAGGTCGCCCGCCAGCGTGTCCAGGTCGGCCTGCCGCACGCCGGGCGCATCGTCAGTATCGAACTCGGCGACACCACCCTGCGGGTCATTGATCCGAACGGCGAGCTGCTCACCACCGTGCCCAGGACCAGTACCGGCGAGATCAGCCGGTTCAAGGCCTACGGCAGCAAGCACTCCCGCTGACTCCCGACGGTAACGTTCGCATGCACGGAGCCAACAGCCCCTAGGAGGCGGCTTCGCCGCCGCTCACTGCCCGGCGCGCCGCGCAGGCTACGGGGCCCGCCCCTCCGGCCCCTGCGGCAGGAAGAGCGGGCAGGCCCAGGCCCGCCCCCGCCCTACGCGCGGCGCGCAAACCCGCGGTCGCGGGGCCGGAGATCATGCCGCGCAGGAGGGCGGCCAGCAGTCTGCGTACTCACTAGTGCCGATGATCGGGCGCCTCGGTCGTGGACTGGGAAACGAGGGACTGGGCCGTCGCTCTGCCGATAATGAGGCTGATCTCCTGAGTCGCGCTGTTGACCAAGATGCCTTCGCAGCCGGCATCACCGGCCGCCATCCGCAACAGGACCTCCCCAGCCACACCCGCATTGAATCGGGGACCGAAGTTGCGAAGGGCCGCTTCGGGATCGGCGTAGGCAAGCAGCCGTGGCCGTCCGTCACCATGGGTCGTCTTGCCCGCACCCAGGTTGTCGCCAGCAACAGACCGTTGCTGCGCCTCCTGCACTCCTGCCCCGACGGCCACGATGCCGATCACGGAAGCGCGGAACAGTGCCAGGAAACGCTCGTAGCTTTCCGGGCTCCTGGTATCCGAGTGTTCCGCCATGACATCGGACAACGGGGTGTCGCTCACGCGGCGACGCTATCCTGCCCAATCCGCGGCCGGCAAGCCGGGCCCGGACCGCCGCCACCCAGCGCCAAGCCGCCGGGCTGACCAACCCCTTCGGCAAGCCGCAAGCCCTTTCCCGGTGTCAGCCCGGTGTGCGCCGGTCCCTCGCGGGCATCGATGTCGTTCGTCCTCGCACTGGCGCGCTGCGGGCGCTCCACGTTGACTCCCGCCGCGTCCCGGCGTTAACTGGCGGCTGTCGGGAAAGAGCCAGCCCCGGGAAACACCACCCTAGAAACCGTCAAGCGTCACCTGAAGCCGATCCGTCAACGATCAGTTGGACCTAGGCACGACGCCGGCGACGCGTCAGGCTCCGCTTGATCCTTGACGGGGCGAATTCACTTGATCCTTGACACCCCGCAATTCTGGTCCGTCATCAGCCGATCAAGCCCACGCCGCGCGCAGGCGCTGCATATATTGCACAGTATGAGATAACTGTGTAATTTTGCGCTTCAGCGATGCGAGCGTTTTCAAGGGGCTGGCGTGACACGGTGGCGGCGGCCGGGTGCCGACGAGATTCTCCTGGTTTACCTGCTGCTCGACGCGATCGGCCTCAGCTGGAGCTCGCTGTCGCACAGTACAGGCCCGCAGAGTCTGCTGCCGTCATTCTTGACCGATCTTTTCCTGGCATGGCGCGTCTCGCGCGGCGGCCGGGTGTCGCGAATGATCCTCATCCTCATCAGCGGCGGATCCTACGCCGCGGCTGTCCTCGCCGTCGCCCGGCAGTGGGATCTGACCACAACGGCCCTGGTCATCATCTGGGCAGCCCAGGTCGCGCTGCTCGTCAGCCCGTCCGTCTACGGGCGCACCAGGCGCCCAGGGCCGATTCACGTCCGGGCGCAAAGCTGGTCGCAACTGCTGCCACCCCGGCCGCCGGCATGGCTGCTGCCATGGGGGCTGCTCGCGGGAGTGCTGGTGACCCTGGCGTGCCTGGGGAACATGGACTGGGTCGCGATCTCGGGGTGCAGGCCCGCCGCATCCGACGCGTGCACCGCTCTGGCCGAGGGTTACCCGCTGCGCTGGCTGACCGCCATCCAGGGCGCACCAGTGATCTCCAAGGAAGCACTGCTCAAAGACAGCGTGCAGTGGGCGCTGGGCTGCACGTCGCTCTTGTACCTGGCCTGGCTCTGGCTGATGCCCCGGCAGACCTTTCGGATTAGTTCGCAGACGCCTACATGAACGATCCCGCAAGGCAGTGTGCGAGGACACTAACAACCCTAGGTGTGTCGCGCATCAAACGGGGCCGATCTGTCGCGCATCAAGCGGAGCTAGGCACGGGGATCACAGGATCACACCGCAAGGCAGCCGTAAGGCAAGGAAGATTCTGGCCAGGGGGCACTGCCTGGCTTGACGGTTCTCAGCCGGCGTTGGCCAGGGACGTGAGCTGGTCGAGGTAGTCCTGGGTCTGCGTCTGGCCGGGATAGCGGTCGCTGAGAACCTTGGTGAGGTCGCGGCTGACCATCAGCAGGGACGGCAGCGATTTCCGGTCGCCCTCAAGCGCACGCATTCCGAGGCTTACCGCTTGTTCGAGGTCGCCCTCGCGGGCCCTGACGACGCCGGGGGTTATCCCGGCCCCGGCCATGCGCACCGGTGCCCGTTCCCGGCCGTCGCAGTCGGTGTTGGCCTCGATGACTTCTTCGGCCAGGTGCCCGGCCATCGAGTTGGCCCCGACGGTGCGGTAGCGGTCCATGGCGTAGTAGTCGAACTTCACCGGGTCGACCACGAAATGGTGGTCGAGGTTCTCCGGGCAGGGCAGCGCGTCGAGCAGGGTCCTGCCCTTGTCGAGGGCGACCTCGGTCTGGCGGCGGTCTCCCATTCGCGCCCGGGCCTTGGCCTCCTGGGCGAAGAGCTGGACGGCGACGCTGTGGTGTGCGGTGACCTGGGTCCCGTCGCGCGCTGCGGCGACGACGCCGTGGTAGTCGCCGGTGGTGAGATTGATCCAGGCGCGACCCACCCCGCGAGGATGAGAATTTCCCGGTGCTGCTTCAGGGTGAGGCGCTGGCCTTGCAGCGACGTGATGCGGCGGAGCCAGGCCCTGCCCTCGGTCAGGAGCTGGTCGGCCGCCAGGAAGGGGTATTCCGAGCACAGCCGGTCAGCCATGATCCGCAGGCCGTCGAGCGTGGCCTGGTCCAGGTCTGAGCGCTGAAGCCTGCTGACGAGTTCGAGGGTGTCCATGCCGGTCATGGCGAGCACGTCCGAGTCGGGGTCACGCTGGGGAGCGACGGGGAACATCGCGTGCGTAACGCAGGCCTTCCCAAAGGTGTTGGCCTGCACAGTCTCCGTCACTGCTTCGCTACCCGGCTTATCCACAACGGCGCGAGCGTCAAGCAAGTACAGCTCGCTCTCGGTCGCTCCACGCCGACCATCACCCTGAACACGTACGTGGGCGAATGGCCAGATACCGATCAGGAAACAAGTACGATCATGGACGCCGCTCTCGGCCGTGTGCCCCGGATGTGCCTTCCGGCCGCACGGCGCGAACGAAAGGCCAGGTAGCTACCCTCATGCGCACGTACGGGCTGCGGTTCGATGTGAACTGCTCGATTCTCTTCACCGAGCTGCCGCTCGACCGGCGGGCCGCCGCGGCCAGGGCCGCGGGATTCGCCGGGGTTGAGTTCTGGTGGCCGTGGGCGGCCATGGCGCCGGCCGACGCCGAGGCCGACGCGTTCGTACGGGCGCTCATCGATGCCGGGGTTGACCTGGTCTCACTGAACTTCCACACCGGTGACATGGCGGCCGGGGAACGCGGGATCGTGTCGCATCCCGCGCGGGTAGCGGATTTCAGGGAGAATGCGGCGGCCGCCGTGGAGATCGCGGGGCGGGCAGGCTGCAGGCGGCTCAACGCGCCATACGGGCTGCGGGTGCCCGGGGTGGACGCGGCGGAGCAGGACGCGGTGGCGATCGAGAACCTGCGGTTCGCGGCGGAGGCCGCGGCCAGGATCGGGGCTTCGGTGCTGGTGGAGCCGATCAACTCCGTGGACATCCCGGGATTTCCCGTGGACAGCAGCGGCAAGGCCCTCGCGGTAATCGAAAAGACGGGAGCGGCTAACGTCGGGCTGCTCGCGGACCTGTACCACCTGGCGAAGATGGGGGAAGACGTGGCTGACGCGCTGAACACGCACCGGGGGTCGCTGCTGCACGTGCAGGTCGCCGATCCCCCGGGGCGCGGTGCGCCAGGGACAGGGACCCTCGACTTCGCGCCGCTGTTCCGGCAACTCGCCGGGCAGGGCTACGACGGATGGGTGGGGCTTGAGTACCTGCCCGCCGATCCGGCCGACTCCACGACCAGCTTCGGATGGCTATGAGCGACCAGGGGACGCTGCTTATCAGGTCGCGGCGCACGGTGCTGCCGGGCGGGGTGACGGAGGCTGCCGTATTCGTTCGGGATGGACGGGTTGAGCTAATCGGGGGCTACGACCTGCGCCTTGACGCGGACCGCGCCGTCGACCTCGGTGATCTTCCGCTGCTGCCCGGGGTCGTTGACTCGCATGTGCACGTTAACGAGCCGGGGCGGACCGCGTGGGAGGGGTTCGCGACCGCGACGCGGGCGGCGCTGGCGGGCGGGGTCACCACGATCTGCGACATGCCGTTGAACTCCTCGCCGGTCACTACCACCGTGGACGCGCTGCGGGCCAAGACCGCGGCGGCGGCCGGGCAGTGCGCCGTCGACGTGGCGTTCTGGGGCGGTGCGGTACCGGGGAACGCGGAGTCGCTCTGGCCGCTGCTCGACGTCGGCGTGGTGGGCTTCAAGTGCTTCCTGATCGACTCGGGGCTCCCCGAATTCCCGCCGCTGTCGCGGGAGGAGCTCCGGTCGGCGATGGCCGCCATCGCCGAGTCCGGGGCGCCGATGATCGTCCACGCGGAGGACCCGTACCAGGTGACCACGCCGGCCGGCGCGTCCTACGACGCGTTCGTCGCCTCCCGGCCGCCGATCGCGGAGCGGCGGGCGATCGAGACCGTGATCTCGGCGGCGGCCTTCTCCGGCGCCCGGGCCCACATCGTGCACCTGGCCGCCGGGGAGTGCGCGGCGCTGATCTCCTCGGCGAAGGCGGCGGGGATCGCGCTGTCGGCGGAGACCTGCCCGCACTACCTGTTCTTCGCGGCCGAGGAGGTGCCGCCCGGGCACACCGAGTTCAAGTGCTGCCCGCCAGTCCGCTACGCGGTCAACCGGGAGGCGCTGTGGCGGGCCCTCGGGGACGGCGCCATCGACGGGGTGGTGTCCGACCACTCGCCGTGCGTGCCGTCGCTGAAGGGGCTGACCGAAGCGGGCGGGGCCGGCGGTGACTTCCGCACCGCGTGGGGCGGGATCTCCTCCTTGCAGCTCGGGCTGTCCGTCGTGTGGTCGGTCGCGCGGCGGCGAGGGTTCTCGCTCGCCGACGTGTCCCGGTGGATGTCGGCGTTTCCCGCGTCGCTCGCCGGGCTCCCTACCAAGGGGCGGATCGCGGTCGGGGGCGACGCCGACTTCGTCGCGTTCGACCCGGACGCGGCCTGGGAGGTGCGGGGCGCCGAACTGTTGCACAAGCACCCGGTGACGCCGTACGACGGGCGGACGCTCACCGGGCGGGTCACCCGCGTGTGGCTTGGCGGGGCCGAGGTGACGCCCTACGACCCGCCGCGCGGACGGCTGCTCGCGCGAGGCGGCGGCCCGCTTGCCGGCTGAAGCTTCCCTAGCAACTCCGTCTGCGGAAGCTGAGAGTCAGCTGAATTGACGAGTGTCGCATTAACTCCAATGGTAGACAGGTGCCTAAGCCCTGACACTGGAGTTGAGTGATGAGCATGGTGGGCCGGACGTTGATCGCGGATCCGCTCGCGCGGCTGCTCCAGCGCCGACCGGGACCGCGACTCCCGCACCGGCTCTCCTTCGCGGAACTGCCCGCGCGCACCGAGACGGTCACGATCCCGACCCGGCACGGCGACATCGGGGCGGTCGTGTACTGGCCGGAGGCTGGCGATGACCTCGCGCCTGTTTACGTCAACTTCCACGGGGGCGGGTTCGTGGTCCGCCACCCGGAGCAGGACGACCCGTTGTGCCGCTACCTCGCGGCCCACGCCGGCGTGGCGGTCGTCAACGTCGACTACGACGTGGCGCCCGAGCACCGGTTCCCCGAACCGGTCGAGCAGGCCTACGACGCCGTCCGCTGGGCAGCCGGCCCCGGGCACGGCTGGGACGGCTCGCGGCTGTGCGTCGGCGGGCAGTCCGCGGGCGGATCGCTCGCGGCCGCGGTGGCGCGGCTGGCGCTTGAGCAGGGCGGTCCGGCGATCGCGCTGCAGGTGCTGCACTATGCCGTGCTTGACCTCGCGACATCGCCGCGGGACAAGCACGCCTCGGGGCAGTTGGTGACCACCGTGGCTCTGGGAAGGCTCTTCGACGCGGTCTACTTCCCGTCGCCCGAGGCCAGCCGGGACCGGCTTGCCTCCCCCGCCTGGGGGGCGAACGCCGAGGGGATCGCGGGGATCGCGCCCGCGCTGGTGATCACCTGCGAGGCCGACCGGCTGCACGACGAGGGCGTCGCCTACGCTAGCAAGCTCGCCGCCGTGGACGCGCTGCACGGGCACCTTGACCTCCCCGGCACCGGCCACGGCTACAACCTGCGCGTCAAGGACCGCGCGCTCGTTGAGAACAGCTACGCGCGCATCGCGAAGCACGTGATCGCGGCTACCGCCAACTAAGGGCCCGCCGACCGGCCCGGCCCGGCTTGCGGATTGCCGGCCGCTCCCCGCGCCCGCGGGCTATAGTGGCCCGGTGGCTGAGGCCGGGTCTGTGCTGCTGATCCATGGCGGGCTCTGGGAGGACACCAGGGCCGACTTCTTCTGGCGGCGCACCGGGGTCGCCGACGGGCTCGAGCGGCGCGGGTTCACGGTCATCGCGCCCGACCGGCTCCGGCGGGCGGCCGACTGGACGGCGGAGGCGCGGCACATCGCCGGCGCGGCCGGCCTCGCGGGCCGTAACGGTCTTGGCGCGTCTTCCGGCACTGGTGCCGTCACCCGCGCCGGCCCGGGCGCCGCGCGGGGGCTGACCGTGGTCGGCGGGTCTTTCGGGTGTTCGGCCGCGGTGCGGCTCGCGCTGGATTTCCCCGGTACGGTCGGGCGGCTGGTGTTCGCGTGGCCCGCCTCGCTTGGCGACCAGTTCACCACGATCCGGATCAGGGCCGGGCTCAGCAGGCAGGGGGCGCGCGGCCCGGTACTCGACGCGCTGCTCGGCGCGGGCACGCTGCCGGGCACGACCGACGCCGACCTCGGCACGCTGGACATTCCCGTCGGCGTCGTCCCCGCGGTGCCGCCGGACCCGTTGCATCCCCGGTCCGCGGTCGACGCGCTGCTGCGGCTGCTGCCGTCGGCCGTGGAACTGCCCGGCTGCCCTGAGGCGCCGCGGCCGGAGTTCTCCGCCAGCCGGGAGGCGTTCCTCGACGCGGTGACGGACTTCGCGCGCTCCTAGCCGCGCTTGCCGAGGGCCAGGGCGGACAGCAGCTCGTAGCCGACGTGCGCGGCGGCGATGCCGGTGATCTGGGCGTGGTCGTAGGCGGGGGCCACCTCGACGACGTCCGCCCCGACTAGGTTCAGCCGGGCGAAGGAACGCAGCACGGCCAGGAGCTCCCTGCTGGTCAGGCCGCCCGCTTCCGGGGTGCCCGTGCCCGGGGCGAACGCGGGGTCGAGGACGTCGATGTCGACGCTGACGTAGACCGGGCGTTCGCCGACGCGGGCCGCGATCGTCTCGATGATGCCGCGCGTGCCCAGGTGCTCGACCTCGGTGGCCGGGACCACGCGGAAGCCGACGTCGGCGTCCCGCACGAGGTCCTCGACGTCGTAGAGCGGGCCGCGGATGCCGACGTGCAGGCAGGCGCCGGCGTCGAGCAGGCCTTCCTCGAACGCGCGGCGGAACGGGGTGCCGTGCGTGTAAGCGGCGCCGAAGTAGGTGTCCCAGGTGTCCAGGTGCGCGTCGAAGTGGACGACGGCGACCGGGCCGTGCACCGCCTTGACCGCGCGCAGCAGCGGGAGGGCGATCGTGTGGTCGCCGCCGAGGGTGAGCAGCCTGGGCACCCGCTCGAGCAGGCCGCGGGCGCCGCGCTCGACCGCGGTGATGGCCTCGGCGATGCTGAACGGGTTGACGGCGAGGTCGCCCGCGTCCGCGACCTGCCGCACGGCGAACGGCGAGACGTCCGCCGCCGGGTTGTACGGGCGCAGCAGCCGCGCGGACTCCCTGATGTGACCGGGGCCGAAGCGGGCGCCGGGACGGTAGGAAACCCCGGCGTCGAACGGCACGCCGACGATCGCGATGTCGGCGCTCGTAACGTCGGACAGGCGGGGCAGGCGGGCGAACGTCGGCTCGCCACCGTAGCGCGGCACCTGAGTCGCGTCGACCTGGCCGACGAAGCCGCCGTCGGTGACGCGCGGCTCGACGGCCGGCTGGTTCTCCTGGCCATCGGGCATCCCGTGACAGTATCAGGTGCGCCTGAATGCGGAGATGTGAGCGTTCACCGTGGCCTCCGCTGGAGGCCCCGTCCTTCAGGGCGGGAAGTAGTCAACTTTGGGGTTCCGTGTTCGCGGCGCGGCCAGCATGCTTCAATCGGGGGATGCGTGAGCGTGTGGTCGTGGCGCCGGACAAGTTCAAAGGCAGCCTGACCGCGGCCGAGGTGGCCGCGGGGGTGGCGGCCGGCCTCGCTCGCGGCGGGTTCGCCGGCGAGATCGAGGCCCTGCCCGTGGCCGACGGCGGCGACGGGACCGTGGCGGCCGCGGTCTCCGCCGGGTTCCGCCGGGTGGAGCTCGGGGTCCGCGGACCGGTCGGGAAGAACGTCACGGCTTCGTACGCGCTGCGCGACGACACGGCCGTCATCGAGGCCGCGCAGGCGTGCGGGCTGAACCTGCTGCCGCCCGGGTCGCTCGCGCCGCTGACCGCGACAAGCCGCGGGGTGGGCGAGCTGATCCTCACCGCCAGCCGGATGGGCGCCAAGCGGATCGTGCTCGGCGTGGGGGGCGTGGCCACCACCGACGGCGGCGCGGGGCTGCTCCAGGCGCTTGGCGCACGGCTGACCGACGACAAGGGGCGGGAACTGCCGCCAGGGGGTGCCGCGCTCGCCCGGCTCGCCACGCTCGATCTGGGCAAGTTGCAGGATCTGTCGGGAGTGGAGTTCCTGCTGGCTTCCGACGTGGACAACCCGCTGCTCGGGCCCTTTGGGGCGGCGGCCGTGTACGCACCGCAGAAGGGTGCGTCCCCCGACGAGGTGCCGCTGCTCGAAGCGGGGCTGCGGCGGTGGGCGGATGTGGCCGAAGCCGCCACGGACGGACCGCTGCCCGTCCGCGACTCTCCCGGCGCGGGCGCGGCGGGCGGGATCGGGTTCACCGCGCTGCTCTTCCTTGGTGCGCGGATGCGGCCGGGGATCGAGCTGCTGCTTGAGCTGGCCTCGTTCGGCTCGCGAATCGACGGAGCCCGGCTGGTCATCACCGGAGAGGGATCCCTCGACGCGCAGACGCTGCACGGCAAGGCGCCGGTCGGGGTGGCCCGGGCCGCCGCGGCGCACGACCCGGCCGTGCCGGTGGTCGCCGTGGCCGGGCGCTGCACCCTGACCCCGGACGAGCTCCGTGCGGCCGGGATCGCCCGCGCCTACGCGCTCAGCGACATCGAACCCGACCTTGCGCGGTCCATGGCGGACGCCGGGCCACTGCTCGAGCGGCTGGGCGAGCGGATCGCCGCCGACTGGCTCAGCTGACCGCGTCCATCGCTGGACCGCTTCTTGCTGTTATTCGGGTGGTGACGGCCGGGCTTTCCCGGCCGTGCCGCACATAGGGCCACTTGCCGTTCCGTATATCACCACAAAACGGGCACCCGAGCGACGGTAAGTGGCCCCAAGTCAGCGGGCCGCCTCGTCGGCCCCGTTGGTTAGCGGGGCGATCGTGGCGGCGGCGACGGTTTGGTTGTCGTCGGCGTAGCTGAAGGTGGCGCGGAGCCGCTCGCCGGCCAGCACGCGCGGCAGCCAGTGCGGCGCGTCGTCCCACATCTGGTCGAAGGGCAGGGCCGC
>Ga0070681_10007786_pt1 | contig 10475 bp, 3 predicted proteins | sample KBSC83BmetaG_FD_65650 | JGI IMG/M metagenome (GOLD analysis project Ga0070681, IMG submission 65650) | Corn rhizosphere microbial communities from Kellogg Biological Station, Michigan, USA - KBS C8-3B metaG | ecosystem: Host-associated > Plants > Roots > Rhizosphere | place: USA: Michigan...
GAGAGCGCCTCGCAAATGTCCTCGCGTTCTTCATGCAAACGGTTCCAGACAAATCCTTCTTTGCCACCAATGGGTATCTCAGCTAAGGGAATAAGATCGATCATTATTATGCCTCCCTCATAACTGATTGCACACCTCGTGCCATTTCGTTTTCGAGAGATTTGTTGGGATTGGATTGCGAGGAATGCCCCAGTGTCGCGATTTTCCCCACGCGGGAGGGTGAAACTATTCCTCCGACTGCACGTCCTCGAGCTTTTTGAGTCGGTAGCGGAGTTGATCGCGGGAGATGCCGAGGAGTTCGGCGGCGCGTGTCTGGTTGCCGCCGCTGCGCTGGATCGCCTGACGTACGAACGATAGCTCCGCTTCTTCCAGTGAAATCCCTTCACTCGGCAATACAAACTGACTCTGATCAACGCTTCCAAGTGAAGTTTGATCGAGACGCGCCGGTCCGAGCAAGCCGCCCGGCAGGTACTCGGTCGTGATCTGATCCTCGTCTTCGAGAATCAGAGCGCGCTCGATCACGTTGCGCAGTTCGCGCACGTTTCCCGGCCAGTGATACTTCTTGAACACCGCCCTCGCTTCAGCCGAAAGACCTTTGATCTTCTTACGACGCCTGATTCGCGCGCCAATCGTGTCGATATAATATTGCGACAACAAAAGTACATCATCGTCGCGATCTCGCAAGGGTGGAATGTCGATCTGAATGATCGACAGACGATAGTACAGGTCGAGACGGAAACGACCGGCTTCACTTTCCGTTTTTAGATCGCGATTCGATGCGGCGAGCACGCGCACGTCCAAGGGGATGTCACGCAGCCCACCGACGCGCCGGAACGCTCCCTCCTCCAAAACGCGCAGCAGTTTTGCTTGCAGCGAGAGTTCGAGCTCACCAATCTCATCGAGCAAAAGCGTGCCGCCTTCAGCCTGCTCAAACAATCCCTCCTTGCGAGCTTTGGCATCCGTGAACGCACCTTTTTCGTAACCAAACAGTTCCGACTCGATGAGCGTGGCCGGCAGTGCCGCGCAGTTCACAGCCACGAAAGGCTTGTCAGCCCGTTGCGATCCGTAGTGAATGGCCTTCGCGACGAGATCCTTGCCTGTTCCCGACTCGCCCTGTAGCAACACGGAAGACACTTCGCTCTCAGCGACTTTCGCCGCGAGGCTCAGCATCTTTTTCATCGCCGGCGACTCACCGATGATCTGCCGGAAATTAAACTCGCGCGCGCGTTCTTTTCGTACCTGTTCGACTTCGCGTCGCAGGTGTCGTGCTTCGATCGCATTTCGAATGGTTATGCGGAGTTCTTCAAGACTGATCGGTTTGCCGATGAAGTCGTAGGCGCCGCCACGCAACGCGGAAATCGTGTTATCGACGTGAACGTTGCCCGTGATTATGATCACGATGGCGTCCTCGTTCTCGCGCTTGATCTCACGCAGGAGATTGAGTCCCGAACCATCGGGCAGGTCGATATCGAGCAACACCGCCGCGGGCAGTTCAGCGTTGAAAGCTGCGAGTCCTTCGGCAACAGAACCTGCTTCACTGGCAGTGAACCCCCAGCTCTGCAACGCCTCTCTCAGCGTCCAGCGAATTGCCTGGTCGTCATCGACTACAAGAATCTGTTCGCCTGAATTTTTAGACATCGTCGTGGCAGCCGCCGATTATATTCTCTGGGCCAATCAGGACGAAATGCCAAGGTGTTGCTTGAAGAGTGCGGCTGAGGCTTCGAGAAAATCGTAGGAAGTGACGATGCCGACTAGTTGATCCGCTTCGACGACCGGAAGGCAGCCGATACGATTCTGGCGCATGACTTCTATCGCTTCGAGTGATGACGTAGTTGGAGAGATTGAGACCGGATTCGCGATCATGATCTCACGCACTGTCACTGGCGTGGTTCGGGTGCAAATCCCGTTATTCATCATGCGCAACAAGCCGCGATGAGTCACCAATCCCAGTAGCCGCCCCGCTTCGTCTTCAACCGGAACGTGACGCACATGTCTCCAGTCCATCACACTCGCGGCGAGATCGATCAGATCGTCAGGCCGGACGGTAAACAAATCAGTCGACATAAACTGGCCGACAGTGCGGTAGCTCTGCGCCCAATCGTCGGTCGCAGTCGCTTCGATGAGCGGCCACTCATGAACAGGCGTTCCCTGCTTTTGCAAGTCGAGCATCGTCGAAGTCAGTTTTCTTTGACGCACGTCTTTGGACATGTTATCGGGCATGGTGCCCAGCGACTTTATGATCCAGCGCGCGCCTGTTTGAGCGGAACGCGTGCGCTCCTCGATGATGCCGAGATACTTCTCGATGTCTTCATCGTCGACCTCCGCGCTGCGCAATCCTGCACGCGCGAGTGGGAGCAACTCGTAGAGAATGAGCGACGAAGCGCTGCGACTCTCTGCGCCAAGCCATTGAAACTGAGCGTCGAGCCCGTGCCGAGCCGCTCGGAAAAAGTTTAACTTGGCATCGTCAAACGCCATGCGCGCGGCGATGTCACCGTACTCCTGTGGCAACGCGAGCATCAATCCAGTGAAGAATGCCGCATTCGCGATCTCGTCCACGGGCGTTGGACCAGAAGGGAGCGCGCGATTCTCGATGCGCAAATGCGGAACACCGTCACTCACGCCATAGCACGCACGATTCCAGCGCCAGACAGTGCCGTTGTGCATCCGCAGCGCGGACAGCATCGGCGTCTGGCCGCGAGCCAACACCTGAAACGGGTTTTCGTCCGGCTGCGTGATCATGATCGGGCGAAAGCGAGAAATCTGATCGTGGAAGAGCTCGATGACTGAGTTTCGCAGCCACTGATCGCCAAAGCTCACTCTCGTCGGTTGGCTGCGCGCCAACTGCGGACGCGAACGTTCATCGGTCGAGTGCTGGAACAGAGCCACACGCGTTTCCTGCCACAAACGATGACCAAACAGCAGCGGTGAGTTCACGGCCACTGCGAGCACGGGCGCGGTGATGGCCTGCGCGACGTTGTAGTGATTGACGAATTCTTCAGGACTCGATTGGAAGTGGATCTGAAAACTGGTGTTGCACGACTCCATCATGATGTTGTCGTGCGTCAGGTTGAGCTCGTCCAATCCTTTGATGTGAATCGACAGCGGACCCCCGCGCAGACGAATCACGCCGCGATCAAGCTCACGATAGCGCGCGCTCGGTGTGAGATTGTCGAGAGTCAAGTCTGACTTCTGCAACGTCGGCAGGATACCGGAGAGCAGCACATCCGCATCGAGTGTGTGCGCGCTCGCGCGTGTTATCGCGAGCAGCTCCTGGAGCTCGGTTTCCATACGCCGGAAACAGTTGCCGGTGAGATCGAGTGGCGTGAGATTAGCTTCGAGGTTGAATCGGGCTATTTCGGTGGTGAGTCGTGGTTCGTTGGCTCGTTGCAACACATCGACTGAGATCGGCGCGGGCCGCAAGTCGCGATCGATCAAAAACATCTCCTGCTCCGCTCCGATGCGCGCTTTGCGGCGCTCCACACGGCCGTCGTTCAACATGAACGCGAGGGCGCGCAGGTCCTCGAGAAGCGCCTGCATGAATTCCTGCGCCTTCCGCTCGTCAACATTCTGTTCGACGTGATGCTCACCCATGCTCGTGAAGCGAGCTAAGCAAGTTAAAGACCAACGAAGAATTCTCCCGCAAGTCGCAAAGACGCAAAGCGCTGCCGCGCTTCTGAAGGCTTTCTTTGCGTCTTTGCGTCTTTGCGTGAGAGATTTTTCCCAACGCCTGAGGAAGGTTCCGCAGTTTACTTGATCTTGAATGTAGCGGGCTGGACGACTGTCCGGGATTCGGGGTTGTAGTAGTCGTAGATCACTGACGCGGCGGTCTTCGCGTTCAATCCGAATCGCGGGCGGAATTTGAAGTCGAACTTAACAGCGCCCGCGCGTGGCCAGAGATAAACCACGACTCGATCCGGTAGCACGTCGTATTGCGTGAAGCTCCACTCGGAACTGGCCATCGCCGTCTCCAGCGAACTGCGATCGACGTCTGCACCCGGCGGCAAACCGATCTCAGCGAGCATCATCCCGTAACCTCTGAATCCGACGCGCTCCGCTTCGACGTGACAGGTAATCTCGTCGCTCGTCGTGCCAACTCTCTTGTCAAACTTCGCCACCAATCGCAGATCGCTCTTGGGCTCAGCGACATTCGACCACGGCACGTAGTAATCCGCGACCGCCTGCACAGACGCGAGTGGCCCACCAGCCGGTCGTTTGATCTCGACTCTGTTGTCGCCCGTCGACAGAAACTTCGCAACGTCTACGACAATCGGACTGGTCAATTCGCGCGCCGCCGGTATCGTGACTGTCTGCACGACGCGTCCGTTAACAACGATCTCCGCCTGCGACTCACGTACATCGGCAGACTTGTTGCTCGACAACAACGCCAGCAACGCGTCCAGCACATTGATCGTCGCCTGCGTTGAGTACCAGACGCCGTAACGATCTTGTTGCTTGAGCAGAAACACGAGACCGCGGTTGATCAGTTTCTGATCGTCTTCATAACCGTAGCGCGTGAGTGCCTGGACCACGAGCGCGGTAGTTTCAACTCGACCCGCGAGTCCCCAGCCATAAAACGGCGTATTCGTTTCAAGCGCCCAATACGCCGTACTTCCCTCGCTGTGGGCCAACGAACGTAGTTTCGTTACGAGCGCCTTCGCCGTCGTTGTGTCTTTTACCTCGAGCGCGGCGAGGGCGTACGAAGCCATCAAGTATGGCTCATCGATCTCAACCGCTCGCAAAGTCAGGTAATCGAACGCACGTTTGAGTGCGGCCGACGATTCCTTATCCGCGGACTTGTTCATCGCCAGCACGTGCGCGACATAAGCAGTCAGCAACGCGCTGCGACGCTTGTGATCCGCACCAGTCCAGTACTCGTGCGCTCTCCAACTCCCATCCTTCTCCTGCTTCTTCAACAACCACTCGCGCGCGCCATCAATGACCTTCTCGTCGACCTGGATCACATCAGACGCATCCATCAAAAACCGTAACGCGTACGCCGTGACAGCCACGTCGGGGTCACCGTGTCCCCAGTAACTGAAACCGCCTTCCTCTTCGCGGTAGTTGAGCAAACGACTGTAACCGTCGTTTAAATAGCGTTGCGCGCGAGCACGAAGGTGGAAATCCTCGCCCGTCTGTTTGCGGTGGCGCAGCAACAGCAGGCTGGGATAGGTCGACGAAATCGACTGCTCCGCGCAGCCGTACGGCCGCGCCATGATCCCTTCGACACTCTCGATCACATGCGCCATCAGGTCTGGATAGATTTTTAACTCAGCTCGTTTCGAGTCGGGGATCATCGTTTCCGGCAGGTTCAGATCGAGAGTCGCGAAGTTGCCGAGAATGTCGCCGGCAGTCGTCACTAACTGTTCGCCGTCAGGATGAACTGTGATGTGCTTCTCGATCGCATCGTTTGCATCACTGCCGCTCGCCATCACGCGTTGCTTACCGTCGGTGACGGACGATGTCGCGCGAAAATCAAAAGTCTCACGCTTCGCATCTCCGGCTGCAACCGTAGCCTGCTTGCGTGATGGACCAAGCAACGCAAACCAGTTCTCAGGCTTGATCTCGAGATCAACTTTTTGCTCGCGCTCGAGGTAGTTGCGCACGACGACAGGCAGCGAGATCTCGTCGCCCTGAGTCAACACGCGGGGCGGTTCGTGCTCGACAAAGAACGGTTGGAACGCCTTGATTTCGGTTTCAGTCGATCCCATGCGACCGTCTTCAGTTGAACCGATGACTGCGAGCTTCCAGGTCGTGATGTTGTCGGCCAGTTTGAAATTGAGTTGCGCGCGGCCCTGTTTATCTGTCTCGACCGAAGGCTGCCACAGCAACGTTTCCGGAAAGTATTCACGCAACCGCGGCGTCGATACCTGGCTCCCGCCGGATTTGCCGATTGCGGTCATCTTCATGGGAAGCACTGAGCGGCTCGCGGAAACGGAAGACTCGGTTGCGAAGCTCTGTGACCCGCTTGAAACCTCGACAGTCTCCACGCTCGGCGCAACCTGGAGCACAACGTCAACTTCCGTCAGGTTCGAATCACGAACCGGCACGTCCGTAAACACAGTCGCGGAGAATCCCGGCGCCTCAACCCGCACCTCATAGGATCCGGGAGGCAGGTCGGCAATGACGAACGTGCCGTCATCGCGCGTGGAAGCCTGATACTTCTTCTCGTCCGCGTCGCGTTTCGCAGTAACTGTCGCCGCGGCCACACGTGCTCCGTTCACATCGCTCACTGTTCCCTGAATTCCGCCATGGTTGGCCGAGTTAAAAACTGCCGCCTTGACGGACTGCGGCTCTGATTGTCCTCGCGGCTGTTCCGAGATGATGCTGCTAAACGTCGCCACTGAAAAATCGTCAGGCGTGCCTTCTCGCCCGTCTGGTCCAGGGCTGCGCAAGGCAATCGATGCGATGGTTCGCGATACTGGAACGATCTGGACCGGATGAATTGAAGACTGCCCGTAGGTGCTGCGATTCTCGATGCGAGTTTGATCACCGTAAACCTGCCGCACTTTGAACGTGATGTAATACGGATGGCCCCACGGATCGCGAAGACTGTCCAACTGCTCGCCTGAACCTTGCAACGCGTCGCGCAGCTCGGCGTCGTTGCTCGGAAATTTCTTATTCACATCACCATTCTTCGTTAACGACTCCTGTAGGTGCGTGCGGTGCTCTGCGAAATAATCGATCGAAGTGATCCAGATCCTGAAGTCGTCTTCGGAAGGGCGCGCATCAGTCGAAAATCTCTTATCGGGACCGCTGCTCGAGACAGTCAGCACATAGTTGCTCTCAACGATCCCGAACTCGATCCGATACGGTTCGCCCCAACGATCTTTCAACTGGTCCAACGACACGTTTTCTTTCTGTGTCAGTTCGGCGAGCAACGTTTTTTCGTCGAGAATGAAACCAGCCGTGCGCTCGTGAAACGCACGAACAACACGATCGATTGCTCCGCCCACCGGAGCGAAATAGCGCCAGCTCAAGCGATCAGCCGAAAAATCATCGTCAGTATCGAAACGTTCGTCAGCGCCGGCGCTCATCAACGTGAGCATGTCTGAGCCTCCGGAGATCGAGAAGATCGCGCGATAGTTGTTGCCCCACGGATCGCGCACCTTCGAAAAGTCGATTCGTGCGTCTGACAGAATTGCGCGCAGCTCGGTCTCAGTTCGCGGATACTCACCGTTGCGCAGATAACGAGCGTCGAGAGCATTGTGGACTGGCTTCATCTGTTCATTGACCAAGTGACTGAAGACACTCACCAGGTCCATCTCGTACTCATCGCCGCCATAAAAACTCGGTGAGTAGTGGCTTTGCCGGCACAACAGAACTTCGGCAAGGAGATTCAAATCGGGCGAGATGAACTTTGTGGTGTCGAGGTTTTGCAAGTCGCGCATCGTCACGTCCGCGATCTGTTGATCGATGCCGAGAAAACGTTGCAGCGAGTCGTTTAGCGTCGAATAACGCCGGCCGAACTCCTGATCCGTGCGAAATCGTTCGTCGACAGCTTTGTCAATCACCACCACGCCGAGCGCGCTCTCCGGCGCGCGTGCTTGCGGCGCCTGCACGCTCAAGTTGATGTGCGCGTCGTCGCCGGGACGATAACTCGCCTGCGACGGCTGCGCCTTCACTTTGAGCTCGACATTCTGTGGATAAATGACGCTGACTGCGTCTATCGCTCGTTCGAACTTGCGATCGTAAGTGTAAGCAGAGATCGATATCTCGTTCTTGAAATCGGACCGGTACGGGAATGTGACGAGTGCGCGGCCGCCGTGCATTTCCACTCGCTGAGTTCGGATCACTACGTCGTCTCGCGCGACATCGACGAACATCGTTTGATCGGGAACGGTCGAAGTGAGGAGGGCGTTAATCGGTTCGCCGGGACGATAGATAGTCTTGTCCGTCTCCACCTGGATTTCCGCCGTGTCGGTGAGCGAAACGTGACTTTCTTTCGATCCCTTGCGACCGCTGGCGTCGATGGCCGCTACGTTCAAGTAAACCCTTTCCAGATCTTTGAACTCGCGCGGCACGCGAAGGCTGTTCGCTTTCGCCAGTCCGTAACGATTCGTTCGCAGCGTCGCGATGGTTTTGCGATCCTCCGGTCCAGACGGCGATGATCCGGCAAAAGTCACATTCAATTTGCAACGAGCGGGGGAACCATCGGCATAGTACGTCGAGACGTAAAAAGTCAAAGGCAACGTGTGGTTGTGATTCCAGAATTTATAATTGTCGATCACATAAACGTGAATGGGATTCTTCGTGACTCGCAAATCGAAGCGTCGTTGCTCGGTGCGATTCGTTGTCGGGTCCGTGAAGTATGCGGAGTAAGTCACATCCTGAAACTGCTGGTAATCGGAATCCTTCAGCTCATCGCGATCTTCCTTGAGATTTACGTTCGCGACGAACGCGCCGTTCGCATCCGTTTGTCCCTCGTATTTGTCGCCTTCAACAATGTCCCACTTCTGTTCGCGGTAATTCCACTCGCGTTGGGTTTCGCGCACGACGCGCACGTGACCTCGCGTCACGGGTTGACCAAACAAGTAATCAGCGCGCACGCGTACAACCGCGTTCTGGCCTGGCAGGTAATAGCCGCGGTCGGGTTCGACTTTGACTGCGAAGTTAGGCAAGTCGTAACGGCTGATCCGTACGTCATAAGAGATGTGCGTATCTTGATCCTGGCCATCGACACCGACCCAGATGCGGTAATCGCCGAGTCGCGTGTTTTCCGGGATGGGCCAATCGACGGTGGCAACGCCGAAACGTGAACTCGTGACCACGTTGCGAAAGACGGTGACGTTTTCGGGATCGCAAATTCTGATCAGCACGTTTTGATTCGCAAGAGCGCGGCGCGAAGGAGTAAACATCAGCGCGCGCACGTGCATCGTTTGGCCCGGCTGATAGATCGGTTTATCAGGTGTGATTAGCGTGCGCGCGAACTGGTCCACCATCACGTCGCCCGTAGCTTCGGCAACCACTGCTCCTCTTCGTCCAACCAGTTTGATTTCGGCGCCGGAGGGCTGGATCGTGTGAGGGAAATTGGGAAAGCGCACTGGCAACTGGAAATCCAGCAATGCGTAACCTTCGCTGTCGGTCGTCTTTGCGGCTTGAAGGTTGACGCTGTGACTGTCGTCTTCGAGTAGCAGTTGACCGGTGATGGCGACTTTGGCTGCGGGTTTGTGTGTGACCGGGTGACTTGCACTAACGCGAACGTGATAGATGCCGCCCTCGCGCGCCAGTTCAGAGGTCACGACGCGAAGTTCGAAAATGTCGGGCGACTGCGACAGCGAAAGTATGCCTTCCGTGATTGTGCCTTCGTGACTGACGCGATAACGCAAGCGATACCACAGCAATTCTCGACGCTCGGCATCAGTCAGAGTTGTTAATGAAAATGGAAGTGAGAGTTTGAGAGTGTGACTGCCCGGCATGATCTGTTGTGTGGTGGTGATATTTGCGTCGACGTGGTCTTGCGGATTCAGCAGCTCGAGTTGAACGTTCGCGTTCAGCGTTTCACCGGTTGAATTCTCGACGGCGAGTTGGACCTCGACCGGATCTTTCTGGATGAGAACTCTCGTGCGCGATTCATCGACCTTGACATCTCCGCCGGCATGAGTGAGCGGAACCAGCGACAGCAATAAGACAGAAAGGCACAACAGGGAAAGAAGCCCACGACGGCTCATAGTCGCCTCCCAAAATTTTTCGTTTGATTTGAGCCTCCGGGGATTGGCTCGAGGAGTTCAGCCCTGAGATGAGGAAAACGCAGGTTCAGTTGTTTGGAGTGCCGATTTTTTCGAACGGCACGTTGCCGATGTGATAGCGCTGCCAGTCTTTGTAATCGAAGTGCCACCATTCGGCTTCGTAGACCGTGAAGCCTTCTGACTCCATCGCAGAGCGAAGAAGATCGCGATGCCAGCGCTGAAGCGACGTGCCGCCGGGATAATTCGGATACGCGCGATCGGTGGTCTCATCGTACGTGCTCACCATCTCAACCGGCTTTCCGGTTTTGAGATCGTAAAGTGACAAATCGACCGCCGCGCCGCGATTGTGACGCGATCCCTTCGCCGGATCCGCAACGAAGATCTTCTTGTCCTGCGGGCTCGCATCCCAAAAGACTTTTGTCACATACCACGGCCGGTAACCATCGTGAACCAGCAATCCATAACCGCTCGCCTTCAACTTGCGACTGACGCGAACGAGTGCTTCGGCAGGTGCGCGTTGCAGAAACGCGCGCGCTTGCGAATAGAAGACCGAATCGAAGAGGTTGTTGGTCGTTGCGTAGCGCACGTCGAGTTTGATCGTTGGATCGAGTTTTGTCAGCTCGACGAGATCTGTAGGCAGGAAATTACCTGTCTCCGTGGGTGGCTCGGCGGCGAGCGCCTCAGTGAGCAAAGTCTTAACCGGTCGCACTGGTTTCACTTTGAGTTGAGTGGCGCCTTCTTCCGGACCGAGTGGTTTACGCTCGTAGATCGAGTCGTTGAATCTCAGGT
>Ga0070681_10007788_pt1 | contig 10473 bp, 7 predicted proteins | sample KBSC83BmetaG_FD_65650 | JGI IMG/M metagenome (GOLD analysis project Ga0070681, IMG submission 65650) | Corn rhizosphere microbial communities from Kellogg Biological Station, Michigan, USA - KBS C8-3B metaG | ecosystem: Host-associated > Plants > Roots > Rhizosphere | place: USA: Michigan...
CTGCAGACCTGGTTCCTGACCGAGCCATGGATGGTGCATCTGCTCAATTTCATTTATGCCTATACGCACCTGGCGGCGGTCATTGCCTTCGCGATCTGGGTCTATCTCTTCCATTCTGATCGCTACCCGATGATCCGCAATACGTTCTTGCTGATTCTCGGTACGGGCTTGACGATCTACATCCTCTTCCCGCTGGCGCCGCCGCGCTTCTTCCCGTACACCGGCTTCGTCGATACGCTGAAGCTGTACAGCGGGGTCAACTACGATCAGCAGAGCGTGTCGATGCTCTACAACCCGTTCGCGGCGATGCCGAGCCTGCATGTCGGCTTCTCGCTTTTCGCCGGTATCGGCGTGATTCAGGTGGGCCGGCGCTTTATCTACTGGATCATTGGCGTGACCTACCCGATCCTGATGGCGCTCTCGGTGGTCGGTACGGCCAACCACTACATTCTCGATGTCATCGTTGGTGCTTTTATCACCATCACGGCGTTCGTCGTGATGCCACGTCTGACGGCCCTCGTCAGTGCCAAGGTCAATCGCGACAGCCAGTTCGAGTCGCGAAGAACCGTCAGCGTCTAGCGCACTTTTTCCGTAGCACACACCACCGTAGCTGCTCGTGGGAGGGTCTTCCTGGCCCTCCCATTTTGCTGCGCCCGTCGGTTCCGTAGGGGGCAACCCGTGTACTCCTGCCGGTCGCCGTCGTTCCGGCGACCGCCCCGGCGTTCGGGCGCCGCCGATATTCACCCGAATGCCACCCAACGTCGCCTGTTCGCGCATCCGATCATGTCAGTATCTGAAACACGGTCGGGGTTGGACATCGATGTGATTCGATGAACGATGTACTGAGCGACCGGGGAAGACGCGGTCGTCGTGGTTCCGGCGGCCGGCGGGAAGACAACACCCGCTCGCGGGTACCCGCCTCCCCCTACCGCTTCCAAATTCGATTCAATTGCGGTGAGTGAAAGGACGGTCGACGGATGGCTTACCAACAACGTGTGGCGCTCTTGATCGTTGATGTGCAGAACGATTTTTGTCCGGGAGGTTCGCTGGCGGTTCGCGAAGGCGATCAGGTCGTGCCACTACTCAATGCCTACGCGGAACGTTTTCGGGCGCTTGGCCGGCCGGTCTACGCCTCTCGGGACTGGCATCCGCGCCAGTCGACGCACTTCGCCGAATTTGGCGGCCCCTGGCCGGTTCACTGCGTGCAGGAGACCGAGGGCGCACAATTTCATCCCGAGTTCATCATGCCGGCGCTGACAAACATTCTGAGCAAAGGAACGGACGTCACCGATGACGGCTACTCGGCCTTCGAAGGCCGTTTTCCGGACGGCAGTACGTTCGATGAGCGGCTAACCAGGGATAGAGTAGATCACCTCTATGTCGGCGGTCTGGCGACCGATTATTGCGTGCGCCAGAGCGCCTTGGATGCCGTGAAATCGGGACGTCGGGTGACGCTGCTACTCGATGCGATTCGTGGCGTCGACGTGCAACCAGGCGATTCGGCTCAGGCGATCGCCGATATGGCGCTGGCCGGCATCGACACGACGACGCTCGACGCCCTCGATCTCGATTGATCGTGCACTTACGAAACGGCAGCCAGGAGTTCGCTGCGTGATTCGAGGACCGCTTGCACCGTCTCACGGATTTGTTGAAGCCTCGTGCCGCGTGAAATCGTGCCAACTGGCCACTTGGCACACGGACAGACGCGCGTCTTGGCAGCCGGCCCGGAGGTGCTGCAGAGGACGTAGGGCGCCGGTGAGAGGTTCAGATTCAGCAACTCTTCCAGCAGCTGAAAGCCGTCATGGGCGTCGAGCAACAGATTCAAGACAATGACATCCGGCCGCCAGAGCTGGACAAAGCCGAGCAGATCATCACCGGAAGACAGGCTTTCAATATCGGCCAACGACCCGAGCGACACGGTCACTCGGCGAATGAATGTCATGTCGTCGTCGACCATCAGGACTCGCGCAACCGTCATCTCGTCGCTCTTCCGCGCTTTTCCGTTTGGAACGGATCGAACCACCAGGCTCTCTTCGAACCTGTCCTCAGTGTACTGGCAGTCACAGGCAGTGCGGTAAGAGAAAAGAGTCCCGGGTATCGCGGGACGTTTCACCCCGTTTCAGCGGCAAATCGTCGTACCTTGCGACTAGTCGATTGACGCCAAGTCACTTTGGACTCGACAATGGTCTGAACCGGCGTCCGAATCGGCCCGACGCACCGATACCCGCGTACGGTCGGGCATAGGCGATCGTCCGGTGTAATCGAGACATCAGCACTACTCGATCGCCCGCGCACCGTGACTCGAGGGTGATCGAAGCCACACGATCGACTCCGAGACACACAAACTGCCGAATATTTCACGTGTGACAAGGTACCGTCGTCGCTCCAAACACGGCGATTCCTCCCCTACTCCGTCCGGATCGCGCCTGTCCGGAATTCCCAGAGCGTCCGGTACATCGAGCGCCATTCGGTGACAGACTGGCATCCGCGGGGATGACAATCCGGCCAGTGCGCGCTCCGAATGGTACCGGGTGCTTTCGTGGGGCCATTTCGTTGATGGCGATCTGGCACGTATCCGTCGACTGCACGAAATCGTCATGATGACCGGGGCCGTCTGATTTTGTGCCTGGTCGTTGGCCATGCGATCCTGTACCGGCAGCAGCACGCCCGCAACGACAGGTCGTCGTGGAGAACGGATTACTCGATGAGCAGAATGAGGTCCGTGCGAGGTGAACTCAACTCAGATCGGTACGTATCCAGGTCAGCATTTTTCTGCTGGCTAAGGGGATCAACACGAGCATGCGCTCCGATCCTGTTCGACCTGATGCTGCTATCAGTCTTCTGGCTCATCTTCTTCTGGGCGATCCTCGTGCGCCGCGATCATTTCATCCCCTATGATCTGATCGACCAGCACTATATGTTTCAGCAGTTCATTCACCATGCGCTCCGGGCAGGTGACGCGCCATGGTGGTCACCCAATGTCGTGGGCGGTTACCCGATTATCGCCGATCCGCTCTCAGCGCTCTTCTATCCGCCGAACTTCCTGATGCATCTGCTCATACCCCGTGATCTCTTGCCCTACCTCGCGCTCGAAGCGCAGTCGACGCTGCATTTGCTGTGGGCGGCGTTCGGCATGTACTTCCTGGCCTGGCATCTGACCGGCACGCGGGCGGGCGCCTTGCTCGCCGGATTGGCCTGGGCGTTTGGTGCCTTCTTCGTCTGGCACATCACGCAGCTCAGTCCGATTTCGAGTATGAGCTGGTTGCCCTGGGTTCTCCTCGCCTATTCGAAAGCGGTCCGACAACGGAGCATGATCTGGGTTTCGTTCGGCGCGCTGGCGTTCGGGATGCTCGCTCTGGCGGGCCACGCATTGACCATTCTCGGAACTGGATATCTTGTCGTCGGTATTACGGTCGTCCTGGTCTGGACTCGGTGGTCGATCGATCGTCGTTTGGCCGCGCGAACGGCACTGATCGGCTGCGTGATCTTGTTGCTCGGAACCGGGCTGGCGATGGTGCAACTGCTGCCGTCATTCTTGTTCAGTGGTATGACCGAGCGCTCCGGTTTCAGCTACGACGCGGCGGCCGCGGCGTCGTACATGCCGCAATGGCTCGCGACGGCGGTCATCCCGAACTTCTTTAGCTATCGAGGTCCGGCGTCCTATTGGGCGACCGGCGATATCTCCGAGACGAATCTCTATCTTGGCATCCTGCCGCTCTTCTTAGCCGCGCTGGGGATCGCGCATGCGAAACGCGGCGATCGACGCCTGACGGCATGGCTCGTGGCCGGTGCGCTGATCTCGCTCGTCTTCGCCTTCGGCTCGAACGCGTGGCTCCATCATGTCGCGTTCGATCTCCTGCCCGGATTCGATCGCGTTCGGCGCCCTGGCGACGCGATCGCGCTCGTTCAGTTCGCTGAGGCGCTGTTGGCGGCATACGGCGTCAAGGCGCTCGTGGAACCATGGGGCGGGCGGCATAGCGAGCGAACTCTGGCCGGATGGCTGCGCTGGGCCTTACTTGTCGCTCTCGGCGCCGCCGTTTTGACCGCGCTCGCGCTTGCGGCTTCGGTCGGCCAGTCTGCCCAGCAGCCGCTGACGACCGTGCTCAACGGGCTGGTCATCGCCGGAATCGTCGTTATGGCAGCACTCCTGGTCCTTCGTTTTCGCCTTGCCGGTCAGCTCACGTTACGCGCCGGGCTGGCGTTACTCGTCTTGATTACCGCGATTGATCTCGGTTCGGCATTCGCAGGTGTCGTCTATCGGAACAGCGCGAGCCCACCGAATACCTATATTGGGACCGATTGGGCGAACGGTGCCAGCGGTCCGGTGGTCCAAACGCTGCTCACGGCTCAGCACCAGGCGCTTCCCGGCCGTTACCGCATTTATCCCGGGCCACAAATCCCCTCGGTTTGGGCCAATGGGCCGCTCGTTTGGGGGATCGAGAGCGCTTCGGGCTATGTGGTGCTCTGTCCCCGGTATTACTGCGAGTTGCTGAACGCGGCGAGCGCGGACCCTGGATCAGCTCTGTTCGATTTACTCAACGTTCGGTACTTCCTGGCGGGCAAGCCGATCGAAGATCTCTATCCAGGCAGCGACACGAAGCGTTTTCAGCTGATCTCTTCCGGGCCGATTCGTGTGTACGAAGACTCGGCCGCGTCCCCTCGAGTTTGGGTTGCCCAGAAGGCGGTCTACCAGCCAGACGACACCGCGATCGCGTATCTGACGGCGAACGCTGCCTCCCTGAAAGACACGGTCGTTTTGAACACGCCTCCAACCGAACCGGCGTCAGCCAACCCCGCCACGCCCGGAACCGCGCAGATCATCGGGTACGAGAACACCAACGTCTCGATCCGCGCGTCATTGTCCGCGCCCGGTTATGTCGTTCTGGCTGACAGCTACGCCCCCGGTTGGGCCGTACGTGTTGATGGGAAGCCAGTACACCTCTATCGCGCCGACGTCGCGATGCGAGCGGTCTGGGTTCCGGCGGGTACGCATGAGATCGAATACACATACCACCTTCCCGGACTACGGACTGGCGCCGTTCTTTCGGTGTTGTCTCTCGTGCTGATATTCACGCTGATCCCTTTGGAGTTCGTGTTCTGCCGCAAAGGCATCTGGCACGTGCGATTTTCGGGCGCCGATAAAGCATCAGGGCATCCAGAAGCGCAGTATTAGGCGCCGCCGATTCAATTACCGGCTTGTCCAGCGGCTGAGGCGGATATTGGGGGATGACTCGTCGTCGAGGCTGGGCGGCGCTTCCCAGTCCCAGCGGTTGTCGAGGCGGAGCATGCCGCGGCTGCCGGCCATGCCGACGGGGTCGATTTCGATCGTCGTTTCCTGGCGATCGACCGTGTCGACGCCGAGACCGGCCGAGCGTTGCAGGGTTACCGCGATCGTGACCGGACCCTCGGCCAGCGGCAGACCGCGTAAGGAGGCGCGGATGCGGCGCGTGTCGGGACCGGCACCGTCGATGAGCGGGAGCGAATCGGGCAGTTCGCTCGTCCGACCGAAAAGGTGCAGCCCCTGCCGGTCGTAGAGATCAAGCGCGATGAAGAGGGCCGATGTGTGCTGTTCCCCCGGCAGGCGGAGTAGCACCTCGATGCCGAGATCCTGCCCGCTTTCCAGCCGGTCGATGACGGTCGCTGTGTCGTCGATCGCCCGGACGCGCAGGATCGAGGCATCGACGACCTCTTCCTGCAACATGCGGTTGTAGTGATCGACGACTTCGTCGGTCGGACCGATATCGAGCATCTTGCCGTTGACCAGCAACACCGAGCGTTCGCAGAACGAGCGCACCTGCTCGGCATTATGTGAAACGAAGACGATCGTCGCGCCACCCGCTTTCAGGCGTTGCAGCGCCTCGTAGCCTTTGCGCTGGAAGGCGGAGTCGCCCACCGCCAGCACTTCGTCGATGACCAAAATCTCGGGGTCCATATGCACCGCGATTGCGAAACCGAGGCGCATGAACATGCCTGATGAAAAATGCTTGACCGGCGTGTTGATGAAGCGCTCCAGCTCAGCGAAGCTGACGATCTCGTCGAAGCGTTCGTCCATCTGCTTGCGACTGAAGCCATAGAGACTACCGTTGAGGAAGACATTGTCGCGACCCGACAGTTCCGGATGAAAGCCGGCGCCGAGTTCGAGCATCGCGTGAATCTGGCCGTGCGTGATGATCTCGCCGCTCGTCGGCTCGAGCACGCGGGTCATGAGTTTGAGCAAGGTGCTCTTACCGGCCCCGTTCCGCCCGAGTATCCCGATCGCTTCACCCCTTCGAACGGAAAATGTTATGTCACGTAATGCCCAGAACTCCTCCGCTTTCCCGCGCGGTCGGAGCAGACCGATAAACCAGTCCTGAAACGACGAGCGCTGCTCATGGCGCAACGTAAAGCGTCGTGAGACGTTACGAAATTCAATAGCGATGTCGCTCCGGCGCGACGATCGATCTCCGTGCCCGTGCCAGTTCACTACAACTGCTCTCCGATATTGCGGTTGAGCCGGTTGAAGAAGAAATAGCTGAGCACCAGCATGACGACCGCGGTCGCACCGGTACGCGCCATGAAGAGAGGATCGGGCACGCCGCCGTGATAGAGAATGGTCCGATATTCCGCCACAATCGCCGCCATCGGATTGATGCGATACATCCAGGCGGTCAGGTTCGGTGCGACCGCCTCGATCGGGTAAAAAACCGGCGTCATGAAGAACCAGGCGGTCAGTCCGACCTCGACCAGCACCACCGTATCGCGAAAATAGACGTTCAAGGGCGCAAGGAACATGACGAGCGCCGTTAAGAATATGGCCTGGACGAGCACGATGACCGGGATGTATAAGACCCAGGGCGTAAAACCGACATGAAACACGACCATAATCAGGAACAACGCCGGTAACGACAGGATAAAGTTCACCATCGTCGAGCAGACGATCGAGATCGGCAGCAGTATCCGCGGGAAATAGACTTTCGTGATGAGCGCGCGATTGTCGATCAGGGCCGAGCAACCGAGGGTGATCGAAGCGGCCGCCCAGTTCCAGGGGAGCAAGGCAACCAGGACGAAGACCGGGAATTTCGGAATGTTCTGGTTGAGGATCTGGGTGAAGACGAAGGTGAAGACAACCATCATCAGGAGGGGATTCAACAACGACCAGAGAAACCCGAGGGCGGAATTCTTGTACCGCACCTTCAGGTCTTTCGTTACCAGATTGCGGATGAGCGCGCGGTAGCGAATGGCTTCGATTGCCTGGCTGGCCAACCTTCTGTCCTCTCCCCGGGCCGGTTTGTGCCCATCAGGGGAGTATGGAGCAGAGCGGCAGCCCGATGCAAGCCGGGCACTATTCACATGTGACGCTCATAAACCCATCAGATCACACCCGATCGGTCCGATCGTCTACACGATTGTCGAGTGATGCGACGCTATGGATAGACGGCAGCCGGTAGAAGTCTCGCGTCCGTGGCGATTCAACCTGCGAGCACGAGCGCGAGCGCGGCGTACTGCCGCGCTGATCTGTGCGCTGATCCTGCTCGGCGCCCTGCTGAGCGCGTGCACGTCGCGGCTCCTCCCCTCCCCTGCCCGTGGCACATCAACGAGCACCAGCGTCCCGGCGGGCGTCGTGCCAGCGGGTGGCGAAACCATCGCACCGACGCCCCCGGGCGAAATCCTTCCGGCCCCGGCCTCGAAGATCACTCCATCCACACCTGCGCCGCAGAGCGACGTCTCCAAAACCCACCTGAAAGCTGCCGAGCTAACCGCCAAGGTCGATGCGCTTGTCAACGCCGCCCCGGCGCACGTCGCCGTCGAGATCGGCCTGCCCGACGGCACCACGCTGTATCAACACAACGGTGAGGACCTCTACGATGCCGCCAGCCTCTACAAGCTCGGCATCATGGTGCAGGTCTACAAAGATCGCGACGACGGTATCTTGACGTTCGACGATCCGGTGACGCTCGAACCCGGCTACTTCTATGAATCCGACGAGGTCTATTCGCCCGACACCGACATGGATACTGATGTGCCGGTTGGTGAACTGTTGCACAACATGATTACGTTAAGTAGCAACGTGGCAGCGGAGGCGTTGCTTAATTTGGTCGGCACCGACAATGTTAATCAGACGATGGCCGATCTCGGTCTGGAGAACACCAAGATCCTCTGGTCGCCGGTCGCGGGCCGGTCGCCTAACGGCCAGACGACGATGGCACGGGTCAATTCGGGCCGTTCCCCTGCCCTCGTACCGATCATCGCGCGCTCGGTTCAAACGCGGCCGCCGCTCGTCGCCGAAAGCAGCGCGGAGGGCGCATACAACGTGACGACCGCCGCTGACATGGCGAGCCTCTTCGAGCAGTTGCTCGCCGGTACGGTCCTGAGCCAATCAACGAGCGCCGAGATGCTCGATCTTCTTGCGGAACAGCAGATCAACGACCGCTTGCCGGCCGACCTGCCGTCCGGAACCAAAGTCGCCCACAAGACCGGTGACCTCGACAGCCTTCTGCACGATGCGGGAGTAATCTATGCGCCCTCCGGCCCAATCACCGTCGTCGTCATGACCGATGAAATCACCGACACCGACGCCATCCTCGACTTCATACGCCAGATCGCTGTGCTGGCGTATGAGTATCAGCCGTAGTCTGGAAAGCTCATGTCAGTGTCCGTACACCCGGGTGGACCTCGCGCTGTTTGTTCCTCCGGCCGAGTGATTCATGAATCACTCGGCCGATGCGCACGCGCGAGGCGGGTTTCCCTGGCAACAACGCCAGAGATACGAGCACAGGTTGGTGCCGTGCCACTCGCGAAACGCGTGCAGTCGGGACACAGGGATGACGGGCGCCGACTGAACGGCTCGCTGGGCGATTCATAAATCACCCTACGATACGATGGCGATATTACGTCGTGTATGGAATGCACCTTTCTCTCTGTAACGACACCGGGGATTGAGCATGGGCCGGTACACCCAGGTGGACCGAAAAACGAACACGCCAGTGGGCTCGTTTCCCACTGGCGTGTTCTCGAAGAGCGTTCTGTATCGGATGGCTACATTCCCTGGCCCTCAATGGCCGTCACTTCGCCGGTGGCTGGGTCGAAGATGTTGCGGTGCTGGCGGCCGAGGTCGACGCCGAGGACGTGGAGCGAATAGCTCGGCTGGTCACCAACCGTTTCGATGCGGTGAATGTCGTTCGGCGGGAGCAGGGGATAGACAGCGCCGCGATTGAGAACCGTCTCGCCAATAAGCTTCAGATCGGCATGGCCCGGCTTCGAGCCATCATCGACCCGCTGGTAGCGCGCCGTCTTCTGAGCTCCGCCGCAGACGCCGATCAAGCCCCAGGTGAGATGGTCGTGGACCGGTGTCGGCATTCCGGGAGCAAATTCCACGACATAAACCATGAGCGAACCGTCGTCTTCGGTGTGATAGAGATAACGGGGACGACCGTTTTCCGGCTCGGCCCGGTACTTCTCGTCGAAGAGACCGTCATCCCACACGACTTTTTCGACTAGTGGCTGGAGTTGTTCCACAACCTGCTGGCGATTGCCGTTGGCCGCTTGCACCGCGTCTTTCGCGGCCTTGACGAATTCACCGATGGTGTATTGACCGGTCGTTGCCATCAAATGACCTCCCTCGCGTCATATGCGCTCGAAATTCCGTGATTCCGGCTATCTTACCCCAACATTTTCGATGTCCTGAACCATTCCCCCTCGTTCAGAGGCGTGGCAGCAGTTCGAGCAGGCGACCGATATCGTCATCGTCATTGTAGAAGTAGGGCGAGACGCGAATTCCCTTGCCGCGCAGCGACACCGCGACGTGGTTCGACGTCATGCGCTCCAACAGAGCGGCGTCCTGCTCAGCGTCGCCACTCGAAAAACTGCAGATCTGTGACCGATGAGCGGGATCGCGGTCGGACGTCACGCGGTAGCCCATGGCGCTCACTTCATCGAGCAGCCGGTCGGTGAGACGGAGCGCATGCGCTTCGATTTCGCGCGGATCGAACGAACGGATCAGTTCGGCTGAAGCGTTGAAGGCGGTGAGGGTGATCCAGTTGAGGCCACCGGTCTGGTAGCGCTGGGCCCCCGGACGCCAGTCGAGTGCATAGTCGAGGTTCTCGAAGCCGGAATTGACGCTGAGCCGGCCAGCGTATGTCGGATGAATCCGCTCGATAGCACGCTCGGAAAAGTGCATGATGCCCAGCCCGAAGGCCGCCATCAGCCACTTGTAGCAATGCGCCGCGATAACATCGATCCCGTCGATGTCCACGCTCAGCGGCAGCGGGCCGATCGACTGCGTACCGTCGACGACCGAGAGGACGTCGCGTTCACGACAGAGGGCGCCGATGGCACTCAGATCATTGCGATAGCCGGTCATGAATTCGACGTGACTGATCACCAGGGCGCGCGTCTGTGCGTCGATCGCGGCCGCGATCTTGTCGACACTCGTGAATCCGCGTTCATTTTTCTCGACATAACGCACCTCTACGCCACGCCGCTCCAGGTTGAGTA
>Ga0070681_10007789_pt1 | contig 10472 bp, 8 predicted proteins | sample KBSC83BmetaG_FD_65650 | JGI IMG/M metagenome (GOLD analysis project Ga0070681, IMG submission 65650) | Corn rhizosphere microbial communities from Kellogg Biological Station, Michigan, USA - KBS C8-3B metaG | ecosystem: Host-associated > Plants > Roots > Rhizosphere | place: USA: Michigan...
ATGCGCGTGAAGGAATTGAACCGAAGCGTGAGCGGCCGGTAACGTTTGCCTCAGCTGGGCTGCCGCGGCACGACCCGCAGACGCTCACCGCCATGGCAGGCCTGCTGGAAAGCGCCCTTCCCCTAGTGGACCAGCGAGCTCGCCATGCCACCCGACCCGCACGTTAACCCCGCCGAAGAACCCTCGCCGGCGTCCCCGCCCAGCCGACCGGAGGGCCCAGCCGCGGACGGCACTACGTTCTCGCCGGGCGTGCTCCGCGAGCCCACCCAGCGCGTCCGGATCCAGTCGCAGGTCATGCGGATCGGCCGCCGCCCGGACAACGACACCGTCGTCGCCGACCTGGGCGTGTCGGAGCACCACGCGGAGCTGCGCCGCACGCCGGCCGGCCGCTACTCGATCACCGACCTGGGCAGCCGCAACGGCACGTACGTCAACGGCACCCGGGTCAGCCAGCAGGAGATCACGGAAGACGACATCATCGCGATCGGCCATGCCGCTACCTTCCGGCTGTCCGCTGGCCAGTTGACCGAGCACATCGACGACGGGCGCTCGCCTGGCTGATCTTCGCGATTCGGGCCCAGAACGACCGAAGGCCCGGCGTTCAGAATCTACTTCCGACCTGGGCCTCTTCGTTGGAGCGGATGACGGGAATCGAACCCAGGTGCAACCGTGCGTACGCTGTCGTTTCCGCATGTGCGGGTCTAGTGTCAGATCATGGCGCAGATCGTGGTGGTGGGGGCCGGCGTAGTGGCGCTGGGGACCGCGATGCTCCTGGCCGGTGATGGTCATCGGGTCATCGTGCTGGAGCGGGACCCGGAAGGACCGCCCAGTGACCCCCGTGAAGCTTGGGAGCGCTGGCAGCGTCCGGGGTTGAATCAGTTCCGGATGGCGCATGCTTTCCTGGGCGGATTCCGGGCGATTGTCGACGCCGAACTGCCGAGAGTCTCCAGGGCCTTGCAGGATGCCGGCGGGTTGCGGCTGAACTTCATCCGCGATGTGTTGCCCGCGCAGATGAGCGGCGGCTGGCGTGACGGCGACGAACGTTACGAGTGGCTGACTGGTCGGCGCGCCCTGGTGGAAGCTGTACTTGCTGCGACAGCCGAGACGACCCCGGGTGTGGAGGTCCACCGCGGCGTGGCCGTCGCGGGCCTCACCAGTGGCGCTTCGGCCCAGACTGGTATCCCGCAGGTGACCGGAGTTCGGACCAAGGACGGCCGGTCCATCCCGGCTGACCTAGTGGTGGACATGAGTGGACGGCGGTCAGCCTTGCCGGGCTGGCTTCAGGACATCAGCGCCCGTCCTCCCAGCGAGGAGCTGGAGGACAGCGGATTGCTGTACTACGGGCGGCACTTCCGGTCGGCCGACGGATCGGTGCCGCCAATGCTTGGCCCGGCCCAGATTCACTGGGGCACCGTTTCTTCGCTCACCCTGCCCGCAGACAACGGGACATGGTCGGTCGTGGTGGTGACCAGTTCCAAGGACACGGCGCTGCGGTCGTTGCGGGAGGCAGACCGCTGGGAAGCGGTGGTTCGCGGCCTGCCGCTGATCACCCATTGGCTGGACGGGACTCCGATCAATGACGGCGTTCAGGTGATGGCCAGGCTGGAGGATCGCTACCGCGGCTTCGTCGTCGACGGGAACCCGGTCGCCACGGGTGTGGTGGCCGTAGCCGATTCTTGGGCGTGCTCTAATCCCGCCAACGGTCGTGGCGCGTCGATCGGCATGCTGCATGCCCTGACGCTACGGAACCAGTTGCGTGTGGTTGGCACTGATGATCCGGCGTCATTCGCCGAGGCGTTCCATGCCGCCACCGCCGAAACCGTCGAGCCGTGGTACCGCGCCACCCTGACCAGTGACCGGCACCGGCTCGGCGAGATCGAGGCCGACATCAGAGGTGTGTCCTACGACTCACCGGACGCCGCATACCAGCTAGAGAAGGCACTTGATGTCGCCTTCGCGCAGGACCCGGAGTGTTTGCGGGCGAATTTCGACATCCGGTTCGTGCTGCGGACGCCCGAGGAGGTCTTCGCCCGGCCCGGGCTACGCGACAAGGTCCTTCAGCTGGGATCCGGCTGGCGCGACGAGCGACCGTTCGGCCCCAACCGCGAGCAGCTCCTCGCGCTGGTTTCTGCGCCGTAGAGGAGGCCACATGGGACGGGTGAATGTCGACGGGGTCGGGATTGAGTATGAGGTCACCGGGCGCGGTCGGCCGGTGGTGCTGCTACACGGCTTTCCAGACTCCGGTCGGCTCTGGCGACACCAGGTGCCGGCGCTCGCCGCATCCGGATTTCAGGTGATAGTCCCCGATCTGCGGGGTTACGGGCACTCCGATAAGCCTGAGGCCGTCGAGTCCTACTCGCTGCCGCTGCTGGCCGCGGACGTTATGGCCGTGCTGGCCGACCTCAACATCGCCCGGACCCACCTGGTAGGCCATGACTGGGGTGCCGCCCTGGCCTGGGGGCTGGCCTCGCTCGCGCCCCGCGCAGTCGACCACCTGGCCGTGCTGTCGGTCGGCCACCCGGCCACCTTCCGCCGCACGCCGCAGCAGCGCGAGAAGTCGTGGTACATGCTGCTGTTCCAGTTCCCCGGGATCGCCGAACGTTGGCTGACTGAGGACAACTGGGCCAACTTCCGGAACTGGGCCCAGCACCCCGATACCGATCAGGTGATCGCCAACATGGAGGAGACTGGATCGCTCACGCCGGGCCTGAACTGGTACCGGGCCAACTTGCCGCCCGAATCGTGGGTGGATCCGCCGCCGATGCTGCCACCAGTGCAAGCCCCCACCATGGGGATCTGGAGCACGAAAGACGTCGCCCTGACGGAGGCGCAGATGACGGATTCCGCCGAGAACGTGACGGGCCCGTGGCGATATGAGCGTTTGACAGGCCCGGGTCACTGGATGCAGCTTGACGCGCCAGACCAGGTCAATGCCCTGCTGCTCGACTTCCTGCCCCGCTAACGGCGCCGGCCCCCGCGCCGCGCCGCGGCTTGATTGAACCATCAGGGAGTCCCGTAACGCGCAGTCTCCACAGCCGCGAGCTAATGCAAGCGGCAGCCATCAGCTCGACCAGCTGATTGGGCCTGAGTGCAGCCAGTCGGCCATCCAATGGCCCAGCGCTTCCGACCACTGGACGAACACGATGCTGACCCGCGCTGAGCTGGGTCAATGGAGCGGATGACGGGAATCGAACCCGCACTGTCAGCTTGGGAATCTGAACGGTCCCGGCCCGAAACGCCTGCGCACACGCGATGGACGCCGCGCGGCCGTCGTCGGGGCGGAGGTGGAACCACCGCGCAACAACGTGTGCGAGGCTCGTGGTCAACGGACGCTGATTGTCCCGGAGTTCAGCCCGCTCGCGTCGAGCGGGTGCTTCCACGCGGCGCGGCAAGCGCTGAGGTTTGGAGCAGCCCTGCAGGGGAACCTGCGGTTCGCGAGGTTCCAGCCAGCACGGACGGTGCATGAGGGCACTTATGGTCAGGCAGAGCCTGCGCTCAGCCGCGCGTTCTGAGCTTTAAGGACTTGCGATGAGACTGCGTCGTTTGTCTCCGCAGGAATGAATATGTGGATAATTATCGACGTGTTCCCGGCGTCACCGAGCACTCGGGTGAAGGTATTACCGTCCTTGTCCAGGGTCGCATCTCCGAGGCCCATGGAATCGGCTACCCCAGCCACCGTGAACTTAGCCGTACCCGCCGGAACCACGGAAGCGTCGGCCTGTTCGACAGAGAGCGTGTAGCTGCGCGCTTCCGTATGGCTGCCGAACTGGATCAGCCACACCGAGACGGTGGTTCCGCCTGGCGTCTGCCACGTCCTATGGACGGCTGTCTGGAAACACCGGGCAGTGAGGCGTGCCCGTTCGGCTGGGTTGTCAGGGTATAGCTCCTGCATGTAGTCGCTGAGCGACAGGACGCCTTGCTTCAGCACCGTGACTTGCCTGGCCGCCTTGGGTACCGGCAGCAGTCGCGCCAGCAAGGCGGTTCCGGCGGGAGACGCCGCCGGCAGCGCCGTTGACGCCGTGCCCGCCGGGCATGAGCCGGACGCAACTGCGTTAAGGTTCTGCCCCGCCGCGTCGATCCGGCTGTGCCGGAGGCCGAGTTCATAGCCGGCAGAGCCAGAGACCAGCGCAGCCGCCAAGGCCACGATAGCCCCCGTCACTACCGCCCGGCGGCGGGCCCGCCTCTGCGGCGGTTGCGGCCACCCGCCCTGGTTGGGCCACGGCGACCCCGGCGGCCAGCCCGCGGCACCTGACGCCGACCGAGCGGGGTCTTCCAACGGTTGCCAAGGAGTGCGTGGATCGCCATACGCTGACGGCACCTGCTCATCCGGCATTCAGCAACTCCCCTGTGCCAGTGTGATGACTTTCGAAAGCCGCATATGCCCGGAAGCGACCGTGAAAGCACTATATCTGTGGCTCCTCCGCCTCGGTGAGCAAAGCAGGTTCCCGCATGGCTCGGCTGATAACGGATCGCTCGCGGCACGCAAGAACTCAAGCGCATGCACTGAGGCAACCAGGGCAGGATCGTGTACCCCAAGTACGAATGCCGGTCAGCGATCCGCCGACCCTAGAAGTCGCAGCAGAGGTCCAGCAACCGGAGAACGGCCACAACTGGACCCACCCCACACCGGGCGAAACTAGGTTGACGCGGCACTAGGAACACAGTGTGGGCGCGCACCCGCCAGCGCGGACAGACACCGTGCGCCGATGCTTCGCCGACTCGCGACGCCTCCCTATCAGGGTGTCGATCTGCCCGTTTTGGTAGCGCTTCAGGGCCGCTGACCTGCTGTCCGTCCTGGTGCGATCCTACCGACTCCCCTCGATTTACCCCCGTTGCCCCAGGCAACCTAGGGCCACTGTAGGGCTGGCCCTAGGGCCAGCGGCACCTATAAAGGCCAACGCGCCACCGCGCAGACCTCGCCCGGCCGGTTATCCCGTCACCGTCGGCCCGCACCCACCGGGGAGCGGGGCAAGCGCCACGGGTCAAGGTGGAGCACCCTACCGGCTGAATGACCTTGGCCCGCGGCGCTCGGTCTGCTCGGCTTGCCCGGGGCCGATGGCGACGGGATGGGCAGGCTTCCACCTCAGCCACCCGCCAGCCTCGACCAGGGGCGGCGTCCATCCTGGAGCCCGAGGCCCCTGCCGGAGGCATCGAAGTTAAATGGTGTGGTGACCGTCGATGTCGTCCGGCACTATTGCATCGTGACTGAGTGGCCATTCCCGGACAGTGGCGGGGTGCCGTCACCCCAGATCGTCGCTGCGTGGGCACAGCTGGGCCTGCTCCCTACCGAGAAAGTGCCGTTGTGGGCGGCGCACTGGCTGGTGGCCGGGTACGACGGGGAACATCTGGTCTCCCTGGCCGGACTGCACGGCGACGATCCTCACGACGTGCATGATGCGCTTCCTGATGCACTGCTCGACTGCGGCGTGGCGATACCGAACTCAGACGTGGCCGCGGCCTCCCTCTCGTTCACACATCTTGCTCGCATGCATGTTGACGGGCTAGCCGCAGCCAAGTGGGTTGGCCAGAAAGTGGAAGAGGTGCTCATCAGGTCCGGCTACGCACGAGACGTGATTGACCTGCCACTTGGCCGCCTGTACGACATCGCCGACGAGTGGGGAGCCGGCTGGGGCCGAACCGACCAGGAGCTTGCGGCGATCGTGCGGGAAGCGTGCGAGGAGCAGCTACGCAACGGCTCGGTCGCTACATAGTCCGCGGCCCGGCGCGCCGCGACGGGTCGGCCCGGCAGGGCCGCCCGGTCGGCGCATCGTAGGCATCCCCGCCGCGATCATCCCCGACCTGACCGTGCACCTACAGATCTACGTCAAGGACGAGCCGGGCGCGCTGGTCTTCCCTGGCGTCCAGGGCGGGCCGATTAGGCGCGGCAACTTCAACAAGATGTCGGCGTGGCCCCAAGCGGTCGCGTCTATCGGCATGCCGGGCCTGCACTTCCACGACCTTCGTCACACGGGCAACCAGTTCGCCGCCAACAGCGGGGCGGGCCTGCGTGACCTGAGGGCCCGCATGGGCCATGACTCCGAACGGGCCGCGATGATCTACCAGCACAAGGAACGCGGCGCGGACAATGCGATAACCGACGCCATCGACACGCACGTCGGAGACGAGAAGCGCAGGCCCGACGACCAGCGGCGCGACCGGGACTGCTAGCTAATGGCACGTTAATGGCGCGACGGCCGATCAACCTCAGAAACGATCGAAGGCCCAGCGTTCGGAAAACCTCTCCGACCTGGGCCTTTACGTTGGAGCGGATGACGGGAATCGAACCCGCACTGTCAGCTTGGGAAGCTGATGTTCTGCCATTGAACTACATCCGCAGGTCACCCGGCGCCCGCGGGGGAGCCGATCTGTCCTCGCCCACACATCGTACCGGAACAGGGAGCCTGCTCGCTGCTGTCCTTCGATCATGTCATCGCGCCATGATCGCCCTCTGCGCTGGTCGGCTAGCCGGCCGGAGCGCATGAGGGGGTCGGCATTACAACGTAGCCGCGGAGTCGTGTCTCGCGCCTACCCTGATTACCGGGTCAAGGTGCCAGGAAATCGAAGCTCCCGGCCTTCACCTCGGCGATAAAGGCCTGCCAAGCACCTCACGGGTAGCTTGGGGACCTAGCAGATCGTCGCCTGACGCCGCACGGGTGCGACGACTGACGCGACCCGCTAGGTGGCCCACACGGCATCGTAACGAGATGCCTGCTGCACTCCAACAGCGCACTGGGGAGCAGTCGCGCAGTTCTTGGCTAACCACGAGATATGTCGAATTCTCCCGCTCGCGTGGCTCCAAGAAAAGAAATCCAAGCGGATCGGGGATAGTGCAGGACGAGTCCATCAGCATCCTGCGAGTCGCGAACGGCAATGATTCCTGGTGTCGATGCTAGTTCTACGCAGCTACCATTTGCAATGCTGCGCTTTGCCTTCCGCCAATTAAGGCGATACCCGTCGTTCTGCAGCAATGACATAGTTATCCACTTGCTCCGTATATGAGGACTGCCCTCAGGCAGCTTGCTACCTTGGAGCGTGCCGCCTAGCCTTTGATACCATTCGCGGCAGAAGACGTCACACTCTTGTATTGTGTCCGAATTTTTGCAATTAGTTCAGCCGACTCTTCTGGAGTCAAGGCCAAGTCGCGCAAGTGATCGAATACCTGCGCATACCTACTAATGTCTTGCGCACGGTCGAGGTAAATATAGCCCATCAGCCCTTCGACATACACCACCTGCGGTGCAGTGTCACCAAAATCAAGAATTTCGAACAAGCTATCCATCGCTGGATGTGCCCCGACAGTAAACGGAATTACGCTGATCGTCACGTTTGTCAGCTTCGCTGCCGCAATGAGCCGATCGAGCTGTTCGCCCATCACAGCGGGTCCACCCACCACGCGATGAAGGACGGCCTCGTCAAGGACGACCGATAGCTGAAGCGGCGGGTTCCTGGTGAGAATTTGCTGCCGCTTCAACCTGACCTCGACAGCTGCGTCCACCCATTCCGGGGTGTAGTTCTGCATGTCCGCCTCATGCAGGGCGCGCACGTACCCAGGCGTCTGCAAGAGGCCGGGGACGAGCATCGGCATGTAGAAGCTAAGCGATACAGCGGCCTCTTCCAAGCCAACATAGGTTGCAAAGTCCAAGTTGTAGGACTGCCACCAGCCGTGCTGTTTGCCCTCGCGCGCCAGTGTCATGAGCCGCTCGCGGTCGGCGTCTTCCGTGACTCCGTAGAGATCGCACAGGTCCCTGATGTCGCGGGGCGTGGCACCGCGCTGCCCTGTCTCCATACGGCTCACCTTGGATGGCGAGCACAGCAGCTCCGCGGCCACCTGATCGACGGTCAGGCCTCGCTCATTGCGGAGCGCGCGAAGCATGGCGCCGAGTTCGCGCCTGCGAACCGTGGGGCTGCCGAGGGACCTGTGCTCTTCAGGCACCGGAGGTCATTCCTTTCCTAGCCAAGTGCCGATGGCACATGAGTATGGCATTTGATTTTGGCACTTGCCAACTGCACGTGCTCGATGCACCATGAAATCAGACCGCAGAAGGCATCCTCAAGCGACCCGCCGACAACGGGGTCGAGCGGTGACCCAAAGGTTACCGATCCTAGATCGCTAGCCCCAGGCGTCGCGCGAGCCGGCGATTGAAAAGGAGGCCATGCCATCGCTGCGCACGCATTACGTCCGCCACCACTCTGCATAGGCGGACGCTTCCCTGCCGCACAGAGCAGGCAGAAACGTCACGTTCCAGGATCGCAGCCACTCATCACCTACTGCGCTTTCGGCCAGCGAACTGGCAAACCCTGGAAACACCGCTGGGCCGGTGCTGCCACACCGACCCAGCGAAACATCACCCGTCCTCAGGAATCACCGAGAAGGGCTAGTGACGTGTTCTACGGTAGCAACCCGCACAGAAAAGACAACCCCCGTTGGGTCATTGATAACGCAAAGGACATAGCGAAGGTTCCGGAGTTCGGCGCGCCGCTGTTTATGCCGGCCCCCGGACGCATCGGCGCCACGGGCGAGTGGCTCCGCCTGGCGTCCGGCATCGTCGGCGCCTGGCTCATGGGCCTGCCCCGGCGGGCGGGCCGCCGCATGCACGCCATGAACGACACCGAGGCCAGGCAGTGGGGCTGGCGGGTCACCGAGCGGTGCGGCGGCCTTGTCCATCAGTACCGCGACGCTCGCTTCGAGGCGCTGCGGCACGATCCCGCGCTTCGCCGTGACGAGCTTCGCGACGAGGGATTCCGCGCGGGCGGCACCCAGCCCCCGCCGGCCGGCTGCCCAAGCGGCGGTGACACGTGACGCCCGCCGGGCGCCCGCACCGGCGGAACGATCCCGGCCTGATCACGCCGCACCGGGTCCTGGCCGACTGCGCGAACGCATGGGTGCCGACCAGGAGCGGCACACTGCCGGTCATCCTGGCCACCACACTCGCCGCGTGGAGGGCCCTCCGCTCCGCTTAGGCGCTGGTTTCCTCGGCCGCGCCTTCGCGGAGCTTGACCGCGCGGACGAGGAGCTGGGCGACGTCGATGACCTCGAGACTCTGTTTGGCCTGGCCGGCGGCCTTCTTGGCGTTGATCGCGTCGCCGAGCATGACCATGCAGTAGGGGCAGGCGGTGGAGACGGTGTCGGGGTTCAGCGCGAGGGCTTCCTCGATGCGCTCCTCGTTGATCCGTTTGCCGGTGCGCTCCTCGAGCCACATGCGGGCGCCGCCGGCGCCGCAGCAGAAGCCCTTGCCCTTGCAGCGGTGCATCTCTTCGGCGGTGGTGCCGGGGACGGCGTCGATGATGGCGCGGGGCGGGGTGTAGACCTTGTTGTGCCGGCCGAGGAAGCACGGGTCGTGGTAGGTGACCTTCTCCTCCACCGGGTTGACCGGGGTCAGCTTCCCGTCGGCGACCAGCTTGGCGAGGAGCTGGGTGTGGTGGATGACCTCGTAGTTCCCTCCGAGCTGGGGGTACTCGCGGCTGATGGTGTTGAAGCAGTGCGGGCAGGACGCGATGACCTTCTTCCCGGTGCCCGCCGCGACGCCGGCGTCGTTGAGCGTCTCGATGTTCTGCTGCGCCAGCATGTTGAAGACGAACTCGTTGCCCAGGCGGCGGGCCGGGTCGCCGGTGCACGCCTCCATCGGGCCGAGGACGGCGAACTTGACCCCGGCGACGTTTAGCAGCTCGGCGATCGCCTTGACCGCCTTCTTCGCCCGGTCCTCCAGCGCCCCGGCGCAGCCCACCCAGTACAGGTACTCGGTGTCCTCGGGGATCTTCCCGTCCAGCACCGGGACCTCGAAGTCCAGCTCGCCGATCCAGTCGGCGCGCCGGTCTTCGGCCATGCCCCAGGGGTTGCCGCGCCGCTCGAGGTTGTTCAGCATCGTGGTCGCCTCCTGGGGGAAGGCGGACTCGATCAGGACCTGGTGGCGGCGCATGCCGTTGATGTGGTCGATGTGCTCGATGTCGACCGGGCACTCCTCCACGCACGCCCCGCAGTTCGTGCACGCCCAGATCACCTCGGGGTCGATCACCCCGTGCTCATCGGCAGTGCCGACCAGCGGCCGGGTCGCCTCGGCCTTGATGAGGTCAGACAGGCTCTCGCGCTGGTCCTCGGGAGCGAGCAGGTAGGGGGCCTTGGCGAACGCGTGGTCCCGCAGGTCGAGGATCAGCTGCTTGGGCGACAGCGGCTTGCCGGTCGCCCACGCCGGGCACTGCGACTGGCAGCGGCCGCACTCGGTGCACGTGCCCAGGTCGAGCATGCCCTTCCAGGTCAGGTCCTCGACCTTCCCGATCCCGAAGACATCGGTATCCGGGTCGGCCTCCTCGAAGTCGAGGACCTTGCCGCCGCTGCGCATGGGCTCAAGCGGGCCGAGCGCGTTGGGGCGGCGGGAGAACATGACGTTCAGCGGGGCGAGGCCGATGTGCAGGTGCTTGGAGTAAACAACGATCACCAGGAACGCCAGCACCACCGCCAGCTGGGCGAGGATGAA
>Ga0070681_10007790_pt1 | contig 10472 bp, 9 predicted proteins | sample KBSC83BmetaG_FD_65650 | JGI IMG/M metagenome (GOLD analysis project Ga0070681, IMG submission 65650) | Corn rhizosphere microbial communities from Kellogg Biological Station, Michigan, USA - KBS C8-3B metaG | ecosystem: Host-associated > Plants > Roots > Rhizosphere | place: USA: Michigan...
CCCGGCGCGCTGCTCGCGCTCGTCTTCTCGGCTTTGGTGGCAGGCCGCACTCCCGTACGCGCAGGGGCCGCCTAGGCCATGCGAATCCAGCTGGAATCCGCCGTCGCCGGATCGTATGCGCCAACGCGCATCGTGCTGCTGCCGGCCGCTTACACGACTCCCGCGGATTTCATCCGGGAGGGATTTCTGAGCGCCGCGCGGCAACGGGAGCTGGCGGTCGACCTCGCATTCGTCGAGCTCAATCTCCAGCACGTGAGTGACCGGACGATTCTGCGGCGCCTGCGGCATGAAGCCGTGCTGCCGGCCCGCGCCGTCGGCTGCACCGCCGTCTGGATCTGTGGCATCTCTTTGGGCGGCTTTCTGGCTCTGGCCTATGCTGAACGGTACCCGACGGAGGTGGACGGCCTGTGCCTGCTGGCGCCGTATCTCGGCAATCGCATCGTCACGGGGGAAATCGAGCGCGCCCCCGGGCTCCTGGCGTGGGAACCGGGGGAACTGGCCGCCGATGACGATGAGCGGCGCGTCTGGCGCTTCATCAAGACTCAGCGCGAGCGCTCGCTGGGGCTGCACCTGGGATTCGGGAGCCAGGACCGCTTCGCCGCCAGCCACCGGATGATGGCCGCCGCGCTGGCCCCGGAGGCCGTCGATGAGCGCCCCGGCGGTCACGACTGGCCTGTCTGGCGCGAACTCTGGGAGAATTTCCTGGACGTGCGGCTGCGAGGCGTCCTGCTGCGAACATGAACCCCCCGACCGATCCCAGAATGAGCGAGACCCCGCGCAGGGGATCCCTCGTGAGCGGGCCCCGGAGGCGCTGGAACCCGCCCGCCTTCCTCACCGCCACGGTGGGAGTGCACGTCGCGGCCGTGGCGGCGGTAGTGATCGACAGGAATTCCTGGCCCTGGGCACTCGGCGCCGTCGTCGCCAACCATGGGCTCCTGACCGGCGCCGGCCTCTGGCCGCGAAGTAAGCTCCTGGGACCCAACTGGACATCCCTGCCCCGCGAAGTGGCGGCGCGCGGGGAAGTGGCCGTGACGATCGATGACGGCCCGGACCCGGAGGTCACGCCGCGCGTTCTCGATCTGCTCGATGCGCATCGCGCGCGGGCGACCTTTTTCTGCATAGGAGAGCTCGTTGAGCGGCATCCGGCTCTGGCCAAAGAAATCGTCCGGCGCGGGCACTGCGTCGAAAACCACAGTCATCGTCACTTGAACCATTTCTCCGTGTTGGGTCCACGCGGGATGAGGCAGGAAATCGTCCGCGCGCAGGAAGCGATCGCCGCCGTAACCGGCGAGCTTCCGCGTTTCTTCCGTGCGCCGGCGGGACTGCGCAATCCGTTCCTCGATCAGGTGCTCAACCGCCTCGATCTGCGCCTCGCGAGTTGGACGCGCCGGGGCTTCGACACACTGAATCGCCAGGCCCATGTCGTGCTCGACACACTGACTCGGGGCGCGCGTGGAGGCGATATCCTGCTGTTGCATGACGGGCACGCGGGCCACACTCCCTCGGGAGGTGTGTTGATTCTGGAGGTGCTGCCTCAGTTGCTCGCCAACCTGGCCAGCGCGGGACTGACGCCCGTGACGCTTCGATCCACCTTGGCGAGCGCTGACTCGTAATGGCTCCCCTCGCGATAACCGGATACACCGCGACCAGCTGCCTGGGAAAGGGCGTGGCCGCGACGCTCGCTGCGTTGGTACAGGAGCGCTCGGGACTGGCGCCCTGCAAGTTCGAGACGGTCGACATCCAGACGTACTCCGGCGAGGTCGAGGGAGTCGACGAGGTCGTCCTCCCACGGGAACTTGCAGAGTTTGATTGCCGCAATAACCGGCTGGCCGCCCTCGGTATCGCTCAGGACGGATTCGTGGAGGCTGTCCAGCGGTGCGTGGCGCGCGTCGGCTCGCGGCGCGTGGGGTTGTTTCTGGGAACGAGCACGTCGGGGATCCTCCAGGCGGAGCTCGCTTACCGTGATCGCAATCCCGATACCGGAGCGCTCCCCGCGCGGTTCCGCTACTCGACCACGCAGAACTCCTTTTCGGTGGCCGATTTCCTGCGGCGCCTGTTGAAACTGAATGGACCGGCCGCGGTGGTGTGCTCCGCATGCTCCTCGAGCGCCAAGGTCTTCGGCAGCGCCCGGCGCATGATCGATGCCGGGCTGATCGACGCCGCGGTCGTCGGCGGAGTGGACTCGCTGTGCCTGACGACGCTGTATGGATTTCATTCGTTACAGTTGACTTCGACCGGACCCTGCCGGCCTTTCGACAGGGATCGGGACGGCATCTCGATCAGCGAGGCAGCCGCCTTTGCGCTCCTGGAGCGGCGCCCGTCGGCGGATTCAACGGACGGCCTGTGCCTGCTCGGAGTAGGCGAATCGAGCGACGCGCACCACATGTCATCCCCGCATCCGGAAGGTGTTGGGGCCCGTGCGGCGATGTTACATGCGCTGGCGGCGGCAAACCTCCAACCGGAGCAGATCGACTACATCAACCTCCACGGAACGGGCACGCAGAGTAACGACAGCGCCGAGAGCAAGGCTGTCGCAAGCATCTTCGGCGATCGCACACCGTGCAGTTCCACCAAAGGCGCCACCGGTCACGCGCTCGGCGCCGCCGGCGCTCTCGAAGCCGTCATCTGCGCCCTCGCGATCCGGCACGATCTCATGCCCGCCGGGCTGAATGCCCGGCATCTCGACCCGGCCCTTGGAGTCAGCTATCTCAGCGAGAACCGTCGCGCTCCCGTGCGCCGGGCGCTCAGCAATTCGTTCGGATTCGGCGGCACCAACTGCTGCCTCATTCTCGGCCAGGCCGAGTAGGAGCCGGTTCACTCATGTCGATGGCATCGCGGCCGCAATGACGGCACTGACCGCCTACGTCGAGGGTATCGGGGTATTGGGGCCGGGACTCAAGGACTGGCCCTCCACCCGAGCCGTCCTGGCTGGTGAACTGCCGTACGAATCTCGTCCGACGGTGCTTCCGCTTCCGGAGTCGCTACCGCCCGCCGAACGCCGGCGTACAGGGCGCATCGTCAAGCTGGCGCTCGCCGTCGGACTCGAGGCCACTGCGCGCGCTTGCGTGCATCCATCCCACTTGCCTACCGTGTTCTCCTCGTCAGGCGGCGATGGGCAGAACTGTCACGACATCTGCGAAACGCTGGCTTCCTCCGACCGCCAGCTCTCGCCAACGCGCTTCCACAACTCGGTGCATAACGTGGCCGCCGGCTACTGGAGCATCGCGAATGGCGCTCGGGCGCCATCCAACGCCATATGCGCTTACGACGCAAGTTTCGCGGCCGGTTTGCTCGAATCGCTGACGCAGCTCGTCGTGGAGGGCTCTCCAAATCTGCTCGTCGCGTACGACTCGCAGTACCCGGAACCGCTGTTCAGCAAGCGTCCAATCCCGGATGCGTTCGCAATCGCGCTGCTGTTATCTCCCGAACGCCGATCCGGATCCCTCGCCCGACTGACTGCGAGCCTGACCGACACCGCGCCGCAGATCATGGCGCAGCCGGAGTTGGAAAAGCTGCGCTCGACTATTCCGGCCGCGCGTGGGTTGCCTCTGCTGCAAAGCATCGCCGTTCGCCAGAACGCCCGCGTGGTCCTCGAATATCTGGAGGATCTGCAACTGGCGGTCGAGGTCGAGCCGTGCGGCTAGATCGTGCTTGGATCGCCAGCCACGTTCCGCATCACGGGTCGATGTGCCTGTTGGATGAGGTCCTGGAGTGGGACACCCACTACATCCGTTGTGGCAGCGGAACACACCGCAATGCTGGCAATCCGCTGCGGGCGCACGGGCGACTCGGAGCCGCCTGCGGCATCGAGTACGCCGCGCAGGCCATGGCGGCACACGGGGCACTGGTGCACGGACGGCCGCGGTCCGGCTACATCGCGAGCGTGCGCGGTGTCTCTCTCCTGGTCTCCCGGCTCGACGACCTCACAGCCGACCTGGTCGTGACCGCGAACCTGGTGCATTCGGATGCCGCCACCGCGCTCTACGATTTTTCGCTTTTCAGCGCAGAACGCCTCATTCTGAAGGGTCGTGCGACAATAGTATTCATCGGCAGCCCTGACACAGCGACTCATGACTGAGAATCCCTCGCGACGCGCTCTGGTGACCGGCGGTAGCGGCGATATCGGCGCGGCGATCTGCCGTCGGCTGGCGCAGGCCGGCCACTTCGTCTACGTGCACGCGAACCGGTCAGCCGCGACCGCGGAGAAACTCGCCCGGGAGATTACGGATGCCGGGGGACACGCTCAGGCCCTGTGTTTCGACATCACCGACGCGAAGGCTTGCGAAACCGCCATCGAAGGCGCCCTGCACGACGGGCCCATCCAAATCCTGGTCAACAACGCAGGCATTCACGATGACGCGCCCTTTCCAGGCATGAACGCTGAGCAGTGGCACAGCGTCATCGATGTTTCCGTCAACGGTTTCTACAACGTCACGCGACCGATAATGATGCCGATGATCCGTACGCGCTGGGGGCGGATCGTGAACACCTCGTCAGTGGCCGCGCTCATCGGAAACCGTGGGCAGGTGAACTACGCCGCGGCAAAGGGTGCCCTGAACGCAGCGACCAAGGCGCTCGCCCTTGAAGTCGCGACGCGCGGAATCACCGTCAACGCCATCGCCCCCGGAATCATCACGACGGCCATGAGCGAAAAGATCTTCGACGCCGAGACGATCGCGCGCCTGGTGCCCATGAAACGCGCCGGCGTCCCCGCCGACGTGGCGGGCCTCGTTGCGTATCTCGTTTCGGAGGACGCCGGCTACCTGACAGCTCAGATCATTTCGATCAGCGGCGGAATGGCCTGAGCTCGAGCGCCACCGCGATCGGCGGCCTCCGCACTGCAATACGGACTGCAGCGTAGGCGTCACCTCATCATGCTGCGCTCCCACGCTTTATCTCAGCACATCGCTGGGTAGATACTCCTTCTTTCACGACAAACATTGCGGCTCTCCAACATGGAGGAAGGGCCATGCGATCAAGTTTGAAAGTCGTGATGATGGTCGGCGGGATCGCAGCGGCGTTGCCACTCCTGGTACGCGCACAACAGACGGAGGGAGCCGGTCTGCAGACAGTCGTTGTCACGGCGCAGAAGCGCCTCGCGAACGTCCAGGACGTCCCATTTTCCGTGGCTGCAATGACCGAGGGGAGCATCCGCAACTCGGGTGCGGAGAACCTGGTGGATCTGGCGCGCAATGTCGCCGGTCTCACCATCGCCGATCTCGGTCCCGGGCAGAGCCAGATGGCCATCCGTGGGATCAGCTCCGGTCAGGTCATTCGCGACCAACCGGGCGTCAAGGAGCAGGTGGGGGTGTATCTGGATGAATCGGCCATTTCGGTCGCTTTGTTCACACCGGACCTGGAGCTGTTCGATCTGGAACGCATCGAAGTGCTGCGCGGGCCGCAAGGCACACTGTTTGGCGCAGGATCCGAGGCGGGGACCGTGCGCTACATCACCCGGCTGCCTGAGCTCAAACGCTTCGACGTGTTGACGGATGGATCCGTGGAAATGGCGTCCCAAGGCTCGGTGGGAGGCTCATTCCGCGCGGCGATCAACGTGCCTGTCGGCGATACGATGGCAGTGCGTCTCGCGGCGTTCGAGCATCATTTGCCTGGGTTCATCGACGCAATCCAGCCCGACGGGCGCAAACGGCACGACGTCAATGACGGCGACCGCGCCGGCTTCCGGTTGTCACTGCTCTGGCGACCCATCGAGGCGCTCTCGATCACTCCGCGACTCGTGTACCAGAATTTAGGAACCAACGGATTCCCGCGCGTCGACCTCTACAATATTCTCGCCAACCCGAATACGACGACGCAGCCGAAGGTAACCATCGGGGACCGTCAGCAGTACACGCAAGTCGACGAGGGCTTGAGCGATGACTTCCGGCTCGCTGACCTGACCGTCGGCTATGACTTCGGGACTGCAACGCTCACTTCGATAACCTCGTATACGAACCGTCACGTACTCGTAACGCGCGACGCGACGTCCCTGACGGGCAGCGTGACGTTCGATGTCTTCGGCGAAGTACCCCAGGTACGGATCGGATCTCCGCTGCTCGATCACACGAGGCTCAACGTGATCTCGGAGGAATTGCGGGTTTCCTCCAACAAGGGGCAGGCGCTCGACTGGCTGCTCGGCGGCTTCTATCAGCACGTCGGCCGCCGCTATGGCCAGGCGCTGCCAACCCCGGGCTACGACGCGCTGAACGCGTCGGCTGGATTTCCACTCGGCCCGAATCCGGCAGGCCTGGTCGACAATCCGTTCTTCTCCGATCTCTCCTACCGCCTGAAGCAGTACGCCGCGTTCGGTGAGGCGACCTACCACATCACCGATCAATGGGGGGTGACCGCGGGATTGCGGTATTACAAGTTCAACGAGGATCGAGTACTCAATTTCAATGGTGTATTCGCCAATGCGACACCCCCTGGTGGCGTGCCGGGCTCTACAGATTCAAACGGGGTGTCGCCGCGCGTGATCCTCAGCTACAGGCCGAGCGAGGATCTGCAGCTCAGCGCTCAGGCGGCCAGGGGTTTCCGGCTGGGTGGGATCAACGACCCGATCAATATTCCGCTGTGCTCGCCGCAGGACATCCTGATCTTCGGCAATCAGCAGAACTGGCGGGACGAGAAGAATTGGAACTATGAAGTGGATGCGAAGACGCGCTGGCTGGAGAATCGGGTGACGTTCAATGTCGCCGCCTTCTACGACGACATCAAGGACCTGCAGGCCACCACGACCGCCGGCACCTGCTCGTCGCGCATCGTGTTCAATGTCCCAACCGCTCGCAGCGTTGGGTTCGAGGCGGAGTTGTTCGCCCGTCCCAATGCCAACTGGGACTTCGGTCTGTCGGCTACCTGGGTCGACGCGAAGCTCACTTCCTCGGTCATCTCCACACTGCCGGATGGGACGACGACGGTGGTCGGCGGGCTGGCCGACGGAAATCGGCTGCCCACGGCACCCAGGTTTCAAGGGATCGGTAGCATCGGCTACACGCTGCCGCTTGGAAGCGGGCGCGACGTGTTCTCGATTCTGACGGTGCAGTATGTGGGGTCCTCGTTCTCGCAGTTCGAGAACGAGGAGCCCAACTGGGGCGGCATCGGCACCGGCCTGCCGAATGCGGCGCGTCTTATTCCTTACGGCGCACCGCCGCCAGGCACGGCCTACACGTTCGGTGCCGAGCTGCCGAGCTATACTCTCGGCAACATCCGAGGGGGCGTGCGTACCGAACGATGGGAGGCGACCCTTTACGTCAACAATATCTGGGACAAAACTGCGCGTCTGGCGCTCGACTATGAGCGCGGCCGCAGTGCACGTATCGGCTATCTCACCAATCAGCCTCGCACTGTGGGTGTCTATGGCAGCTACAGGTTCTGAGATTTGACTGAGCACCAGGGTGTGCTGACGCGCCGACGGTTACTCGCGGGCCTCGCCGGGAGTGCCGGTACCGGGATCCTTGCGGAAATCGGGGCAACTCAGCCAGGCGTCCCGGCCGAGCAGGAAAACGATCACGCGCATCTCGTGCGCGCAACTACAAACACGGACCGGTGGGATGCGGTCGTAGTGGGTGCGGGCGTCTTCGGAACCTGGACCGCGTGGAATCTGCGCAGAGCGGGCAAGCGCGTCCTGCTGCTGGATGCCTGGGGCGCAGCGCACGCTCGCGCCTCCTCCGGCGGCGAATCGCGACTCATCCGGACAGCCTATGGCCCCGATGAGATCTACACGCGGATGGCCTGGGAGTCGCTGGCTGACTGGAAGTGGCTTTCCGCGCGAGCCGGCCTGCCGATCTTGCAGCAGGTCGGGGTGCTGTTCTTCTTCGCGCAAAAAGAAAGTTATGCGACCCGGACGCTCGAGGTTCACGAGCGCCTCGGCCTGCCCATCCAGTCGCTCGGGCGCGCGGAACTGGCCAGGCGCTTCCCCCAATTCTCGTGGAACGACATCGAGATGGGCCTGTATGAGCCGGACTGCGGTGCGCTCATGGCGCGCCGGGCGGTGCAGACGCTTGTCAGCCAGTTCTCCTCTGCAGGAGGCGAGTATCGCCTTGCGGCAGTTCAGCTCCAGCCCTCTCCAGGGCATGCAGAGACGGGCGACACTCTGGATTCCCTGGTCCTCTCGGGCGGTGAGCGCGTTCACGCGGCCCAATATGTGTTCGCCTGTGGTCCCTGGCTGCCGAAGTTGTTTCCCGATCTGCTCGCCTCACGCATGTTCGTCACGCGGCAGGAGGTGTTCTGGTTCGCTCCGCCGTCCGCAGACGCCGGTTTCGGACCCGGGAGCATGCCAGGCTGGGCGGACTTCAACGGCGGTGACATCTACTACGGCTTACCCGACCTCGAATCCCGAGGCGTCAAGCTCGCTCACGACAGACACGGACCCAGAATGGACCCGGATGTGGGAGACCGCGAGCTCTCCCCGGGCGAGCTCGCAGACGTCCGGGCGTACATGGCGCGTCGTTTCCCTGCGTTGGCCGGACGCCCGCTCAACGAGGCGCGCGTATGCCAGTACGAGAATAGTTCCAATGGCGACTTCATCATCGACCGCCATCCGCGCTGGCGGAACGTGTTGCTTGTGGGAGCCGGCTCGGGTCACGGCTTCAAACACGGCCCCGCCGTAGGCGCCTATGCCGCACGGCGGGTCCTGGGAGAGTCGGTCACGCTGGAGCCGCGTTTCAGTCTGTCAGGCAAAGCCGACACACAGCAGCGCACCGTACGCTGACGGCATCGAGACCCTACTTCTGCGGCGCTATGCCGAGAAACGCCTCGGCCGCCTTCAGGTAGTGCCAGACCTCGTCGGGGTGTTTCGCGAACGCCTGCGCGAACAGTTCCTCGCCCTTGGGCCGCTGGCCGGTGCGGATGTACCAGGCGCCTATCTCGGCGCGACCGGTATCGTCCTTGGGATCGCCCGCGAGCGCCCGCTGAAAAAAGCCTTCCGCCTTGGCATTCTCGCCCCCTTCGGCATAGATCGCCCCGATGCGTTGCAGGTCGTTGTTCTCGGGTTTGTTGGCCAGGACGCGGTCGATGATCTCCTGGGCCCGGGCCTTGTCGCCGGTCAGGTAGTACACCCGCGCGACACCCAGCAACTCCCACGAGCCGTGTCCGGCTAGCGTTTCGGCTTCCTGCAGAGCCGCCATACCGGCGTCCTTCGCGGTCTTTCCGGTCATGACCGCCATGCCGGGGTACGACTCCGCCTTGCTCCGGGCAAAGACGCCGATGCCCACTCCCAGTGCGAGACAGCCGGCGGCCAGTGCGACGACGAGACCCTTTTTCATCGTTGTTGCTCCTCTTTTCCCGCGCCGCGCCACGCAGCGCTGAAGCAAACATAACATATCGGGTCTCAGGCGGGTTTGTCTCCCTCGGCGACGCTGACCCGGTTGCGTCCCGCCCGTTTCGCGGCGTACAGGGCCGCATCGGCCCGCTCGATCAACTGCTCCAGCGCATCCCCGGGCTGGCCGCAGGCAACGCCGATCGACAGCGTCACCGTCCCCAGATACTCGTTGCGGTCGACGCGCCGGATGCGAACCTGGGAGATCGCCTTGCGGATCTTCTCCGCGACCACGGTTGCGCCCTGGAGGGTCGTCTCCGGAAGCACCACCGCGAACTCCTCGCCCCCCATGCGCGCCGCCATGTCGCCGCCCTTGATGCACGAGCGCAGTACCTGCGACACGGCGCGCAACACCTTGTCACCCAACAGATGCCCGTGGGTATCGTTGATGCCTTTGAAGTTGTCGATGTCCGCGAGCAGGAGTGAGGCGCCCGCGAGCGTCCCGCCCGACTCGACGATCGAGCGCTCCAGCCCCCGGCGATTGTGCAACCCCGTCAGCGGATCGAGCAGCGCTTCCGTCTGTGCCTGCTCGAGACGCTGCGTGAGCGTCTGGACCTCCTCGGCGCTCCGCTTGAGCTGATCGGAAAGTTCGGTCGTCACCATGCACATGTGCTGCGTGTCGGTGAGCAGTTCAGCCACCAGATCGCGGATCGTCTCGATCCCGATCGTCTGTTTGAGCCGCTGGGTGTGATCCTCCAGCGCCTGCCCGAACTGGGATGCCTGGGCGCCGGCGCTGTCCGCGGCGTGTGAAGTCTCCGCGAGCAGGAATCGGAGCCGTTCGCGGATTCTCTCGAACGCGTCGACGTCGCGGGTGAGCACGAACTGGGCGTGCATGCGCCACACATCCGCATCCGTGAGAGGCGACTGAGCGCTGATGCGCTGCTCCAGCACTTTCGTGAGATCCGGATTGATGCCGGCCACGTGCTCGTACCAGAGCGCGTAGCTGGGCGGATGGTAGGCGGCATCCTGCTGAGCCATCAGGGCGAGCGCGGTTCGCAGGATTTCAGCGCTCTCTTGCTTGTTTTGCTGGTAACGCACCGCAACCGCCATCGCCTTCGCGGCATAAGCACAAGGGCCTACAACGACCCCATTATAGTCGCATGCTGCGCTCACTCCACGGACACTTGCATCCGCAGAATCCGTAATCTTTCGCAGT
>Ga0070681_10007791_pt1 | contig 10471 bp, 6 predicted proteins | sample KBSC83BmetaG_FD_65650 | JGI IMG/M metagenome (GOLD analysis project Ga0070681, IMG submission 65650) | Corn rhizosphere microbial communities from Kellogg Biological Station, Michigan, USA - KBS C8-3B metaG | ecosystem: Host-associated > Plants > Roots > Rhizosphere | place: USA: Michigan...
CGCAGGCGTAGATGCACTCGCGGTCATCGGGGCACTCGCGGGTATCGGAGCACCCGTGGTCATCGGCGCACTCGCCAGCGTCAGCGCACTCGCTGGCGTCGGGGCGCTGGCAGCCGTCCGCGCCCGCGCAGGCACCATGCCCTTCATGAACGCCGGCACGGCGAGCAGCGGAAACGAGCTCCGCTCGGCACCTCCGCCAGTCTCGGCGCCCGCGCCACTCTCGACGCCCGCGCTGCTCTCGGCGTTGGCGACTTCCCGCGTCAAGCCATCCGCAACGCGCACGCTCACGCGCCCAACCGCCGAGGCCAACCAGGGCTCATTCTCTTCCGGTTCCCACTCGAGGTTGCCAGTAAGCGACCCCTTCGAAGCAGAGACATCGGGGCGGAAACCGAAATCCTCAAGCGTCGACTGGACATCGCTGCTTTCGAGCGCAAAGGCCGCGCGGCAGATGCCTAATCCCGGGGCGCACCGCACGGTGCCGTGTCCCTCGTGCGTTTCACCGGACAGACTCACGTCGTCAAACGCGATGCCGCCCTCGCGGGCGACGAAGGTCGCCTTCGCGCGCCCAAGCTTGTGGCCCTGCCAGGTCAACTGGTCAATCGAAACGCGGGCATTCGCCCCGATGGCCGCGACGATCCCGGCCGCGCTGGTCGCCGCCGAATCCGACTCCGCCGACCCGGCGTTCTGAATGCTGAGGCGCGCAAAGTGAACGTCAACGGGCTCGGATGCACTCGCAGTAGCGGGCCACGTGATCACGCCGCTCGCCGTGTCGGAATCCAGCAGTACCTGAATGGCCGAATCGGCACGCGAACCCGGGGCGGTCTCCTCTCTGCGCAAAACGTTGGCCGTGTCCACCCTGCCGCCCGTGATCGTGACATCCCGATAGCTCTGGCCCGCCGCCACCATCTCCCCGGCGGAGACATGAGCCCGAATGGCCGGCGACAATTGGCTCTGTCGCGTCTGCTGCCATGCCGCCAGATACCACGGCAGATCCAGATGATCCACGCGTCCCTGGATCACCAACTCGGGGCCCGCCGGCAGTTGCGGCAGCGCCGTGCCGAAGTTGACAGCGCCCCGCTCCACCCGCCAGCCATTGTTGCCCATTCTCTGGAGCGCCAGCAGACTGCGCAGGCGCTCGCCCAGGGTGACCCGAAGCTCCGCGCTGTTGTCGGTGCCGGAGAGATCCACGCGCAGCGGTGCCGGAACGAGCGCGTTTTTCGCGAGCGGCTCGGGCAGCTCGCTGACGATGCCCAGCAATCCCGAGTCGGCACGCACACGCCACTGCGCGGGACCGGCTTCACTCTCGGGAAAATACGTCAGGTCCGCCGTCCAGTCGGTAGCACCGCCCAACCTGCCCTTGGCGTCGATGCCCGCCAGGACGGCGAGTTGATTGGCATCCACCACGCCTCTTGCCTGAGCGGCAATCGTCACTCTGCCGCGTTCGCGCCGCTCGCCAACATGCATTGTCACGGGGCCGCCAAGCCACTGCCCCGTGAGCGTTGTCCGTTGCAGGCGCCCGCCCTCGAAAGCCAGACTGCCCGTCAGTCCCTCGATCGGGGCCGCTCCGGCCACAGGTCTGAACTGAGCGTCCGCAAACGATGCGATGACGCGCGTGGTCGCGTTCTCCGAGGCCAGGGCGGGGACCGACATACCGATGTCGAGCTGCGTCTCGCCACTGAGCTCGAAATTCTGCAAACGCGGGGCATAGTGGCTGAGCCCGGGATGAGTGCGCAGCCACTCGACCGCGTCCTGAAGATTCCCGCGCAGGCGTCCGCTCACACGGACCGGATGCTCGCCTCTCGTATCCCAGTCGGCCGTGGCGCTGGCCAGACGGAAAGGGCCGGCGTGTCCCGTGCTCGCCACGGCGTGAATATTCCCGCCCAGCCATTCGATACGAGCATCGATACCGCCGACATCCTCGTCGGATCCCGAGAGCGTCGCGTTATGCAGATCCACGGTGAGCTGATCCTCGCTCCCCGACACCCGCGCGCTCTTGCCTGTGAGCGCAAACGCGTGCGACCGCGGCGACACGGACAGGTCTTCAATCTTCGCGGAAGTGCGCAGCCGTGGCCCCTGCTCCCGCCGGCTGCTCCAATCAAACTCCACCCCGCGGGCCGTGCCCCCGAACTCGACGTCCGCCGAGGTCAGAAAGGGAGCGAGCCAGCGCGCAATGCGAGCGACCGGCTGCAATGGCGCCGCATCGAGCTTTCCGCGCACCCACTCTCCGCCCGCCGCAGCCTCGACGGTCATGGCGGTTTCCACGCTCGGCCGCAGGGTCGGCAACGAGTCATCGGCCGGCGGGCCCATCTCCAGACCTTCCACGCGCACGCGCCAGTCGGGACCATGGCGTGCCAGTCGCCATTTTCCCCGCACGCGATCGATGTTGAGCGGGCCGCCGCCCGCAACCGCCGGATCCAACACAACACCGCCGGCGTGAACGTCCCCGTCCGCCTTGGTCAGTTGTCCATGATCGAAGTCGACGTTCACGGTCAGGTCCCCGCTGCCCGAGACCGGAAAGAAACGGCCTCCGATCGGCTCGATCTCGCGGAAGTCGCGCCAGCCCGCGAACTCCATGCGGCGAGTCTCCAGGCGCAAAGTGCCTGACAACTGCTCGGGCTTCTCCAGATCTCCGCTGAGCCGCAGAGCGACGCGCGCGGTGCGGCCGAGGCGCTCGGGCAAATAGACGAGCGCAAAGAAATTCCACTCCGCAGCGGCCCGGCGAATGGCGGCTCGCCGGATCTGAATGGTGAGCGCGTCACTGGTCGCGGTGGGCCCGGGGAGACGCAGAGTGCCGCCCTGGATGTCGATGCGTCCGTCACGCCAGTGTTGCAGCAGGCGTGCGCGTGCGTTGTGAGCGGCGGTCTCCGTTGAAGACCGCGCCGCACCTGCCGACGCTTCCGGCGAGCCGCCTGCCCGTGCACCGCCTGTCTGCGCCTCCCGCGAAATGGCGCGTGACATGAAATGCTCAACGTCGATATCGGGCGCGATCAGTGTGATGAGCCCCGCCTCGAGGTGCCCACTGCGCATGGACCTCCAGGCATCGAACCCCACGGTCAACTGCGGGGCCCGCAGCAGCACATTGGCCTGCCCGGGTTCCGAGAGCTCGACACGGCGGAAGACGGCCTCGGGCCCGTACCATCCCCACCGCAGCCCCAGTTCGCCAAATCGCACGTCCAGGCCGGTCTGGGACTGCACCAGACGCTCGAGGACGGCGCGATGCTGGGGTACCCGAGCGAGGGCGAGCTGGTAGGCCAGGACGATGCACAGGAACAACCCCGCCGCGCCCACGACGCTGATCAGCGCAAGGCGCGCCCAGCCAGGCGCTACGAGCCGGGAGGCCCCCGACGCGACGAGCCGCCAGGCCCGCGACGCGGTCTTGCCCGGCATATCGGCAAGGCCTCTGGTATCGCGTCCACTAGACGAGAACCACATCGTATTGATCAACCCCGTACAGCGCTTCGACCTGAAGGCGGATGGGCCGGCCCACCTGAGCCTCGAGCTCGGCCAGGGTGGCCGACTCGTCATCCAGCAGGCGATCCACGACGTCCTGATGAGCCAGTATCAGCAGCTCACGGCTCGCAAACTGCCTGCTCTGTCGCACTATCTCCCGAAAGATCTCGTTGCAGGCCGTCTCCGGGGTTTTGACGAAGCCTCGCCCTTCGCAGGTTCGACAGGGCTCGCACAGCAGATGTTCCAGACTCTCACGCGTACGCTTGCGCGTCATCTCCACGAGCCCGAGCGGGGACAGGCTCACGATGTGTGTTTGAGCCCGGTCGCCGTTGAGTGCCCGCTCGAGCGCGGCAAGCACCTGCTTGCGGTGCGACTCGTCGTGCATGTCGATGAAGTCGATGATGATGATGCCGCCCAGGTTGCGCAGCCGTAGCTGCCGGGCAATCGTGACCGCCGCCTCCAGGTTGGTGCGGAAGATCGTTTCCTCGAGATTGCGGTGACCGACATAGGCGCCCGTGTTGACGTCGATCGTGGTCATCGCCTCCGTCTGATCGATGACCAGATGCCCGCCGGATTTCAACGTCACCTTGCGGTCCAGCGCTTTGCCGACTTCCTCCTCGATCCCGTGCAGGTCGAAGATCGGGCGCGGCCCCTGATACAGCTCGATCCGCGTCGCGGCGTCAGGCATGAAGGCCGCGGCGAACGCAATCATGCGGGCGTGCTCGCGTGCCGAGTCGACGAGGACCCGGCTCACTCCGCGCGACAGCTCGTCCCGCAACACGCGCAAGGCCAGTTGCAGATCCTCATGAACGATGCCCCCGGCCGCGGTTTCCGCAGCCCGGACGCGAACGTGGTGCCAGAGCTTGCCGAGGTAGACCATGTCTTCCTGCAGCGCCTCCGGCGTCACTCCCTGAGCCGCGGTGCGCAGGATGTAACCGCCCGGCGCATCAGCTGGTAACAAACTTACCACCGCCGCCTTCAGGCGCTGCCGCTCGTTCTCATCGTCGATGCGGGCCGAAACGCCGACGCCCTCGCCACGAGGCATGTACACCAGGTAGCGGGATGGAAGCGCAACAAATGTCGTGAGCCGCGCCCCCTTGGTGCCAATGGGATCCTTGATGACCTGGACGAGTATGTCGTCGCCGGGACTCACCAACCGGCGGATATCCTCCACCGGGGCGGTGTTCATCGGAGCCATATTGATGACGGTATCGTCGGAAGGGACGTTGGCAATATCGGCGGCGTGCAGAAACGCCGTTCGCTCCAGTCCAATGTCGACGAACGCCGCCTGCATGCCAGGCAGAACGCGTGAAACGCGACCCTTGTAGAGATTGCTCACGAGACCCCGTCGGCTCGTGCGCTCGATGTAGATTTCCTGCAGCGTGTCGTTCTCGACGATCGCGGCGCGGGTCTCGCGAGGAGCGACGTTGACGATGATTTCGATCGTCATCGCGACGCAACGCTCCAATACGGAATGCCGGCGGCGCTCAGCAACTCAGCAGTCTCGAATAACGGCAAGCCCATTACGCCCGAAAAGCTCCCGCTCAGCCATTCGACGAACACCGCCCCCAGACCCTGGATCGCATACCCGCCGGCCTTGTCACGCGGCTCGCCCGTTTCCCAGTAGGCCTCGCACTCCTCCACGCTCAGCGTCCTGAAGCGAACAGCACTGGTGCTCACGCGCGACTGCAGGTCAGTGCTCGTCGCAAGCGCCACCGCCGTCAAAACGTCATGCGTGCGTCCAGACAACTTCTGGAGCATGGCGACACAGCCGGCGCGATCAGCAGGCTTGCCGAATATGACCTCATCGAGAACCACTGTCGTATCGGCCGCGAGTACGGGCAAAGCCTCACCACGACGCCGAACTGCGATTGCCTTTTCGCGGGCCAGACGGACTACGTATTCGCGCGGGTCCTCTTCCGCGTGAGCCGATTCGTCGACGTGCGCCGCAACTACCGTGTGCGGCACGCCAATCTGCGTAAGCAGCTCGCGACGCCGCGGTGACGCGGACGCCAGGCACAAGATCGGTGATTGTGAGGTCACTGGACGCATCAGTCCCGATGATACGGATGATTCGCCAACACACTCTGCGCTCGATAGAGCTGTTCGGCCACAATAACCCTCGCCAGGGCGTGCGGGAAAGTCAGTTTGGAAAGCGACCACCGCAGATCCGCTCGCGTGCGGACTTCGGGAGCGAATCCGTCAGGCCCGCCGATCAGAAAGGCCATGTCCCGCCCCTCTCGCATCCGGGTACTGAGCCAACCAGACAGCTCCCGCGTCGTCATCTGGGCGCCGTGCTCATCCAGAATGATGACGTAGTCGTCCTTGCGAAGTGCGGCCAGCAAGCGCGCCGCCTCGGTGTTCATCGCGCTCTCCGCGGTCCGGCCGCCCGCCCGGGAACCGGGCTCGATCTCGGTCAGCGCGACCTTGAGTTGCGACCCCAATCGGGTGATGTATTCGTCGTAGGCCTCACGGACCCACTTGGGCATGCGTGATCCGACTGCGATAACGCGAACGCGCACCGTATCGGTTTTATGAGGAGGTCCGCCGACGGCGAGACGGCGTGGCAGCAATCGCGGGTACGGTCGGTGCGACGTCGGTGTTCTCCCACAGCCGCTCGAGGCCGTAGAACTCCCGAACGCGGGGGAGCATCACGTGGACCACGATGTCGTGCAAATCAACGAGCACCCACTCGCCATCGCGCTTGCCCTCGGTGCCGAACGGCCGAAAGCCCGCTTCCTTGACCCGCTCGATCACCCGATCGGCGATGGAACGGACGTGCCGGTCGGAGTTTCCGGAGGCCACGATCAGGGTGTCCGCGATATCGGTCAGACCTCGCACATCCAGCACCTTGACGTTCACGGCCTTCATATCGTCGAGCGCGGCCGTCACGATGCTTTGCAACGGCGAGGCGCGCTCAGGGGAGCGGCGCGGGCGTGTACGGGTGATCATGTGCTTAAGTGTCTTCTCCTGACCTGGCAGACTCATGAACGCTGCCGCGGAGCATAGCACCTCGTCTCGCGAATGATCTGCCGGACGGGGTCCGGCACCAGGTAACGCGGATCGCGGCCCGCCACAAGCAGTTGACGCAGCTCGGTCGAGGAGATTTCGAGCTGGGTGCCATCGTGTACGTAAACCCGGCCGGCCGTGTTCTCGTGAAGGTCGCGGATGGCGCCTGTGCCGTGATCGACCATGACTTCTCCGAGAGGCCCACTGGTGGGCGCCTTCCACCCCGGACGATGCGCCACCACGATGTGTGCGAGGTTGAGCAGCTCACGCCAGCGGTGCCAGTGGGGGACTCCGAGAAAGGCATCCATCCCCAGCAGCAGGCACAAGGAGCGGTCAGGGAACTCGCTACGCAGCTCCGTGAGCGTGTCTACGGAATACGACACGCCGGTGCGCCGGACCTCGCGATCGTCGACGACGAAATGGGGCTGCTCCGCGATCGCGGCCTTGACCATGGCCAGCCGCAACTCTGCCGGGGCATTGAGCTGTTCGCGATGCGCGGGGTTTCCGGTGGGCACGAAGCGTACTTCGGACAGAAGCAGCTCCTGCCACAGCTCGAAGGCCGTCCGCAGATGACCGACGTGGATGGGATCGAACGCGCCGCCGAACAGACCGATGGGTTGCATGCAGCTATTTCAGCATGCTTTCCGGTGCGGGTAATGGGGAACGGCCGCAGATGTCCGCTGCCAGCAGGGCCATTTCGTCCCAGGCGTCCCCCGCGAGACGACCCTTGACCATCCTGTCGGCCCGTCCCGCCCGTACCGCGAGCGATCCGAAGGGCAGCCGCGGGGCGCGCCGCGCGCCTTGATCGAGTGCCGCGGCCTGGCTGCGTTGCCAGGTACGTGCTTTGGAAGCGCCGGCCGAAGCGAGGGTGCCCCAAAGGTCCCGAATCGCCTTCGTCAGTGACCAGAGCACGAGTGTGGCCTCGACCCCTTCGGCCCTCAGCCCAGCGAGAATACGTAAAGCTCGGGGCGCGTCGCCGGCCACGACGGCCTCCCCTAACTGAAAGACATCGAACCGGGCGCTGTCCGCCACACTCTCGAGCACGGTCTCGACCCCGGCGCGGCCCTGGGCGATCAGTCGCAGTTTTTCGAGTTCCTGGCTGGCGGCGAGCAGGTTGCCCTCCGTGCGCTCCGCGAGGAGTTCCAGCGCTTCATCGGTGGCATCGAGCTTGATCTTGCGGCACCGGCCGCGCAGCCACGCAACCAGCCGCCCGGCCTCCACCGGCCAAACGGGTACCCACGCACCGTGCTTCTCGATGGCGGCCACCCAATCAGCGCTCTGCGCGTCCCGGTCCAGGCGCGGAGTCAAAATCAGAAAGACCGTGTCGCGATCGCGAGCCTCGAGCAACTCGACCAGTGTTGTATTGCCGGCCACGCCCGGCTTGCCGGTTGGCAAACGAATCTCAACCACCCGGCGCGATCCAAACAGCGAGAGCGTTCGAGCCGAAGCACGCACGTCATTCCAGTCCGCGGCGCGCTCGATGAAGTGCACTTCACGATCCGTGAATCCTTGGGTGCGTGCTTTCGCGCGTATTGCGTCCGCTGCTTCTCCCGTCAACAGGGGCTCGTCGCCCGACACCAGATAGGCGCCCGCCAGGGACTGCTCCAAATGAGTGCTCAGGCTGTCAGGGGTCAGCTTCAATGTGAGGTCTCGTCGTTCAAGCGCCGCGGCGGTTCCGGCCGCCGCGCATTGTGAGCCATTGTGCCTTTCCGGCCACTTAAGTTGCATGGGCGGCGGCCCGGCAGGTAGGCTGATCCTACTTCAATGTCCGGTGTGCCGCCTTGAGGATCCGTTCCCGCCGCAATCTCCTGATCGCGCTCATTGCCGCGATCATGCTGATTGGCGCGATGGGCGTGTACTCGGCGCACGGCTACAGCGCTAGCGACCACGATAACGGCCACTGCGACCTGTGCGTGCACTTCAGCGGCACTGCAGGCTCGCCGGGCCACGCCGTCGTCCTCAGCAAACCCGTCCTGGTCGTGCGGCTGCCTGCCGCACCGCCCAGCGTCATTCTGCCGCACCGCCGCGCAACCGGCGCCCAACTCCCCCGCGGTCCGCCTTCCGTTCCTCAAGCTGCTTGAAGTCTTAGCGCGCGCTCACAGCGAGCAGCGCGCTTTCCTGCATCGTTTGAGGAGCATTTTCAATGCGCAGATTGTCTTTTCGAGCCGCGGCACCGGCTTTGGCCGCCGCGGTTCCCGCGCTGGCCGGGAGCGCGATCGCCAACGCTCAGGTCGGGGACCGGGCCGGGGCCGACATTCCCACGATCGTCGTGACATCACAGCATCTGAACGAAGAGCGTTCGCGGATCGATACCCAGACGGGCGCCTCGACGTACTCGTTCGACTCGACCGCCATCCAGTCGACCCCGGGCGGGGATAACGTCCAACTCAACCAGGTCATGCTGCAGATACCGGACGCCGCCCAGGACTCGTTCGGCCAGCTCCACATCCGCGGCGATCACAATGGGCTGCAGTTCAGGCTCAACGGCGTGATCCTGCCCGACGGAATCAGCTTCTTCGGCCAAACACTGCCGCCGCGCCTGATCTCCTCTCTCAAGCTGGTGACCGGAAGCCTGCCTGCGCAGTATGGCTTGCGTAGCGCCGGCATCATTGACCTCACCACCAAGAGCGGAGCGCTGGAGCCGGGCGGCTCCTTCTCGCTATACGGTGGGAGTCACGGCTCGATTGAACCGAGCTTCGGCTACGGCGGGTCCTCGGGTAATAACACGTACTTCGTCACCGGCGACTACATCCGCAACGGCCTCGGGATCGAATCGCCGGATGGCACGAGCACGCCGCTGCACGATCACACCAAGCAGTACCATGGCTTCGGCTACTTCGAGCACATCCTCGACGAGACCGACCGGATCACCTTCTTCATCGGCAGCTCCGACGATCACTTTCAGATACCCAATCTGCGCGGCGTGCCGGCCTCCGGGATCGGTCCCGGCCTGACCGTCAACGGCCAGACGGATTTTCGCAGCGACGACCTCGACGAGAACCAGCGCGAAATCACTCACTTCGGAGCGCTGAGCCTGCAGCACTCCGCCGGCAATCTCACCCTTCAGACCTCGTTCGTCGCGCGCTATTCGAGTCTGGAGTTCTCTCCTGACCCACAGCTCGGCGACCTGTTCTTCAACGGCATCTCGCAGCGGGCGTATAAGCGTGATATCGCATACGCACTGCAGAGCGATGCGGCTTACAAGCTGAACGACACCCATACAGTGCGCGCAGGCCTCTACGCTCAGACGGACCGGCTGACCAGCAACACGACAGCGCAGGTGTTGCAGACGGATGGTTTCGGGACGCCGCTATCCGACATTCCGGTGTCAATTCCTGACGACACCCGCGCTACGCAGTGGATCGAGAGCGCGTATCTGCAGGATGAGTGGCGGCTCGCTGCAACCCTGACGGTGAATTACGGCCTGCGCTTCGACCACTACTCCGCGTTCACCAGCGGCAGTCAGGTAAGCCCTCGCATCAACTTCGTCTGGGAGCCTGTGGAGAACACCACAATCCACGCCGGCTATTCCCGATTCTTCTCTCCGCCACCTTTCGAACTGGTCGGCAACACCACCGTCAGCAAGTTCGCCAACACGACGGCAGCCCCGCCGGGCATGACCGGCGCGCCGGTGGTGGCCGAAAAATCCAACTATTATGACGTCGGTCTGGAACAGACTCTTTCGAAGGCCCTGACCGTCGGAATCGACACCTACTACAAACAGGCGACCGATCTCATCGACGAAGGCCAGTTCGGCGCGCCGATCATCCTGACACCCTTCAACTACCGCTATGGACAGGTGTATGGCGTGGAGTTCACGGGCAACTACACCAAAGGCCACTTCCAGGCGTACGGCAACGTCGCCTTCCAGCGGGCACTGGGTAAGGGCATCGTATCCGGCCAGTTCAACTTTGATCCGGCCGACCTGGCTTATATCGCGGATCACTACATCCATCTCGACCACGAGCAGCAGATGACGGTGTCCGCTGGAGCGGCGTGGCTGTGGCGCGAC